>Ga0247757_10002169_pt1 | contig 10631 bp, 10 predicted proteins | sample UWRJL126311R4_FD_180929 | JGI IMG/M metagenome (GOLD analysis project Ga0247757, IMG submission 180929) | Plant litter microbial communities from Arlington Agricultural Research Station in Wisconsin, United States - UWRJ-L126-311R-4 | ecosystem: Environmental > Terrestrial > Plant litter >...
AAGAAAGCGAAAGATAAGAAAGGCAAAGAAGTTGCTAAGGCAGAGGCGGAGGATGAAGAGGGGCCAATGGGGATGAGGAAGAAGAAGGAAAAGGTAGAGAAGGAGGAGGAGGAGGATAGTGGAGATAAAGAAAAGGTGAAAGTGAAGGTAGAGAGCAGCAAGAAGACCAAGGGCAAGAAGAAGGCGAAGGAGGTTGAGAGTTCAGAAGAGTCGGACAGCAGTGATGACTAAAGATTCTTACTTTTTACTAGTATAGTATATATACACTTATAGGCCAGATTCATTGCCTACTCGCTAATCCCATTCCTAAATCTCTTAGATAGTTAGAGTATCTAGCTCCTTGGTTAGTATCAACGGCATATTGAGAGTGGCGGAGGTAGTGACTAAGATCTTGGCCCGCAGATCGATTGGGCATTATGCTTCTCGTCAGAGCTATCCAGACGCGCATTCCAATCATACTTAGCAAACTTGAACCGGGTGCATATAGATATGCCGGTGAGTGGGTTTAGCCTCGCATACCAAACTAGCACTTCAAATCAGGCCTCCTAGAAGATAATGCAGCCTTGGAGGTGGCATGATTAGGACTTTAACAGCAACAAGTGTATGACATAGTGTGGCCGTGAGCCCTGGCGTCTGGTATCGCAAATGAATGCTACTAACGAAATAATAACACTCGGCGGAGTACGAGTGGAAGGTTAACCTTTCCAACATTGTGACAATGTGAGAGGCGTACTATAGCGCTTTTCGACGCGAAAAATCCATTTCTCTTTGGTACATTGTATTACACATTTTCCCAGTGTAAACAGAGAGGGCCATGGGCTTCAAGGCCTCATGGATGCGTTGGAAATAATATAAATTAATCGCAGAACAAAGCGCTGTGCTCTACGAAGAGCAAGGGAATGCAAAGTCATAAGGTGATGTCCTTAGGCGGATGGCGACGCCATTAAAAAGGAAACTGTCTGTTGTCAATTCAGTACATGTGGAGAGGCGAGGAAGTGTCCGAAGATACCTACTCCTCCTCGCTCGTATCTGATACTGAAAAGAAGACCATCAACGCCATTAGAGTATCCAGGTGACGAGTAAGGAGCGTATCCCTAAGACACACCTAGCACGTGCGTCCTGAACCACGGTCGGTATACTTCTATGCACCAATGTCCCAAAACCTGCAGCGCGGCTACAATTTGGTATACTCCCAACACGTTCTGGGTCGATCCCAGCAATATCCTTTCCCAGAGTACCTGTTTCACATTAGACATCGCCCAAGCTATCCTGCGAGGTTGGACGTACTGTTTCTCTTTGAGTTCTAGTTGCAGCCAAAAAATACCATTCATGGCCTTGAATTACGATAAGCGGTAGGAACGGCAGCTCAGGTAAGCCTCCGCCATCCTGCGCCACCAGCTGCTCCAATTTATTCAGCTGAGAAGTCACCCAGATGCTGACTTGTATCTTTGCGGAGTCCCAATCTCTCCCTGTCAATTTTGTCTCCAAGCTAATTGCAAGAGGCCGCTTCTGTAATGGCGCATAGCAGGTCTGATTCCAAGAGACGGTAGTGAATGGATCTCGGGCAGCAAGCTGGCGAAGAGCGTCGTGCGTTACATCGTCTGGATCAAGATAAACGGCGAGATCGACCATTTTTGACTCGATGGGAAGGCCTGCACAGTCCACTGGCAACAGTGTGTCTGGCTCAATGCGTGCTCTGGTGCTATTGTCTCGGTAAGCAACGGCTGCGCGTTGTCCGATATGGCAGCCTCACCAGTCTAGAAAGCCTAGTTTTCCAAGAAACATTTCATTATAAAAGGCAAGGTCCAAGAGGTGCGTGTGCACCCTGCCGTTCCAAGACGCTTCGCTGTGTTCGTTCGACTCGCATTCTGTGGCAAGGCTGACTGCTTTGGCGACATCAACCGGGGATGGACACGGTCCGAGAGAGGATCGACTTGCGTCATCTACGAACGCAAACTCGTCGCGAAGTATATGGTAAAAGGATCTGTCTGAGGACATCGAGGCCATCATATCCTATCCTCACCAGAAGTGTCAGCATGATGAACAAGGATGGGCAGAGAGGCTGACCTTTGCTGAGTGCGATATAATTCCAAGCCCCCGACCAATCCGCTTCAAGCGCAAGACAACAGTCTCGACCTCGTGAGGAAGGGCTGCGGTCGCATCATCAATGGATCTCATCACTACCGGGTTCGGTAGCAGGGAGAGGTTGGCCATTTTGCGTAAAGCTGCTTTCTTCTTCGGGCTCCTTGATCGGCGTGAAAGGGAAGAATGGCTTGTGTGAGAGGAAGTGAAGCTAGAGGGCGATGGTAGTTCGATAGCGCTATTGGACTTCGCGCGTGGCGTGTCTTCGATGTCTTCGATCGCGCAAGCTGTGCGTCCGAGTTCTTCTACTCGACGCCGCTTAGACGGAGATGAGTCTCGGCTAGACATGCTGTCGTTTAGGTGCTCGATGCTATGTCTACTTCGCTTGCTGCCGCGCTTGACTGACGATGGGGGTGAAGGCGCATGCAAAAGCCAAGAGGATATGTTCTCAGGGCAAGCGTTGGTAGACGGCGCAGTCAGTCGAAGGCTCTCTTCATCGAGCCACGCGGCTATAGGCATCTCACGATAACGAAGCAGTATAGGAGGAGTTGAAGTGTGCGACTCTGCTGGTGTTGTTGACCCTTGTTGAGGTGGTAGGGTTGCTAGAGCGACCTAATCATCTGAGAAACCCGCCATTGGCTCCGACGCTGTTGGCACTCGCTTAGCTACATAAACCATGCGTTTCGCAAAACCCAACCAATTGACGGGACGGAAGCGAATATTTTCCCCCATCAATCCATCCGCTCCCATTGTTTGATGTAATCCCTTTTTTTCTATCGTTTTTTCTTCCGAAAAAAGGGTGACATTCTGCTTCGAGCACCACTGGTTGGATATACTAGAACCAAGGAGTTCATGTCAATTTAGGCAATGATTGGAGATCATGGTCCTCGCACGAGGAGCGGGAACTTGGACAGCTACAGCATTGTGGCTGAATACGATCTTATCATGTGTGTGTAGCTAGTCAAAACTGAGGTGGCATTCAACCTATGATGACAGACGCTCACGCTGCGTAATTAGGTTACCAATTCCCCAATCGCCGACTGACTCCTTGGACAAGAAAAGATTTCTTGGAAGCTCAATGCCAACACAGTCTTCCGTTAGATGTGTATGGTCACTGAGGACCAGTTTTGGTCGTTCAATGGGCGTGACAAGGCCCATTGAACGACCAAAACTGGTATACTTGACTTTTGTTAGTTATAATTTACAAGGGCTATACTAAATACTATGTAGATAGAAATAACCATAAATCAATTATTAGACTTTGTTTACTTTAGTAGAAACGGAGTAGGATTCTATAATACTTTCCGTCCACTTTGTCTGTACATGATTTTTACCAAGACGTTCAATTTGACGATCCCATGCTTTCTTATGATACCTTTTAGCCTCCTGCTCTTTGCCAAGTAAAGCTAATATCAAACCGACATCATTGAGCGACCAGAGAGTATCAGGATGAAATTCGCCAAGCGTATTTGATCGGTCTTGTAATACCTTTAGGAACTTTGCATACGCCAATTCAAACTTTCCCTGATCTCGGAGACATCGAGCAATATCTGACAGCGTCCAAAGTGTATGGCAATGGCTTGATCCGATCGTGGAAATCTGCACTGCCAGCACTTCTTCATGAAGCTTCAGTGAGTCGTCTAAACGACCTAAGAAGCGATAGGTCCGAGCTAGCGTATTCTTCGTCCATACCACATGAGGGTCCGATTCGGATACTTGCTTCTTTAACGCTGATAATGCCTCTAGATGCATCTTCTCCGCGTCAGAAAGGCGCCACAGGTGGCGGTAAACACGACCCAGCTCATTTTTAGTCCACACAATATCTAAATGATCCGCATCCAGCCTACTTTGCTGCAAAGATAAAGCTCTCATCTGAGTGATAACGGCCGTGTCAAATTTGGTTTGCTGATCATACATGATGCCGAGGCTATTCAGAATCCAGATGCGTTTGTCATCAGCTTCCCGGCCCATTTCTGTGACATCTTCTAGAGCTGCCTCAAGCCAAGAGACTGCATCAGATAACCGCCCAGCTTGCATGTAAGCGCGCGCAAGATCCCTCAAAACTAGCATTGTATCAAAATGACTTAGCCTAGGCGTAGAGTGGAACGCTAGAAAGTAGACGATGTCGAGAGTATCTTGAAGAGCATCGAAAGTATACGCACGTAATGGATTCTGTGTCCTGACCAACCATGCGTGTACCTCACCCAATTGCCTCAAGACACTTTGCAGAGGGGATGCTGTAATCTGTTGGAGGATATACTGAGCGACCCAAAACTTCCGGTGGGACGGAACAGAGATGAAGCTCTCGACTGCTTTTCTTAATTCCTGCGAAATGGAAGCTCGGAACAAGTGATAAGACCAATGAATGGTAGCATATTGACTAAGCGGTGCAGCACCATTGTCAGCGCCCGATGCATTGGGCTGAGAATCTTGGTTGAGTATCTGTATGCAAGTTTTTAAGATAATTGCGTTTGCATTCCCTGTAATGGAGCCGGGTGGGATGTGTTTATAAGAGTAAAAGTCAGGGTCATTCTTTTGAGTTAGAAACTCGCAAACCGACCAATGAATCGGGCGAAACTCATCAATGACGTGATCATACTCAACGAGAGGATTGCACAGACGTATTACGGCGCTCTTGAAGGGTCGTCGTATTTCTGACGCCTTTTTGCAGTCTGCATCAAAGGATAAGGCATGTTCCAAATCTTTCCATTTCAATGGACGTCTCGTGAAGCATACCCAGCAGAGGATGTCCCTTCCTAAGCATCTCATTGAAGAAGACTCTTGGCAGAGGAACTGCAAATACGATTCGTATATCGCCTCCAGGTCTTTGGGGAGCTTTTCTGACATCGATAGAAAGTCATGGATGCTGAAAGCCTTGCGTAAATTCTGAAGCATGAGGAATGCCCACAGAAACGATCCGCTAGCAGCTGAAGAGAGCCTAGGGAACACTATACTATGCAAGTCGCTTTGCTCGAAGGAAGTTGTAGTTCTTTCTAACTCGGATCGCAGATAAAGGTCGATGTCATTACCGATGAGCGCTGGCGAAAGCTTCATCGTAATGTGACCCGATACGTGTTTACGGATTTCGGGCGTATCGCGGCTTGATATGAAGATGCGTACATTTGGTAACTGAATCAAGCTCAAAATTTCCCTTACAGTGTCTTCAGGGTATGGGCTCTCGTCTATGCCATCAATTACTAAATAGGTCACCGACTGCGCTCGAAGCAGATACAGTAATGTTTTCACTGGATGATTAGCTGAGGACAACCGACTTCGACCATATCGAGCTGCGGATTCAAACGCAGACAGCAGTTCGGATGGAATCCGTGATTGATGCGCCAAGATCTGACATATCAAAGAGGATGCTATCTCGAGTATGTCAGACTGTTTGCCACGTTCCCCAAGAAAGAAGTACACCGTGCAGGTACCGGGTGAGTTTCGCTGGAGCTCCTGAACGACAGACGCAGACAAGACAGTTTTACCACTGCCTGGTTTACCGCACAGCCACAATACTGGGTCCTGAATCTGTTGAGACTTCCAGCCCATGTAGGACTGAGTTGTGAATATCCATTGACATGTTCCGTTCATCCTTTTTTCTTGTACTCGACGCAAATCTTGTGAGAAATCGACGGGGGACAACCATTCCATTATCCGTCTCTGGATTTCTAGTTGCGTGACTTGATGGTGAACAAGCTCAGTTTCCTTCTCAAAGAGCTTAGTGTGACGTGTTATGGCATTGACAGTATCTTGGAGCTCCCTTCTAACTGGCATCGTGAGGGTCTTTCTAAAGAGTCTGAAAACTTTAATTTCTTAATCAGAAATGGTACGAGTTTCTCTAGAGTGTAGGATAACTTACTACCAGGTCTCAATATGTCATTTATCTTAAAGAGAAAGACAAGGATGTGATAGTATATGTCGCTGAGTGATCCGCGGAAGGATGACCAGCTGGCATAGATACCGTTGTATCTTTGACATAGGCATAGCCTGTCGCTGATCTCTTGGAGCATAGAGACTAGAAAGCCAATGGACGAGGTATATGTGCTTATAGACTAGATTCTTAGCAGTCGCGCGAGAGAATAAAAGGTTGACTGACTTCTAAGAGAACCCTGATGCATCCCCAAGCTAGTGCTACTGGTCCGGATTGCTGGACCATGATATCGATGGCTTTTGCGTAGTGTTGGAAAAACTGGATGATAGGGTCTATCTTGGTGCAGAACAACAATGTACGACTGCAGTCTACACGCTTCCTCAGTAATGCCTGACTCGCCAGCATAACCTGGTCAAGAGTTGTACTCAGATAAGCCTCTCTATCTTGCGGACTCAGTTTGTCAATGCGCCTCTGCAGGCTTTGTTCCTTCTGCGACTTGGCTGTCATTGTTTTCTCTTTGTATACTTGATCGGAGTAATTATTATGAACTTTGTAGTAAAAAGTATACGCTTGATTTTGGGTGGGGAACCCATCATTCTTTAGCCTAATTGCGCCTTCTCTACGTCTTTTGGGGCGGAGTAAATTTGTAACATAGCCCCAGCCAGCCAGCGATCACTTCGGGCAGCCCGAGAGCATAGCCACACAAGCAGGGCAACCAGCTGGGGATTGCTTGATAAATAATGTTGTTGACGTGTCTGGTCGTCTGCCCAGCTGTCATCCTGTTGATGCTTGCCGTGGCAGAATGAACACAAAGTGGGATCCCACCGGGCCAGAAGTAATGATTGGTCGCCACTCGGTTCAAGTCGAGACGATACAAGGCGCAAATTCAACTACCTTAAAGATTGCCGCATTTGACCTTGTACACGCAGCCCTGACCTTATCAATTGAAAAAACGCTCATCCACCACTATTAGGATTCGACGTTGGTAGTAACAAAATCCGGCAATGTCAAGGGATATGACCCGGACGACTGGACGTGGTGGCATGAAACGGTACCCGTACGACTTCGACGAACCTTAGAAGAGGGCTTCGAGCTTGTCGTAATCACTAATCAGGGAAGGCTTACCACGACTGACGGAGCGCAAGCACCTGAGGCACAAGCTTTTCAGGCCAAGATACACGCTATTTTTGAAACTCTAAATCTTCCAGTCGCAATATATGCAGCTTGTGCAAATGACAACTGGAGGAAGCCACGTATCCGCGCTTGGGAGCATTTCACAGATTCCTTAGGCTTAAATAGGCAGGTTGATAAAGCTGCTTCCTACATTGTTGGCGACGCAGCTGGGCGCCCTTCTGACCACAGCGACGACGATAGACACTTCGCAATGAATCTTGAGATCGGATTCTATACCCCAGAAGAATACTTCCTCAAAAAACCCCCTGAGCTTTGGCAACACAAGTTTGATCCCTTTCAATACCTTGATGCTCTTGGTCCCGTCAACGGCATGTACACAAATCTATGATCGCACAACTAAGTATTAATCTAAACTCAGAAAGATCCAGCATGTACGAGAGACAGAATGATCGAGTCACTATGGCACTTCTTGTGGGACTACCAGGCAGCGGCAAGACTACACATTGGCTAAGAAATCTGAGGTCTCTCGGGTACGAGAGAATTGCACCCCAATCAGGAACTTCGTATGTAGACTGCTTAGAAGCGGCGATTGGAAATCTGCGAAAGGGAAAATCTATTGTCATCGGTAAGCTCTCTTCTAAAATTACACAGCAGGTATCAATTGACATTCTTTCAGATGACATACTTCATACACGTGTCAGTCGAAGATCATGGATTGATTTAGGTCGGACGCATGGTGTTCTAATTCTAGCTATCCGTTTCCTGACGCCGCCGAAGCTTTGCCTACACAACGACGCCGTTCGTGCCCTCGGAAACTTTAAAGTAAGGCACGATCTATCTGGGTTAGCCGAACACCATTTTATAACTCTGAACAGTTGAATTGGAAACCACGGAAGGTGTTTCCAAGAACAAAATTCTGGGTTCTCGCACAACACTTCGAACCGCCGAATGAGCATGAAGGATTCGATCACATTGTCGATATCGATTTCAAGGTAGGGGGAAGCAGCCTGAGAGGTTGTATTACAATACTAAATGATATCAGTGGACAGATACACCAGAGGCAATGACCGTCTGGAGTAAGTACTGGATTTGAACCCCAGATGATCCTGTAGGCAAGTTTTTCTTTTTCGACCATGGGCGTAGGGAACCCGATGATGAGTGATTGATGTAAGGATTATGCAGAGCTAGCTCTGGCTACACAAGGCTGCATTTTGCCCTTGTGGTACAGGAAGGACATGCATTCTATGCATGTCAGAAAGTTCGCCTGCGGTACCTACCACTAATATTTAACCCCGCTATCTTCTATTATGGATTGATTTAGGCTGTACACAATCTACCTGGGGCTCAATGATGCGCTGCCCCAATGCATTCGCACCACGTGGCGTTAATATGTTAGCCTTGCATGTCATTCCTCAGTTCACTTTCCACATACTCGTGGCCACTAACGAGTGCTGGGTAGATGGCCGGAGCTTCTAATGTATGGACACAGAGATATATCGTTGGTCCTTCTACTTTTAGAAGCCCAGCGAGCTGTGAGCTTATGATACCCAACATAAAATATTAATGTAGAACAGGACTTTTGCTATTCTAATCATTCACCACGAGCACAATATAGGGCAAAAATCGGATCGTTCATATAATGAATGCCTTTAAAGAGGCCAGCATCCAGAGCGGCAAGAGTTTCAAGTCCCCGGTCATGGAAACGTACAGGCTGTCTTGTATACCAAGCTCCTTCAATATACCGCAGATCAAAAAGCTCTTTATCGAAGAAGACCAGAAACTCGTACGAGATCCAATCTCATTAGCCAACTCTGTCAGCAAATCAATAATGGAGGAGAAGATTGCGACAGTCACATTCGTTGAAGAGCCGTCGTTCGCTGGTAGTGTATCGAATCGAGACCCCTGCTCGTTCAAGACATGGGGTGAGATTGATCCTTCATGCTGTACGGACGCCCGCCAGATACATATCGACAGCTCTTTTGAGGGATTTACACCGCTAAATCACGTCGATGTGAACCTGGAAACGGTCGAGTAAGTGATGCGCATGTGATCCAAGTAACCACATAACACTGTGCAGTATCGTCGCGTGTACCGGAATCTATGGCAGACCGTTCGGTAGCTGGCAACATCAACAAGGAACCATGTGGCTTCGAGATTTCCTCCCTAGATCTCTAGACAACTGTCGCGTGCTTATTTGGGGCAAGCACTCTCAATTCCATCGTGGACTAAACCCTTCTCACGCAGATGTAAACCATTATCGGGACTCTTTAATTGAAGACTTAAAAGTACTACGTGAGAGGAAAACTGACAAGGTGAGTGTAGTCTCGTAAAGATATACGGGTTGAGTCTGACTGCCACATCAGCATCGCCCTTTAATCTTGATGGGCCACAGTTTTGGTGGCATTTTGATCAAGGCCGCTTTTGTGAAACTGTGCCAGGACGAGACAACACGCGCATTACGTGACATTATTGGTGGATTAGTGTTTTTTGCTACGCCACATGAAGGTATATATAACCAACCGTGGCTCGAGATTTGGGGCAATGATCCCTCGGAGAAGCTGATTAGAGACCTGGGCCCTGGATCAACCCTGCTCCGTGAACTTCGCCAAAACTTAGCGAAGTACTTGCAGAACGAACTTGTTCTCACCCTATTTGAACTGAAAGAGTCAGCTACAGTACGAAAAACAGATGACAAGCCAGATAAAAAGGGCCCACCTGCACTCATGATCGATGAAAAAGCCGCATGCATACATCACCCCAAGGAAACGGCAATCCCATTCCACGGAGACCATTCGAAAATCGCAAAGCTATCGTGTGCGGAAGGATGTATATATTGGAACATCAAGTCATATCTACTAGAAATGGTCATTCAGGCACGTGTCATCGTAGCTCATCGAACCACAAGAAAACAGGCTCTGGACGTCCTTTGCGACATTAAGACATATATTGCCTACCTGCTGCAGAATGCAAGCTCTTCTCTTCTTATGGCAGAATTCACAGAATTTGACAACATCTGCTCTGTTTTCCGCGACACCGAAGAACTTTGGCTGGGTCCAAGGATACCTACACCTGGTGTTCTTAATGCTCTCGAAGCTATAGGTAGTTTGAGGGACCTTTTCCGGGACAATATAAGTCGAGCAGCTTCTACCAATGCGCGCTTTAAGCGAAAGCTATTGGGAAGCTTCGATGACGATTGTTGGAGAACGACAGAAGCTGAACTGAAATTATCTGAGGCGGATTTAACTCAACTCGCAAACGTGGCCATTCCCTCAATCATTATGCTCAAACAGTCTCTCTGTGCTGTGTTTCATACTCATGATCCTAGTTTTCTGCAGACCTTCATGCAGAGCGATGAGGCAAAGTACTTGGGTCTAGACTTTGTCGCACGGAGACGGAATTTGCTGGACAAAGTTGATATTGAACCTTTGCAGCCTCTCCAAGGAGTGCTTGAGAATGTGAAATATGATTCAGGCCTCACTACCGCGACATGGTATCCTATTGGTGGGAGCGAACAAGATTCCGTCCTCTGTGAATATCGAAGCTATAG
>Ga0247757_10002170_pt1 | contig 10629 bp, 8 predicted proteins | sample UWRJL126311R4_FD_180929 | JGI IMG/M metagenome (GOLD analysis project Ga0247757, IMG submission 180929) | Plant litter microbial communities from Arlington Agricultural Research Station in Wisconsin, United States - UWRJ-L126-311R-4 | ecosystem: Environmental > Terrestrial > Plant litter >...
GGGGGAGATTGAAGAGTTCGACTGCTTCGTCCGGCTGCGGCTGCTGCTCCGCGACGTCGACGGCGCCAGTGTGCCCGTCTTCTTCCACACCCACCTGCGCGGCGGCGAGCTGGCCCCCTCGCTGGTCCAGAAGGGTCACACCGTCGCCATCCTGTACGCCGTGCGCCACGCTTTCCTGTACGGCGAGCCCGGCATCCGCCACGAGGATACGCGCATGATAAAGGCAAGCCAAACAACATTGAACAATCCACACGCCGACGCAAACGTCTGCAACAATAGCTGACCAAGCGTCCCGCAGATCTTCCCCGTCTCACTAGATACCCTGCTCAACGTGAGCGACGAGGCCCGCGCGTCCCCCGCCGACCGCGACGCGCTCAGGACGTGCCACGCATGCGGCAAGAAGGGCCGTTCCATGAAGCGCTGCGGGCGATGCACTTCGGTGTGGTACTGTGATCGGGTACGTAAAGCGGCCCTCCTTTCTTTTTCATTTTCTCCTCCGAGCCACGCTTCTGTTGCTGACCGAGGTGCGTGCGAGTAAAAACAGGCGTGTCAGAAAACAGACTTCGTCGACAGAGGACACAAGGCCGAGTGTAAGGTGCTGAGGGACCCGGATTGGAAGGCCTTGCTGCGTTTCGGGTGGGACGAGTTCGACGGCGCCGTTCACTTTCCGCTCCGCGTGAAGGAAGGGTCACGGGTGGGGGTTGGGGTTCCCTGAGGGAAGGAGAGGGGGGAGGGGGAAAGGCTGGATCAGTGGGGAAAAAAAGTACTGGGAGTCTTGTTGTTGTTGTTGGTCGTTGCATCATCATCTGCTGTTCGTAGTTTATTTCCACAGATTGCGCAAGGAAACTCAATCTCGTTAGAATCAGGAAGGGGGGGCATCGTTACTTCACAGTAGTACAGAACACCTTCGAGAGGTGGTATCTTTAACTTGAATTCGATTCTTTCTTCGTAAAAAGGAGTAATCCTCGACCGTAATCTATCGTATCTACATTTTCGTACGCAGCACTCGATCTATAAGTAGTAGTAGTATCTCTACAAGCCGCATCGCAACCCGAGCGAGAGGGTATTAACCATGTCTTTCTAAAACGCCATGCCAATGCTTCTTTTTTTTTAGGGAGGGGAGGGGATGGTGGGGTGTAGATAGTAGCGAGATAAGCGGAGTCGGGCGCCTAACGGAAAAAAGCAAAAAAGGGAGAAACGCCCGCTAAGTCGACTTTTTTTCAGATGCAAAACCCAGGATGCAGCGGGTGAGATGCCAAAAACCCGCAGTAAAAATTATTTTAGGACGCAAGATAACCACCCAAATGCCGAAAAAAGGGTGTTGAAAAGGCAGATAAAGGGAAGAGAAGATGGTGACGTTCTCTCTCTATATCCTGGCCTCCTGCAGAATCTTGCTGTCCTGCTGCAGGCGACGCATCTCGCGCTGCTCCTGGAACACCTTCCTGCTCATCTCGAGGACCATCTCGAAGCCCTCTTTTCCCTTAGCGGCGTTCTGCTGGAAGCGGTCGACGGTGAACTGCTCGATGTTGTTGCGGATCTTCTGCCACCCGCCGCACAGCGCGGTGATCTCGGCGCGCTGGTGGAAGGTGGTCTTGGCGGACGGGGACGAGGACGAGGGCTCGTAGACGCACGTCTCCCGCACGCTGAGCAGGTCCGACCACGTCATGTTCATGCTGCAGAGGGTGACTTTTTTGCAGCGCGGATCGACGTACGAGGTCTCGTAGACGAGCGAGGTGTCTTGGCCGCCGAGGATGCTGAGAATCCACTTGGGCGCCGATTGCTTGCAGGTGATGAGGCGCTCGGTGCGGAGCTGGATGTTGCTGTTAGTTGTGATGGATGAGAGAGCAGAGGCGGGCCGTTGCTTACGATGCCGGTCGCTGGGTCCACCGTCCGCGAGAGCGTGTCGACGGCGATGACATGCGGCGTCTTCTCGTTCCAGGGGCCGTACTTGCACCAGTTGGACGTCGACACCTCTTCCCACGAGTAGTCGAATTCCGCGTTCTGCTGGAAGATCTTCATGGTTGTGGAGCGAACGTTGTTCTGGGGGCGCGGAGCGCGTCGGCGATAAGGAGGGTGGGCTCGCTACGGTGCCGCTGCGCGATTTAACCCACGGGTGAAAGGCAGGCCTGGTGCGAGATGATAATGGATTGCGCGGGGCACTTGGAATTTCTGTGTGCTCTAGACGAGGGATTGATGGCGGCGAAAGGAGGTGAGGGTGCCAGAAAAAAAAGGTCGGTCAGAATCCAGAGACTCGGCAGGCGTTTCGAGCAAGGGCCACACAACAGGCGCCGGGGGGGTTATCCGAAATTCGGCGAGTGGCTGAAAGGAGTCAAACGGTCAGGTCGATGCAATTCCACAAGGAGCGTATGTGCGTTCGGAGGGCACGCGAGCAAACGACAAGTCAGGTAGATAAAGGAAAGGCTCTGTCGCGGATGGAGGGCGGCGTGTGTTGGGGGGTGGATGAGTAAAAAGGACGTCGGTCCTTCGGATCGTCACAGGCAATCACAAGCCAGACGCCCTCAAAATTCTTCGCCACACCACATCCACATCCCGCGCTCCCCAACAACGCAGCCAACCAGCGCGCCCCCAGTCAGCCGCCTAAGCCGCCGCACCTCTCGTCTGTGTCCCTGCACCCGCTGGTTCGCGCGCTCCCCCGACTCTGCCCGGATGACGCTTAATTCCCGGTCCCCCGACCGCCCATCGTTCCCCAGGTCGTGCGAGCAGCTGCCGTTTTGCTGGTGGAGCAGATGAGTCAGTTTCGAGGGCAGCTTCGCGTGCTCCACCATCGCCTGCGTCATGCGGAGTCGAGTGGGCGCGCCTGTCACTCTCGTATCTCACAGCAGCTTGTTCACGATTCCGAGGGCTGCGGTGTCCGAACGGGCTCCGCACGTACGTCAGGGTCGAGCTGCTGCTCGTTCTTATCTATTGCTCCACCGTAAATGGTAATGGTACAGATACAAGTACAGTTGTCCGAAGAGCTGTCCGTGGACGCTACAATCCAGATGCCGCAGTAATACACTTATTCTTACAGTCCGCTCCAAGATGACCTCGCGAGGCTTGTGTGTGCTTCCATCACAGAGGGGGGTATAAAGCCAAAGATGAAAAAAAAAAAATGAAAAGAATGCGTCCAAGGTGAGCAGCAGGACGGTCGTCACTCATCGTCGTCGTCCAAAGAGGAGACTCCCGCTGCCGTCAGCGCGCAGTGGACTGCCTCTCTGCGGTCCCAAAAATACTCGCGCATCCAAGCAGCCGCCATGTCGAGCCCTGAGATGGCCGACGTGCTGCTCCAGAACCGGCCGTGCCTGGTCCATGCCATGTTCTCCCACATGGTGTCGGGGTACGTCTGCCGGAGCGATCGGAGCAGACTTGGTGGGCCGGTGGCGCGCATCTGCCGGAGGAGTCCTGACTGGGCGAGCTTGAGGATGCCAGACGAAATGCACATGACGGCGATCAAGTCGGAGCTCGACGACTGCGTCGTGATGAACTCGGTCGCGGAGGGCGGGAGCTCGCTGGCCGTAAAGGAGCCTGGGATGACCAGCACGTCGAACTGCGGGGCGTCGTCGAACGAGTTCTACATTCACCGTCAGTCTCGGCACCGTCAAAAGGGACATCGGACGCAGGGAGAGGAAGGGCAACCTTTCTCCTTGCCAGACTCTCTCAGCCAGCTGAAGAGGCACAGCCATGGGAATCCGGCGCGACCAAGGAAAGGCACGTTCTTTGGCCAAGGAGCAATGGCTCAAGGGTATTCGTGGTCATCGGGTTGGCTGATACGGCTCGGGCTCACCGTCACTGGCATGCGAGCGCCAGAGGTGATGGCAAAGGATCCCTCTCCGCTCTCATTGACATAACGAATGTCGACTTCATCTACGGCCTCGTCCAGCGCGCTCGACGGGGCGTGCAGTCTACCGATCCGGGTGCGGCCAATGTTGGCCACGAGGTCGACGGCGGCGAGGTCTAGGAGTTGAACTTGGTCGTGGCCGAACACCAGCACGCCGATCTTGAGCGACGACTTCGACGGCGGTGCGTAGTGAATGTTGAGGTCTTCTTCCGAAGTCGATGTCGTGGTGCAGAAGTAGAACAAGTCTGCCGATGTGGGGAACGAAGTGTATCCTCTTGGGGTGGAAGGCATGGGGAATTATAAGTACACAGTTCAAATACAAGGAGAAAATGGCGTGCAGGTCTGGTGATAGAGGGTGACCGTGGTGTGATGTTGGGTTGTGGAGCCTGAGGATGACTCTTTATACTACTACTACAGCACGCACATTGATATCATGGCCGCCCAGGGGAAACCGGACCGTGACTCTTCCATCCTTACGCACCTCAATCCAGCCAAGGTCACACGCCTGAGTACGTGCTCCAAATTTACCTATGCGTGGCTGCGCGGCATTGAGGCGGGAGGCCCCCTTCAGCCCAGGACTGGAGTTAGTGGGCCAGGGCCCGGGTGGGTTCGCTACCGGCCGCCCCGATACAAAAAGCTGCCGACGACGCTCGCGAACTGCCTGTTCAGCATCACCCACAGCGGCGCATGGCTCGTATCGCTGGATGAATTGTGCAAATGCGTCCCTTGCCTCGACATTGCATTGCGCGTACAGCGTGCATCGAGTGTGTCGAGTTGCGTGTGCTCGCACCCACAGCGACCTGGCGGCACCCAGGCAGCAGCATTCGCTGACGTCTGGTTGGAATAAGCTTCCCTCGAGCACGCGGGACGAGTCGCAGGATCCCTGAGGGCGTGTATTGTAGGGAGAGAGAGCTGGGGCGGGCGGAAATGACCTCAATCTGATTAGATGGGGGCTGTGCGAAAGGGAAGACTCGGAAAGCAAAGCAAGCAAAGCTCGCTGAGCTGCCTTTTCCGAGGCGTGCGTTGCAGAGCCCGATTATTCAGGCACCAGGCTCTGATGGTCATCTGCCAGCACGCTCGGGGAGAGATGGGTGATGAGGGATGAGTCAACGGCGAGGGATGCCAGAGGATGGGCTTGTCTCCGGTTCTGCCCGCGTCCGTGACCTATGCAGTCCCCATTCAGAAGCGCCGCGAGTACGAAGACGCCGACACGCCGTGGTTCGTGTACAGGTCCATATATATGTATGTATGTATATATATATATCGAGAAGGTCGATGCACGGCTGCAGAACATTCACATTTTCAGGGGTCGACATTCACTCAGCAGCAGCAGCGGTGACTTGAAATGATGTACCATTCACGCTCACCCAACTCCGAAGTCCCTGTCCTCCACCGGACGAGGTGCCAATAATGATGCGCACGTAGCTAAACGCTCGCTGAAGAAACCCAGTAGATACAAATAGTGTTCATGAAATGCTCCGTTTCCCGCATGCCCCTCCCCCACGGGCTTAGACGTCCATGGGCGCGCCGTCTGCCTCGCCCGACTTGACCGTCTTGCCCGTCTTCTTGATCTTCTCGAGCACCGTCTGGTAGTCGAGCGAGTCCGCCGCGGTGATCTCGGCAGTCTGCGTCTCGAGTGATACGTTGTACGACTTGACGCCTAGATGCATTGTCAGATTTGGATGCGGGCGGTGCGAGAGGGGTCAAGGGGGGGTTCGCACCATCGAGCTTCTTGAGCACGCGCTCGACGGCACCTGAGCAGCCGCCGCAGCTCATGGCGACCTCGAACTTGTAGTTGTGCTCGGACATGGTGGGTGTGTAATAGCGTGCAGAGACGGAGGGCGATGGCAGTAGTAGCGAAAGAAGTGTACGATGGCGGGGGAGTGTCGGTGTTGTGGTGGGGGGAATGTCCCACGGCCAGCCCGAACTTATAGGCGAACGCGAGCACGCGGCGAAGGGGACGCGGAGGGGCTGCGCGGGTTTCACAACTGTGTTGCAATCTGGTAGATTACTCTAGATTGTTGCTGACAATTCCGCATTCGCGCAGCGGCCTGGCTCCCGGATGGCAAAGGTGTCCACAGCTGAGTCGTGGCGCGAAACTTGCTCATGCCAGCAGCCATCTACAATATGTATGCTAGGCGGCTCCGCGGTCGCCTGTCCGTCAGCGAGATGCATTTCGCTGCAAATCCGATTGCTGCAGAACATACAAGCCGTTCTCGACGTGTTGGGTAGCCCTGCATCTGCACAGCTGCAGGTCGTGGACCGGCGGCCGTGGGTTTCGCCGTGTGCCTGCGCTTGCGCTCGTGCCATGGCCGTCGTACATGTATTCTTGTCGAGCCCTGCATCAGATGGCCACTTGCGGCTGAGGGGCCCCCACCCACGTCACCGCCCGCCCCGCGTCCTTCACTCTCACCGTCCGTAAACAACATTTTCCATCGCCGCATGAGCCCCTCGCCGCCATGGCCTCGTGAGTATCCACACCACGCACGCCGTTCCCCCCACTCTAACCGTCATGCCCAGAAACATCCTGTACCTCCCGTTCCGGCGGTCGCACGCAGTCAACCTCTCCGACGCCATCAAGCAGTACATCTCGACCAAGTACGACCAGCACCCGGACCTATTCACACGCGACCTGTCCGCCATCTCCGCGCTGCGCGCGACCGCGATCCACGCGCAGGACCCGCACGCGAGCAACGTGCCCAAGCTGCAGGCCTACGCCGCGCAGCTGGTCTGGCTGGGCGGCAAGTTCCCCGTGGACATTGGCGTCGAGTTCCCCTGGTACCCTGCGCTGGGGTACAACACGGCGCGGCCCGTCGCGCGGAATAACCTGCGCTTCGAACTGGCCAACGTCGTCTTCAACATCGCCGCGCTGTACGCTCAGCTCGCGGTCGCGTCGAATCGCAGCACCCCCGACGGGCTCAGGCTCGCGGCAAATCACTTCTGCCTCGCGGCCGGCGTGCTGGTTCACTTGAGAGATGTTATCCTACCGGAGCTGCGCACTACGCCGCCCGAGGACATGGATGCCATGACGCTCGAGTGTCTTGAGAAGCTGATGCTGGCGCAGGGGCAGGAGTGCTTCTGGCAGAAGGCGGTCAAGGATGGGTTGAAAGACGCTACGATAGCGAAGCTCGCGGCTCGCGTGTCGGATCTGTACAACGAGGCCAGCGAGGCGGGGATCCAGTCGGATTCGGTGAGCAGCGAGTGGATCCATCACATGACGGCCAAGCACCATCACTTTGCCGCGGCCGCGCAGTTTCGCGCGGCATGCGACTGCCTGGAAAAGAGAAAGTACGGGGAGGAGGTGGCGCGGCTGCAGGACAGCTTGACGTGCGTGAACGAGGCGCTCAAGGAGCAGCGGTACATCAACAAGGTCGTGCTGGCCGATCTGCAGGGCCTCAAGAACAGGGTCACGGAAGACTTGAAGAGGGCGGAAAAGGACAACGACATGATCTATCTACTTCCTGTGCCGCCCAAGTCCGAGCTGAAGATTCTCGACCGCGCGAACATGGTGGTGTCGAGAGTGCCCAAGGAGATTTCCGAGTCCAACTCGCTGCTCGGCGACCATTCTCCGCTGGGGGCGCCCCTTTTCTCCAAGCTGGTCCCCTATTCCGTGCATCTGGCAGCCAGCATCTACGCAGACCGACGGGATCGACTGGTCAACAGCACCATCATCGAGGAGCTGGATCGCCTGACCGATCAGCTGCATGAGGTTCTGAGAAGCCTGAACCTGCCCGGCTCGCTCCAGGCGCTCGAGAAGCCGCTTGGCATACCCCCCGGCCTCCTGGCCCACGCGGAGGAGATACGGCAGCAGGACGGGCTGAACCGGCTGCAGCGGTCCATGGAAGACACGAAGAAGCTGAAGGAAAACGACCGGGCCATCTTCCAGGAGGGATGCAATCTGCTGGATTCGGAGGCCTCGGAAGACGAAGCAGCGCGTCGCAAGTACGGGACGGATCGATGGGCGCGGCCACCGGGCCAGCAGGCCGCTCCCAAGCTGTATGCGCAGATTGCCGAGATCAACGGCTACTTCAAAGGCGCCGAGCACAGCGACTCGGTCGTGACGAAGAAGCTCAACGACAACGAGAAGCTGATTGCGCTGCTGAACGGGTCGGACTATGACATTGAAAACTACGTGCCCAGCGGTCGGCGGCCGGCCATCACGGGCGACGTGGAGCGCGAGGCAGGCAAGCTGCGGGGCTACTTCAACGAAGTCAGTCGCCTGGAGAGCAGGAGGAGGAGAAAGATTGAGACGCTGCGAACAAAAGCCAAACAGGACGACATCAGTGAGTAGTAGCCTTTCTATTTTTGCACCTGCGTAACCGTATGCATGCATGCTCACAGCCCCGCAGACCCTGAATTGTTACGCGAGGCCGCTCGCTTAGAGCGGGAGTTCCCTATGCAGAACATCGAGGCTGTACAGTTTGAGGCCCTGTTCGATAAGCGATTGCAGCTCTACGACGTCGACCAGGAGATGGTCAAGGACGAGGCCAGGGAACAGCAAGAGGCGACCACGCGGCTGCAGAATGCCAACGCGGCGTTTGTGAATGCGCGACGGGGCGACCAGTCGACCAAGCAGCGCGAGCAGGCGCTGCAGAGCCTGGAGAATGCGTACTACAAGTACAAGGACATCATCGCGAACCTGGACACGGGGCGCAAGTTCTACAACGACCTGGCCAAGATCGTCAGCCGGTTCCGCGACGACTGCCGCAGCTTCGTGTACCAGCGGAAGCAGGAGGCGTCGCAGGTCGAAGGGTATGTACAATAATTTTATCGCCACAGGATCGGCATGCCGCTGAGGTCATTGGATGATGATGCTGACCAGGGACAACAGGGACATTGCGACGGCGATGAGCTCGCTCACGCTGCAGCAGGCCAATTCCAGCTCGTTGCAGCAGCAGCGCGAGGCGGACGCACAGAACCCACAGTACGGGGCGGGAGTGCACGCCGAGGAGCCTCTCGCGGCACCGACGCCGACGCGTGCCAGCGTAGGGCCGGCGACGAACATGTGGACGCCTGAGATGGGCATCCGGTTCGCAGGCGTGCCGACGACGTCAGGGGGCGCTCGGCCAGCCAACGGGCCTCCGCAAGACGCACGGTGGGATTCGGCCAAGGGGCTAAAGTTTGGATAGAGGGAGGGGGGGGAGAGGGAGAGGGAGGGGGGGGAGAGAGGTTAGTTGTGGTAGCGTAAGAAAAGCGCCGCTTGGCTCAACGAAGTGCGAGCAGCATCCTCATCACACACACCTAGCGGAATTGGGTAGTTTGCAAGGGATGCTATTACCAGCCAGCGGGCCTCCGCACGACGCACGGTGGGATTAGGGCCGATTTTGGATAGAGAGAAAGGGGGAGGGAGAGGGAGAGGGAGAGGGAGAGGGAGAGAGGTTAGCTGTGGCTAGTGTAAGAAAAGCGGCTTCGCTCAACGAAGTGCGAGCAGCATCCTCACCATCACACCTAAGCGGGTTGGGCAGTTTGTAAGGATGCTATTATTATCGTCGTGCCAGGTCGGCTCAGCGAGCAACGGGAGAGGCGTCGCGTGTTGTGGGTGATGTAATGCCGGTGCAGGGCCGTTGGGGAATTTCCCCGACCGTGGGGCAGCCAGAAGGCGAAGTCTGCCTTGGGAGTTGGTTGGGGTGCCTTGCACTGCCCCCGCGCGCGACGCGGAACGGCGCACGGGGATTGTGCGTGCCCACACTCGTTCGCTTCGCAGGCCGGCGCCTGAGGGGGTCTCGTCAATGGGCGGCGGGCGGGTGCGTGGGTTGCCCGCGCGGTGATTTGCTGGGGCGGACGCAGAGGATGCGACGAGGGACGGCGGACGGGGCTAGCGCTGAGCGGACGACGCGATGGCTGCTCTGTCCAGAGGCACCGGCCGGGCGACGAAGCGTGCGCCCGTTCGCAGCCCAGAGAGACAGTCGACGCGAGCCGACCTGCGATGGGCAGATGCAGCAGCGAGGGCGCGTTTCGAAATTCGAGCGTGTGTGCGTGTGCGGGTGCGGGTGCTGTTTTTAGCCGCGCCAGGCCGGACGCGGGCTAGCGCAGGGCGGAGCAGCTCCTCGCAGCGACGCTGGCTGGGCGTCGCAGGTACTGGCACTGGCGCTGGCACTGGCACGGCACTGGCTGGCACTGGCTGGCACTGCTGTACTGCCACTCGACGCCTCACTGGCTCTCCCAACCCAGCGGGAGCACGAGCCCTTCCCGCCGTCCCTCCTACGTCGCTCGCCCGACTCAGCCCAGGAATAGACACACGCCCAGCGCAGAATCGACGCACACCATGGACCGTGGCCGCTCTCGCTCGCCTTCTCATATAAGGCACCCGTCCGCCAGTCCAGCCGGCCACGCGCCGTTCCGTACGACTGGCCTCGGTCTCGACCCCTCGCTATCCTCACCCCCCTCGGCCTCGACTGCTGCCAGCGCCGCCGGCTTCGTCCAGGTCACCACCGCGGGACAGCCCTTCGATCCGCACTTCCTCACCACCTCGCAGCCCGCGCTGCAGGACCCGGCCTACCTGCACTCGTCCCGCCCTGCCTCCCACCAGTCCGCCGCGAGCCCGCACTTTGGGCCGCAAGGCAACAACCACCTCGACGTAGCCCAGGGCACGAACCTCGACTTCAGTCTGTTCCCCGAGAGCAACGCGGCGTCGGGCCAGGCCATTGACCCGTCGTTCCTCACCACCACCACCCTCGATCCCCAGCTGCTGGACTCCCAGCCGCAGAACCCCTCCATCAACCCCTCGGACCTCATGAACCAGATGGCGACGACGCAGGCCCACTCGCCCACCCCGCCGCACCTGCTGCCCT
>Ga0247757_10002171_pt1 | contig 10624 bp, 9 predicted proteins | sample UWRJL126311R4_FD_180929 | JGI IMG/M metagenome (GOLD analysis project Ga0247757, IMG submission 180929) | Plant litter microbial communities from Arlington Agricultural Research Station in Wisconsin, United States - UWRJ-L126-311R-4 | ecosystem: Environmental > Terrestrial > Plant litter >...
CTTTGGATTTGTTGTTTTTTTTTTTTTCCCTTCCTCAGCACTGGTTCTATGGTTAGTTTTACGCAGTCAAGTAGTTGGAGCATTTGTGCTTATATGAGCTCGGCTTGCGGTTGCTCTAGTTCTATCAATTCCTTTTGTAATCCATGGGGGGGGTTGAAAATAGCGATATAGGCCGTTTGTCGTCCGCTTCCGGTGGTGGGTATAGCGGCAATCTGTGATCCTTCGTTTTGATTTCAGCGCTTGCAACTTGTGTTTTCCATCAAATCTGCGTGGGAACTTGTAGTCTAAAAAGTAAATACTCTCTCAGGGCGATTAAGATTATGCATGCATGGCAACACGGAAATGTTCTATCAAAACTCAAATGATATCAATTGAAAACTAGGAAATCTAATAGGTGAATGTTCTACTTATGTTGCTCCGCCCTCGGTGTGCGCCCGGGCGCGCGACGTTAGGTAAAATGGGGGTCCATGATGGCATCCTGGGTGTCGACTGGGTGTCGACGGAAAGACCGCAAGCGTCCATGCGCGTAGATCGAGAGATGGAGTCATCAGCATAAGCTAGTTGGAAAGGCTGGGTTGTTGGAAGCCGCGCACGTAGATGAGGAGGTTGAGGTAGATGCCAGCCCTCCACAAGCGCGCAGATGAACCCTTAAAGGACCGCTTTCGTGTAAAAACTCTCCAGGTCAAATCGTACAGATCAGTAAGACTAGGGCGTGCAACTCCGCATATTCCGTTGTGATCTTAATAACCATTGTTGGCTCCTCAAAGTCTTAACCAATAAGTCCAGCATATGTGGGCTGCTTGACAGTCCCACCGGTTGAATTCTCGATGTCCTTAATTACCAAGTCCATCGGCGTCATATAAGATACCAGTGTTCCGGGATTGGACGCAAATGTTAGTCCAGCAATACATGCCTGACTTCCGAGAACAACAGGATCCTCATCCGATACTGAAGCTGGACAGAGGATGGCAGAACCAACCCAATCATTGGACTCGCCGAAGGAGTTGTCATATCGGAATCCTTTGAGATCATCTGGGTCTTGAGGTAAGCTGAAGTTTTCCGGATCAAGCAGCACCAAGCTTCCAGAATCACCAGGCTGTGTGAACTCTTCTCGAAGACCGTCCCCAGCAAACAAAGCATGGCAGCGCACAGCTCCAAAAGTGGTAACCTTGTCCTTCACGATTGAGCTCCCGGCTTCGAGCTTGGGGAAAGCGTTCATGGCTGACTCTACCGCTGAGACGTAGCCCAGCTTAAATCCTGACGTTCTACCCTTCATGAAGACTCGGTAAGACTTCCTGTGGTTAATACTGCAGTAACTATCCACGACCAATGTATTTGTAGTTCCTGGAAGTACCACATTTGTACTTGAGTGAATCCGTACCGCAGAATTTATGTCTCGACCTTCATTTAGTCCAATCAAGCACCAATCAAGCGCCCAATCACTACTCAACTCAGGGGGATAGACATTGTTCTGGGTTATGCCCAGGTTAGAAGCATATACGCGTCCGAGTCCAATATCAAAGCTGTTGATTGCACTCAATGACTGCCTTTGCAAGGCGAGAAGCTGCTGGTTCTGGAGGCTCTGATCAATGCTGTCATTCTCATCTTTGCAACGCTGCACGTGATCTTTTACCGAAGGACAATACACTCGGACACCCTCGGTCATATATTGGTCCTTGTCATGCGGACCATTAAAGATAACATGATGGTTGGTGATGCCCATGGTCATTAGCTTGTCATCCTTCTCCAGGACAATTTTCCCACCAAGGGTGCCGGTGCGATCTTCGGTTCCACAGGAAAGACCCATGCTCAACACTTGGCTGTAAGTCTCATTGGGAGCAGGAACCGTACGTCCAGCTGAAAGAGTCAAATGGCGAAGGTATCGGAGTTGAACATTGATCTGAGATTGCTGTTCTTTCAAGGCCTCGTCCAGCTTGGGCATAATCACATTCCACCAGTCAGGATGATCCGCATCTCGGGCACAAATGACAATAGTAGGTCGAAACACATTGCGCTCTTTCTTTCGACTGCTGATATCCTCTTTGTACACCATATCAATGGAAAGCCACTCTCGGTCCTGAACAATGTTTATCACCTTGGGTAATAGGACACTGTTCCAACCAAACTCGTCGGTCAGTAGCGGAAAAATTGGTCCATCGCGAAGATTGGTATGATCCAAGATTTCAACAACAAGATTGATGCCAGCCGCGGTTAAATAGTCTCGGATAGTAACCATAGCATCGGTCCAGTTCTGAGAGGAGCCTTCTAGGTACTTAGCGGAAATGGCTAGAGTATCGTTTTTCTCGTTATACTCCGCATTTTCGCGACCCCGATTGAATAAACCCATGCTGGGGTTGATCACACCATGTTCATCTAGAATCTTACGGATATGCTCGAAATGCTGATCTTCGTTCGGAAACTTCTGCGCCCGATTTCGAACACGGAGTTCGCCGGGGTGCAAGGCCGGAAGTATCGCAGACCCAACTCGATAGGGAAGCCGATTGTCTATTTGAGACATATCTCTCTTGCTTTTCTGGTCGTGGTGTTTTCTTTGGTCTTCAATGAAGGTTCGAAAATCGAAGGCTTTTCCTTCCAGTCCTTGGCTTTTTCTTTGCTCTCTGCTGCTGGATTCCACCGAGCCTGGTATAGAAGCGGTTATATTGTCATCGTCTGAAGTTGCACAATGGAGTTCCGTTGGATTATACACTATCAGTGCTTCTTGTGCCTGAACATCGTCAATACATCAGTCTTTAAAAATAAAGAAGCATTGTGCACAAGTGGTGGTGTTGGGCGCCACTGCTATACAGATACGCTGCTTCCAACAGCTTTTTCCCAACAAATATCTGGTATTTGGAAAAATCAATTACACTTACGTGATTTTTGAAACCCATTTGAGGGACTCTAGGCAAATACGCCTTTGTACCGGCTACGTTAAAGCTGAATGAGGAGTTGTAGGAGCGATTATCAGTGGAATGAGTTAATTCACTGAGGTAAGTTCAGGAGCTTGGGTTACTTTCTCAAGATCCTTAGCAGACTGAGCATAATATAAGCGCCTTTAGAGTGTTTGCTATTCAGATTGCAAGTTTCCACGCAGCTTTGACCCAAAACACAAGCGAGCGCTGAAATCAAACCGAAGGGTTGGAAAACAGGTCGTCGAAAAAGCAATTAGACCTACCACCAGTAACAGTTAATTCGTACAAAATCACACATTACATACAAAGTATCCCTATTCTAGGCTCATTCTAAACCACGAGGGAAAAAAAACTCCAGCTCTAAGCCTCACTTCTCCACATACTTCAACGCCCTAGCCCGCCCATCGTACCCAACCGTACTAAACACCCACCACTTCGCCTCCCACCTCCCAAACACACTCCGTAGCACCCACCTCACGATCCTCGGCACCGGCGGAAAAGCATGCCACCCACCCTCAAACTCTGCATCATGATTCAGCATAAACACCGGCAAGACCTTTGTCTTACTCAGGCGCGCCATGACCAAGTCACCCTCCTTCTTCCCGAGCGCCCTAAGATCGAGCTTGGACCCAAACCGCGCAAGCGACAACACGAAAGCGATTTCATCGTGGAGATGAGCAGCGAGGGGCGGGATGAAGTCGTCCATGAGCGACCGGCACATGTCCGGGCTGAAATTATTCTTGCGCGCCTCAATGCTCTTGAGCCAGTTGGCCCATGCGGTGAAGCCCTTTGCAAAGGCGTGGTGCTGCGAGATGCTAGGCGCCATGAGGCCGTGCTCGCCCGTCATGCGTTCGATTTCCGGGAAGAAGATTTCCTCTTCGCCGTCGTGGTGCGCGGTGAGGCCCTCATGCGTCGCGAGGCAGTATTTGACGAAGTGCCTGTATTCGGTCACGGGCATGTGCGGCGCTTGTATGTATATGCTGTTGATGGCGCGGATGATGCAGTTGTGGACGAGGGCCATTTCCGAGGCTGCATGTGTGTATTGGTCGGTTGCGCCGGTTTGGTAAAACGGAGTAGTGATGATGGGGATAGGCCCCGATTCCCACTCATATTGCTTGCGCGTAGACATTGCTGTGGTTGTGGTTCTAGTATCTGTTTCAGCGAGAGCGGTAGTTGTCATATCAAGAATCTGGACGCAGACGAGGCTACAAAAACGTGGAGGAGTACAATGGGCTGATGGTTGCTGGAGTGGCTGCTTCTAGATCGTCAAAGGAATCAGAGGCTTTGCTAGCGTATCGTTGGACGTTAATTTCAGTCAAAGAAGATGCGCCATCTTCGACTGAAGTCTTTATACATCCTCTATCCCACTGCACAGAAGGATGAAATCCCCGCATGCTCGTCCCGCGCTTACCTGGCAAAGTCATGCCTGGAACCTGGTCAATCCTCTGCGCGTCAAATGTTAGCGCTTCCTAATTCGCTCTCCGCTCGTAAGACGCAAAAGCTTCTTTGTTATCTCCAGGAAGTGTCCAACCCCAGACTGCTGTGGCTGGACGTACGGCTGAGTAACGTGCGTGGGAGGTCGCTTATGTCACTAGGCCGGCAAGTGACATGTTCGCATGGCGTTCTAACGAAGCCAAATGCGGAATGCAGATGCCTGGAGCTGACCCATTGGCCTTTGTGGGAGCGCCAGCTACACCACAGCTGACCGCTTCATAGCCTGATAAAATCGCGAGATCGGGGCCGTTACTGCACAATGGCGGGATTAGCCGAGCAAGTTTGTGGAGCTTAATACCTGTAGTCAGAAGCATAGCGCGCACAAAGTGGAGGTGAGAATAGCAAAATCCTGCGATCAAATATGCTTTTCCATTAATTTCCCGCTAAATCACCGGCCAACTGGTCTGGTAATGGCGTTCCCATACTGGAGTCGCTCATTAAGCAAGCTCCAAGCAATTTAAATACGCTGATATCGTGTCGCGTCCATGAACTACTTCTTGAGAATGCTCTCCAACTCCGCTGCGACGGCGTCGCCCACTTCCGAGGTTTTTGATGTACCGCCGATGTCTCCCGTTCGGATGCCCTTGTCGATAACGATCTTCACCGCTTCGTCGATCTGCTGAGCAATCTCGGGACGGCATAGTGAGTATTTGAACATCATGCTCATTGAGAGAATGGTTGCAACTGGATTGCAGATGCCTTGACCAGCAATATCAGGCGCGGACCCTGCTCATCGTCAGCACTCTTCCAGCATGAGCACATTTGCCTGTAAGCTTACCGTGAATCGGCTCGTAAATGCCGTTGATGCGCGTCTTGCCATCTGGGATGCCGCCCAAACTGGCACTTGGTAGGAGGCCCAAGCTGCCTGGGATGACACTCGCCTCGTCGCTAATAATGTCGCCAAACAGGTTGCTCGTGACAACGACGCCATTCAATGCCCTTGGGTTCTTGATCATCAACATGGCCGCGGAGTCAATCAAGTGAGTTCCAGACTGCAAGTGCGGATATTCCTCCTTCATCACACGCTCGAACGTTTTCCGCCACAACCGCGAGGTCGCAAGCACGTTTGCCTTGTCCAAGCTCCAGACAGGAACTGGTGGATTTTCGACAGAGGCGAGGTTGCCAGCCAACCGCACGACACGCTCGATCTCTTCGACGCTGTAGGGTTCCGTATCCATAGCCTTGCCATCACCCTCATCCTCTTTTCTGTCACCGAAATATATACCGCCGGTGAGTTCGCGGATGATGTTGAAGTTGGTGCCGCGGGCAATCTCAGGCTTGAGAGGTGAGGCGTCGACAAGAGAATCGGACGCAAAGAAGCAGGGTCGCAAATTTCCGAAGGTACCAAGCTCTTTGCGGAGCTTTAGGATGCCCTGCTCAGGTCGCACCTTGCCGGTTCCCCATTTCTGTGTGCGATGGTCAATATTTGTGTCCGATGCAGTGGAACATGACAGAGTCGTACCGGACCTCCAACAGCACCGAGGATGATAGCATCGGCTGACTTGCACGCCGCCAGAGCCTCGTCAGTCAATGGATTGTTGTGTGCGTCTATTGAGCACTGCGCCTGTTAGCGGGGCGGTTGCCTGCAGGTTGGCGATGCGTACGCCCCCAAAAAGGTGCTCCTGGAAGCTGAAGGAGACATCCGTGTTCTTCTCCACCACATTGAGTACTTTGATAGCTTCGGCGACAATCTGGATGCGGCGCGTAAGCACTTGTCGTCGTGCGCGTTACGGAGATCTATTACCTCAGGGCCTACACCGTCTCCTTTACGAACAGGTCAGCTGCGATACAAGAACCCAAGCAAGGGAGCTCACCGGCAAGCACCACAATGTTAAACGAAGGCATTTTGACTGTATTTTGGGATAGAGGGAAGAGGGTTTGCTCAAAACGTTTCTTGAAGCGGGCTATGAGTACCCCACCTAACCCCGCTAAACTGCAGCCGCCGACTTCGGCGCTTCGCCCTAGACACTGCCGAAACTCCATCCTTCGCTACTACTTGAGCTGGCTGGGAGATTACAACTTCTCTGCCAAAGCGATAGCGGAGAACCGCAAGTCTCCACCGTGCTCCGCTTCGACCCTTATTAGCCCTCCAATTCCTCTCTCTAGTGCTGCCGGGCTCAATACATCTTCGTCTTCCTTCAGTAGACCCCGGTCCAAAGGACCCTTCCGGTCGCCTTCTAACTCCCAAAGATGTCCATCTTTTCCCTTGACGAAGGTCACAAAGTGCTGCCCCCTGTGCTTGCCCGATTCTGGCTCTGTATCACCGAGCTTCGCCGCATCTGCATGTGCTTTCTCGAACGCATCCGAGTCCTCTAACACTTTTGCTCGTTCCCACATGGACTTGTCCAATGCGTCTTTGCGTATCTGGTCGAGCGTAGAACCCGGCTGGATGTGCTTCGATGCTTCGCCGTTCAAGAGGGCATGCACGAGGCCAATGGATCCGCAGGCGTTGCCGATCGTCTGCTTAAACCAGATGACGGGCTCCTCTTCGCCTTTACCCTGATATTCTGGCTTGTGCTTATCCTCAGCTATTCTTACATCGTGCCAGGCTGGGGTCAGAGGAATGATAACCAGCAATGCAAGGGCAGGTCTAGGGATGAACGAGAGCAGGTCGGCATCAGTGAGCGAGTAGATATCGTAGAACTCGAGTTTCTTTTCCAGCCCGAGTGCATAGGCAAGGTGGTTGAACACCTCAGGGTTGTTCTCGAGCATGGTAAAGAGCTTTGGCATGGTTCGTAGTAGAGCTTCGTATTAATTCGGGGGGTTGAAAGACACGAGGTTTCCAAACAAACACGTCGTGTTCAGTCGTAGCTGATGCTAGGCAACCACCGTGCCGCTTCCCCGCGCTAGCCGTATTCGGGCGCGGGGTATTCTCTTAAACCTTGCGCGACCCTGCTAGCTTTACGGCTCATGTAGGAAAGGCTATCTAACAGTCTCGTCGGCTCTCCGCAGTGGTGCGCTACTATGCAGTTATTTCCAGGTTATTTATTTAGAAATGGCCGATTCGTTGTTCCGTCATCTTAGCTATCTTCCTTTCGTCTGCGCATCTTTATACCTGATCAACTCCGCAACTCAGCACCTTTCCAGCATACCTCTACACCATGGACGACGAAGCACGACAGGCCCTTGCTAACATGGCCATGCCTCGCCGCCCTATCAATTTCGTACCAGCAAAAGAGGGCGAAATCCTGAAACTTGGACACATCACTTGCAGGGTCATGGAAGACGGCTCCAGAACAGGTACATCTTCTACTTATTTCCAAGGTGTTGGTTATTTCTAACCCAGGAATTCAGATAACCGCCTCGGCAGCGCCGAATTCACCGTCCCAGCTGGCACTGCCGGCCCCCCAGCCCACTGGCATGAGATGCATGACGAGACCTTCCTCGTCACCCAAGGCACCATCCGCTTCCACGCGCCCGACGGCCAGATAGTCGACGCAAAAGTCGGTGATTACGTTACTGTACCCACGCGTGCCCCGCACACCTTCTCCAACCCCTTCGACGTCGAAGCAAAGTTCTTCAATACCTTCACCCCTGCTTTCTACATTGATTACTTCAAGATCCTAGCGGAGGTGAGCAAAAGCGATACTAAGATGAGCAAAGAAAAGAATTTGGAAGTCATGGCGAGGTTTGCAACGATGCCGGCGAAACCTATGTTAGCGGAAATGGCGAATGGGCAGAAGTAGGTCTTGTAGGGTTGTGGGTTGGTAATATAAGAAAAACATTTCGAATCGTCCAGACACCTCATTTCAAAATCAGCTTCCAGCTGGTGAACAGTTTAATAAGTAGAGATCCTGCAATACCCTCGCATTTTGAAGGCCTCGCACCCGTCGTATGTTTGATAGATATGGTGCATTACTTTCTTTAAAAGAACAAGGCTCGTTACTACCAATAAATTACAGACGGCTTTTGAAAACACAAGATCTTGAGAAAAATGGCAACAAAGCTCCTGGAAATCGTAAAGATTCAAACGTGGCTATCTGTACCGCTAAGATTTGTGAGCTTATCGCCAGTAGCTCAACACAGGCCAAAATGTTCAATAGGACCTGTACCGACCTGGATTACAAAACGCCCATATACACGATGGCACACCGCCGGACGTCCAGCTAGACAGTGTACGACATCACGAATTCCTATGCCATCCCCCAACTCAGGAGCCCCCAAAAATTGCTCCTGGCTTTGTTGAGTTCTTTGCCCACAGTTCCTCAATGTTGAGGGACTAGCTCGCGAGATGCACGGACACATCGCAGGCGATCATGCTAGAAATCTGATTTTCGTTGATCACATTCCACTATTTGCCCGGTGGTGGGACCTTTGTATGAATATGGCGCTGATGAAGACAACCTCCTACTACAGTGCTCTCTCAGTATCTGCACGCGATAGTACGTCGAAAGAATTCAACTCGAACAAGAGCACCAACCTAGGAGCCATTGTTATTCCATGCAACGCGGGTACCTCTAGCCATTAATATGCAACGTAACCAACCTCGCATCGTTATCATGAGTGGAGCCAAAAATCAACTAGTAATTCACTGCGCTGCCGTAGAAACTCTGAATACGTATCACCAGGAGGTCAGAGACGCACAGGACGACCTAGTAACCGTCTAGTGTAGGGTGAGATTGCTGCAGCGCGATAAAAAACGTTTCCCATGCTTGCACACCTACTCATCACACCACCCACTTCATGTGTTAACAAGGTGGCCGCACACTCTACTATCAACAACGCCCATTATGCGGTTGAGACGCTACTTTCGCACTTAATGATATCGACTAAGGGATGGCGCATGTCGAAGATATCTCGCTCTGTATCTACAAGAGTGAATGATACTTGCTTTTAGCAGACTTCTTTTGGCTGGTAATTTCTCTCGTTCTAACATAGAGGTCGCTGACTTAGATACATTGTCTATGTGACATGGGCTGGTAGCTCCGGCGCCGTAACCCGTTGGAACGGCCAGGATGGGGGCCCTCCGTTACTTTGCCTGCGTTCTGGCAGATGAACTTGTGTAGGAGCACGCCGTCAAAAGTACGAAGAAGAGTGAGTAGGATTCGAACGTGACTAACTTCGTCCGACACAAAGAAATAGCGACGTTGCACAGAACTACTACTCGTTTATCGCCCCAAAGAAATTGAGAAGAAGACTTCGCCGGTAAAATGAACAATAGCTACGCAGACGGTTACGGTCTAGGGAAATAAGGGTCCATAGTTAGAGTAAAAGAGCTACAAGTTAAAAAGGCAATATAGTAATTTCAGAGCCGAACAACCACTGAAAATTGTATTATAATAGTCTTAAGTCAACCAACAGATTACCAGGAATGTATCCCTCCCTGTATTAACAGCCTGATGGCGGCGGCCAAACAAAGCGGCAGTCGCGGGTTAATAAGCCGTGCGCTGAACCTAAGCCTAATCCGGATGCGGCACGCAGCAAACCTATCCGCTCTATATATTGTGAGTATATAACATTTCAAACTTGGAATGTCCTCCATCAAACAATATCATCCGCCTAACAGGCGATATCTTCGATGGTCTAGTGGTCATGATTTCCGCTTGTCAACCTCAGGGTAGCAAGCGCGGGAGACCGGGGTTCGATTCCCCGTCGGAGAGTCAACTTTTTTGTCCTCACTTTTTATTTTACCAAAAGCAAATAATCAGGTCTGAACATCTTCTTCAGCTGAGGAACTGAATACGGGTCTTATAAGATAGTACCTTATACGTTTACAACCTGTAATTCACCCCTTTTGAAATACGTTGCCTTCAAAGCGGAGCACGTTAGAGACATCTCCATGATATTGTTATATTCATAGTCCATGTTCTCGATTTCTATCATGTCGATGTGAATCGACGTGCATACACGTTATGATATATCCGAAAGGAATTTGACTCTATGGGGATAGAGAAAATTCAGCATGTGAGTCATTTCCATGTGCAAACTACAGGTCTACATGCATGGCGTGTATTGTAAATCCCTGGATAAAATTTGCTTGCTAAGCATACATCAAATCTATCACCTGCCCTGGTAATTCTCTAATTCTATATACCGCATAGAAAAACTAGTGGAAGGTTGTAGTAAAGATAACGAAAAGTTCTGCTGTGCCCTTTGAAATGCGCGAGTGACTGTCTTCACTATACGAATGTCAGAAAGTACTCTTGAATTTCCTGAATGAAGGTATGCAAATATCTTTAATTTTCTTAAAAAAAAGAAAGAAAACCGAGGCTCGCACT
>Ga0247757_10002172_pt1 | contig 10620 bp, 10 predicted proteins | sample UWRJL126311R4_FD_180929 | JGI IMG/M metagenome (GOLD analysis project Ga0247757, IMG submission 180929) | Plant litter microbial communities from Arlington Agricultural Research Station in Wisconsin, United States - UWRJ-L126-311R-4 | ecosystem: Environmental > Terrestrial > Plant litter >...
CCGTGGCTGACCAGCTGACGCGCCATCCGGCGGGTGCGGGCCAGGCCGGCGCGGTAGACCACGTTGTCGAGCCGGGTCTCCAGGATGCGCAGCAGGTTGTCACCTGTCTTGCCCGGGAGGCGGTTGGCTTCTTCGTAGTAGCGACGGAACTGCTTCTCCATCACGCCATAGGTGAAGCGGGCCTTCTGCTTCTCCTGCAGCTGCTGGCGGTATTCGCTCTCCTTGATCCGCGCGCGACCGTGCTGGCCGGGCGGGTAGGGGCGCCTCTCGAACGACTGATCTCCACCGACGAGGTCGACGCCGAGACGGCGGGACTTGCGGGTGACGGGTCCGGTGTAACGAGCCATGAGTAGTTAGTCCCTCTCCCCTAGACCCGGCGCCGCTTGGGCGGACGGCAACCGTTGTGCGGCTGCGGGGTGACGTCGGAAATGGCGCCCACCTCCAGGCCGGCGGCCTGCAGCGAGCGGATGGCGGTCTCGCGGCCCGAGCCCGGACCCTTGACGAACACGTCGACCTTCTTCACGCCGTGTTCCTGCGCCTTGCGGGCCGCGTTCTCGGCGGCGAGCTGCGCGGCGAACGGAGTCGACTTGCGCGAGCCCTTGAAGCCCACGTGACCGGACGAGGCCCACGCGATGACGTTGCCCTGCGGGTCGGTGATCGACACGATCGTGTTGTTGAACGTGCTCTTGATGTGCGCGGCGCCGTGCGGGACGTTCTTCTTCTCCCGGCGGCGGGTTTTGGCGGCACCCTTCTTGGGCGCGCCCTTCTTGGCTTGTGCCATCTCGGGTTACCTGGCCTTCTTCTTGCCGGCGATGGTGCGCTTGGGGCCCTTGCGGGTGCGCGCGTTGGTCTTGGTCCGCTGGCCACGCACCGGCAGGCCGCGGCGGTGCCGCAGGCCCTGGTAGCAGCCGATCTCGATCTTGCGGCGAATGTCGGCCTGGACCTCGCGGCGCAGGTCACCCTCCACCTTGAGGTTGCCTTCGATGTAATCGCGCAGCTGGCTGACCTGATCGTCGGTCAGGTCCTTGCTGCGCTGGTCCCGGCTGATGCCGGTGGCTTCCAGGATCTCCTGGGAGCGGGTACGGCCGATGCCGTAGATGTAGGTCAGCGCGATCTCCATACGCTTGTCGCGCGGGAGATCGACGCCCATGAGACGTGCCACAGGGGTGTTTCCTTTTCGTTGCGGAGGTCTGGTCCCAGTCCGTTCCCCGTACGGGGTCCGGCCTCCGTGCCGGACGTGTGACGAACAGCGAGCCTGTTCAGTGGAACTGGGATGTCTTCATTCAGTTGTGGGTGGCTGACTCGTGTCGAGTCTGGTCAGCCCTGCCGCTGCTTGTGGCGGGGATCGGAGCAGATCACCATGACCCGCCCATGCCGGCGGATCACCCTGCACTTGTCGCAGATCGGCTTGACGCTCGGGTTCACCTTCACGGCTGTCGTCGATCCTTCTTCTCGTCGGTCTGATTACTTGTAGCGGTACACGATGCGGCCGCGGGACAGGTCATAGGGAGAGAGCTCCACCACGACGCGGTCCTCCGGGAGGATGCGGATGTAGTGCTGCCGCATCTTGCCGCTGATGTGGGCGAGGACTTTGTGTCCGTTCTCCAGCTCAATGCGGAACATCGCATTGGGCAGGGGTTCGACAACGCGACCCTCGACCTCGATGGCACCGTCTTTCTTGGCCATACTGGTTAGCGATCCTTGCTTTTCGTTTCGTGTCGGCCTGTTGGCACGGCGCGGACCTGATTGGGCCCTGATGAGCCCCGACTAGAAACGTGAGCCGGATCTCGGGAATTCCCGACAGAGCACGCAAGAAGTCGGCGCGCAAACCGCACCGTCGTCCCATACTACCTGCTGAATCGGCAGCCCCAAAATCACCGAAACCGCAGGCGGCAGCGCGTTCAGTTGTCGGCAGGCCGGTAGAGCCCTGCGACGAACGCCGCAGCCTGGGTGCGGCGCTGCAGTCCCAGCTTCGCCAGCAGGCGCGACACGTAATTCTTCACGGTCTTCTCGGCCAGGAACATCCGGCCTGCGATCTGCTTGTTCGTCAGCCCCTCGCCGAGCAGCTGCAGCAGCGTGCGCTCCTGCTCGCTGAGGCCCGACAGCGGATCGGTGCGCTCGGCGGCGTCGCGCAACTTGGCCATCAGCGTCGCGGTCGCGCGGCTGTCCAGCAGCGACCGGCCCGCGCCCACCTCCCGCACGGCCCTGGCCAACTCCATGCCCTTGACGTCCTTGACGACATAGCCGCTGGCCCCGGCCATGACGGCGCCCAACATCGCCTCGTCGGAGGTGAACGACGTCAACATCAGGCAGCGCAGCCCGGGCAACGCGGACAGCAGGTCGCGGCACAACTCGATGCCGTTGCCGTCGGGGAGACGCACGTCGAGCACGGCGACGTCGGGCACCACGACGGGGATGCGGGCCAGCGCCTCGGCCGCGGTGCCGGCTTCGCCGATGACCTCCAGGTCGGGGTCGACGCGCAGCAGGTCGACCAGACCGCGCCGCACCACCTCGTGATCGTCGACGAGGAAGACGGTGACCATTCGTCGAGTATGAATCCGGGTCGCGCGTGGCGTCCGGCGTTGCGGGCGATTCGCCCCGGCCCGGCTCGCGCGGTCCGGCTAGTCCACCGGCACCGACCAGTCGACGACCGTGCCGCGCCCCGGGCCGTCGGAGCGGATCTGCGCGCTGCCGCCCAGTTTGACGGCCCGCGTGACGATGTTGCGTCGGCCGTTGCCGAGCCGATCCCGCTCCGAAACGCCGACGCCGTCGTCGCGCACGACGATGCGCATCACCGAGTCGGTGACGACGACCTCCACCGACGCCGCGGTGGCCTGCGCGTGACGGGCCACGTTGCTCAAGGACTCCCGCACGACCGCCAGCGCGGCCGCGTGCGCCTGTGGCCGGACGCGGGCGTCCACCGCACCGTCGAAATGCACCGTCGGCGTGAATCCGAGGGCGGCGGCGCTGCTGTCGACGACATCGACGATGGCCGAGCGCAGCCGACTCGACCACACCGGCGCCGAGATCGCCTGATTCAGGTTGAAGACCACCTCGCGCAGGTCGCGCACGATGGCGTCGGTTTCGTCGATGAAGCCGGTCAGGTCGGCGTCGGCACGGGTGGCGGCCGAGGTCAGCCCGAGCCCCAGCCCGAACACCCGCTGCACCACCCGGTCGTGCAGATCCGCTGCGATCCGCGACTGCTCGTCGCGCAGTTCGCTGTCGACGAGCCGGTCCGTGCTGGCCCGCAGGCTCAGCCGCATCTGCTCGACGGCGCGCGCGAGCTCGGTGGTTTCGCGCAGCCCGGCGGGGTGGATCGGCTGGTCGTAATCGCCACCGGCGACGGCACTGACCTCGGCCAGCAGGTCGTCGACCGGCCGGCTGAGCCGACGCTGCACCAGCACCAGCGCTCCGATGACCACCGCGGCCAGCACCACCACGCCGACACCCTGGATGACGTTGGCGACCCGCTGCGCCGACTGGATGTTCTCCAGCTGCGCCTGCGCCATGTCGTTCGAGTGACTGGCCAGATCGCGCAGCCTGCCGCGAACCTGGTCGAACACGACCTTGCCCTGCAACGCCGTCTCGGCCTGCTGGTAAGGCGGGATCGGCCCGGCCCGCCTCGAGTCGATCTGCGGCTCCGCCACCGTCGATCGCCAGATCCCGGCAGCCCTGACGACCCGGTCGAGCAGCTCCTGTCCCTGCGGGTCCCCGGCGAACCCGCGGTTCAGCCGGGTGACCAGCGGATCCGCCGCAGCGATGCCGGCCGCATACGGCTCCAGCGACGCCGGGTTGCCGGTCAGCATGAAGCCCCGCTGCCCCGTCTCCTGGTCGGTGTAGGCGCGGCGCAGTGCCTCCACGTCGTCCTGCACCGGCACCAGGCGTCCGCTGAGTTCCTCCACCGCGTCGGCCACGATGGCCCGGCCCGCGATCGAGGCCACCGACACCACCAGGAACACCGCGCTCACCACCCCGAGGCAGATCCACAGCAGCTGACGCAGTGACAACTGCCGGCCGGCGCGCCGTCGCAGCGTGGGAGTGCGCACGGGTGACCGCCGTCAGACCAGCAGGACCGCGGCGCCGGCGATGCGGCCCGAGCCGAGATCGGCCAGCGCGACATCGGCCTGGTCCAGCGGGTACTGCGGGGTGGTCACCTCGATGCGGTGCCGGCCGGCGAAGGCGAGGAATTCCCGCGCGTCGGCACGGGTGTTGGAGGTGACCGACCGCACCTGCCGCTCCTGGAAGAGGTGCCTGTCGTAGTTCAGTGGCGGGATGTCGCTGAGGTGGATGCCGGCGATCGCCAGGGTGCCGCCGCGGTCGAGCGCCTCGAGCGCCGGCAGCACCAGGTCGCCGACCGGTGCGAACAGGATCGCGGCGTCGAGAGGGACGGGTGGCTGATCGGCGGCGCCCTGCGCCGACGCCGCGCCCAGCGCGAGCGCGAGGTCGCGCGCCCGGGCTCCGCGGGTCATCACGTGCACCTCCGCCCCCTGGGCGATCGCCACCTGCGCGGTGATGTGGGCGCTGCCGCCGAACCCGTACAGGCCGAGCCTGCCACCGGCGGGCAGCTCGGCGCGCAGCAGCGACCGGTATCCGATGATCCCCGCGCACAGCAGCGGTGCGAGCTCACTGTCGGAGTAACCCTCCGGGAGCCGGTGGACGTAGGCCGCGGGGGCCGTGACGAACTCGGCGTACCCGCCGTCGGCGTCCCAGCCGGTGTAGCGCGACGCCGGGCACAGGTTCTCCTGCCCCCGCACGCAGAATCGGCACTGTCCGCAGGTGTGCCGCAACCAGGCGACGCCGACGCGGTCGCCCTCCCGGAACTCCCCGTCGAACTCCCCCGCGTCCGGCCCGACCCCGACCACCTCGCCCACCACTTCGTGGCCGGGCGTCACATGCGGGGCGTGCACGGGCAGATCGCCCTCGGTGACATGGAGATCCGTGCGGCAGACGCCGCACGCCAGGACCGCGATGAGCAGCTCACCGGCGCCGGGCCTGCTGACACCGGCCTCACCGAACTCGAGCGGCCGGTTCTGCACCGGTCCCGGGGTGCCGACCCGCCACGCCCGCATGGTCTCTGGAATCATCGCGAAAAGTCTGGCAGATACCGGTGCCTCTGCCACCCTGAATAACCGCTGGACAGCGGGCGCATAATTGGACACGATGACAGGCCCCGCCGCTCCGCGTAAACCCGTGCTCCTGACTGTCGACGACGACCCCGCGGTCTCCCGCGCCGTGGCTCGCGACCTGCGCAGGCACTACGGCGAGAAGTACCGCATCGTGCGCGCCGAGTCCGGGCTCGACGCCCTGGAGACGCTCAACGAACTCAAGCTGCGCGGGGAGACGGTCGCGGTGTTCGTCGCCGACTACCGGATGCCGCAGATGAGCGGCATCGAGTTCCTCGAAGCTGCGATGGACATCTACCCGATGGCGCGCCGGGTGCTGTTGACGGCCTACGCCGACACCCACGCGGCCATCGACGCGATCAATGTCGTCGACCTGGATCACTATCTGCTCAAACCGTGGGATCCGCCGGAGGAGAAGCTCTACCCGGTCATCGACGCGCTGCTCGAGGCGTGGCGGGCCACCGGTGAGCGGGCCATCCCCCACACCAAGATCATCGGGCACCCGTGGAACGCACGGTCTTCCGAGGTCCGCGAGTTCCTCGCCCGAAATCGCCTGTACTACAGCTGGTTACGGTCCGACGAGCCCAAGGGTGCGGCGCTGCTGGAGGCGGCCGGCCAGGACGGCCTGACGCTGCCGGTGGTGATCACCGAGCAGGGCGAGACCCTGATCGACCCGACCGACGCCGAGCTCGCCGCGACGCTCGGCCTGACCACGACGCCTGCCGGTGACTTCTACGACCTGGTCGTCATCGGTGGCGGCCCGGCGGGTCTGGCCGCCGCCGTCTACGGCGCGTCGGAGGGTCTGAAGACGGTGCTGATCGAACGCACCGCCACCGGTGGGCAGGCCGGCCAGAGCTCCCGCATCGAGAACTATCTGGGCTTCCCCGACGGCCTCTCGGGGGCTCAGCTCGCCGAGCGGGCCCGCCGCCAGGCCGAGAAGTTCTCCGCCGAGCTGATCACCGCGGCCGAAGTGGTGGGTCTGGAGGTCAACGGCAATGCACGCACCGTGCACCTGTCCGACGGCCGGGCGATCGGCACGAGGGCGGTCATCCTGGCGATGGGCGTGGAGTACCGGCAGCTGACCGCCGACGGGTGCGCCGACCTCACCGGCGCGGGCGTCTACTACGGCGCGACCACCTCGGTGGCGTCGGAGTGCGACGACGACGAGGTGTACGTCATCGGCGGCGCCAACTCCGCGGGCCAGGCCGCGATGTACCTGTCGCGGACCGCCAAGTCGGTGACGATCGTCAGCAGGCGCCGGCTCGAGGACTCCATGTCGCACTACCTGGTCGAGCAGATCCGGTCCCGCGAGAACATCAAGGAGATGCCCTTCACCGTCGTGCACGCCGCCAAGGGCGACGGGCACCTGGAGCGCATCTGCCTGGAGCACACCGACACCGGGATGCGCGAGGAGTTCTCGTGCGGCCGGATGTTCATCTTCATCGGCGCCGAACCGCGCACCGACTGGCTCGACGGTGTGGTGGTCCGCGACGACCACGGGTTCATCGTCGCCGGGCCCGACCTGCGCGACGTCAGCGGCTGGACCCTGGACCGGCCACCGCACCACCTGGAGTCCAGCGTGCCCGGCGTGTTCGTGGCCGGTGACGTGCGGTCCCAGTCGGCCAAGCGGGTGGCCGCTGCAGTCGGTGAGGGGTCGATGGCGGTGATGCTCGTGCACCGCTATCTCGCCGAGACGTGAGTTTTTTCCGCAGTGGCCGGAATAACACCCGGCCGCCGCGTGTTGCAGTGGGTCACTGTTCGGGCCACTGCCTAGGTCACGGTCGCGATGGAAGGAACCGAGATGGGTGATAAGTGCGTTCCCGACGAGTTGCGCACGCTGTTCCTCTTCGAGTCGCTCAACGACACGCAGTTGGCGACCCTGTGCGAGAGCGGCCACATCGCGACCTTCGAGCCAGGCCCGATCTGCTCCGAGGGCGACCCGGCGACCTGCTTTTACGTGATGATCGAGGGTGAGTTGGTGATGTCGAAGCGCTCCGGCGGCGTCGACATCGAAACCAACCGGACGTCGCAGCGCGGTGTCTACTGCGGCGCGTGGTCGGCGTACATCCCCAACGAGGAGCACGTCTACCAGGCCTCCGTGCGCGTCACCCGCCCGTCGAAGTTCTTCGTGCTGGACGCCCAGGCGTTCGCCGATTTCATGCAGCACGAATTCCCGATGGCCGTGCACCTGCTCGAGGGTCAGATGGTCGGCGGGCTGCGGCAGCGCCAGATCCTCGGCCAGCGGGAGAAGCTGCTGGCGCTCGGGCAGCTCTCGGCCGGGTTGACCCATCAGCTCAACAATCCGGCAGGCGCGACCGCACGGGCCGTGGCCGATCTGCGCGAGGGCGTGGGCAAGATGCGGCACAAGTTGGCGATGCTCGCCGACGGCAAGTTCAGCCCGACCGCGCTGCGGGTGTTGATCAGCATCCAGGACGAGGTGGCCGAGCAGGTCGCCAAGTCGAAGTCGCAGGAGCTGTCGGCGCTGGAGACCTCCGACCGCGAGGATCAGATCGGCGACTGGCTGGACGAGCACGACATCTCCAGCGCATGGGAGTACGCGCCGACCTTCGTCGAAGCCGGCCTGGACGTGGACTGGCTCGAGCGGGTCGAGGCCAGCATCTCCGATGTCGACTGCTCGGCGACGCTGCCCGGGGCCATCGGCTGGCTCAAGTACACGATCGACACCGAGCTGCTGATGAACCAGATCGCCGAGGCCAGCAAGCGGATCTCGGCACTGCTCGCCGGCGCCAAGCAGTACTCGCAGATGGATCGCGCGGAGTATCAGAGCGCGAACGTGCACGAGCTGCTGTTCAGCACGGTCAAGACGATCTTCGGTGACAAGCTGGGCAAGGACAAGAAGGTCGCGCTGCACTGGGACAAGGACAAGACCCTGCCCGAATTGCAGTGCTACCCCGGCGATTTGAACCAGGTGTGGACCAACATCATCGACAACGCCATCCAGGCGATGGGCGGTCACGGCAACCTGACCATTCGGACGATGCGCGACACCGAGTCGACGGTCCGCGTCGAGATCTGCGACGACGGGCCCGGCATTCCCGAGGACATCGTCGACCGCATCTTCACCCCCTTCTTCACCACCAAGCCGTTCGGCGAGGGCACCGGACTCGGGCTCGACCTGGCGTGGCGCATCGTGGTGGAGAAGCATCACGGCAACCTCTCGGTGGTGTCCAAGCCCGGTGACACGCGCTTCATCGTCTGTCTGCCCCTGCAGGCACCGGCACCCGAGTCGGCCGCGGCCGTGGTGTGACCGACCACAAGCCCGACCTGGGCAGATTCGGGTCGTTCAGCGGCGGCGTCACCGCGCACCAGGCCGCCGACATCGAAGCTCTCGGCTACGGCGCCGTCTGGATCGGCGGATCGCCTGCGGCAGAGCTGGAGTGGGTCGAGCCTCTGCTGGCGGCGACCACGACGCTTCAGGTGGCCACCGGCATCGTCAACATCTGGACGGCGGCGCCCGGCCCCGTCGCCGAATCCTTCCACCGCATCCAGGCCGCCCATCCGGACCGCTTCCTACTCGGCATCGGCGTCGGCCATCCCGAGGTGCACCAGGAGTTCCGCAAGCCGATCGACGCGCTGACCGACTACCTGGACAAGCTCGACGAGTACGGGGTGCCGCGCGGCCGGCGCGTCATCGCCGCGCTCGGGCCGAAGGTGCTGGCGCTGTCGGCGGCACGCTCCGCCGGCGCCCATCCGTACCTGACGACGCCGGAGCACACCGCCCGCGCGCGCGAGGTGCTCGGCCCCGAGGCGTTGTTGGCGCCGGAGCACAAGGTGGTGTTGACCACCGATGCCGAGCAAGCCCGCGCGGTGGGCCGTCGCGCGCTCGACATCTACTTCGGCCTGGCGAACTACACGAACAATTGGAAACGGCTCGGGTTCGATGATCGAGAGGTCGCGAAACCGGGTAGTGACCGTCTGGTGGATGCCGTGGTCGCACACGGCACCGCCGACCAGATCGCCGCGCGGTTGACCGAACACCTCGACGCCGGGGCCGACCATGTGCCCGTGCAGGTGCTCACGTCAGCCGACACGGTGGTCGCGGCCCTGGCCGAACTGGCCGGACCGCTGGGACTGCGACAGTCGACCTAGAGAGGAATTCATGTCGGAATTCGACGGACCGTCACTCAAGCCCGCACTGGGCCGCTTCGGCGTCTGGACCGGTGCGCCCGTCACGCCCGAGCAGGCCGGTGAGATCGAGAAGCTGGGCTACGGCACGGTGTGGGTGGGCGCGTCGCCGGCCGCGGATCTCGCGTTCGTCGAGCCGATCCTGGAGAAGACGGAGACGCTGCAGGTGGCGACGGGCATCGTCAACATCTGGTCCGCGGACGCCGATGAGGTGGCCACGTCCTATCACCGCATCGAGAAAGCCTTCCCCGGCCGGTTCCTGCTCGGCGTCGGCGTGGGCCACCCGGAGCATCAGCAGGTGTACACCAAGCCGTACCAGGCGCTGGTCGAATACCTCGACGTCCTCGACACCGCGAAGGTGCCGACCAGCCGGCGGGTGCTGGCGGCGCTCGGCCCCAAGGTGCTCAAGCTCGCCGCGCAGCGCAGCGCGGGTGCGCATCCGTATCTGACGACGCCGGTGCACACCGGGCAGGCCCGCGAATTGCTCGGGCCGACGGTGCTGCTCGCACCCGAGCACAAGGTCGTGCTGACCGACGACGCCGCCGCGGCCCGCGAGGTGGCCCGCAAGGCCGTCGATTTCTATCTCGACCTGTCGAACTACGTGAACAACTGGAAGCGGCTCGGGTTCACCGACGACGACCTGGGCCACCCGGGCAGCGACCGGTTCATCGACGCCGTCGTCGCGCACGGGTCACCGGAACAGATCGCCGCCCGACTCGACGAACACCTGCAGGCCGGCGCCGACCACGTTGCTGTTCAGGTCCTGGGCGGTTCCGACGAGCTGATCTCCACCCTCGAGGAGCTGGCCGGCCCGCTGGGGCTGCGCTGAGTCACGGTGTGATCGTGGTCTGCTCGTCGATCGCGGTCATCGCGGCCACCAAGGCCGGCTGCTGATCCGGCGGGCCTTGCGCGTCCAGCGCGAGCAGGTAGACGTTCTTCGGAGCGGTGATGACCACCGTCTTGCGCGCGATGAAGGTCGGCGCCCCGTCGATGGTCGCGGTGCCGGCGATCTGCACGGCGTCGAACCCTCCCAGCGTGCCGGGCTGACCGGCTGTCGGACCGTCCCATCCGGGCGCTCGCCGCACCGCGTTCGGCGCGTACTGCAGTAGCTCGGCCGGGTCGACGTCACCCTCGAGGCGGGCCATCCGCGCGACGATCGCCGGCGGGTCTGGTGTCTCGCGGGCGGCTTCGAGGTAGATGGCGCCGTACGCGTCGGCCGGGGTGTCCGCGCCCACGTCCGCCCACCCGGCAGGCATCGGTAGGTTCAGCTGCGGTGCGCCGGGATCGCCGCGTTTGACCATGGTCTGGGTGATGTTGTTCTGCTTGAGGTATTCGGCGATGGTGAGGTCGG
>Ga0247757_10002173_pt1 | contig 10616 bp, 13 predicted proteins | sample UWRJL126311R4_FD_180929 | JGI IMG/M metagenome (GOLD analysis project Ga0247757, IMG submission 180929) | Plant litter microbial communities from Arlington Agricultural Research Station in Wisconsin, United States - UWRJ-L126-311R-4 | ecosystem: Environmental > Terrestrial > Plant litter >...
CGGCGAATCAAGCACAATGGACTAAGCCTATCGTTTCAAGAGTGTGGTTTTGTATTGTGCCATCTGGATATTGCGCCCCGAAACATCGTCTGGCTGCACGGAGATTCGTTATGTATCTTTGATTGGGCCTCTGCAGGATACTATTCACGAATCTTTGAGTGGTGTCTATTAGACATGTTCCACGGCAGAGATAGCCTTTTTCAAGGTCTAGTCAAGAAAACAATGGGGCCATTGACTGGCTGGGAGAATGAGAATCGGCAGTTGATTGAGAAGGCCTGGGCAAACAGCATACAATACCACTTGTGCGTCCCCCTATTAAATTGGTGTGTTATAAAACTCTAATATTCAAGTAGCTCACCTACGCCTCCATGTGCCTAATGACAGATGACGGCCCTACGGACCTATATTTGACAGAAAGAGTAGATTGATGGGCCGAGAAATCATCTATAAGGTGGACAATCATAGGAACAGCTGCGAGGAAGGACGGCTCGCGCCCACTACGGCAGCAAGCTAATCCATTTACGCCGCACTAATTACCTAGAGACGTGCGGGGGCTGTTTGAAGGCGCAAAAAAACTATTCTCACACCAGTCAACGATGCAACGATTCCTTGGGTGCCAGATATTACAGGAGTTAAATTACAGGCGATATAAAGTACACGAGTTGAGGCACAGAGTTGAAGAGCGCAGTATGTTCTTGTCGATAAGAAGTGACGTTGCATAGGTTTATGCCCCTTCGCCTACGCTGGCCATCCTCGAGCACAAGAGGGATATTAACGCAGCATAGGTGCCAAAAAGGGTCTGGGGACCAGAATAGGATGCCTAGTTTTGGAGAATCAGATTTGCATAATGCGATTGGCCGGTTTGGCATGCGTCAGGTGTCTAAGCCGCATCTGATCAAAGTTCGCAACCCAGTAGTAGGGGTTTCTTAGTCGCACCTGGCCGGAGAGGATTCGCTTGTCGCACTTCCCTGGAGAGGATTCGCTTGTCGCACCTCAATGGAGAGAACCCGCTTGTCGCACCTTACCGGGAGGATTTGCTTGTCATACTGTACCTCCAAAAGCACCCCCGCCCCCACCAGTCCGGCCGAGGATTGCGCACTCGCTCCTGTCGCAGGATACCAGGTGTAAGCAGCTGAGGCCATGTCACATGATGGGTTCTCGCTATATAAGGGCGTCAAACATGTCTTCTACACTTGGACTCCTACACTGAACTAGATACTCAATCAATTCATTCAATTCTTCATACGTGCCACTTCCTTACACCAGGCACACACATCCGTATGGGCTACGGACTCCAAAAGCGAGTGTTAAGAACGTAGACAATAGCACCACGTGACAATATGAGACAAAGGACTAGATATCATATGCAACTCCCGCATCGCCAACGCATTACCCGCCACTCGTGGCAGAATGCCATATACATCAGCCACAGTCTTGGCGATGTGTAATATTAGCCCACTGCTCAAGCGAGAAGTGACCAGCAACACTTCATGGCTCTCAAGCTTTTTATCTCGCGCTGCATCCATGAGCCGCCTCATCATCTTCATTCTCCACCTCTTCATATGCCACTGCGGATCGAGACACAGGGACCATTAGAGACTATACAGAAGCTTCTTCCTAACGTAGCTTGGCACCCGCTAAAGCCCTTTCCGCAGCCAGCAGGCCGGATTCTTGCGAGCCTTACGCACCGGGCGTTGTATGGAGAGGATGATATTTATTCTTCTAAAGGTGATCTACCCATACGGCATGAGTACTTAGCATGGGCAATGGACGGAAGAACGCCACTAGAGTAAGTATACATTACTGAAACACGCTGTGTACTATTATTTAACTGATATTTGTCGCTTTAGCTATATTGACTACTACGGAGTTACCTTTGACCACCTCGTCCCGGCCAACGATCCAAACCCAGAAGTGCTAGCCATCAGCGTCATCGAAGTAGATAATGATGGAGGCGTATTCGCAAACAAGTACCTTTCATTCTCGGTAGATCCGACGGAATACACAGGGAAGAAAGTCCTCGCTGTATCGAGGTGTTGTCAAGTCAAAAAAGGCACGCAGGATCGAAGGAGAATCAATGGCGAGGTAGCTGAGAGGTATAGCATGATGCAGAGATAGTTATATACCTAGCGCTATCTACGGCTATACTGTTGGCTCGGTGTTCACGGCAATACACAATAACAAGCTTACTTGAAGCAAGATAAGCCATCATGAAGACACGCTAGTATTTGAGTAAGATAAGCGACATACTGTGGGATGAGCTTAGATTTTGCGTCACACTCGGCACTGGTAAGTTTTAGTCGCGTGGATGGTCGCGCCTGCGCCTTGAAGGCATATGAAGCTGATACCGAGATTCTTAAGTAGTATAGTACAGATATCTGGGTGTAGAAAGAATCTACCGCTTTGAAGTCTTTCTAATCCTTAATTAATAGCGCCTCGCCTGGCCGTCTTTACAATTAATCGCTGTCTTATAATAATGCCTGCTATTTTTTAGTCGGCAGCAACTCTAGTATTTATTCTTACCCCTGCACGTGTTATACCTATGAAGCGTTACCCCAAAATTAGCTCCAGGGAGCCACAACATTTCAATTTCCGTTATCAAGACCGCGCCTTATTACCAGTCGCCCGGAGCCTAAATGGAAAGATCCCGTGCCTAGCAGATTGTGGAATCATGGAATTGGTCTCTGTACCTCGTTTGCCATCCACGTCATCGAAGCATCTAATCTGGGCGCTGGATATATTGATCACAGTGTCCATCGAGCAGCGCATAGAGCCTTCGATTCCAATAAAGTCAAGATTGTGGTAGATTCTGCGGCTGAACTTGTTTTCGCCTTACAAGAAGAGCAAGCCTATAGCCTCTACAAGAGTAAGAACAAGTAGGGAGTTGATGAGGAACTGCCCAAGTGGGTATATAAGATTGGAAAGGGAGTTTTTACATGCAGGTTTGCAGCCTAAGAGAAAATATCATATTTAATACTAATTTTACTAACAGAATGAATGTAGCTTACGCCGAAACCAATGGAGAATGAGCAGGAAGCCATGAAAGCATGCCTTCGTCAGCTGTGGAAAACAGCTTACTTTGGCATTGTCAAGTTCAGGCATGACAATCTCAATAGTTTACATACAGTGTTATCAGCTAACATTATCTGGATGTAGAGAGGTGATTGAGGATCGCGGCAAATTCGCGCAGGAGCTACAAATTTGCCCTAGACATCGAGCGTTCAAGATGCTCAAGAAACCTAACCCCGGCGGAAACATATTAATCCAGTACATTGTCTTCGATAATGGCGACAAGAGCAATATAGATTCGATATTGATGAAGCTACTGAGCTTCACAACGATAGCGGACAACGATGCCGAATCCATCATCCAGACGGAGATTAAAGAGGCTTTCAAGGCTGCCACGAAACGATGGGGCCTGCCACGCCTATCTGTCGAGCACGTACTTGGGGCGGATCTTCTAAATTCACTGCGAGCTTGGCCGGAGCCACGGTTTGTTTGATAGAGTTCGTGTGCATAGGATGACAGGGAAAGGTGGCCATAACGGCTTTAGGGAGGGGGCAGTCCGCATGGTCTCTAATGTTGTTAGGGTCAATATCGTTTTATGCCAACTAGGTCACATCTCTGGTATGCTCCACGTAACGTCTTCGTAGTCGGGCTTCCACACTTGTTGAACCAGATAGACTACAAACCCTTCAAGGTTCATTACCTTAGCCTCTCAGATTAAGTGATCAAGTCCCGCTCCTATTCCTCCCCTAACTCAACGAGTGCCTCGCGTAGTGTCCAGCCCCTTGAAATCTCTCTTTTTTTTTTCGTCGTCTAAAAGTGTAAGGAAGTGGGCAGTTATAAAGAATTGAATATATTGATTGTGTGTGTATCTCTGTGTATGTAGAAGATGTATCAGTCTATGTGTAGAAGACACGTTTGACGCCCTTATATAGCGAGAACCCATCATGTGACATGGCCTCAGCTGCTTACAAATTGATAGGCGCGAACGACCCTTTAACGGCAAGTGCTGAACCATAGTACAATATAGGGAAGCCACGTACCCAACCATGGTAACTTGCTCCTGAGTCAGACTCTAGAAATATATAAAGTCGTATCCGTACACCACCTGCATTTCCCAACCCTCATCATCCAAGTCCATCCAAACGCGCAATACAATACAATAGTAACGATGTCTGCACACAATTCGCCGTTATACCAACCAAAACCCGTCGACCCGCCATCCTATACTCCGACCTCGTCCGAGCCCGTAATGGCCCGCTAGTGACGACCGATTCTAGTTGCCTCTGTCAGAATAGTACTACTTCTAGGAACGCCGGCGGAATGCTGCCAGAAAGCCGCCGGAATGCCGCCAGAAAGCTGACAGCAAGCTGGCAGCCTTCCTAGGAATGCTAGAAAGCTAAGTAGTGTTCTCTAGGAACGCTGCCGGAAAGTCGCCGGAAAGCGCCAGAAAGCTGCCAGAAAGCTGACAGCAAGCTGGCCGGAAAGCTAGCAGCAAGCTAGCAGACTACCCGAGGAACGTTGACAAAGGAAAGCAGCTTTCTGGCAGCATTCCGCCGGTTTGCTGGCGGCTTTCCGGCAGCGTTCCTAGAGAACACTATTAGCTTTCTAGTTAGTGCTTATAGAGAACACTGCTTAGCTTTCTGGCGTTCCTAGGAAGGCTGCCAGCTTGCCGCCAGCTTTCTGGCGGCATTCCGCCGGTTTGCTGGCGGCTTTCCGGCGGCGTTCCTAGAAGTAGTACTATTCTGACATAGGTAACTAGAATCTACGGCATGATCGAGAAGATTAAGGATTGTGGAAGTACAGGCTGTCCCCATTCGGACAATTACGTGCCGCCCAAGAAATGAGTTCTAGCAGAAGGAAGGAGTTTGATTAGCGGAACAACGATGGGCATAACTTGAAGGCAAACAGTCGTTGTACAGAGTCATCAACAAAGACCAATACACACTTTTTCATCTTTCTACTGTCATTTCCATCAGTATTGTCCAAACTGGAATTCGTCGGGTGAGGTGCCAGTCAACCACACCCACAGCTCTGCCAGAGCACCTAAATCGTTGGATATTTGCGATATGTTCACCTGCGGATCATACCATCCATATGTGCGCTTAGCCATTCCAAGATCCTTCCCAGGAGCGCAACTCGTGTCGAAATCGATGATAATTGGGGTGTCTTTCTCGTCAAGCATGATGTTTGCTGGGTTTATGTCGTTGTGAACCAAATTAAAGCTATGAATGTATTGTGTGCCTTCTTTGATCTGGTGCATGTAACGACTTGCCTGCCTACGCAATTGGACGTGGTCTTGCGAAAGGATAAAAGCGGACTTGTTAAGGCTGTAAGGATTAAGCCTGTCTTGCAGACTACCAGCATATTTCTTGAAACATAAGCCAATGATTCGATCGTTCGCGACTCTGCACCCCTGAAATTCGACAAGATTGTGATGCGGGAATTGTTTTATGATCTCACAGGTGGTGAGCTCCCGAAGGATGAGTTCGGCGAGGTTGTTTCCTCCATCAAACGACATCAAATTCGGTGTCTTAATGTGCCATTTGTCCGGAGAGGCTGCGATGCTGCATCCGGGTCTGACCGTAGGATAAGTCAAGTCCGGAGGAATATACTGAACGTCCAGTAACTTCTCAGGGTCGACCTTTCCCCGGCCGAAGAATTTCGCTTTAAAAGTGGCGCCATCCTGTGCGAACAGTACCGATGTATAGGCAAACTCCGGGCTTCCAGTGGTGAGCTTAAAAATTTGAGTAGTCTGTAGAATTTGGATCATGATGACTTCTGGCAATGAGGAGGTGACGGACATGAGTTACGTTTCTGTTTCAACCTATGTTGCTAAAATCTAGCGTGCTGTGCACAACGCGGGGTTGTGTGTCTGCGTACGCCCGGGCCCCCGGCTACTGCCTCCGATTGGATGGAGGTAATCGTCAATGCTTAGCTCCTTGTCACATCTTATCCTCGCCACGACAGAGCGCATCAGCATACGGTTGCGCGACTCTGCGAACCCTGATAACGACGCTGAGGCCCCCTTTTCGCACCTGCGCCCGCGCAAGCGCCGCCGACACAACGACTCGAAATGCCCTTGTCCTACGGAGCGACCACGTCGACACAGCCCCCCAGACGGCCCTGCGTTGACCGCGATGAGCCCATTACGCGCACCCAAAGCACTTCGGTGTAACGAGCGTGACAAGCCTGACGGAGACGGCGATGCTCATTTAGGTAGCGAGACGCCAGAATCAATCTCCTAAACGGCACACGAACGTACTAACTAGAGATCACAAACGTGTCAACTCGAGGAAGGAGATGATTGCGTTGCAATTCTCGCTATCTGTCCTGATTTTGATGATGCGCATCACGATTATCTCTCGACGCACCACGATGGCATGTACAGGACCAATCCACCCGGCTCGCATTCTCATCATCAAATTCTACCACCGAAACCACGCGCCAGCCCACTCGAACAGCGACTGTAGGTACTGACTAAGCTGATCCTTGCCGTTCTCCTCCTCCAATACCCAATCGAAGGGCGGCTCGTGATACCGGGATAGACGTTCATAACTTAAGCCGATCTCTATTTATGTCCAGAATAGTACCTCAATTAGGGGCTAGATAATATTTCCTTTGCACCGCCGTTGTTGAGGACAGCTCAATGTAACGCAGCTGGCATGGTAGAAAAGCATGTATTTAGCTATCTACGTGCTCTCTTCTCGGGGTGCGGAGGAGCTGCTATATGCTACACATGATGTGCCAACAAATCCTCAGGAGGCTGCAGAACTCACACTAATCTCCACAATCAATTGGTCAATCCTCTCACCGAAAACCATTAAACGTTACTCAATACTTTGCTAAGCTAGAGAACCATAGTTTTCATCACACGACGAAGAATGGCATGTCCACTCTTCAGCTTCTCAATTCGGACCTCGAAAAAGTCCCTTTGCCGCTTGCAGGATGCAGACTCAGAAGCAATCTCTTGCGCATCCGCGTCGGATAGCTTGCTAACGAAGATTGGCGAAAAGATATCTTCTAACCCTCGCACGATGTGGCGCTCTACGACTTGGGTGGTGATATTTGCGACAAACGTTTTCCGAGAAACCTACACACCGACACGTAAGTCAAGTACATCATTAAGAACCACTATTCACTTACCTTGTAGATAGCGTAGAGTCGGTCGAGGGCCTCTTCACAGCTGATCTTCTCCATGTCTGGCTCCGACCCTCGATTGAAACCGTCCAAAGCACTACGGATGTCGATCTCTGCTGAAGTGTGGTCGGACTGGCAACCGGTGAGGAGTGTGTGACTCGTCGCATTTTTTACCGCTGTAGCAAGACGGCCCTGATCCCGCTCCTTTTGGCGCTGTCTTACAATATCCGTGTAGTAGTGGTTGTAGTTGATTGGGTACTCCTTCTGGTCGCGAACGATACGTCCAAGCTCGTTGGAGGCCGCGTCATTCCTCTGTTTCAGGGCCTCCTCGAAGTGTAAGGACCACAAGCGCGAAATGACGTCCTTGGGACACATATCCTCCAGTAGGTTCGTGAGAAATTGGCGACACACATCCGCTACATTTTCGACGTGAGCCTCAGCTAAGCTTGGCCATTTCATGGACTGTTGCCAGAAAAGCTCTCCGACGAGGAGAGGATTGAGGTTCCCAGATAGTTCCTTGCCGCGGTTCCGACCGACAACGTTGCTAACCCAAGAGAGGGCTTGGTTTCGGGACAGATGTACCGGCTTCGTCTCTGGAGAAGGCACTGGGATGCTCAGATCTATCTCGGCTTGGGGCTCGCCTGACTCGGCGATATGATATGAGTGCCCGTCTTCACGAAGGATGTCCGAGAATTGGGCGTTCATCTTCTGGACGATTGCTCGGAGGCGACGGACGGAAGCACGCGAGTTCGTGGAAAAGACTTCGTTTGTGTCGTACCGGAAGGAGGGTCCCTCGTAGTGGCCTTCGCTGGCGGCCGCACACACCCGATGGAAATCAAGGCTAAGTCGGGTAAGGTATTCTTTACATTCCTCGGCAGTTGCCCTGCGGTGTCCCAGCGTGGCCAGTTGCGTTTTTGAATCTTCTAGTGCCTGGCTTAGGTCACTGTGAAGTTGAGGAAGTTCCTGCTTAATATGCTCGAACAACAAACGACTAAGTCGCTCTCGCAGAGCATCAATGCCAACACTTTCTTTCGGTAGACGCTTGAAGTTCGAAGTCCGAAAATAGGATGCCTCTGATGCGTTCCGCTCAAGAAATGAGTCGTTTCCTTCTTCAAAGCTCCTGTTCTTCACAACATGCCAGCCCAGCTTAAAGAAGATATCTTCGTTACGTGCCAAGGTGATGTAGGCACTCTCTGTTCCAGAGCCCGCGGGAAGTCTGTCTGGCTTGGTGATAACGCCAAGGGTGCGTTCTCCGTCCGGATCCACCTTCCGGACTTTGCTCAGAATTCCTTGGTTAGCGTAGTCGTTCGTGGCAGAGACTACTGCTAGACAGATCGTACGGGACTGAGAAATATACCGGTCCGTAATCTCTTGGACGAGTCCGACATCGGCTTTGGTGACACCTTTTGTTTCATTCTGGATCAGACCAGGGAGATCGACAAGTGTGAGCTGGGGCCTGGATGGTCCTTCGATCTCGATGCTGAGAATGTCACGAGCAAAAGCGCTGGGCTGGATACCTGCCTTACCAATTCCCATCACTTCCATAGCCCTGTCCATAATCTCGGGAAGTTCGCTAAAGTTGGTAATGGAGGCTAGGAATGCCTCGATGGTTTGTCTCTCCTCGCCGGACCGGGTCTCATCAGGAATGACTCGAATAGTAAGGGAATCGACGGTGGCACGACGCATGATGATTTCTGTGGCAAATCGAGTGCACAATTCGTCGTTCCGAGGGAAGGGAATTTCGGTGAGTGCCTCCAGGACGGAACTCTTCCCAGCGGATTGATCGCCGCACACCACGATCTGAGGAAGTGCGAGAATACTCTCGAGCCCACACTTGCGAACTTGAGCCACTGTGTCTAGGACAAGACGCTGCTCGTCACTCTGCAGACTCTCTAGCGACGTAGTGCCGATGCCATCGACAGTACGGTCCATAGTCTCTGCAGCCGCTGTCAACTCTCGTTTCGCTTGGGTGGACGATTTGGGCTTTGCTCCGTCTTTCATTTTTGCGACTCGCGGAGTCATAGTTTGGAAAGGGGGCCGTATGATGGGGAATGAAGATAGGCAGCCTGCAGCTGTCTCAATCAAGTGTTGTAACGTCGAGCGTATAGGAAGGATAGACTGGTCGATCGATAATCTGCTGAAGGAGTGTGGAGGAGCTATCTATATGCCCACTCGGAGTATGCTGATTGCTCCTACAAAACTAACCCCGTCATACAAACATGTGCAATCACGGGAAAACAAGTCATCAGCCGTCTGGAAAGCAACAAACCGTAGTTCACCGGTGGGTACACGGTCACCTGGCGTGGCAAACACATGAGCGGTGAGCGACTACCCGACGAGCTGTGAGCGGCCGGTCCAATGACCATCACGGAGTGTAGAATAAATTGGCTGATGCTATACCAGCGTCGCAACAAAGGGGTAGCAGCCTTGATTTATGCAGCGCGCAATGAGACGGTACCGTGGACCTCATGCGCATGTCGCTGCCAGCGCATCCGGCTAGCTTGTCTGGCGATCTCTCTTTCGTGCAGAACGCTGTCAAGGCTTGGAATGACGGCAAATGTGCATTTGGAGTCGAAGAAGTAACGACTCTGACACAGCTGACTTTCAATATTCCAAACATCAATGGAACATTCAACAGAACGAGCAACAGTACCAGCAATAGTACCGAATTCCGTAAGAGGTCAAATGACGTCAACGTTTTCAGACCTCGTCTCGCTGCTCGAGCCGACTGTAGGACCACAAAAGTGCAATCCGGAGACGGTTGCTGGGCGTTAGCTGATTGATACGGCATCTCTCAGAGCGACTTAACTGAATATAATACCCGCAACAACTTCCGTTCCACTCTAACGGTCGGTAAGGCTGTCTGCTGCTCTTCAGGTACGCTTCCCGACATTTCCCCACCCCCCAATTCAGACGGCACCTGCCAGACACGCAAAATAGAGTCTGGGGATTCGTGCAGTTCTCTTGCATCCAAATGCGGCATCACTCCAGCGGATTTCACAAAGTTCAGTGCAGGCAGCTCTCTCTGCTCGACCCTACAACCGGGAGGAATAGTGTGCTGTGGCCGTGGTACTTTGCCAGACACCAAGCCAAAGCCGAACTCTGATGGATCCTGCTTTGTGTACCAGACCCAGCAAGGCGATGATTGCCCAACTATCGCTGCTTCAAACGGCCTCAAAGTAGATGGCCTTGATAAACTGAACAAGAATACTTGGGGCTGGAATGGCTGCAAGAAGGTACTCTGGGTCGGCGTCAAGATGTGTTTGAGCACTGGGAGCCTACCAATGCCAGCCTCTGTCCAGAACGCCGTTTGTGGTCTAACAGTCCCTTAGACGGAAACACCGCCGGTGGGTACGAATTTGACTTCGCTCAATCCGTGCCCCTTGAAAGTCTGCTGCAATGTCTGGGGACAATGTGGAACGACGTCGGATTTCTGCATCGCGAAACCGTCGGACTCTGGCGCACCGGGA
>Ga0247757_10002174_pt1 | contig 10607 bp, 9 predicted proteins | sample UWRJL126311R4_FD_180929 | JGI IMG/M metagenome (GOLD analysis project Ga0247757, IMG submission 180929) | Plant litter microbial communities from Arlington Agricultural Research Station in Wisconsin, United States - UWRJ-L126-311R-4 | ecosystem: Environmental > Terrestrial > Plant litter >...
TGCATGTCACGCAGACCGCCATCACCGCCGCCATTAAGGAGCTGGAGTCGGCGTTGGGGCTCGCGCTGTTTCATCGTCACCATGCCTCGGGCGTATCCCTCACGGTCGATGGGCAGAAGTTCCTGAGCCACGCGCATACCATTACCGCCGCCGTCAACTCGGCGATTCACGATCCTGGCCTGATTCGTCAGAACGTGCAGGGCCGCGTGCGGCTCGGCGCCACCCACTCGATGTTGGGTGCGTATCTCGTGCCCGCCATCGCACGCTTCATGGCGGCTTATCCTCAAGTCGACCTGGAGGTGGTGGAGCTCGAGCGGCCTGCTCTGCAACGCGCGCTCCTTCACGGCAAAGTCGATCTCGGCGTAGGCTGGCTCGAAAGCTTCGAGTCGATCGCAGGCCTGTCGACGGCCACGCTCACTCGCTCGCGCCGCCAACTGTGGCTGTGCGCCAATCACCCATTATTGCAAAAGCGCGGGATCCGCTTGGCGGATATTCAGCCGCTACCGTACGTTCTGTACAATCAGGACGAGACGCCGCGTCGAACCAAGCTTTTCTGGCAGCGCGTCGGGCTCGAGCCCAATATTCGCTACCGAGTGACCGCAATGGAGGCACTCCGCAGCTTGGTAGCGCAAGGCCTCGCGGTCACCATCCTTTCGGACGTGGGCTATCGGCCCTTTTCGACCGAGGGCCTGCGCATCGAAACTCGGCCGTTGCTCGATGCACTGCCGGCGATCGAAATAGGCCTGGTCTGGAATCGGAAGCGAGAACCGTCCGCGCCGACGCGCTGCGCGCCTTTTTGCAGCTCACGTTCGGGGGGCCGGGCTCCGGGGTGAAGGTCGTCTGAGTCGCACTCGCGTTCGGTGGTACCGAACCCGTGCATGACCAACTCGTGATCCTCTGCCCCGAGCTCGAAATTCGTGGTCGCCCGAAGCGCGCGTGCGCCCCAAGCGCGAGCCGTGGGCAGCTGCGCAATCCCCAACCCTCGCGGAGACAATTCAACGCGCGGCGAAGTTCATACCGACTCATGTTACGCGGCCGCGCGCCCGCGCCTAGAACCAGCGGATGGTCATTTAAGTCTACCCGAGCGCGACGCCTTCACGCGCTCTTGAACGGATTCGCTCCGTCGCAAACAGTGATGTTGGGGAGCCTCATTGCTTCACGACGAGATCGGCTTTGCCGATTGTCACACGCAGCGGCCGCACCGTGAATGCGAGCGTCGCGGCGACGGTGGTGGGGCCCGCGGTGCCGAGCGTTGCGCTGCAATCCATCTTGCCGCGGCCGCTGCGCGAGTGAGACGAGCCGATGTCAACCTCGACCCAAGAGAACTTGGTGCTCAAGTGACCGAGCGGATGGCAAACCGCGGTAGTGACCGGGATGCCACCTTGCACGAGCGCGATGCGGTATTCGAGCTCGGCGTTGCCTGCGTACTGCATATCGATGTCGGTCCAGAATGCGACTCGGCCGGCAGTCAGTACGGTGGTGGCGCTGTTGGAAGCCTCACTCGTGAAAGGCACGCGACCGACTTCGTTGCCGCAGGAGCTGAGCAGCAACGAGAGTGCGAGCAACCCTCTCTTGGACGTGGCGTTCACCAGAATTTCTCCATGCAAGCGCCCAAGGTGTACGCCGGAACCGAAAACTTGGCGCAAAATTCGGGTTACCGTCGTGATCCGCATCGCGTACCCCATGCCGCCGCTGAGACTCATGGAGAGGCTAAGTCCCCCCGTGACACTGCCGGCCGGCGTGGTGAGGGTGGCCTCGCCGCCGATCAGCTCTGCGCCTGCGCCGATGTTGCCGCTTGCTACCGTCGTCGTTGGTTTCGCCCAAGTGGGCACGCGCCACACCGGCATCGCCAGGAACTGATACGCCGTAGCCGGCGCCACTGATCGCGATCATGTCTCGCAGGCCCACCACTTGCACGTCTTTGCCTTGCCGTACTGAACGGACACCGTGCCCGCTTCGGCGTTGCTTCCGTGGAATGCGCCCGTCGCGGCGTCAGCCTTCATCAACGAAGCGCCGACTCGATACGACCCCCACCCGCCGCTGCGCCCGAGCTAGAGACCCAATAACGCGCAGAAGGTGGAGGCGCGCTACTCGAGCTGGGTGGAATGGCGAGCGCCGCCGAGTTCGGTGCACGGTCGGCGGCGGGCACTTTCGCAGCAAGCTCTCGGTGCTTCTGGGGTCTCCGCAGGTCCGCTTCGCGCAAGGTTTGGGTTCGCAGGTGGCGGCGGCACGTGCTCTGCAATGGGGTCGCGGGCGCGCGGCCGTCGCCGTCGTCTTCGACGCAGGCATTTGGCGGATCGCTACCGAGTGATGAGATGGGATCGGCCATGTCGATCTCCGTGGATTCGGGGCTCATCGGCCAGCGTGCGACTGAGTGGCGAACAATCCCAAAAGCGGAGCGCCGCCACGCGACGCCGAAGGCTGGGCCGGGGAGCGGCGTGACGCGGCCCCATCAACCAAATGCAGAAAGCGCTTTGCCTGGACGAAGCGGCAACACCTGGCTCCGCGAAAGAAGCTCGAGGGCCGACTCACGCCGACCCTTCGAGCCCCCACTTGGAACTCAGACGTCGACGCTGACGCGCAGGAACGTCGCCGTGATGCGCGTGCGCTGGGGATCCGAGCTCAGGTTGTGCGCGCGGAACAGGGCTTCGAGCTCTTGGCTCAGCGCATGCTCACGGCCGCTTTGGGTCGCGGCGTCGAACGCGTTCATCGTCGGACCGTAGTAGGTGCGGAACTCGGCGACGAACTGTTCGGGGCTGCCAGCGTAGTCGAAGGTGTAGCCGTCGCGTTCGCAGGTGATTTGGTCACGCGGGATGCCGGCGCTGGTGAAGCGCTCGACCACTTCGCTTTCGACGCCCCATTTCATCGGGCTCACGAAGCCGGCCGGCGGCGGCAGTGCGTACGCTGAGCTGATGCGCAGGATCTCGGCGACGAGCGTGGGATCGCCGGGGATCCAGTTGCCCATCACGATCTGGCCGCCCGGGCGCGTGACGCGCACCAACTCTTTGGCGACCTCCAGCGGCCTCGGCGCGAACATGGCGCCGAATATACTGACGACTCGATCGAACGATTGCGCTTCGATCTCGGTCAGATCACAGGCGTCGCCGTGACGGAACCTGAGGTTCGTGAGGCCCAGCGCCTCGGCTCGACGATTGCCCGCCGCGACCAAGTTGCGCGCGATATCGATGCCCAGTACGTCCGCGCCCAGCTGCGCCGCGGGGACCGCGGTCGTGCCGTCTCCACAGCCGAGGTCCAACACCTTGAGTCCCTTTTTGATGCCGAGTTTACGTACCAGCGCTTCACCGCTCTCGCGCATGGTCGCGGCCAGCCGCGTAAAGTCGCCCTTTTCCCACAATGCTTGATTCGGATTCATGATTTCCACTCCCTCGCTGCGTGCGGGCGCGCTCCATTCGCTCCGGGAGATTACCCGGGCGCCTCTCTCGCGCTGCCCAGTCACAACCTAGCGAGCACGGCCGATTCGACCAGTGGCATACTCGCCAAGCTTCGGAGGTGATTCGGACATGATCGACGTAACCGTGGTTTTGCTCGAAGGCAGCTTGCCGTCGACCTCGATGGTCCCGCTCGAGATCTTCGCTTGCGCGGGCTCACTGTGGGGCATGCTGATGGGCACCCCGGTCGAGCCACGCTTTCGCGTGCGTACCGCCACGATCGACGGCAAGAAGACAAAAAACTTCGTGCCCGTCACGCTCGAGCCGAGTATCTCCATCGCCGAGATCGAACACACCGATCTGATCGTGCTGCCGGCCGCAGGCATGGATCTGGAACTAGCGCGCTCGAACAATGCCGAGCTGCTCCGCTGGCTCGCGAGCCGCAGCAAGGACACCGCGTTCGCCGGGATCTGCACGGGGGCTTCGCTCTTGGCGGCCGCCGGCCTGCTCGAGGGCCGCCGGGCAACCACGCATTGGGCGCTCGTGGAGGGTTGCCGTCAGCTGTACCCGAATGTCGAGTGGTGCCCCGAGCGAGTCGTGACCGAATCGGACAACGTCTTTTGCGGTGGCGGCGTGTACGCATCCATCGATCTGAGTCTGTACTTGGTCGAGCACTTTTGCGGCCACTTGCTGGCGGTGCAGACGGCCAAGGCCCTGCTACTCGAGGCCCCGCGCATCTGGCAGTCGAGCTACGCCGAACAGCCGCCACGCTCGACGCATCACGATGAACCCGTGCAGCGCGCGCAAACGTGGCTCTATTCACACTTTCGGGAAGCGGTCGATTTCGACCAAGTGGCCGCCAAGGTCGGCATGAGCCCGCGCAACTTTGCGCGGCGCTTCAAAGCCGCGACGGGCGAGGCGCCGCTCGCGTACCTACATCGCTTGCGCATCGATCTCGCGAAGCGTCAGCTCGAGAACGCGCACCGCTCGGTCAAGGAAATCAGCGAGCAAATCGGCTACGACGACGTCGCCTTCTTTCGTCAGTTGTTTCGCCGCTACACGGGTAGCTCGCCGCGCGAGTACCGCGCGCGCTTCGGCCCGCGCGGCGTGGCGTGAGTCGCGATATCTCAGTGCACGGCAATGCCCTGGAACTGCGCGTTGGTGTCGCTCGCCTGCGCGCGGAGCGTCATGGCCGGTACCACGGTGAACGTGCCGGTCTGGGCCACGTCTGCGCTGGACAACTTGAGCACGCGCGCGGCCGTCTCCGAAACGTACAGATTGCCGTCCGGGTCGGCCGCCACACGGATCACCGCGGGCACGACCGGGGCATCGATCGTGAATTGCGCATCTGGCGTGAGGGCGAGATTGACGCCGGACTGCGCCATCTGAGCCTTCGTGTAACGGGTCAGGGTGGCCGAGCCGTTGGCCAGCACGAAAGCACCGTTCGTGGTGCGCGCGATGTCGAGGGCGTCGTATCGCGGTAGTGTGCTCAGCACGGCCGGGTCGGCGGTGGTGCCATTGCCCACGAGCTGCGCGGCGTTATAGCGACCGAAGAAGTTCGGCCCGGTCGTCGCGCCCTGTGTTGCGTACACGCCCGTGTACAGGTTGCCCGCTTCGTCGAATTCGATCGGGTAGTCCGAGGCCGAAGTGACGCTGAAGTCGGGAACCAGGATCGTCGCGGTGGTCGAAAGGCCGGCGATCGCCGCCGCGTTGAAGCGCGTCAGCGCCGGCGACGTGTAGATCGAGCGCCACAAGTTGCCCGCGGGGTCGAACGCGACGCGCCCATAGTTGCCGCCGATGTTCTTCAAGATCGCCGCCAAGTGCGCAGTACCGGTGACCTTCAAGTCGGCCGCGTTGAAGCGATACGTATCGAGATCGCCGATCCACAGGTTGCCCTGCGCATCGAACTCGAGGTGAGTATTGACCAAGTTGGTGGGCAAATCCGCGAGCGTGATGTCGATCGCGGGCGCATCACCGTTGGTGGCCTGCAGCTGCGACGGTGCATAACCGTACAAGTGCGACTTTGCGCGATCGAGCACCCACAGGTGCCAATCAGCCGTACCGATCCCCGCGGCGCCCGCCTCGCCCGCGGCGCCCGCCTCGCCGCTCGAGCCAGCCTCGCCGCTCGCACCGCCTGCGTTCTCGCCCGAAGCTCCGCCGTTGTCCGCGCCCGCGCTGGCTGCGGCACCTTCGCCCGCGGCACCCGCTTGCGCGCCGGCCTCGCCCGCTTCACCGGCGCCGCCCTTACCGGCTCCTCCGGAGCGACCGCCGTTGGCGATCACCTTCGTGCCCGAGTCGCCTCCGCAGCCTTGCACCGCTGCACCGCAACCCATCGCAACCACAGACGCCCCAAGCAAAGCCCTCAATCGCTGGTTCATCGCGCGAAGGTTACAGCAACGCGTGCGCTAGCCACGGCCATTTCGTGCGATTTCACTGGGTAAAACTGACACAGTTACGCGCCTGAGTCGGCCGGGACGAGCGCGTCGTAGCCGCGACCAAGCAACTCGACGAGGCAGATCCCATGACCGAACGGGTCGGCCAAGTTGGCGAGTCTTCCATAGGCTTGATCGCGGATCGGCCGTTCGAGAGTGGCGCCCGCGGCCAGCGCGCGTTCGACCGCGCGCTCGATATCCGTAACCATGAAGTCCAAGTGCACGGGCGTCCAATGCCGCTCGAAGCTGCGTTCGAGCGCGCGGCCGGGTACCGGTTTCGCCTCACCGCCGACCGCCAGCAGATCGATCGGCGAAGAGCCGCCCAAGAGCTCGGCCCAGTGCTGGTCGAAGCGCCGGCCTAGCCGCAGCCCGAACGCACTCGTGTAGAAAGCCAGACCCCGCTCGAGGTCGTCGACATCGATGCACACGCGAAGTTCCAACATGAGGCCAACGTATCACGCGCCTGCTAGGCTCCGCGCGCCATGACGGCTGCCACGGCTCCGGCCATCCGCGCTCAATCACTCGTCAAGCGCTACGGCGACAAGCTCGCCGTCGCGGGCATCGAGCTCCGCGTCGAAGTCGGCGAATGCTTCGGCTTACTGGGGCCGAATGGCGCCGGCAAGACCACCACCGTGGAGATGATCGAAGGCCTCACGCGGCCCGATTCGGGCTCGATCGAGTTATTCGGCGTGCCCTGGGGAAGCGGCCGAAATCGCGATCTGCAAGAACGCGTCGGCGTGCAGCTGCAGGACACGCAGCTCGCCGACAAGCTCACGGTCGAAGAGGTGCTGCGCTTGTTCCGTTCGTTCTATCGCCAAGGCCGCAGCGTGGAGCAATTGCTCACGGAGCTCGATCTGACGGCCGAGCGTAAGCAACAGTATCAAAAACTGTCCGGCGGCCAGAAACAGCGGGTTGCCTTGGGCACCGCACTCGCCGGCGACCCCGAGCTGCTCTTTCTCGATGAACCCACGACGGGCCTCGACCCGCGCGCCCGGCAAGCCCTTTGGGGCATCGTCCAAACCTTTCAGAAGCGCAACCGCAGCGTACTCATCACCACTCACTACATGGAAGAGGCCGCCATCTTGTGCGATCGCATCGCGGTCATGGATCGGGGAAAGATCATTGCGCTCGGCACGCCTCGCTCGCTGATCGATGGCCTGGGCCTGGTGCAATTCGTCGAGTTCGAGACCAAGCAAGCGTTGGATGAAGCGGCGCTCTCGGCATTGCCGGTCGTCGAGAATATTCTGCGCAAAGGCGAGGGCTATCACCTGCGCATCGATCGTAGCCTGAACGCCTTGCGCGTGGTGCTGGCCGAGCTGGAGCGTCAACAGCTGACGCCGATCGGCCTGAGCACGCACCAAGCCACACTCGACGACGTATTTTTGCACCTCACGGGTCGCGCGCTGAAAACGGATTCGGCCGAAACTCACGCCGGGGCCAAACCATGAGCCACGACACGGACCCGCCCAATCCTCTCGTCGAGCTCACTCGTGCGCGTGTACGCGAGTTTTTGCGCGAACCGGGCTACGTATTCTGGGTATTCGGGTTCCCGCTCTTGATGGCGATCGGACTCGGTCTCGCGTTTCGATCCAAGGCACCCGAATTGCCCCGCATCGCCGTCACGAGCAACGTCGGGAGCGCGAGCGCAGGCGTGCTGTCTGCGAGCGCGCAGCTGCGAACTCAGTTGCTCTCGCCCGCGGACGCCCAGCGCGCTTTGGCGCGCACCAAAGTCGATCTCGTCGTGGACCAGTCGAATCCACAACAGCCGCTGGTACTCTCGTTCGACCCAGCTCACGAGAAGGCAATGCTGGCGCGTGCGGTCGTCAAAGACGTACTGGAGCGCGCGGCCGGCCGCGAAGACCGCGTGCGGGTCGAAGAGCGCCGTCCCCGCGAGCAGGGCGCGCGCTACGTCGATTTCTTGCTCCCGGGTTTGATCGGTTTGAACCTGATGGGCAGCAGCATGTGGGGCATCGGCTACAACCTGGTGCTGGCGCGCAAGCGCAAATTGCTGCGTCGCTATGCGGTCACGCCCATGCACCGCAGCCATTTCCTGCTCTCGTACTTCTTCTCGCGTTCCATGTTTTTGGTCATGGAGCTCGCGGTGATCATTGGCTTCGGCCGCTTGGTTTTCGGCACGCATGTGCAGGGCAGCTTGGCCGCGTTGCTGATCACCTCCACGCTCGGCGCCGCGGCCTTCGCCGCGATCGGCTTTCTGATCGGGGCGCGACTCTCCAGCACCGAGGTTGCCGGCGGCTGGATGAACTTCGTGCAATTGCCGATGTGGCTGCTGTCGGGCTCGTTCTTCTCGTATGCGCGCTTCCCCGAGTGGTTGCAACTGCCGATCCGCTGCCTGCCCCTGACCGCCAGCAACGACGCACTGCGGCGCATCTACAACGAAGCGGGCACGCTCGGTTCCGTCTCGTTCGAACTCGCGGTGCTCGCCGTATGGACCTTGGTCGGCTTCGCCATCGCGGTGCGCGCCTTTCGCTGGCAGTGAGCAAATTCTGCCTCGCACGTTGTCTTGCGCCGTCCAAGCGCTCACAATGCGAGGATGCCGGGTCGGCCGAGCGCAACGCAGGAGATTGTCGACTATCGACGCTCCAGCGCATTGCCGGGAGTCGAAGTGGTCGACGCGCAGCATTCGCCGCGCGAGTGGCGCGTGCTTTGCCCCGACTTCGCGGTCGTGATGTTTCGAACCTGGCGCGGCGGCGTGCGCGCACGCGGCGGAATCCACGGCGGGGAGCCCAAGTATCTGTTCTGCAGCATGCCCGGTGAGCTGTTGGTCGCCAATCCGCAAGGCGGTCCGGGCTCGTTCAGCGTGCTCACCATTCAGCCCCAGCTGCTCGAGCAATGCGCGGCCGAGCAACAACCCAGCTCGCTGCGTCTCGACTGGGCAGGGATCATGCAGCCACACTCCGCCGAGCTTCGCCGGCGGTTCTCTGAATTTTTCGACGTATTCGAGCCCGCGGCTTCTGCGATGCAAGTGCAGTCGCAGCTGCTCGACTTGTCCGAATTGATGATCGGCGAACTAATCGAGGGTGCGCGCGAGCCCCGCCCGGTCGGCGGACCGCCGCTGCGCGCGGCCGCGCGCATGCGCGAATGCCTGAATGAAGAAGGCCTGCACGTCGATCTGGAGACCTTGGCGCAGCGCGCGGGCCTCAGTCGCTTCCAGGCGTTGCGCGCCTTCAAGCAGCGCTATGGGCTACCTCCACACGCATACCAGCTCTGTTTGCGCATGAGCCACGCGCGCCGCTTGCTGATGGAAGGCCTACCCGCGGCGGACGTCGCGCTGCGCTGCGGGTTCGCCGACCAGAGCCACTTCATTCGCCACTTCAAACGTCTCAACGGTGTGACACCGATGCAATACGCACGCGCGCACATGCGTTCGTCGCGGAGCGATGCGCGCATGGCAAGTATCCGCGACGAAAGCGCGATCGTGAGGCAGTCCGATCGCTGATCCACATGTAAGGGGCAGTGCGACGGACGCTCACCGAGCTAAGGAGTCGTGCCGTCTCGGCATGGAGTTCAGCTGAGACCGGTGCTAATCTTCGAGTCTTGTCCCGACAAATATATAAAGGCTTTGCGGTTCCAGCGGTCTTGTTCGCAGCGTTCTACGTAGCCTGCGCAAACGACCCAATCACCAATCGCGGCAACGGCGGCGCTGGCGGTAAAGGCGGCTCGGACGTTGCCGATTCCGGCGAGACCGGAGACGCAGGCGCGGACGCAACAAGCGGCTCTGGCGGCAGCATCGGCGGTAGCGCTGGGCACGGCGGTTCGGTCGCCACCGGCGGCAAGGGCGGCAGCATCGACTCGCCCGGCGGCGAAGGCGGCGTGAGCGCGGCCGGCGAAGCGGGCGAAGCGGGTGCGAGCGGGGGCGGTCCGATCGACAGCTGCGGCGGAGTGACCGTGGGCGTCAAGTCCAAGTTCCCCGCGCCCCCGACAACCGGCGTGGCCAAACCCGCGGGCACGCCGGGCGGGCTCACCGTGATCAACTGGGCCGCCTTCAAAGGTGCCGTCTCCTTCACCTTCGACGACAACCTGCAGTCGCAGGTCACGCACTACGCGGAGCTGAACGCGGTCGGCGTGCCGATGACTTTCTATCTGGTCGGCAGCACGTTCAGCAACAGCACCGCGACTTGGATCAGCGCTTTCAACGACGGCCACGAGCTCGGCAATCACACCATGCATCACTGCAAGGTGGACGGCACGCAATGCGGCTGGGGCGCGTTCACCACGATCGATGACGAGATCGACGCCGACACCGCGAAGATGAAGCTGCTGCTCGGGGTGCCGGACGTGTACACGTTCGCTTCGCCGAACGGCGACAACGGTTGGGCGGCACCGGCGGGTCAGCGTTTCGCGTTGAATCGCGGCGTTTACGACAACCCGACCGGCGTGATGCCGAACGACACCACCAACGCCTACAACCTGCCCTGTCACATCGCCAATCTGGACGAGAAAGCGGTCGGCGGCTTCAACACCATCACGGATGACGTGCGCGCGCGCGGCGCTTGGCGCATCATCCTCGCTCACAACGTCGATCCCAACATCACCGACTACGGCTACAATCCGGTACAACTGGCCGAGATCGTCGGTGCCATGACCTACGCCAAGGGTCTGCAAGACGTGTGGATCGACAAGATGGTCACTATCGGCGCCTACTGGCGCGCGCAAAAGGCACTGACGGACGCGATCGTCACGACGTCGGGCACCAGCAAGACCTACTCGTGGACCTTGCCGGACCACTTCCCACCCGGGCAGTTCCTGCGCGTCAAGGTCGACGGCG
>Ga0247757_10002175_pt1 | contig 10607 bp, 8 predicted proteins | sample UWRJL126311R4_FD_180929 | JGI IMG/M metagenome (GOLD analysis project Ga0247757, IMG submission 180929) | Plant litter microbial communities from Arlington Agricultural Research Station in Wisconsin, United States - UWRJ-L126-311R-4 | ecosystem: Environmental > Terrestrial > Plant litter >...
CTATGCCCGGGTCGACCGGCAGAACGTCCTCACCCTCGGGTTCAATCTGGAGTACCTTGCGGGCAAGGCGGAGGCCACCGACCTGGCGCTTTGCCAGGCGCACCCGTTGCTGGGCGGCCTGCCCCTGCCGGCGCTGCAGCAGGTCATTGAACTGTGCGAGCAGCGCGGGCTCGCCGCGGGGGAAGTCCTGCTGTCCCCCGGCTCGCAGAACCGGACACTCTATTTTCTCCTGCGGGGCAGCCTCGAGGTGCACATGTCCGGCGATGTCCACGAACGGAACCTCAAGGTGAAGCCCGGCGAGATCATCGGCGAAATGTCGATCATTGAGAGCCTGCCGGTCTATGCCCGCGTGACGGCGGAGGACAACGTGACCGTCTTGGCAATGCCGGCCGCGGTCTTCTGGGAGCGGTATTGCTCCAATTCGGCGCTCATCCCGCCGCTGCTCCAGAGCATGATCCGCCGGATGCGCCGCACCAACCTGGTGCTCCAGCAGGAACTCGAGCGGCGCATTCGCTACGAGATGCTCCAGCGCGAACTCGAAAGCGCCGCCCGGATCCAGACCGGCATCCTGCCCGTGCACCACCCGCTGCTCGAGTCGCCGCTGGTCGATGCGCATCACTATTTCAAGCAAGCGCGCGAAGTCGGCGGCGACTTCTACGACGCCATCACGCTCAGCCGCCACCGGCTGGCCGTGGCGATCGGGGACGTCTCGGGCAAGGGCATGCCGGCCGCGTTGTTCATGATGCGAACCGTTTCGCTCCTGCGCATGATCCTGCTGCGGCATCGCGATCCGGCGCGCATCCTGCCGGAACTCAACCGCCAGCTTTGCGAGGCGAACGATGAGTGCATGTTTGTCACGCTGGCGGTGCTGATCCTCGATACGGACACCGGCGTGCTTACCTATCTGAATGCCGGCCACAACCCGGTGCTGGTCGCGAAGGCCGGCCAGCCCTTCGAGGTCTGGGAGGCGCCGCCCGGCGTGCTGCTCGGCGTGAACCCCAACGCGGTCTTCCTGCTCAAGGAGCGGATCCTGGCCCGTGACGACACCGTGGTCCTCTACACGGACGGGGTGACGGAGGCGGAGAATTCCGCCCAGGCTCTCTTCGGCCTCGATCGCGCCCTGGCCGCGTTGTCTTCCTCCCCCCATCGTCAGTCGTCGGCGGGCATGGTCGGCGACCTCGAATCCGCCGTGTCGGCTTTCGTGCAACAGGCGCCGCAGTCCGACGATGTCACCGTACTGGCCCTGACTTACAAGGGTGCGCTCCTGCCCGACGGCACGCACTGGAATGGCCGGGTGACGCGGCAGCCTTTCAGCGGGCGGGCGAGCCACCATCCTGGTCGCTGACACGTCGCCCGCCAGGGGCGGAAGGCGGCCGCTTCTTGCTACTTGATCCCTGCCAGCGGGTGCTTCGTATTCCCTGCATGTCCCCCGCCGAAGCGAAGAAGCGCATCGCCGAATTGCGCGCCGAAGTCGCCCGCCACGACGAGCGCTATTATCGCCAGGCCAAGCCGGAGGTTTCCGATTTCGAGTATGACGGCCTGAAGCGGGAACTGGCCGACCTCGAGGGACAGTTTCCACAATTCGCCAGCGCCGACTCGCCCACGCAGAAGGTCGGCGACGACCGCGTGCAGGGCTTCCAGGAAGTCGCGCACCGGCAGAAGATGCTCAGCCTCGACAACACCTACAACGAGGAGGAGGTGCGGGCCTTTCACACCCGGCTGACCAGATTACTCGGGGTCGAGGAACTGGAATACACGGTCGAACCCAAGATCGACGGCCTGGCGGTCAGCCTGACCTACGAGAAGGGAAAATTCGTCCGTGCCGTTACGCGTGGCAAGGGCGACAAGGGCGACGATGTCAGCGCCAACGTCCGCACGATTGCCTCGCTTCCGCGCGAACTAGAAGGCGGCCCCGGAGCGAAGATTCCCGACGTGGTCGAGATTCGCGGCGAGATCTACCTCACGGCCGCCGAGTTCGAACGCATCAATGCCGAGCGCGCCGCCGCCGGCGAGGAGCTCTACGCCAATCCGCGCAACACGGCGGCCGGCACCATCAAGCAGCTCGATTCAGCCGAGGTGGCGCGCCGGAAGCTGTCGATCGTGCTCTACAGTCTCGGCTACTGTGAACCGCGGGTGGTCGATTCGCAGGGCGAGCTGCACGAGCGACTCAGGGCTTGGGGCCTGCCCGGCGTGGAGCGCATCTGGCATGCCCGCGGGGCCGACGCCGTGTGGGCCGCCATCGGCGAACTCGACCAGCTGCGGCGGAGTTTCGCCTACGGCACCGATGGCGCCGTCGTGAAGCTCGACAACCTCGAACAGCAGCGCGAGGTCGGTTCCACCGACAAGGCGCCCCGTTGGGCCATCGCCTACAAGTACAAGCCCGACACCGCGCGCACGCGGCTCAAGGCCATCACGATCCAGGTCGGCAAGACCGGCATCCTCAGCCCGGTGGCCGAGCTGGAACCGGTGTTCCTCGCGGGCAGCACCATCGCCCGGGCAACGCTGCACAACGAGGAGGAAATCCGCCGCAAGGACATCCGCATCGGCGATCTCGTGGAGATCGAGAAGGCCGGCGAAGTCATCCCGGCGGTGTTGCGCTCATTTCCGGAGGAGCGTCCCGCAGGCGCGCCGGAGTTCGATCTGCCGGCGGCCGTCGGACACAAATGTCCCGTTTGCGGCGGCCGGATCGCCAAGCTCGAGGTGGCCGACGAGGAAGAGCAGGGGGTGGCTTGGAAGTGCCAGAACTACGATTGCGCCGCGCAGCGCACCGGCCGGCTGGGCTTCTTCTGCAGCCGTCGCGCCCTCGCGATCGACGGGGTGGGCGGAGTTGTCGCGGCCAAGCTGGTCGAACTCGGTCACGTCGAGGATCCGCCCGACCTCTACCGCGTGACCCTCGAGACCCTCGCCACGCTCAACCTCGGCACGGCCGAAGAGCCGCGGGTGTTCGGCGAGAAAAACGCGACCAAGGTCGTCGCGGCCCGCGAGACTGCGCGCGGCCTGCCGCTGGAGAAATGGCTCTATGCGCTGAGCGTGCCCGACGTCGGCGAGACCACGGCCCGCGAACTGGGCCGCCGGCATCGCAACTTTTCCGAGCTGGCGGATTCCGCGCTGCTGCGCGCGGTGTTGCGCAAGGCCGCACTGGAGGACGAGCGCGAGCGCGAGGGCCCGGCGTCGAAGAAAAACCCGCCGAAGGACGAAGCGGACAAAGAGCGGCGCAAGGCCCGGCGCTTGGAGATCGATGCGGAGCTGAAGACGTTGAACGACGGCGTGCTCGCGGGCGTGCCGTCGGACATCGGCCCGGCGGTGGCGGCCAGTGTGCTGGAATTTTTCGCCAGCGAGCCCGGCCGGCGCCTGCTCGCCAAGCTGCAAAAGCTGGATATCGATCCGCAAGGAACGGTGATCGCCGCGGGTGTTTTCACCGGGAAGACGTTCGTGCTGACCGGCACGCTGCCGACGCTGAAGCGCGAGGACGCGGAGCAAAAGATCCTTGCCGCCGGCGGCAAGGTCAGCGGCAGCGTCAGCAAGAAGACCAGCTACGTCCTCGCCGGCGCGGAAGCCGGCTCCAAGCTGGCCAAGGCCACGGAACTCGGCGTGCCAATCATCGACGAGGCGGGATTCCTGCGGATGCTGCCATAAGGTGGTCGTCCGTTTCCCCACCGACGACGGTCGCCGATCGGGAAATCGGCGACCATTTGGGATGCGCTGGACTTACGGCGTCAGCGCCGGCTTCAGCTTCGGCATGCCGTTGTCCACCGACACCGGGCCGGCGCCGGCGACGCCGAACGTGACGAGGAGGAACAGCACGAGGCCGGACAGCTCAAGCGACTGGCCGCCGCTCATCAGGCCCTCGCTGCGGTGGATGAACAGGGCGCCCAGCAGGATGGGCACCTGCACCCAGGCGGCGATGCGTGTGAGCAGCCCGACGGTCAGCATCAGTCCGCCGATGAGGTGGGCGAGGGCAACGTAGTGCAGCAGCCCGACCGTGATGATCCACGGAAAGTGCAGTTGCTCGATCAGCGCCTGGATGAACTCCGCCTTCGTGTTGGAGATGATGAAGACGCCGCGGATAAAAAGCCCGAGCCCGAGATAGATTCGCACACAATCGAGCCAGACCTTGGGATGGGCTTCCGCCCAATCGATCCATTGTTGCAGCTTTTCCATGGGAACAGCCTCCGTTGGGGTTTGGGGTGGCGGGCAGCATGTCCGCCGGCTGGCTCCACGATACCCCGGCCGGCCGCCCGGTCAATGGCGCGGTTCGGGTTGCGGGGTCAGCCCGCCGGCAGAGCGCGATGAGTCGGTCCGGGCGCAGCCCGCTGCACGTCAGCGGGCGGAAGCCAGCGCGCCGTCGACCGACTTCAGGAGGGCACGGCTGATGACAATGCGCTGGACCTCGGACGAGCCTTCACCGATCTCGCTCAAGCGGGCGTCGCGCCAGTAGCGCTCGATCGGGATATCGCGGGTATAACCATAGCCGCCGTGGATTTGCAGGGCGCGGTTGCAAATCCGCGACGCGGCCTCGGAGGCGTACAGCTTGGCCATTGAGGATTCGATGGTGTGCGTCACGCCGCGCGAGGCGCGTTGGGCCGCCTGGCGCACGAGGGCCTCCGCGGCCTGCAGTTCGACCTCGCTGTCGGCGAGCATGAACTGGAGGGCCTGGAAGTCCGCCAGCCGTTTGCCGAACTGCCGCCGGCGGACCGCGTGCTGCAGCGCGGCATCGAGGGCCGCCCGGGCCAGCCCGAGGGACACGGCGGCGATGCCGATCCGCCCCTTGTCGAGGCAGCCCAGCGCGACGGCCTGGCCCTGGCCGCGTGCGCCCAGCAGCTCGGCGCGCGCCTTTTCGAGGCGAAACTCCGCCGTGTCGCTGGCGCGCAGGCCGCAGGTCGGGACTTTCCGCATGGGACGGATCTCCGACCGGTTCACGAGAAAGGCACTGATCTCTTTCCGGCCCTCGGGCGTCTGTCCGCTGACGGCGATCACGACGAGGATGTCGGCCGACTGGCCGAGGGTGATGAAGCGCTTGTGGCCGGTGAGTTCCCACCGGCCGGGGGCGGTCTCGACGGCGGTGGTCTGGACGCCGCTGCTGTCGCTGCCCGCTTCCGGTTCCGTCAAGGCCCAGGCGGCCAGCCAGGTGCCCCGGAGCAGGCGCGGCAGGACGCGTTTCTGCTGCGCCGGGCTGCCGGCGGCGAGCACATGGCCGCAGCCGAGGGCATTGTGCGCGGCGATATCCACGGCAAAGGCGGCCTGATGTTGCGCGATCTCGCGGATGGCGAGGGCATACGCCGTGTAACTGAAGCCCTGGCCGCCGAGCCGGCGCGGAGCAGTGATGCCGAGCAGGCCGAGCCGGCCGGCCTTGGTGAAGATGGCGCGGGGCAGTGCCTCCTGCTTTTCCCACGCCGCGGCGTGGGGCGCTACCTCGGTTTCGGCAAAGCACCGGATTTTTTCCAGGAAGGTTTTTTCGGCCGGGGATAGTTCCTCGTGCCAGTACGAGAGTCCGACAGGTTGAACGGGGTTCATGGAGCGGAGGCGATCCGGATCGGACCGCGGGGGTATGCCGGTCAACAAACACACGTTTCGTCCGCGCACGAGTCGGATAGCGTCTTTTGCCCCCGGCCGGGCTCTCATTACGCCGGATGGAGTAGGACGGCCCGGCGATTGCAGTTTGCCCTGCCGCGGGTTTCGGCCGATGGTTTTGAAACGCCCCACTTACCCCCGTGACGCCCCCGAAAGACCTGCTCGAGTGCCACCAGCGAATCGCGGAGCAGGAAGCCGGACTCCGCGAAGGAGGCGGCGCGGACGGGCAGGCGCGGCAGCACAAACTGGGGCGGCTGTTTGTCCGCGAGCGTATCGCGGCCCTGGTGGATTCTCCCGCCTCCTGGCTGGAGCTGGGCTTGTGGGCGGCCCACGGCATGTATGGCAACTGGGGCCAGTTTCCGGGCGCCGGGGTCGTGACCGGCATCGCGGAGATCGGCGGGCACCCGTGCATGGTCGTCGCCAACGACGCCACGGTGAAGGCCGGCGCATTTGTCCCGATGACCTGCAAGAAGGTCCTGCGGGCCCAGCGCATCGCCTTCGAGTGCAACCTCCCGCTCGTGTACCTCGTGGATTCTTCCGGGGTCTTCCTGCCGATGCAGGACGAGATCTTTCCGGACGAGGACGATTTCGGCCGGATTTTCCGCAACAATGCCGTGATCTCCGCCGCGGGCATTCCGCAATACGCCGCGATCATGGGCAACTGTGTCGCGGGCGGCGCCTACCTTCCGGTGCTGTGTGACAAGATTCTCATGACGGAGGGCAGCGGACTCTACCTGGCCGGGCCGCAGTTGGTGAAGGCCGCGATCGGGCAGGACACCGACCAGGAATCCCTTGGCGGCGCGGCCATGCACGCCGAGATCTCCCGCACCGTGGACTTCAAGGAGCCGGACGACCCGGCCTGCCTGAAGCGGCTCCGCAGCCTGGTGTCGCTGCTGCCGCCGGAAACACCGGCCGCGGCGTCCGGTGCCGAACCCGAATGGCCCGCCGCGCGCATCTCCGAACTCGTGTCGGTGGACGGCCGCAAGGAATACGATGTGCGCGACCTGTTGCGCTGCCTGGTGGACGCGGGATCGATGGACGAATCCAAGGCCGACAGCGGCAAGTCGCTGGTCACAACCTTTGCCCGTCTCGGCGGGCGCCCGGTCGGCATCGTGGCCAACCAGCGCAAGCGCGTGCAGTCCAAGACGGCCGGCCTGCAGATGCCTGGTGTCATCTACGCCGACTCGGCCGACAAGGCGGCGCGGTTCATCATGGACTGCAACCAGACGCGCGTGCCGCTGCTGTTTCTGCAGGATGTGTCCGGCTTCATGGTCGGTCGCGACGCGGAGCAGAGCGGGATCATCCGGTCGGGGGCGAAGATGGTAAACGCCCTCAGCAACACGACCGTGCCCAAGATCACGGTCATCACCGGCGGTTCCTTCGGCGCCGGCAACTATGCGATGTGCGGCAAGGCCTTCGATCCGCGGTTTATTTTCGCCTGGCCGAATGCGCGTTACGCCGTGATGGGCGCCACCCAGGCGAGCGACGTGGTCTTCAACATCCTCGCCAAGGCGGCCAAGGACCGGTCCCCGGCGGAACTCGCCCGGCTCCGGCAGCAGGTGAAGGACGATTACATCGAGCAGACCGACATCCGCTATGCCGCCGCGCGCGGGTGGGTGGACGCGATCATCCCGCCGACCGAAACCCGCCAAATCCTCTTGCGGGCCCTGGCGCTCGCGACCCGGCCCGCGGCCAAGGCGGCATTTCACACGGGTGTGCTCCAAGTCTGAGCCATGAAGCCTCCGCTGAAGATTGCCAACGCGGCGGGCTTCTGGGGCGACCAACCCGGGGCGGCCGCGCAGCTGGTTGCCCGGCAGCCCGACCTCGACTTCCTGACGCTCGATTACCTGGCCGAGGTGTCGCTCTCGATCATGGCAATTCTGCGGGCCAAGGATCCCGCGGCGGGTTACGCCCAGGACTTCATCGGTGTTGTCCGCTCGCTCGTGCCGTTCTGGCGGCAGGGCGCGCGCACCCGGATTGTGACCAACGCGGGCGGGCTTGACCCGCTGGCCTGTGCCCAGGCGGTGCGGGCCGAACTGTCGGCCGCGGGCCTGGGCCGCCTCAAAGTTGCGGCGGTCAGCGGCGACGATGTCCTCGCGGCCCTGAAGGCCCGGCCGGCGGACTATCGCAACCTCGAGACGGGCGCCAACCTTGCGGAAATCGCCGACCGCCTGGTGGCCGCCAACGCCTATCTCGGCGCCGACGGGATCGCGGCCGCGTTGCGCGCGGGCGCCGATATCGTCGTCACCGGCCGGGTTGCCGACCCATCGCTGACGGTCGGTCCCTGTCTGGCCCACTTCGATTGGGCGGCCGGGGATCACGACCGGCTCGCGGGCGCGACGGTGGCCGGCCATCTCATCGAATGTGGCACGCAGGTCTGCGGCGGCTTTTCGACCGACTGGCTGGAACTGCCGAATAACCACGCCATCGGGTTTCCGGTCGTCGAAGTTTCGGAGGACGGCTCCTGCGTGGTCACGAAACCCGCCGGCACCGGCGGGGCGGTCACTGTCCCGACCGTGAAGGAGCAGTTGCTCTATGAGATCGGCGATCCGGGCGCCTATCTTTCGCCGGACGTCACCGTTTCATTTCTAACCCTGCAGGTGGCGGCGATCGGCAGCGATCGCGTGCGCGTCTCGGGCGCGACCGGCCGGAATGCGCCGGCCACGTACAAAGTCAGCGCCTCTTATCGCGACGGCTACAAGGCCCACGGTATGTTGACCGTGTTTGGCCATGACGCGGTGAAAAAGGCGCATCACGCCGGGGAAGGACTCGTCCGCCGGCTGCGGGAGGAAGGCTGCGCATTCCGGGAACATCTCGTGGAGTGCCTCGGTTCCGGGGCCAGCGTGCGCGGTCTCGCCAGCCGCGGCAGTGACGCCCAGCTGCTCGAGACGGTGTTGCGGGTCAGCGTGGCGGCCGACCGGAAGGAACCGGTCGAGCGCTTCACCCGCGAGATCGCCCCGCTCGTGACCTGCGGCCCGCAGGGCGTGACCGGCTATGCTTCCGGTCGCCCGAAGGTCATGCCGGTCTTTGGCTACTGGCCCTGCCTCGTGGACCGCGCGCGGGTGCAATCTGCTTTTGAGATCCTGAACTGACGCAACCCATGATCCCACTCCGTGCCATCGCCTACGCCCGCAGCGGCGACAAGGGAGCCTCGGCGAACGTGGCGGTATTTGCCCGCACGCCCGAAGCGTACCAGTGGTTGCGGGAGCATCTCACGGCCGCGCGCGTGGAGGAATATTTTCGCCCGTTGGGGACCGGTCCCGTGGTGCGCTACGACGTGCCGAACCTCGAGGCGCTCAACTTCATCCTGCCCGGTGTTCTCGCCGGCGGCGGCAGCCGGTCCTTGCGTATCGATGCCCAAGGGAAGACCCTCGGCATGGCGCTGCTCGAGCTGGCCGTCGACGTCCCGCCCGGGTTGGTCCCGCGCAATCCCGCCTGAACCGTCTTCTTCCGATGTCTGCCGAATCCAAAACCGCCCTCGTCCTGGTTTCGACCGAGGGCCCCGTCACTACCCTGGCGCTTAACCGCCCGGACAAGCGCAATGCGCTCAACCTCGAGCTGCTTGAGCAGTTGCTGGCCGCCGTGGCGGCGACCGAGGCGAATGCCGGCCAGCGGGTGTTGATCCTGCGCGGCGAGGGTCCCGTCTTTTGCGCCGGGCTGGACCTGGCGGAGGCCGCGAGCCCGGAGCGGGCGCACCGGTCGGCGGAATTGGTCGCCGCGAACCTGCGGACGCTGAGTGCCACACGCTTGGTCACCATCGCGGCCGTGCAGGGCGCCGCCGTCGCTGGCGGGGCGGGACTCATGACCGCCTGCGATTTCGCCGTGGCCGCAGAGGGCACGCAGCTCGGCTACCCGGAGACCCGGCGCGGCTTGGTGGCGGCATTGGTGATGACATTCTTGCGGCGGCAGCTGCGCGAGCGGGATGCCCGCGAGCTGCTGCTCACGGGCGAATTGATCGAGGCCCAGCGCGCCCTGGCAATTGGCCTCGTCAATCGCGTGGTGCCCCCGGCCGACCTGCCGGGCGCGGTGCGGCGGATGGCGGACGCCGTGTTGCAGGGCGGTCCTGAGGCGGTGGCCAATACCAAGCGCCTGATGAACGAGCTGTGGCCCCGCTCAGTGGTTGCGGACCTCGACCACGCTTTGGCCTTTCACCTCCACGCCCGGAACTCGCCGGAGGCGAGCGAAGGGGTGAAGGCGTTCAAGGAGAAGCGCCCGCCGAAATGGGCGCCCGGCTCCCAGTAAGCGCCGCGGGCGGGGCAGCGACAACCTGCTCAGGCAGGGAGCACGAAGTTCGCGATCTCCAGCTTGACGTCGTGCAAGAACCTGGCGCCACCCGCACCGTTCACCACGCGGTGGTCAAAGCTCAGGCACATGGTCACCACCTCGACGGGTTGTACGATGCCCTCGGATGCGACCATGCGCACGTGGGCCCGGCCGATCACCAGGTTGCCGACCGCGGGAGGCACCACGATCGGCGTGGCGACCTCGATTCCGGTGGCACCCAGGCAGGTCAGGATGAGGGAAGCCGGGGCGGGTTCCACCGTGCCGGTGCGAGTCGCGGCGATCGCGCGGGCGTAGGCGGCGCTGAAGCCCCGCCAGTCCAGGAGATTCGCCCCGGAAATGACCGCCGTGGCTTGCTGGCCGTCGCTCAGGGAGACCGCGATCCCGAGGCTGAAATCGACCGGCACGGCAATTTTTCCGTCCTCGCGCATGTTGGCGCAGAAGGCCGGGTGCTTCCGCATCGCCTGCGCGGCACACCAGGCGAACATGAGGCTCGGCGAATCGTCGCGCCCGGCCTTGCGCGAGGACTCGCGCGCGGCCTGGATGGGCGGCCAGGGGGCGTCGAGTTGCATGTTGACGGGAACCACGCCGATCATCCGGCGGGCGATGGCGGGGGAAAGTGCGGGCTCTGCGGTGGTCATGTCGGGTCGAAATTTGAATTGGGGGGGATCAGGCAAACCGGCCGATGCTCCGGGCATAGCGCATCAAGCCGCCGCGGAAGGCCGGGAAGCCGGTGCCGGCGAGCAGCGCGAAGT
>Ga0247757_10002178_pt1 | contig 10589 bp, 11 predicted proteins | sample UWRJL126311R4_FD_180929 | JGI IMG/M metagenome (GOLD analysis project Ga0247757, IMG submission 180929) | Plant litter microbial communities from Arlington Agricultural Research Station in Wisconsin, United States - UWRJ-L126-311R-4 | ecosystem: Environmental > Terrestrial > Plant litter >...
CCCATCTCGTGAGCAATTGAAGATCGCCGACTCATGGCCACGCTCGGAGAATAAACACTACCACCGTAAGCACTGGTACGTCGACTGGAAAAGCCACCATTAAAGGAGCCAAACCCTCGTCCACGTCCTCGACCAAAGCCTTGCTGGTTGGGGCGAAGGGCGCGGGGGATGAAGATGAATGACCGCTCAACAGTTGGGAAGATGTATCGCGGTGCAGAAGGCGGAAGTGAGATGCGGACGGGCTTGTCACGGCGAAGGGGTGGTCGGTGATTGGGCAAGCGAGTGTGTTGTCGGATGGGCACGTTCTGAAACTTGATGGGTTCCTTCATGTTGGGAAGGTAGACTCGGACGGGGGCATTATGCGTGTGCCGTGTGGTCGAGAAGTTGCGTGGCTGGTGTGGTTTCGGCGTCGGAGCAGCAGGAACCCTGGAGTACTGCGGCAACGGTGCGGGTGTTGCTGTCTGGGCGGGCAGGCTCGTCGGGGCAGACTGGGGATGCGAGGCAGGCAGGTTGGCATTGGCGTCGTTGACCGTCTCGTGCAGGTCATGCTGCCACGGTGAGTCGGTGGCCTCGGGCGCATGTTTCCTCAGGTTCGCTGGCGAGAAGGGCCCGCCGATGCCCCCTCTGCCACCCCGCCCACCAAACGGCCGCGGGCCATGCTGAGCAGGTGCCGAGCGCTGGTCATGCATGAAAAAGGCTCCACGGTTCGGGATGAAAGCAGGGTCCGAGTCGCGTTTCTTCTTGTACTCTTCGTGCTCCCGTCGCTTCCGTTCTGCAAACGTTTCGGACCGATCAAGGGCAGCAACGGCGGGTGCAGGTGCGTCTGCAGCAGTGCCCGTCTCGAAGTCGACCACGTCATCTTCAGCAGACTTATCTTTGATGGTCAGTCCGTTCAGCATCATGTCTGTGTCCCTCGACACGGCAAAGGCAGCGTCTGACCGAGCAATGGGCGGGGAGGGTAGCCGTCGTGCGGCCGTCTCCGTCCGTGACTTTGCATCCCGGGAGCTGTTCGTCTTCCGCTTGGCCTTGCCATCCGTCAGCGAGGCCGAGCTGTCTACCTCACTCAGGTCGCTGTTATCTGCGTCTGCGTCCTCGTCCACGTCGCTAGGCACTGAGATGTCGCTCTGAGAGTCCTCAGCGCCCTCCGTTGCCACAGACCGGTTGTCTTCGTCATCGAGCCGTCTGCGTCGTGCGAGGGCCGTCTGTCTCTTCCTGATGGCAGCCATGATGTCGGGGCCGGGGAGGATGTAAGGTGGGGTTGCCGCGGGCGATGGCCGTCGCTGTGCGAGGGTGCTCGGCCGGCTTTAAAGACGGCGGAGTGTGAGCTGATGGCTCGGCGGCGTGATGGAAAATGCCCGGCGAGTATCAAGGGCCGTGTGAGCGAGAGGCTGCGGATGCGGGCACGAGGGTGGCAGCGTCGGCGGCCGGGATGCAGCGGCGATGGGAGCGAAGCGTTCAGGCTGGTGCGCGTGGTGATGGGGCTTCTGAGTGTGATGTCGATGCCTGAGAAAATGATGGCGGCACGGAACTTGCCGCTGCTCTGGTCTGGGCGCTCTGGGCCCAAAGCTCAGCCCACCCGCCAGACCCAACAAACAAGCCTTGTCCACCACGAACCCCCTGTATTGGGCATCTGACCGGCCGGCCGTAAAGAGCACGCATACGTCTCACATCAAGAACAAAAGATATCATCACTTGTAGCATCACTTGTAGCATCACTTGTAGAACTTGGCGCTGGCCAGTGTCTGGATTGCTCTTCGTTCATCCATCTTCCTTAAAGTGCTAACTACGCAGCCAATGCATCATCTTCCATATGCCATCAACTGCCTCTCTCGCTATCCTTGTCTTCTCGCCAGGTGCGCCATGCATGTCATGCCGTCAATAACGGTCGTGCCAATGCCAGCGCCGGGCCAATGCTGCCGCTGAGGGCTTCGAAAAAGACGCCTTGCCATGCATGCAGTAAAACAAAACAGTCAGCCGCCGGGTATGCAGGGGAGGGACTCGGGTCCGACCATGGAAAACAGAGAAAAGGAAAGTGAAAGAAAAGAGAAAAAAGGATTATTATGGTACAAGGTGCAGAATCGAAGAAGAGCTCCAGCCTAACTGTACACTTCGAAGCGCCAAGTCATCAGTTTGTGTCGTGAATAAAGGTGCAATCATCGCCTTTGGTGCACATGCCCTTTTGGTAGAAACGGCAGGGTATGACTTTGTGCGGTCGCCCATTGTTGAGCAGCTTGCTTGGGCTGGGATCTGCCCTACTCCGCTTGCTGTTGCTATGGCCTTCGTGACTGTCCTCGCGTTGACGTTTGTGGCCGCCGCGCGCAGTCTGATTTGCCTGGCCTTGTTGTGCCTGTTGTGCCTGTTGTAATGCTGAGCCTGCGTCTTGCTGTTGTGGTTGAGGGAAACCAGTCGGGAACACCGGCCAGTTTGGCATCGCAGGCATCTGTGGAAAGGCGTTGTTGCCAGCGGGCACCTGCTGCTGAATCATTGCCATGATAGCGTTGAGGTCCACAGGTACAGCCGGGGTCGTGGCTGGTTGCGGGATGGCTGGTTGGACAGGAGCAAACGGCATCGGTGCCTGCATTGGCGCTTGTGCCTGCGCCGGTTTGAATGCATTTAGAATACTTGAGATATCAGGTGTAATCGGGGGCACGGCCGTCGCAGCTGGTACTGCTGGATAGCTCGTCTGGCTGGCATTTCCTTGGGTAGGATTCCCACTGGCAGACGCAAACTGCTTGATGATGTTTTCCAGGTTGCTAATGTCAGGAGTTGGCGCAGGCATCGCGGACTTGGGAGCTCGATTCAGGACCGTCTGAGGCGGGGCACCGAAACTGGTGGCGGGAGTAGCGGGGGGTTGTGTCTGCTGGAGCGGCTCGCGTGGCGAGGCAGGAATTTCAAAGGGGCGGTAGTGAATGGACAGTGTAGCGCGTTCATGGTCCATGTTTTTCAACTTCTCGGGGCAATCGGGTTTAAGCTCACCACCACCATAAGGGTCGAAGTTCCGTGACCGCTCGCTCTCAGGAACGACGCTAAAGTCAACTTCGGAAGGCTTCTTCCACGGGTGATAATCTATCTCAGCATCTTCGTCGTCTTCTTCGTCCATCATTTCCTTGTGTTGTTTGAACATGCGTCCTTCTCCGCCAACGTCGCCAGCATCTCGGACAAAATTCTCATCGTGACCAGATTCTTCTTCGGGAGAGTGATGGAAGTATTTTACACTGACAAGTGCATCGCCAGTACGAAACTTGACGCGAAGATGACGGCGGGCCTCCTTTCGCAGACGCTTAGCCTTTTCCTCGGGCGTCTCGGGAGGTAACTGCTTCTCTGTCTTTAATGGTGTCACAACATCCTCTTCTTTAGGCTTTAGCAACTGCGCCATTGTGTCTTTGAATGAGAAAGTCTTAGCTGGTGGTGCTGTCACAGGCTTTTTATCTTTCGATGCTCCTACAGCGGGCTTGCCAGCTGGTTTCGTAGCAGATGCCGGAACAGGTGCCGGCTTCTTGCCAGCAGCGGAGAGCGAAGCAAACATTGCTGATGGCTTGTTAACTATTTGGATGCCTCGTGCTTTGACGGGTGCCGATGCAGCCTTTTCCCCCGGGCGTTTCTGTGACGGCAAGGCATTGGCTCCCAGGGCAGTTTTGGAGGCTGTGGTAGCCGTGGAGGGTTTCTTGTCACCGTTTGTAGGTGCTTCACCAAGTTTTAGCTTCTTGAAGGTTGTAGCCTCAGTGGTCGTACGGCCCCCTTGTTGCGCTTGCGGTCGCTTCGCAGTCTTGGATTCTGGGTTGACATCCATTTCAGACGGAGAGCTCACTTTAGCCTTTTTGGATCCTGCAGCAGCGCCATCCACAATTTGCTTAATGAGAACCTTGTGCTTCTCATTTGCGTTCTTTTTCATAACAGTCAACGCTCGCGTGAGCTTAGTCTCTTCAAGCAGTTCAGTGGTTATAGTCCCAAGACAACGGGCTAATATCTCAAGGATGACAGACGGAAGGGGTCCATCGTAGTCTTGAACCTTGAACCGATTTGCTAGAAACTGATAGCAGAGATAAAGAAAACCCTTGACCTGCCCAAGATGGTACAAGACGTCGGGATGAGCAAATTCCAATGCCGATTTCAACGCAGACTGTGCCAAATCCCGCTGACTAGCAACGCGGCTTTTCAACACAGGCAAATCTCCTGTTTTCTTCTGCTCCTCCGCCTCTGTGACAGCTTTAGTATCGTTCCGCCACCGTTTCTGTATAGTGCTGAAAATCTCCCACACATCACGCAAGCTTGCCTTGATCTTCTCCGAATTCAGCTGCGACTGACGAGGGTGCCAGGCCGCTTTGATGATGTCATATCGAACCGCTTCCTGTGGCTCGTCTGGCCGTGCAGCTGGCAAGGGAGACTGCTCTACCTCTTCCTCCGACGAATAGTCACTGTCATCTGATGAGTCATCATAGCTCTCACTGTCGCTGGCTTCCCTCTTAATTACTTTGCCGCTAGATGGAGGCTTGGACGGAGTTTTCTTGGCCAACTTTTTGCTGTCGGCTCCCGCCCTCTTAAGGTCTTTTACAGACTGGCGGGGCGTATAAAGTGGCAGTGCGGCTACACGCAGTTAGACATTGCACTTAAAAACGAGTTTGCCAGGCATTAGAGCTTACTTCTATTGGAAGCGAAATGCAGTGGCTCGGTACCAAACGTCACGAGTTTATTCAGAGCATTTGATTTAGTGGCTTTAGCCAACGCAGCCTGGTCATAAATAATGAAATTGCCAGACTTTCTACCCTTGGGAATGTCATATTCAGGATTCTTCACAGGTTTAGCAAAGGATGCAGGAGCGGAACGCTGGGCAAACAGTTCTGCTGTGGTTTGCGGGATCTGGGACACGTGTTAGTCTGGTTGCGTTTAGCAGCACGGCACGGGATGACTTGCTTGGTATGAGGACGCAGCAGGACGGGGATTCTGCACGGGCAAGTTCTGTTGCAGAGACTGCGGTGTCACGGTGCTTGCCTGTGGCTGCGGGGGTGCATTCTGCACGGCTATCTGGTATGGTGACTGCTGCTGCTGGCGCACTACGTTTGGATCGACGGCCAATGCAGGGTCCACGTTCGCAGCAGCATGGCCATAGTTGGCGGGGGCGCTGTGGTTGCCAAACTGGCCATAGTGGTAGGGCGACGCAGTCCGGTGGGGGTGGCCTTGGTTTGCATACGGTTGACTGATGGCACTGTAGGAGGGTTGTTGGGGATACGTGCCGTGGTGCCAGGACGGGTTGGTCCCCGTGGCAGCGGGCAGAGCGCCGTGGTGGGCAAGCTGACCGGTCCAGGGCTGTGCGTCGTACTGCTGCTCGACGGGGAACAGAGTGTCATACGCCGGGCTGCTGTAGATGCTCTGGCCCTGCAGAGGGTGGTGTTCGGCCGGCACGTGACCGGGAGCCATGGCGCAGGCTGAGGAAAGACGGTCGGGCTGCGATTGGCTGGGCGGCCGCGGGCGGAAGCACGGCAAAGATAGACCCAAGGACAGACCCAAGGACCCGCAGCAGCAGCGGAGGATTATGCGACCAATGCAAGGCGCGCTAGGCACCAAACGGGCCTCTTAGGGGCGGAAAACAGCCGGTTCGGGAAATGCGACAGGGTGGAAATGCCGGTAAAAGGGCCGGATTGGGCGGTAGGCTGGTGTCGCTGAGTCCGTCGTGGCCTGCAGGAAGAGGTGTGCTGCCTCGCTCGTGCTGGTAGTGAGCAGCAAGGGCAGACAAGAGAGGATGCTGGCGAGGCGCGCGCAGACGAACTGAGCCGGCCTGTCCAACCGTCGGTGCAGCGCACTTGTCTTCGCTTTTGCTTCCGAGCCCTGATCCACGATTCTATTAGGCGGCACACGGCCAGGGCCAGGCCAGAGCCAGGTTACTGCGACGGCGACTTTGCAGCTGCGTCACTGGACGTTGCGCACCTCACGCTCTGCACACCACGCTGCTTCTATGTCGAGCGCGCGCGGGCCTGCGATCGCCGGAGCTGTATTAGTACAGACGCTGGGTGAGAGTCACTGTTGCCCTGATCTGCCCAACGCACGCCGCCACCAGCCCTGACAAACGGAAAAGTAGAACGTAGATGCAACCACCACGCGCGCGCGCCCCAGCGACGAGAGTCTAGCCTTCAGAAACAGACGCCCTTATTAGTGGGCCGAGGGTCACTAAGAAGCGGGCATGTGCGGGCCAAAGGGAGGAAGAAATGGGGAGGGGGATGTTGCGATGGCAGCCGGTTGAGCTGCGCTGGGAGTAGAGAGAGAGGGTGTGGGTGTGGGTGTTGGCGGGAGAGGAGAGTTTGTATGAGAAGAGAGACGGAGGGCGGCGGGCAGCAGCGCCTTGAAAAAGCAGCGCGCTGGGCCCGAAGGCGTCTTGGCGCCGCTAGTCCCGACGCGGACGCGCTCTCGCTCGCGCCTGCCGCTGGCGGCTGCGGGCTGGTGGCGGCTGGTGGCTGCGAGTGGGCGATGATGCGGGACTGCGACCTGCGACCTGCGACCTGCGAACTGCCTGTGCGAATACTACAGTGGTCTGTCTCGCCCGCCTGTGAATTGACCGTCCCAGGCACCCGCGCCCGTCGCCCGACATCGTCCACCCGCCCACGTACACGATTGATCCCCGCGTCCCTGTCTCGCTGCACATGAGGTAGCAAGCACCAGCCCGCACCGGCCGAGCGCCAGCTTTCATCTAGCACCAAGACCACCATGGCCTCCCTCCGCGACCGCCAGGTCGGTGAGTTCTGCTGCATGCACCCGCCTCCCAGTGCACTGCTAACCTGTCTTTCTTCTCCCTGCAGCCTCCATCCAGCGCATCCTCAATCTCAACGCGCCACAGCAGCCCACCGACGACGACAACGCCAGCAATGCCCTCCCCGCTGCCAACACACCCATTCTCTCCGCCTCGGGCGAGCCCATATGGAAGGTTTTGGTCTTCGACGACTTCTCGCGCGATGTCGTGTCCTCGGTGCTGCGCGTCAACGACCTGCGCGCCTGGGGTGTGACCATTTATCTGTCCATAAATACAACTCGACATATGATTCCAGATGTGCCTGTCATCTATCTAATAGAGCCAACCGCTGCGAACCTGCAAACCATCACAAGCGACCTCACCCGCAGCCTATATTCCCCCGCCTATGTGAATTTCCTGTCCTCGGTGCCTCGGCCCCTGCTAGAGGACTTTGGCCAGCAAACAGTGACCTCTGGGACCGCCGAGCACATTGCCCAAATTTATGACCAGTACCTGAACTTTGTCGTCTCCGAGCCCGACCTGTTTTCTCTCGGCATGAAGGGAGCATACGGCGCCCTCAACAGCCCTACCGCAGCCGATGCAGAACTGGATGCCCTCGTCGACCGCATCGTGTCGGGTCTCTTCTCCGTCGTTGTTACCATGGGCGCCATTCCCATCATACGCGCCAGTAGCAAAGATGGTCCTGCTGGCGTGGTTGCTGCGAAGCTAGACAGGAAGCTCCGAGACCACATTCTCAATTCCAAGACGAACCTCTTCTCAGGAGACCAGAAATCATCTGCGACGAGTTCAAGACCCGTTCTCATCATCGTAGATCGGAATGTAGATTTGACAGCCATGCTCAGCCACAGCTGGGTCTATCAGTCTCTTGTATATGATGTACTTTCAATGCACCTTAACAAGATCACCATGAACGTGCCAATTGACAAAGCGCACCCCGAAAAGGGCACGAAGAAGCAGTCCTACGACCTTACAGCTTCCGACAGCTTCTGGCAACGTAATTCGTCTCTTCCTTTTCCCGAAGTAGCCGAAAATGTGTCTCAAGAATGGAATAAATATCAAGAGGATGCTAACGAGATTACAAAGAAAACGGGTACCTCTTCAATAGATGATCTTTCTGGCGACGGAAGCCAGTTCGCAGCACATCTCAAAGGAGCCATGGCCGCACTGCCAGAGCTAAAGGAGCGGAAAGCGGTTATTACGATGCACATGGAAATTCTTGAAGCCCTCATGGAGGGGATTAAAGGTAAAAAAAGTTGCATGCCGCCGATCGACCTATCATTAACCTCGTTCAGATCGCAAACTCGACCAGTATTTCCAGCTTGAAGAGGAACTTTCGAAACAGACCAAAGCGCAGATACTCGAGGTGATCAAAGACTCTGATAACGGCAAAGAGCCTCTCGACAAACTGAGGCTTTTCCTGCAATGGTATGCATAACAACTAGCTCTCCTAGCACTAAGCACTGAAGCTATGTAGGTACCTCACTACTGAATCCGAACCCAGTCGTACAGACGTGGAAAGCTTTACCCAAGCTCTCGAAGCAGCAGGCGCAGACACTTCATCAATCAAGTATATCAAAACCGTCCGCCAACTCACGCGGGCCACCATGATCTCTTCCGCCCCTGCACAACCCTCGCAAAATGCTTCTCAGCTCTTCGGTGGCTTCAGCAGCCTCTCATCGCGTGTCACCGATCGCTTCAAGGAAGCTGGCCTAGGAGCCAACTTCGAGGGCCTCCTCCAGGGCGTTAAAAACTTTTTACCAGCTAACAAGGACCTTACTCTTACCAAAATAACCGAATCTCTCATGGACCCTGCTAATGCCTCTTCGAGTGCAATTAGTAAAACAGAAAGTTATCTCTATTTTGACCCTCGGTCTGCAAACGCCCGTGGTACATTACCCCCTGCAAGTCAGGCGCGCAACCAGCAAGGCACACGCATGGGTATTGAAGCCACTTTTGGGCAACGCCGCCAAGCCTTCTCCGAGGCTATTGTTTTTTCGGTTGGCGGCGGCAGCATGGAGTACGTTTGCTAATCCCCGGCATTGCTACAAAGAAGCTAACGGATGACAGTGAATACGGCAACCTGCAGGAGTGGGCTAAAAGAACAAGTACCGCTGCAGGAACAGGGCAGAAGAGAAGAGTGATTTACGGTTCCACGGCGATAGTATCGGCCAATGAATTCGTCACTACGGACCTAGCCATGCTAGGGAAAAGCACATAGAATCAAGGCCTCTTCTATTGGGCCAAATAGAAGCTAATACATTGCATGTCATGACCAGTTATTCGTATCGACTTTTTCCTTGTGCAACATATGGTGAGGGAATATGTGTACAGAAAGAAAGAAACGGTTTCTATTCCTCCATGCCGTCATGACTCAAAGCGACAATGGCAAGCCAGATGCCCAATCATACTCAAATGGAACTACCCCGTCTACTACGGACAAAACGTCAAGCCGTATGGGAAGCAAGGGCTGGGAAGCGCCACGGATTCATCTAGCTCTCACGCAATGACAAATGAAGGGGAATAATGCATCCAGGGGGGTTATCGCTTTTGCTTACGGTTTTGACGGGAAAGAGCTCCGCGGATCGTCGGAGCATGGGCTTGAAACATCGACTTGTTGCGTGACCCTGCAGCGTGTGTGCATGGACGCACGTCGTTTGCGGGAAGTGGAACGAACCTTTTATTTTTTCGGATGACTCGGAACGTTGGAATGGAATGTTATAGATGGGCGAACTGTATACATGCAATGTTGATTTCATGTCCAAGGTGGCATGTTACGTCATGGGGATGTATGAGGGAGGAGATGGGGGACTTTGAGGCGAGTGTGTAGAGAACAAGAAAGACAAGCTTCCAAAAGCACGATCCAAAAATATCCAGATGATGTATATTCTATTACTGCTATTTCAAAGGGGTATATATGTACGTAGTCACCAAAAAATACATCCCGAAGCAAAACGCCAAAATCTATCATTCCCAGACGTCCCGTAGAAAGCCAGCTCGTAAAAACGAATTGCTCCTCCCCGTGGGTTCCAGCCCACGCTCTCCCTCCCTCCCTCCCTCTCAACTCCCCTCTTCCGGTCCGTATACTTTCTGTCCTCTAGCCAGCCCGTTCCCACACACACCGAGCGCGTGGTTGAACCCTCGCTCTCCAAACATGACGCTTTTCCCTCGCAGCACCCAGTTCACGCCCGCAGCTGCACCGGGCGCGTACACTACACTGCTAGTGAGGATCCATCCGCGTGCTAGCGCACTGTAGGTTCCTCCCTTAACGGCCTCCGGGACGGCCACGAGCATCGTTTTCGAGTGCCGGTAGGGCGCGAAGAGGAGGGCTTTATGCCGTGCATGCGGCGGGGACGCATCCGAAGGCGAGGCGACGATCAACGGGCCGTGTGTGCGTTCCGTGGCGCCGGATGCCCAGGGCATGCCGTGGGCTATGAGGAGGGAGAGGGTGGTGAGCAGGTTGGCAAGCAGGGAGGAGGCGCCCGGGTGCTGGATGTAGGAGTGGGGGGGAAGATGGGGGTTGAAGAGCGCGTCGAGCGTCTGCCGGGTAAACGGGGAGCTGCCTGGCGGGAAGAGGGGCTGGGAGGTGAGGTCGAGGAGCCAGGAGGCGCCGCAGTCGAGGAGGCAGGCGAGGGTTTGGATGAAGATGTTGCGCATGGTGGGAGCGCGAGGGTGGCCGGGTGCTTGCCAGAGGGCCCAGAGCGGGTGGCTGGTCACTTGGGATTGGATGCAGAGGTCGATGAGCTTGCGGGCGTGGTTGCGGTAGGTGGAAAATGTCGGGTTGGGATCTGTGCGATGGGGAAGTTCGAGAAAGAGCAGGTCCAGTTGTGCGTACTCGGCTCGTCCGTCTGAG
>Ga0247757_10002180_pt1 | contig 10585 bp, 10 predicted proteins | sample UWRJL126311R4_FD_180929 | JGI IMG/M metagenome (GOLD analysis project Ga0247757, IMG submission 180929) | Plant litter microbial communities from Arlington Agricultural Research Station in Wisconsin, United States - UWRJ-L126-311R-4 | ecosystem: Environmental > Terrestrial > Plant litter >...
GGGTGCGGAACTGCGTGAGTTGGGTTGCGGTGAGCCCGCCGTCTTCACCACCGACGAGCAGCTTGATGAGCGAGCCGTTGGCGCCGAACAGCAGGGCGGCGAGGAGTGCGTAGAAATAGCCCACGGTAGGTGTGACGGTGCCGCGGTCAGCGGTTGGTGAGGCCGTGGATCGCGTGCGGCTCGATCGCGCCGAGCTCGTCGGCGGTGAGAGCCGGAGCCGCGAGGGCTCCGAGACTCGACTCGAGCTGTGCGACGCTCGACGCCCCGATCAGAGCACTCGTGACTTGAGGGTGCCGAAGCACCCAGGTGAGAGCGAGTTGGGCAAGCGTCTGCCCGCGTTCCTTCGCGATCTCGTTGAGCGCGCGAGCGTGCTCGAGATACTCGCTCGAGATGTTCTTCTCGCTGATCCAGCGTCCCTCGGCGGCGCGCGAACCCGAGGGGATGCCGTCGAGGTAGCGGTCGGTCAGCATGCCTTGGGCGAGCGGCGAGAACACGATGCTGCCGACCCCGAGCTCGTCGAGCACGGGCAGCAGGCCCTCCGTCTCGATGTGCCGGTCGAACATGTTGAAGCGCGGCTGGTGGATGAGTAGCGGCACTCCCTCAGCGGCGAGCGCTGCAGCGGCCGCGCGGGTCTGTTCGGTGTTGTAGTTCGAGATGCCGACGTAGAGGGCCTTCCCGCTGCGCACGGCCTGGGCGAGCGCGCCCATCGTCTCTTCGATCGGAGTCTCGCGGTCGGGACGGTGCGAGTAGAAGATGTCGAAGTAGTCGAGCCCGGTGCGGGCAAGCGACGCATCGAGCGAGGACAGCAGGTACTTGCGTGACCCCCACTCGCCGTAGGGGCCGCCGAACATGTCGTAACCGGCCTTCGACGAGACGATCAGCTCGTCCCGGTGCGGGCGGAAGTCTTCAGCGAAGATGCGGCCGAAATTCTTCTCAGCGCTGCCCGCGGGCGGCCCGTAGTTGTTGGCGATGTCGAAGTGGGTCACACCGAGGTCGAACGCACGGCGCAGAATCGCGCGCTGGGTCGCGATCGGATGATCGTCGCCGAAGTTGTTCCAGAGCCCGAGGGAGATCTCGGGCAACTTGAGCCCGCTGCGACCGGTGCGGGCGTACGACATCCCTTCGTAGCGGTCGGCGGCGGCGGCGTACACGGCGATGGGTTCAGGCACTCGCCCAGCCTAGGATCCCGGCATGGCTACGTGCGCCGAGTACGGGCTGGCCTCGTCGTCAGCGGACCCTGACGCGCCCCTGTTGCCACAGGCGAATGGCCGCCACCCGCGGCGTCGTCGACTCGTCGTCGTCGACGCCGAGTGCGGCGTAGAGTCGCCCGATCATCGTCTCGGCGGCGCGTATCGTCGTGCCGCGCTGCTCCGCGATCGCACGCGTGGTGAGGCCGCTCGCGAGCATCCGCAGCATGTCGGCTTGGGCCGCGGTGACGGTGACGGCGGGGTCGTCGCGCTCGGGTCGCCGGTCACTGCCGCGTCCGGCGAGGGCGTCGCGCACGGCATCCGCTATGTCTTGCATGCGTCGCAGCCGCGACTTGACGACGTAGACGACATCCGGCGAGAGACTGTCGGCCTCGCTGATGGCGAGCTCGGGGGACAGGTGCGAGGTGAGCACGACGACCGGCACCCAGGGGCGCTCTTCGCTCATCCGGCGCAGGAGGGATCCGGCCGAGATCCCCGAGCCGAAGTCGAGGTCGCTGACGAGCACGTGCGCCCCCTGCTCGACCAGGTCCCAGGCCTCATCCGGCAATCGTGCGGTGGCCACCTCGAAACCTTCGGCGCGAAGGCCATCGGCGACCAACGAGCGGGTGAAGTCGTCGTCTTCGGCGACCACGACGCGGATCGCCGGGTGCGCGTCAGCGCTCATGAACTCGGAAGCCCCGCGGCGGCGACCGTGATCGCGGCCAAGAGTTCTTCGGCGGTGAACGGCTTGTCGAGCGTCGCGACGACGTTGCTGCGCTGGGACGCGCTCGCGCCCTGCACGGGAACTCCCGACATCGCGACGGCGGGAAGGGTGGGATGGCTCAGCTCGAGCCCGTCGAGGAAGGCCCGCCCGGTCGTCCCGGGCATGACCAGGTCGGTGACGACGACATCCACCTCCTGATCGGTCAGCACGCGTCGGGCCTCGACGGCATCGTGCGCGCCGATCGGGATGCCACCGGCCGAGGTGATCACGAGCGACGCGAGTTCGACGATCTCCACTTCGTCGTCCACCACGAGAACCCGGAGCCCGGCCAGATCGCACCCCGCGATCGTCAGCGGTGACTCGTCCTGCGTCGCACCTTCCACCGATCGCGGCAGCTCGAGGCGGAACGTCGTGCCGATGCCGACGGCGCTCGTCGCCTCGAGCGACCCGCCATGCGTTCGGGCGATAGCTTGCGAGACCGAGAGTCCGAGGCCTGTGCCGCGCCCGACAGCTTTCGTCGTGTAGAACGGCTCGAAGATTCGATCGAGGGCATCGGCCGACATCCCGCTGCCGTCGTCGGAGACCTCGATGATCACGCGGCTGTCGTCTCCCGTCGCGCTGAGCCGCAGATGACCGCCGTCCGGCATTGCGTCGCGCGCGTTGGTGGCGAGATTCATGAGCACCTGCATCAGTTGGGTCGGGTCGCCGAGTACGGCGAGATCGGGGTCGGCGGAGGCATCCGTCTCGATGTTCTTAGGGAGGATGTCGCGGCAGAAACTCGTGAAACTCTCGGTGAGGTCGCCGATGTCGACGATCGTGCGTTCGCCCTCGACCCCGCGGGCGAAGGTGAGCACCTGGCGGATCATGTCGGCTCCGCGTTCGATCGTCTGCTGCATGCCGGCGAGGATGCGGGTGCGGGTTTCGTCATCGACGCCGGATGCGAGCAGCTGTGTCGACAGCAGCAGCGGGGTCAGCACGTTGTTGAGGTCGTGCGCGATCCCGCCGGCGAGGGTGCCGATGCTTTCCATGCGTTGCGTGCGCAGCAGAATCTCGTCTTGACGTCGCCGTTCGGTGATGTCGGCGAGGATGCAGAACACCGCATCGGGATTGCCGTCGGGGTCGTCGACGATCTGCCACCGGCTCTCGGTGATGCGTTCGGTGCCGTCCGGTCGCCGGATGACGATCTCGCCCTGCCAGCGCCCCGACTGTCCCAGCGCCGTCTCGATCTCGCGCGCCCGGTCGGTTGTCAGGCCGAGTACCTCGTTCAACGACCTTCCGACGAGCGACGTGTCGCCCGTGCCCAGCACGCTGCCGGTCGCGTGGTTGGCGTATTCGATCGCGTCGCCGAGACCGCGCATGATGATCGCTTCACCGGCGTTGTCGAGCAGCATCGACTGCCCGTGGATGCGTCGAGAGTCGTCGACGATCCGTCGGCGCGCCTCCTCCATTTCGGTGACGTCGCGCACGTGGATTCCGAGGAGGTCACCGGCCGGGAAGCCGCTGACCTCCATCCACCTGCCGAGGATGGCGTCGAAGCGCCGCCGCACGAGAGGACGCCGGTCGCGCATGACCTCGCGCAACATCGCTTCGCCTTCCGGATCGTCGAGTCCGAGATCCCACAGCTCGTGGCCGACGAGGTTGGCCACCCCGGGGCCGAGCATCGCCGCGGCGGGAGCATTGACGAAGGTCACGCGCCAGTCGGCATCGACGAACGCGAACACGTCGCTCATGCTGTTGAACGCCGCCGTCAATCGCGCCTCGAGGGTCTCGCGATCGTGGCGGGCATCGACCTCCGCCGTGATGTCGCTCAGGGCGCCCTCGATGCGGACGACGTTTCCGTGCTCGTCGCGCAACGGTTCGCCCACGATGCGGGCGTGCAGATGCCCACCGTTCGGAAGGCGGAACCGCACGGTCAGATCCATGGGGACGGCATCGCTGATGCACAGGTCGGAGGCTCTGATGACTTTCTCGCGATCCGCCTCGTCGAGTTGCTCGAGCACGGCGCCGCGGCTCGGTGGCGCGCCGGGCGGGTGGCCCAGCAGCGCGAAGACCTCTTCCGACCAGCGGCGTTCCGCGGTCGCGACGTCGAACGCCCATCCGCCGAGTCGTGCCACCCGGCTCGCGATGCGCAGCAGACCGCGGCTGCGATCCAGCGAATCCCGGATGTCGGCGAGCGCGTCGATGTCGTGGGCGACCCCGAGGATCGCCACGACCTTGCCGTCGACCTGCACGGGCACGTTGATGACATCGACGTGGAACACCGTGCCGTCGGTGCGAGTGCCGCGGCCGCTGTACTGTCGCATCTCGCCCGCGAGCGCCGCTGCGAACTCGGCCGCCACGTGCTCCCGGTCGTCGGGATGAACGATCGGCATCGAGGGCATGAGGCGGAGTTCGTCCCACGAATGCCCCGTGCGCTCCATGAGAGCCTGGTTGCCCGACATGAACCGGCCGTCGGTGTCGAGCACGAAGATGAAGTCGGGGCTTTCGGCAAAGAGCGCTTCAAGCGTGTTCTGCCGTAGCTCACCGCTCCACTCCGCCGCCCAGTTCATGGGAGACGCCTGTGTCTCGCTGTGCGGAGCACCATGGCTGCACCATAGACCCGGTACCTGTTCGTCGTCACTCCTCAGACACCACCCGGTCGAGCTCGGCGGATGCCGCGTCGAGTTGCGCGAGGACGCCCCGGATCGCGGAGTCGCGCGATTCGACCGGCAAGCTGCCGCTCGCCAAGAACCCGAGCGCCATCGCGCAGGCGGCGAGTCGCCCGTTGAGTTCGCCGCGCACGAGAGTCACGAGGCCCTCGGCTGCACGCTGCTCCGTAGCTCGGGCTGCGGCGAGCCGCCGCGCGAGCAGCCGGTCGTCGGCGAGCGCGCGTTTCTCGATTTCGACGTTCGTCGTCGTGAGTGCGACGGCCGTGGCGACCATCGAAGCCGCCGTGCCGAAGACGAGGGGGAAGATCGCGATCAGGATGAGGTCCCTCGGCTCGAACGGTTCCCACGGCAAGAGGAGCAGCACGGCGGCACCCGCGAAGCTGGCGATGGGAACGCCGACTCTGCTCAGCGGCGGGCGACCGGCACCGGCGGGGACGGGCCGTAGCAGACGGAACGCTGCCACGAGGAGCCCGCTCGAGACGGCGATCGCAACCAGGATTTCGGCCAGATGCGGGAGTCCGCCTTCCCGCAGCGCGTCAGGTACCAAGAATGGGGCCGTCCCGGCCGCAGCGAGTGCTGCGGCGAACACGGGGCGCGTGAGTTCGAACTGCTGAGAAGCCGCGCTCAGAGACACCCTCTCGTCGGCGTGCTGCACCGGCGTAGTGAAGGAGGGCGCCGCAAACTTCGCGGTGCGGTCGGCCAAGCGCTCGACCTTCACGCGCAGCGCGTCGAGGGTGCCGGCGTCGATGGACGACGCACTCTGCTGCAACGCACCTCGGATCTCGTCGAGTGCAGGCCGGAAGGCATCGTCGACGGCTTCGGCGAGGCGATGGGCACGCGTCTGTGCCCCCTCGGCCGCGCGCGTGGCGACTCGGGCGAGAGCCGAGTGCGCGGACGCCCGGACCGCGAGCAGTCGACGGCGTTCGTCCCACTGAGCGAGGGTGTAGGTCAGCAGGGGCATCCAGGTGAGAGAAACCGCCGTCCAGAAGGCGATGCGATAGGCCCACTCAGGGTTCAGTCCCACCCCGGCGGCGACCAGCCCCCCCACAACCCCGCGAACCACCCCGAACCCGGTCCAGAGGATCACCGACGCGAGTGGCGTGACGCGACCCGCGGCGCGGCGGCTGATGCCCGCGACGAGTCCGCCCCACGCGGCCGAGGCCAGCAGCTGAAAAAGGGCCGAGGCGACGATCGTCTGCCAGGTATGCCCGCCGCCTGAAATCTCTTGACTCACGACGAGCAGTGACACGGGCACCGCGGTCCAGAGCCAGCCGCGGACATTCGCGGCCCACGGCCCGGACAGCGCGTCGGCGGTGTTGATCACCGGCGCGGCTCCTTAGAAGAGAGGCGGGCCGGCCCCCATGAACCCGAATCATGGCGACCGGCCCGAGCGCTTGGATCCATCCCCCCGGACAGACCCGGGTTCCCCCGAACCGCTGCGCGCTTGTTCCTCTGACGAGAATGCGCCCCCGGGTTTCGGTCTGCAAACCGTCGCAGCCGCGATGTTCGCCTCTCCGAACGTATCCCGGAGTTTGTGCCCCCTTGTGGGGGTGCTGGGGCCCGCCTGGGGGCTTCCTGGGCATCCCGTCGCGCGCCAGCGCCCGGAGCTACCGTCGAGGAATGTCTGAGAACACGACGATGACCGGTCAGCTCTCCGTGAGTCAGCGGTGGGTCGCTTTTGGTCCCGCGGGAGCCATCGGCTCCATCCATCGCACCGACGGGGGCTTCCTGCTCAAGATGCTCGATGGAACGGCCGATCGGCAGTACCCGTCGCTCGAGGTCGCCAAGAGCGCGCTCCATGCGACGCTTCCAGCCGGGTCCGAGTGGCCCGAGTTCCGGGAGCACTGACTCCTCCCCAACCGCCGATGCCCGGCCGCGCTCCGCAGATCGCGTGCCGGGCGTCGTCGCGTCGGGAGGCAGTTGCGAGCGTAGGCAGATCGGATGCCGGCGGCCGCTTCACGGCACGGGGGCGGCGTCGGCATCCGATCCACTCCGATGGCTTATCTCACGACAGGAGCACTGAAGATGCCCGACCAGATCACCCTCACCGGCCTCGTCGCCACCCCTCCGAAACACATCGTCACGAGCGAGGGGCTGCAGATCACCTCGTTCCGCCTCGCCTCGACCCAGCGTCGGTTCGACCGCGCGCAAGACAAGTGGGTGGATGCCGACACCAACTGGTACACGGTCACCGCCTTCCGACACCTCGCCGCGAACGCGATCGGCTCGATCCTCAAGGGTCAGCGGGTGATCGTCACCGGCCGGTTGCGCGTGCGCGACTGGCAGAGCGATGACAAGGCCGGCACGACGATCGAGGTGGATGCCGACAGCCTCGGCCACGACCTCACCTTCGGCACGTCGGCCTTCACCCGCACCCCGTCCGCAGCCGCCGAGGCCGACACCCCCGCGACGGCCGAGGCCGCAGAGTCGATCCCGGAAGCCCCGGAAGCTCCCGAGCCCCAGGTCGACGAACTCGCGGAGGCGCGGGCGAAGCGCCCCCTGGAGTTGCCGGTTCCGTTCTGAACGGGCGGGCATGCCGGGCTGCCCCGAGCCCCCCGTACAATCGTCCTGACCCGGCCATACGCCGCCGGGTCAGGACGGGGAGCACGGTGCAGAGCCGGATCACGCGAGCAGCCTGGATCGCCGCGACCGTTCTGCTCGCGGTCACTCTCGTCGGCTGCGTCGACGCGCCGGAGCCGACCCCGACCGCGACCGAGACGTCGTCTCCCGTCGATGAGACCCCGACGATCGACCTCGACGGCACGGCGACCGACAACAAGGACTACTTCGACCTCGTCAACAACGAGCTCATCACGGCCGGGGGAGCGCTCGACGGCCGCGCCTTCATCGACAACCTCATCGCCGCGGGATACCCGAAGAGCGACATGGAGGTCACCAACGATCGCACCGCGATCAATGGTGCGGCCGACAACATCCAATTCTCGATCCGCTTGAACGGCACGTGCCTGATCGGTCAATACGGCAACATCGGCTACGACTCGACGGCCGCTGCACTGCTCACGACGGGCAAGTGCCTCGTCGGCGCGACGCGCCCGATCGACTGGTAGCGGCGAGCGCGTCGCCCCGGCGTGGCTCTGCGGGGCCGCGAGTGCTCAGAAGCCGAGCGTCTTCACGAACTCGGTCAGGGCGTTCGGGGCCGCTTTCGGCGGTGCCGGAAATCTCTCGCCGGCGCGATAGAGCCGTTCGATCGTCGCCGCGACCTCTGCTTTCAGGTCGTTGAGCGCCCGATTGCGGAACTTCGAGGTCGCTTCGAGTCGCGGAAACTCGGTGACCGTTGCGACCCACCGTTTGTCGGAGTCTCGTCGTTCAAGGAAGTAGCTGTACCCGCTGACATCCATGCGCCGTCCTCCTTCGCGTCGAGCTCCGTCGTCTCGACGACTCTAACCGGGCTCCTAAGCTGGAGCCCATGGCCGAATACATCTACACGATGGTGCGCGCCCGCAAAGCGGTCGGCGAAAAACTCATCCTCGACGACGTCACGATGTCGTTCTACCCGGGCGCGAAGATCGGCATGGTCGGTCCGAACGGCGCCGGTAAGTCGACGATCCTCAAGATCATGGCCGGGCTCGACACCCCGTCGAACGGCGAAGCGAAGCTCACGCCCGGGTTCACCGTCGGCATCCTGATGCAGGAGCCCGAGCTCGACGAGAACAAGACGGTTCTCGAAAACGTGCAGGAAGGCGTCGGCCCGATCATGGGCAAGATCGCGCGCTTCAACGAGATCTCGCTCGCGATGGCCGAGCCGGATGCCGACTTCGACACGCTGCTCGCCGAGATGGGCACGCTGCAGGAAGACATCGACGCCGCCGACGCGTGGGACCTCGACTCCCAACTCGAACAGGCGATGGATGCCCTCCGCACCCCGCCCGGCGACGCCTCCGTGAAGAACCTCTCGGGTGGTGAGAAGCGCCGCGTCGCGCTCACCAAGCTGCTGCTGCAGAAGCCCGACCTGCTGCTGCTCGATGAGCCCACGAACCACTTGGATGCCGAGAGCGTGCTGTGGCTCGAACAGCACCTGAAGTCCTACCCCGGCGCCGTCATCGCGATCACCCACGACCGGTACTTCCTCGACAACGTCGCCGAGTGGATCGCCGAAGTCGACCGCGGTCACCTGTATCCGTACGAGGGCAACTACTCGACGTACCTCGAGAAGAAGGCCGACCGCCTCGACATCCAGGGCAAGAAGGACCAGAAGCTCGCGAAGCGGCTGAAGGACGAGCTCGACTGGGTGCGATCGAGCGCCAAGGGCCGTCAGACGAAGTCGAAGGCGCGCCTCGCTCGGTATGAAGAGATGGCGGCCGAGGCGGACCGCACGAGGAAGCTCGACTTCGACGAGATCCAGATCCCGCCGGGACCCCGGCTCGGCCAGATCGTCATCGAAGCCAAGAAGCTCCAGAAGGGCTTCGGCGACCGGGTGCTCATCGACGACCTGTCGTTCACGCTTCCGCCGAACGGCATCGTCGGCGTCATCGGTCCGAACGGTGTGGGTAAGACGACGCTGTTCAAGACGATCGTCGGACTCGAACCGATCGACAGCGGCGACCTCAAGATCGGTGAGACGGTCAAGATCAGCTACGTCGACCAGACCCGCTCCAACATCGATCCGAACAAGACGCTGTGGGAGGTCGTCTCCGACGGACTCGACATCATCGTGATCGGCAAGACCGAGGTGCCGTCGCGCGCCTACGTGTCGAAGTTCGGGTTCAAGGGTGCCGACCAGCAGAAGAAGGCCGGCGTGCTCTCGGGTGGTGAGCGCAACCGCCTCAACCTGGCGCTCACCCTCAAAGAGGGTGGCAACCTGCTCCTCCTCGACGAGCCCACCAACGACCTCGACATCGAGACGCTCAGCTCGCTGGAAAACGCTCTGCTTGAGTTCCCGGGCTGTGCGGTGGTCATCACCCACGACCGGTGGTTCCTCGACCGCATCGCCACGCACATCCTGGCGTGGGAGGGCACCGACGAGAACCCGGCCAAGTGGTACTGGTTCGAGGGCAACTTCGAGTCCTACGAGGAGAACAAGATCGAGCGACTCGGCCCCGAGGCGGCAGCGCCGCACCGGGCGACCCATCGCCGTCTCACCCGCGACTGACGTGTTCCTCTCCGCGCGTACGCCGCGGGGATGAAACCGGGTACTCCGCAGATCGGATTCGCGACCGCGCGGGCTTCCCTAGCGTCGAGTGCATCCGTTCGACCACGAAGGAGCACTCATGACCGCCGAACCCATCCCCGCCGTCTCGACCGCCGCGTCGACCCGTACCCCCGCCGCCTCACGGGCGCGCACGATCGTCGTGCTCGTTCTCGCGGTCGTGATCACCGCAATCGCCACGACAGTCGTCGCCTTCTCGGCGCTCGCGCTCGGCGCCGACCCCGCCTTCGCCCCGCTGCGGCCGATGTTGTACCTCTCGTTTGCGATTCCCGGAGTGCTCGCGGCGATCGGAGGTTGGGTGCTCGTGGTGCGGTTCGTCCGACGGTCCGCCCGGGCGCTCACGGTGCTCGTCCCGGTGCTGCTCGCGCTGTCGCTGATCCCCGGCGTCGCTCTGCTGATCACCGGGTTCGTCCCGGGAGCGACGCCCACCGGGGTCGTGGGACTCATGCTGATGCATCCGATCGTCGCCGTGACCGCCACCCTTGCCGGTCGCGCCATCGCGGCACCGCGCTGACCCGGGCGCTCGTCAGGACGGGCGCTAACGTGGAGTGATGAGCCGCATCCACGTTCCCGTCCGGCTGCGGTTCAACGATCTCGACGCCTACGGCCACGTGAACAACGCGGCGATGCTGACCCTCCTCGAGGAGTCACGCATCGCCGTGTTCTGGGGCAACGACGGCCTGCGGGTCGAGGGTGTCAACGACGCGAACTCGCCGGTCGCCGACACCTCGGAGGCGACGACCATCACGCTCGTCGCGCGGCAGGAGGTCGAATACCTCGCCCCGATCCCGTACCTGAGGGAGCCGCTCGACATCCAGCTCTGGCTCGGCCGGCTCGGCGGGGCCAGCCTCGAGGTCTG
>Ga0247757_10002181_pt1 | contig 10580 bp, 8 predicted proteins | sample UWRJL126311R4_FD_180929 | JGI IMG/M metagenome (GOLD analysis project Ga0247757, IMG submission 180929) | Plant litter microbial communities from Arlington Agricultural Research Station in Wisconsin, United States - UWRJ-L126-311R-4 | ecosystem: Environmental > Terrestrial > Plant litter >...
TGCGAGGCGTTGCAGTGACGGCAGACGGTCAAACGCTGCGGACCTGCTATGGCTACGACACCAACGGCAACAAGATCTACGAGACCGCGCCTCGTGCCGGCCTATCCAGTTGCTATTGAGGGGGCCTCGCGTGAAGGCACAGATAATGCGCGTCGTGCTCGCAGCACTTACCACTATTGTCGGGACGGGTCTGAGCGGGGCGGCGGCGGGGCAGTCTTCGCCGTCCGATTTCACCACCGGCTATCGTTACGACGTACAAGGGCGCTTGACGGGGCGAATTTCTCCCGACCCCGATGGCACCGGGCCCCTACATTATCCTGCCATCCGCTACACCTATGACGACGCAGGCAATGTAACGCGGATCGATACCGGCGAGTTGGAAACATGGCAGTCGGAGGCCATCGCGCCCGCAGACTGGGTCGGCTTCAGCATTTCGCAAGCGACTCTCCAAGGATTTGACCCGATTGGCCGCAAAGCAGAGGTGGACGTCTACGGCGGGGGAGGCGTGCGTTCAGTTACACAGTACAACTACGATACCCATGATCGTCCCGTGTGCGCTGTTCAACGAATGAATCCCTCTACCTACGGTAGCCAACAGCCAGACGCGTGTGCGCTCGGAACGACCGGCAGTTACGGCCCCGACCGGATTGCCAAAAATGTCTATGACCCTGCGGGCCGGCTCTTGAAAGTCCAGAGGGCTTATGGCGTAACTGCTGCGAACGGTTTTCCAACGACGCTTCAACAGGATTATGTCACCTACACGTACGACACTGGCGGGAATCAGACGAGCGTCACCGATGCAAACGGCAACAAGGCGAGCTTCGTCTATGACGTCTATAACCGCCGCGTCCGGTGGAATTTCCCGTCAAAAACGAACCGCGGCACGGTCAATACGGCAGACCACGAGGACTATACCTACGACGCAAACGGCAACCGCACGTCGCTAAGGAAGCGCGACGGGCAGACGATCAATTACAGCTACGATGCACTCAATCGTATAACTCTAAAGGACATCCCTGGAGGCAACTCTAGTGATGTTTACTACGGCTACGATTTGTACGGCCTCCAACTCTACGCCCGCTTCGGCTCTAGTTCGGGCCTGGGCATTACTAACAGTTACGATGGGTTCGGTCGCCTGACCAGCACGACCAACAACATGAGCGGGACGGCGAAGACGCTGACCTATAGCTGGGACGCAGACACCCGAACTCGCATCACTCACCCCGATGGCAATTATTTCACCTACCAGTACGATGGGCTCGACCGTCCGGTGACGATTAAAGAAAGCGGAAGCACCACGATCGTCTCCATAATTTACGATAGCCGTGGTCGCCGTTCGAGCGAAACCCGCGGCAGCGTGACCACCACCTATTCTTATGACAACGTTTCGCGGCTTGCGAGCGCAACAGACGACCTCAGCGGCTCCAACTATGATATAACGACGAGCTTCAGCTACAATCCGGCCAGTCAGATTGTTAGCCGAACCCGAAGCAATGGCGGATTGCCCGTATTTTCCGGCTATTCCTTCACTGGCTACGTATCGCTCAGCCGAAACTATACCATCAACGGACTCAATCAATATGGCACGGCCGGTACAGCCAGCTTTACCTATGATGCTAACGGCAATTTGACCGGGGACGGCACCAACACGTACACCTACGACGTTGAGAACCGGATGCTTACAGGCAGCGGCCCAACCGCAACAACCCTGCAATATGACCCTTTTGGCCGGCTTTGGCGCATCGTGCTGTCGGGCAAGACGATCGAGTTTTTATACGATGGCGATGCGGTGGTGATCGAATATAACGGGTCTACCACGACGCGCTTTGTCCACGGAAACGGCGACGACGATCCTTTAATATGGTACTACGGCTCAGGCCTCAGTGACCGCCGCAGCCTGCAAGTTGACTATCAGGGTTCGGTTATTTCGCACGCCGACGCGAGCGGCGTAGTGCTCAATGTCAACACGTATGACGAATATGGCATTCCGGCCGCGGGTAATTTCGGGCGGTTCCAGTATACCGGGCAGATGTATATCGGTCAGCTCGGTATGTATTACTACAAGGCCCGGATGTATTCACCTACCCTCGGTCGGTTCCTGCAGAACGACCCGATCGGATACGACGACCAAAACAACCTATACGCTTATGTCGGAAACGACCCGATCAACAAACGTGATCCAACGGGAATGTGCCCTGTGTGCATACCCTTGGTCATTGTCGCGATCGAGGAAGCAACTCCGTACATCATCCTCGGAATTGCCGCGATAGCTGTTGCCGAAACGCAGTGGCGGCCGGCTACAAAAGGTGTCCTCGGCATATATGAGGTCGACGGTTACTACCCTATTTTGGAGAATGTAAACACCGGCGAAACTAAGTATGGAGATGTGGAACCCTACAAGCAGGAGGCCAGCTCAGCTGGAGACGGTGCTGGTGAGGGTTCGACGCCTGATGACGGCCAGAGGAAATCGAAGACGCCTAATGCCGGGGAGCCGGGTTCGCGACACGTCAATCCTGGTAGTGGGCAGATTAGAGAGTACGGTGATGATGGAAATCCTGTGCGGGACATAGATTTTGATCATGACCATGGCCACGGAGTTCCACATGTCCATGATTGGACCACTGGACCTGATGGAAAGCCAGAGCGAAGTCCAGGTCGGCCCCCGAGGCCCGGCGAGGATCTTTGATGATGATTTCCGATAAACTGCTCGAAGTCATTGATGGCTGGGCGTCAGTGTTAGACTGGTTTGGTTATTCGCCAAACTTCCATGACTCGGAGGTCATGGGTATGCAACTATTTCGCAAGCCCAGCATCATGACAGTTTCAATCCATTTATGGCGGACAGATGCGACTCGGTTAGACGAGCTTGGATATTTTTTTACTGACCTACACGCCGTCGTTACATTCACCCTTCATGGCGTTTCTAGTGTGAATCTGAATAATTGGAATCATCAGAACGTACTTAGTCGTATTAGATTTGCGACACGCGGTCCATTGGTCGTTATGTCTCTGGAAGGTACATACGGCGTTGATGGTGAGATTGTGGCCGACAGTATTTCTGCCTCACTTACACCCTTTACGGGCGAATGAGATCATTTGGAATCAGCTTATGCATATTACTCGCAGATATGAAGCCGCGCGATTCGCCGTCGGTCCTCGCGTCCCCACGCGACGGCGGGCGACCCTTTGCAGAATTCGCCCCAGTCACGCATTAGAAGGCGGCGCTTATCGAGGAAATCGGTTCGGCGATAGGCGGCCTCCACCTTGTTTGCGACCGTATGGGCAAGCGCGGCCTCGGCAATTTCACCGGAATAGTCCGTCTTCTCGGCGACCCAGTCGCGGAATGCGGAGCGAAAGCCGTGGACCGTCACTGCCAGCTCCATATCCCGCAGAATCTTGAGAAGGGTCATATCGGAAAGCGGCTTCTTCACATTCTGACCGGGGAACACCAAGTCACTAGCGCCAGCTTTGAAGCGCTTCGCGCGCTCGAACACGGCCACAGCCTCTGCCGAGAGAGGCACGATATGGGCTCGGCCCATCTTCATCCGGGACGCGGGGATGAACCACAGCGCGGCGTCCAGATCGAGCTCCTGCCAAGTCGCGCTTCGTATCTCTCCTGATCGCGCAGATGTGAGGATCAACGCTTCCAAGGCAACCCGGCCCACCGATTCACGCTCGCCGAGCTTCTCAAGAAATCCGGGTACGGAGGCGTAGGGCAGGGCCGCGAAGTGATTGTCCTTCTTCGGCTGACGAGGCAGCCCTTTGGAAAGCGATCGCATCGGCGCCTCGGTCGCGCGAAACCCGCGAGCATATGACCAGTCGAGAACAGTGCCGATGCGCTGCCGCACTCGCCGCGCAGTCTCAGGCTTCGCCAGCCATATTGGAGCGAGCACATCGCGGATCAGCGGCCCCTCGATATCGCTGACAAAGAGATCGCCCATCTTAGGGAACGCATATGTTTTTAGAGTCGCAATCCACTGGTTCTGATGCTTGCCATTCTTCCATGCCTTCTCGTGTTCCTCGTGGACCAGTTCAGCAGCTTTGCGGAAGGTGGGGATCGCCTCACGTTCCTGTTTGCGTTTCGCCACCGGGTCGATTCCCTGGGCAATCTTCTTGCGCGTCAAAAAGGCTGCATCGCGGGCGTCGGCCAAAGAGACGTTCTTCAGAGAGCCAAGTCCGATCTCCCTTCGGCGTCCGTTTGACTGGATGCGAAGAATCCACCTGCCCGTAGCTTTGCCGGTGACATCAAGAAAAAGGCCGTCACCATCGGCGTACCGCCCCGGCTCCGCCAGGGAACGAATCTTAAGCGCAGTGAGCTTTCCCATAACTCAGCTCCAAAATACCCACCATTTTACCTACCACTTTGTGGTGGGAAGTGGTAGGATTGAGTCAAACCCGATGAGACAGAAAACCTCGGATTTCTCTCAGTTTTATAGCAGTTTAAGGGGGTTTTGGCGAGCCCAAAAGTGGGGCAAATGGCGGAGCGGGAGGGATTCGAACCCTCGATACGCTTTTGACGTATACTCACTTTCCAGGCGAGCGCCTTCGACCACTCGGCCACCGCTCCGCATGCTCTGGAAGGCGTTGCCCCTAAAGGCTCTGTGAGGCCTAGGCAAGCGGTGCGGCGCGTGTCAGTTTCGCGCCATGCTCAAGTCCTTGATCGCGCTTCTCGCGCTCGCCGCCGCTCCGGTCGCTCTCAGCGCACCGGCGCATGCCCAGACCGCCAATCCGTGGGACGCCGCCGATGAGGATTGGCACGCGATCCCCGATAACGAGATTCTCGTGGTCACGCTGCGCACGGGGAACCAAGTCTTTATCCGGCTCGCCCCGCGCTATGCCCCCGCGCATGTCGTCAATATCCGCAGGCTCGCCGAGGCGCACTGGTGGGACAACACCTCGGTGATGCGGGTGCAGGACAATTACGTCACGCAGTGGGGGAGCGAAAAGCCGCTGCCGCCGCTGGTGATCGAGAACCCGCCCGCCGAGTTCGAATTTCGCGGCTATGACGCGGTGACCTCGTTCGCGAAGACCGATCCCTATTCCGTAAAGACCGGGCATAGCGCCGATGGCTGGAGCCTGGCGACCGACGGCAAGACGAGCTGGCTGCCGCATTGCTATGGCGCGGTCGGCGTCGCGCGCGGGCTGGCGCCGAGCACCGGGAGCGGGGGCGAGCTTTATACCGTGATCGGCAGCCCGCCGCGCCATCTCGACCGCAACATGGCGATGGTGGGGCGCGTGATCGAGGGGATGCAATGGCTGTCGAGCCTGCCGCGCGGCACGGGAAAGCTGGGCTTTTACGAGACCGATGCCGAGCAGATGCCGATCCTGTCGATCCGGCTGGCGAACCAGTTCCCCGAAGATGAGCGGCCGCATTTCCAATATCGCGCGACCGACAATGTCCGCTTCGCCGCCTGGATCAAGATGCGTGAGAACCGGCCGGAGGAGTTCTTCGGCGTGAAGGCGGGCGGGATCGACATCTGCAATGCCGAAGCGCCGATCCGCCGCGCGCCCGAATAACCTATTTCCCCACCCAGTCCGCGACCTCGGCGGCAACCTGATTCGCCGCCTGGTTGAGCGCGGCGCCGACCGGGCCGGCTTCGATCGGGCTGACCGGGACGCGCGCTTCGAAGCGGCGCTTTTCGAACACGCCTTCGGTGCCGCGCATCAGTACCGCGTCATAGATCACCACCGCTTCGCCGCGATCGGCATCGACACCGAACATGCGCAGCTCGCCGGTGAGCTGGGCGCCCGGGTCGATCTGCGACTGGCGGCTGCTCAGCACCACCCGGCCGGTCCGCACCGTCACCGTATCGGCGACCAGCCGCGCGAACAGGCGCGAGGGCGGCTCGACCCAGACCGCGTCCTTGACATAGGCGACGGCGGTGCCGCCCTGGTGGACGGGGACACGCGGGGCGGAGAGCTCCTGCGGGACGACGGGCACGCCGATCGTGATCGTCGCGGCCGAGGCCGAGCTCGCCGTCTCGCCCACGGGCATCGTCACCGCGGGCGACAGAGTGAGCAAAGAGGCGGGCGGCTTGCCTCCGCCGAACGAGATGCACGCGGCGAGCGGCAGAGCGAGCAGCGTGGCGAGGATCGGGCGCGCGGTCATTTGCGGGGTGCTCCCTTGGGATCGTAATCGGGCAGCTTGGGCGGCCCGAGCAGTCCGGTCGCGCCGCCCTGATCGAGCTTTTCGGCAACCGCGGCGAGCGCCTGCGACATCTGGCGCAGATCCTGGATGAGCTGGCCGATTTCGGGCACGGTCTTGCGCGAGAAGGCCTGCACGCCCGGCCGCGCATCACCGATCGTCGCGTCGAGCGTCTCCATGCTGCGCTGCGCGGAGGCGATGGCGCGATTGAGGTTCTGGATCGTCGGCTTGATGTCGTCGGTCAGCACGCCGTTGGTGGTCGAGGCGAGCTGGCCGATCTGCTCGGCGGCGACGCCTGCCTTTTGCAGCATTGTCCGCGTCTCGGCGAGGGTCGCGGCGATCTCCGGGCCGCGGTCGGCAAGCGCCCTGGTCAGGCGATTGGTATTGTCGAGGATGCCGGCGATCGAGGCCTGATTCTTGTCGCCGATCAGCTGAGTTAGCCGCTCGGTGAGCGTCGACAGGCGTTCGAGCAGCTTCGGCGCCGAATTGAGCAAGGCGCCGAGCCCGCCGGCTTTGGCGGGGATGACAGGCACGCCGAGGGGGCAGCTCTTGATCGTCTCCTCGCGCGGGCAGACGATCGCCGGTGCGCCCTTGACCGCGCCGTCGAGCTGGACCGTGCTGGGGCCCGTAAAGCTGCCGATGATCGCGGCGGTGGTGCCCTGCAGGATCGGCACGTCGGATTTCACGGTGATGCGCACGCGCACGAACGCGGGATCGGTCCAGAAGGCGATCTCTTTCACCTGCCCCGCGGGGACGCCCGAGAAGGTGACCTGCGAGCCTTGGCTGAGCCCGTCGACCGACTGTTTGAAGAAAATGTCGTATTCGCGGTCCGATCCGGAGCTGACGCGCGCCAGCCACACGGTGAACAGCGCGAGCACCGCCAGCAGGATCAACACGACGGCGCCAACCAGGACGTGGTTCGATCTCGTTTCCATCAGACCCTCATTTTCTCGTGCGTCCGGGCGATCGGGGCGGCTCCGCCACCTTGATCGCATTTCGGCCGCGCGGGCCGTTGAAATACTCCTGGATCCACGGATGGTCCAATGCGAGCAGCTCGGGGATCGTGCCGACCGCGATCACGCGCTGGTCCGCCAGCACCGCGACGCGATCGCAAATGGCATAGAGCGTGTCGAGATCATGGGTGATCAGGAAGACAGTGAGCCCCAGCGTTTTCTGGAGCGACGCAGTCAGCTCGTCGAACGCGGCGGCGCCGATCGGATCGAGGCCCGCGGTCGGCTCGTCGAGGAAGAGCAGCTCGGGATCGAGTGCGAGCGCGCGGGCGAGGCCGGCGCGCTTCTTCATGCCACCCGACAGTTCGGCGGGATATTTGGGGCCGGCATCAGGGGCGAGCCCACTCATCACGACCTTATAGCCGGCGATCTCCTGGAGCAGTCTGGCGTCGAGCCCGGGATAATATTCCTTGAGCGGGACCTGGACGTTTTCGGACACGGTCAGCGTCGAGAACAGCGCGCCGCCCTGGAAGAGGATGCCCCAGCGCTTGCGGATATCGACTGCTTCGGTTTCCTCGCGGCCGATCGTGTTCTCGCCGAACACTTCGATGCTGCCCGCTGCCGGGGTCTGGAGCCCGATGATCGAGCGCATCAGCACCGATTTGCCGGTGCCCGATCCGCCAACCACGCCGAGGATCTCGCCCGGGCGCACATCGAGATCGAGATCGTCGTGGATGACGGCGTCGCCAAAGGTGTTGCGCAGGCCGCGCACCCGGATCACCGGTTCGTCGGAAGGGGCGGCGCGGTTCAGAGCCATCCGATTTGCTCGAAAAAGACCGCGAAGAACGCGTCGAGGACGATGACGAGGAAGATCGCCTGGACCACGGCGGTGGTGGTGCGGTGGCCCACCTGCTCGGCGTCATTCTCGACCAGCATGCCCTGATAGCAGCCGGCGATGGCGATGATCGCGCCGAACACCGGCGCCTTGATCAGCCCGACCCAGAGATCGGTGAGCGGCACGACTTCGCGGATCTTCATCACGAAGGTGATCGGCGTGATATCGAGTGCGATCCAGCAGAGCAGGCAGCCGCCGAAAATCCCGATGATCGCCGAATAAAAACCGAGCAGGGGCATCATCAGCACCACCGCGATCGTGCGCGGCAGCACCAGCGCCTCCATCGGCGAGACGCCGATCGTGCGCATCGCGTCGATCTCCTCGGTCAGCTTCATCGTGCCGATCTGCGCGGCGAAGGCCGAGCCCGAGCGCCCGGCGACCATGATCGCGGTCATCAGCACGCCGAGTTCGCGCAAGGTGATGCGGCCGACCAGGTTGATCGTGAAGATCTCCGCGCCGAACTGGCGCAGCTGCACCGCGCCCTGCTGGGCGATGACGATGCCGATCAGGAAGCTCATCAATCCGATGATGGCGAGCGCGGTGACGCCCACCACTTCGAAGCGGTGGACCGTGGCGTTAAAGCGGAAGCGGCGCGGATTGAGCGCGACATTGATGAAGGCGATGATCGTCGCGCCAAGGAAACCGAGCAGGCCGTAAAGCGTGCGCCCGGCCTGGACCACGGCATCGCCGACTTCGCCGACGACGCGCTTGAACGGGTCCTGCGGCGGATCGCGCAGTGCGACCGGGGCTTCGGCGGCGGCGACCTGATCGAACAGATATTGGGCATCCTTGCCCAGCCCCTCGACCTTTGCTCCGCGATCGCGGGCGAAGCGATGGATGATCCACGCGCCAACCGTGTCGATCCGGTCGATCTGGCTGAGATCGATCAGAGTCACGCCATCGGGGACGGCATCGAGCCGCGCGGGCAAGTCGCCGATCCGCGCCAGCGACAGATCGCCGGTGAAGTGGAGCGTTCCGCCCGTTCCGGCTCCGCTGAAATCGGCGTTCGCGCTCATCGGGCGCACCTTGCCGCGATTTGGGGTGGAACGGCAAGCGCTTGGCGACTTACATGCATCAATGAACCGCGCACCACAGCTTCTGGCCATCTACGATATGGACAAAACGATCACGCGCGCGCCCACTTGGACGCCGTTCCTGATCCATGCCGCCAAGGCGCGGGCGCCGTGGCGGCTGGCGCTGCTCCCGGCGGCGGGGATTGCGGGGGTCGGCTATTCGCTGGGGCTGATCGGCCGGGCGCGGCTCAAGGAGATCAGCCAGCATATGCTGCTCGGCGGACGTCTGTCGCCCGAGGCGATGCGGGGCCTGGCCGATGATTTCGCCGATCGGATCGCGGCGACCGGGCTGCTCGATCAGGCGCTGGCGCGCATCGCCGCCGACCGGGCCGAGGGTTACCGGATTATCATGGCGACGGCCTCGCACGGCTATTATGCCGCCGCGATCGCGGCCCGGCTGGGGATCGCCGATGTCGTCGCCACCAATGCGAAGCGCGATGCGCAGGGCCATCTCCTCCCGAAACTCGAAGGCGAGAACTGTTACGGGGCCGCAAAGCTCCGCATGATTCTCGATTGGCTGTCTCGCGAGGGGATAAAGCGCGAGGACGCCCATGTGCGGGCCTATTCGGACCATGTCTCCGACGCGCCGATGCTCGACTGGGCGGATGAGGCATTTGCGGTCAATGCGCATGGGCCGTTGACGGCGCTGGCGAAGGCGAAGGGCTGGGCGGCGTTCGACTGGCGTTGATCTTGTGAAGCCGTCCCCGGAAGGAAAGGGACCAGGCGTTCAAAGCAGCGTATCCGCCGCGTGGATCGCCACGCCGACCAGCCCGCCGACCAACGTCCCGTTGATCCGGATATATTGAAGGTCGCGGCCCACTGCGTTTTCCAGCCGCCCGGTGATGGTGCGCGCGTCCCAGCCCTTGATCGTGTCCGACACCAATCGGACGATGCCGTCGCCATAATCCGCCGCCGCGCCCACCGCGGTGCGGCGGACGAAGCGGTTGATCGTGTCGGCGAGGCGGCGGTCGTTCTGGAGCGTGGCGCCGAACTGAGTCAGCGCTTCGCCCATCTTGCCCGATAGCGCGCCGCTCGGATTGCGGGCGACGCGGAGCAGCCCCTCGCGGCTCGCTTCCCACAGGCCGGCGATCCAGGCCTGGAAGGCGGGATTGTCGAGCATCTCGGTCTTGAACGCCTCGACCTTGGCGCGGAGCTCGGGCTTGTGCTGGAGGTCGTGAGCGAGGCCGGCCAGACCCTCCTCGGCCTTGGCGCGCAACGGATGGTCGGGATCGGTCGCCATTTCGTCGATCAGCTTGTGGAGCCCGTCGATGATCTTGCGCGCGACAGTCTCGTCGAGCCCGGTCCAGCGCATCAGCCCGCCAGCGCGGGCATGGACCATGTCGCGGATCAGATGCTCGTTGGCGAGCAGGATGCGCGAGGCCCAGCGGATCATCCCGTCGAGCATCGGCACGTGCCGATCCGTCGCGATCGCGGCCTCGAGCGCCTTGCCGAACAGCGGCGCGATTTCGACTGCGCGCAGGCGAACCGCGATGGCCCCCTTCACCATCCCGCCCAGC
>Ga0247757_10002182_pt1 | contig 10579 bp, 10 predicted proteins | sample UWRJL126311R4_FD_180929 | JGI IMG/M metagenome (GOLD analysis project Ga0247757, IMG submission 180929) | Plant litter microbial communities from Arlington Agricultural Research Station in Wisconsin, United States - UWRJ-L126-311R-4 | ecosystem: Environmental > Terrestrial > Plant litter >...
GCGTCTGCGGCAAACCCCCGTTGCCGATCGGGCACTGTTGGCGCGTGACGCCTACAGCTACCTGCACCTGCCGCTCGTTGCCGGCGTAGTCTTCTTCGCCGTCGGCGCCCGGGTTTCGGTGGAACACATCGGCGAGCCGTTGGCGCCGCTGGCCGCCCTCGCCCTCACCGGAGGAGTGGCACTGTTCTATGCAGGGGAGGTTGCCTACCGATGGCGTGACCACCACCAGCTCACCGTCGATCGGCTCCTGGCTGCCGCCGCGTCTCTCGGGGTGTATCCGGTGGCGGTATCGGTTCCTGCCGTGTCATCACTGGCTGTTCTCACCGCGATCGGCGTCCTGCGGCTCACGTGGGAGCTGTGGAAGAAGCCGCAAATTGGCACCGGCAGAGCGGGATTCGTGGGATAAGACACGACATCCGCTTCCGGCGTAGGCATGATCACGATGAGCTTGTCGCCCAGCCGGGCTGCTGATCGAGAAGTCTGGCAATCCGCTGCGAAAGGCATGTGGGTTGACGACCGGCGTGGGCTCGTCCGTTCCGCCACGGCGGCGGCCAGGTCTGACTAAGGTGGGCCCCGGATGGACCATTCGGAGCGGGAAATGCGCTTCGGAACCTTGAAAGCGGGTACGCCCACTCTCAGGAAGGAGTGGGTTCGAGAACACCCAGCCTGACACTCCGATGGACGATGAATCGCACGGCCCGTTACGGGGCACCCCTCGAGTCGACCAGGCGCTGTCAGCTGCTTTGGCCGTCCTGGCTCGCGTCGTCCTCGACGACTCCGATGCCGGTGAGATCTTCCGAATAGCCTCCGCGGCCGTTGGGGGACTGGGGCCCTGCCGGGTCGAGGCCAGCTATCGGTCCGTCGACGGCGAATTCGTCCGGTTCCCAACGTCGCAAGCAGTGCATCCCGAGACCGAACGGCACCGCCAGTGCAACTGGGACGGTCAAATCGACGCCGACGACGGCCGGTGGGGGTGGGCGTTTCCACTGCGCCATCTACGTGCGGTCAACGGGTGCCTGGTGGTCAGCTCCGCCGGGGCACCGACGAAGGATCAAACCCAGCTGTTGACAATTCTGGCACAGCAGACGGGTGCGGCTCTGGCGCATGCCGTGACACGTGACCACGCTCGTAGCGAGGCGGCGCAGTTGGCGAAGGCGAACGTCGATCTGACGCAAGCCAATCGAAGACTCACGTCCACGGTGGCTCGATTGCAGCGGCAGACGAAGGTGCACGAGACACTGAGTACGGCGCTGGCTGCGGGGACCGGTGAGCAGGGTATTGCCGATGCGTTGTACGACCTAACGGGGCACGCGGTGGCCGTTGAAGACCGGTTCGGCAACCTGCATTGCTGGGCCGGACCCGGACAACCGCACCCCTACCCGAAGCAAGGGGCCAGCGCGCGCGAGCTCTTACTCCACGAGCTGGCCGCGCAGAACGGTCGAGCGCGCATCGGACGGCGTGTACTCACGCTCGTCCAGCCCCGGGCCGAGATCCTCGGTGTCCTCGCCGTGGCCGACCCGGACGACACGGTCACTGAGGACGTCTTGTTCGCTCTGCACTACGGCGCCATCGTCTTGGCGCTGGAGCTCTCGCACCAGCGAACCGTCGCCGAGATCGAAGTCAACCTGCGCCGCGACCTCGTCGACGATCTGTTGGCGGGGACCGACCGGGATGGCGCCTACGCCCGTGCCGACGCCGTGAACCACGACCTGCGCCGCCCCCACTACGTCGTGGTGATGCAAGGCGTCGGTCGCACCGACAACGCGCTGATGGCTGTGGCCGGGCGCGCTGCAACTGCGTTGCACCTCAACTACTTACAGGGACGCCATGCCGGTCTTGTCGTGTTGCTGACCGACGGCCGCCCGGATCCGCGAGCCTTGCACCGCACGGTCAGTGAGTTGCTCGGAAAGGCCACCGTCGTCGCTGGTATCGGTTCCCAATGCCTGGTTCCCGACGACTTCCCGCAATCGTTCATGGAGGCCCGTCGGGCCATGAGCATCCGCCTGCGCTCGGTCAGTCCGCAGGGTGCAGCCGCGTTCGACGAACTCGGCTTCTACCGCCTCGTCGACGCCGCCCACGGCGGCGGCGAAGTCGAGAGCTTCGTGCGCGAATGGCTTGGCGCACTGCTGGATTACGACAAGAGCAAGAACTCCGACCTGGTGATGACTCTGAGCGACTACCTGGAATGCGGCGGTAGTTACGACGAATCCGCGGCTGCATTGCACATCCATCGCAGTACGCTTCGGTACCGACTGGCGCGCATCGCCGAACTCACCGGCCACGATCTGCGCAACGTCGACACTCGGTTCAACCTGCACGCCGCGACGCGGGCGTGGCGCTTTCTGAACCCCGACGGCTGACCGAGAACCGGCGGCTAGGGTCCGTCGTCGCCTGATTCCGTGACGGTGATCCTGTTGGTCTCGGTGTCCTGGGCCTTCGGTATGTAAACCTTCAGCACGCCATAGGCCAGGGACGCCTCGGCGTCGGCTTCCCGCAGGTGGCCTGGCAGCGTGACACGCAACTCGAACTCGCCGACGCGCCGGGTCCGGTGGTGGAAGAGACCTTCGCGCTTGCGCTCCTTGACTTCTCCCCTGATCACCAGTTCGTTGCCATTCAGATTGACGTCGACGTCCTCGCGTCGCACACCAGGAAGCTCGATCTCGATGGCGTACGCGCTATCGGTTTCGACTATGTCGGCCGCCGGCAACCAGCCACCTTGACCGGTCTTGCCGCCAAAGTCCGACTGTGCCAACCGATCTATCTCCGCATACAGATTGTCGAAATCGCGAAACGAGCGCCTCGTTGCCTGACTAGCGGGTCCCTTCACGGACAGAGTCATGTCAGCTCCTCTTCTCCTTCGTCAGCGGTTGTATCAAAGACTGTCCCCTCGAAAGCGGCAGGGCGCCTCACACTGTCAGGACGATTTCCTGCCCGTGACTTCACACGCGCGGGTCAGCCAGTACGAGCGCGACGGCCTCAGAACACCAGCCAAACCACGTGGACACCAGATCCCCGTGTCCGGGCGACGGGTTGGACACCGTCGGGTCCACGACCGGAACGACCCGCCCGGCCCGTCCCGTTGCCGTCCTTCATCATCCTCGTGGCCGGGGGTACCGACTACGACTACTTCTCATCTTGCGCCTTCGCGAGGAACACCACCCGACGCCTCGTGGAGCCGAGTCTTTTTGCCCCGCAGACTTTGTCGCGATGCTCAAGCCACTGGGCTAAATGGCGGCGCCGCGCCTAGCGGTCCTTTTCTTCCGGTGTCAGCGGCACACCGGCAACGCGGACAATCCTGGTCGCAAGATGCAGGTTCAGTCGGTCCTCGACGTCCTGCAGGTCCCGCCCCGAGATGTCGCGAATACGACCAAGCCGATAGCGCAAAGTGCTTCTGTGGATACTGAGCGACTGGGCTGTAGCATCGTAATTCCCGCCGCAATCCAGATAATGGGTGAGCGTTGTGACCAAATCGGAGTTCTTCTTGCGGTCGTAGCTCAGCAGCGGACCCAACCATTCCGTGACGAAGTCGTGAACCTCCGGCCTATCGCTAGCGCGATCAAGGATGCGGTACAGGCCGAGATCCTCGAAACGTCGGCCGCCGTACGGCGACATCGATTCCACTTGGACCTGCAACGCCCGTTGTGCCTCAGCGAATGACCGCGGCAGCTCGGACGGAGTGGCGGCCGCCGAGCCGATTCCGATCGAGCCTTGTTCGGAACCGACGTCGGTCGCTATCGCACGGTGGAGAGAGGAGGGCTCGGGTACACCGTCCGTGAGCAGAACGGTCATTGCTGGCCTTCGCACCGCGAGGGCGTGCAAGCGGGCGTTCGTAGCCCACTTTCTCGCGGCAATGGCCATCTCATCAGCGGAGACCCCGCGGGGCCAATGCAGAACCGTGACGGTATGCGGTACGCGAAGATTATGACCGATTGCCTCAGCGCGCAGGCATGCGCTCTCATCATCCGTGCCCGCCAACAAGTCCTCAACTAGGTCGCGGCGCAGCCCCAGCTCCGTTTCCGCTAGGTCACGTTGATGAGCAAACTCGAGTGCCAACACAGTGGCGGCATGTTCTAGCGCCACGACGTCCAGACGATCGGCGACCCTCTCCGGATCGTGCAGAAGCACAACGCCGAGAATGTTCGCCTTCTGCCGGATGAGCCAGAAGAGCTGAGAGCCATCCCGCTGAGGTGTGCCATGCGCGGCCGTGCGACGGAGCGTTTCTTCGCGGTTGGCGCCGCCGATCGGCCGGTGCGGATCTGGCTCCACTCCGCCGGACCATGCCCGCTGATTGCCGAACACGTCCTCCACTATGACGTTCAACGACGTTATGTCCCGAAGCGCATCAGCGATCCCCTGCACGCCGGCGCCCGCGCCCGATACGGCCGTCAGCGTCGCATGTATCTGGTCCTGCCGCTTGAGCTCGGAGACGGTTTCCGACAAGCGGCGTATGACACTTTGACGTTCCTCGATGAGTGCGCGCTCCTTTTCGAGCAGGTCTGCACTAGTCATTGCCGCTGCCGTTTGTTGGGCCAGTGCCCTGAGCAGGAACAGTTCCTCCGGGGAGGGAGCGTTTTCGGCCCGGACCACCAGCGCGCCCTTGGTACCTGCAACCGCTTGTAGCGCAATTGCATATCGACACTGCCCATCGGGCAGCTCGATAGTCAGATCGGCGCCCGGGTTCGCAGCGACGAGGAAGTCCACGCGGCGATCGAGCTTCCTGTCGGGATGACGACCGTCTACCAGCTTCCCGTTCGCGATTCGGTACGTCGTCTCGGTGTGAAACGCGCCGAGGGACGACACGGCATGGGCCGCCAACTCGAGTATCGCGTCGGCGTCGCGACCGTCGAACATCAACGCCGACAGGACAAGAACGCCATATAGGTTCGAAAGCTGAGCTCGGGCCTCTTCTGGCGAGCGCAGCGCGATCCGCCCGAAGGGAAAGGACTCAGGGACCTCGCGCTCCACAGTCAATTAGATCCCGCTCCCGAGCCCGTATTCAACCAACAACTCCTACCAAACTTGGCACGAATCGAAGGCGCGTTCTTCGGCTTGCCAGGACAGTTCTGGCCGCAGTCTTGGCACTCGTAGTACGAAGAGGCAGTTATTGCGACATATCGCACGACAGCCGGGCAAGGCGAGCGAGCAACCGTAATTCGACACTCCGAATCGCCGATACCGGTTCGGTCGTGGACGTCGCCGGTGGACCAGTTGGCCTCGCCCGATAACTCGGCAGGTCGAAGTCACTCTCGGCAACGAACGGCGCTGCCAAGCCTCCGCGCCAATCGTCTTGCCCAGAACTGCCGAATTTCGTCACCCGGTGACGGTTCGCCAACTCCAAGAATCGACTAACGTGATCTTGATTCGAGCAACTTCAGCCGATCGAGGTGGTGCCGTGTCCGATGCTCTCGACTTGGGCGTCACCGGCATCGAGGCCGCGCTGGGCGACCACATCTGCGGCCTCTACTCCAACCAGGTTCAGCGCGACCAGATCCTGCTTCCCTTTCTCGAAGCAGGTCTGGCGGCGGGTGACAAGTGCATCTGCGTCGTCGACGGGACCGATCCCAGGGAGGTGGTCACGGCCCTGGGCACTCACGCGGACATCGCCAAGTTCGTCGCCAGCAAGCAGCTCGAGGTCATCCGCGCGCCCGACATGTACTTGCGCTCCGGCGGTTTTTCCGCCGACGAGGTGATCGGCTCCTGGAAGGCCGCGATGTCCGACGTCATGTACGACGGCCGGTTCGACGTCGTGCGGGCGGTCGAGACGTGGTCACGCCGTGACGTGGTCCCCGACATGGCCGAACTCATGCTGCTCGAGTCCGAGATGAATCGTTTCCTACCGCTGTTCCCGCAGGTCGTCGTGTGCCTGTACGACATCGGTCGTTTCGGCAGCGGAATCATCGTCGACCTGCTGAAGACGCACCCCCGGATGCTCATCGGCGGGATGCTCGTCGAGAACCCCTACTACACGTCACCCGATGAACTCCGGCACCCGGCGGAGCGCGCAGGTTCAGACACCGGGAATGGCGAGATCGATGAGGTGGCGAGATGGTACTTCGACGAGACGACTGGCTCGACCTAGCCCGCAAGGTCGACTGGACACCCCGGTACGTCGACGAGCAGGAGATGTTTCCTGCAGCAGTCAGCGGCCACCCGTGGCTGACACACGATGCCTGGATCGACTGGAACGAGGCCTACCGCACCACCTACCGCGAATACGTCGCAAACCAGCGGGAGAAGGACGCTGCAGTGCTCGGCGTGCGGTCGGCGTTGGACAAACCGCACCTGTTCGACGGCCTCGACCTCGGTTGGGTGCAACTGGTCAAGTTTCACAACGGTGCGGTTGCCCTCGCCGAATACGCCGGCGCAGTCGCGGAGTTGCGGATGGCGCGGTTCGGCCGCGACAGCGCCTGGCGGATGATGTCGACCCTCGGTGCGCTCGACGAGATCCGGCACACCCAGATCCCGCTGCTGATCGGCCACGACATGCTGGCCTACGACGGCAATTTCGACTGGACGCACAAGGCCTTCCACACCAACGAGTGGGTGATTCTCGCCGCCCGGCACCTGTTCGACGACATGTTTCTCGCCGCCGACGCCATCGACAGTGCGATCCAGCTCAACTTCGTGTTCGAGACCGGCTTCACCAATTTGCAGTTCATGGCGATGGCGGCGATGGCCGACCGGGCCCACCATCACCTGTTCGAGAAGACGTTGGCGAGCATTCAGACCGACGAGGCCCGCCACGCCCAGATCGGTCACCCGGTCATGCGGACGTTGCTGGCCAACGGTTCTCGGGAACGCGCACAGTATCTCGTCGACAAGATGTGGTGGCGTTGCTGGCGGCTGTTCCTGGCGCTGACGGGAACCGCCATGGAATACCTCACCCCGCTCGACGCGCGGACCCGGTCGTTCAAGGAGTTCATGAACGAGTGGGTAACGGAACAGTTCATGAAGAATCTCGCCGAGTTCGACCTCGAAAAGCCTTGGTTTTGGGATCTTTTCGTCGAGGAGCTCGACTACGCTCATCACAGCTTCCAGCTGGGGTTGTACACCTACCGCACCACGCTGTGGTTCGACGTCGCCATGCCCGACGATGCCGAGCGGGAATGGCTGAACGCGAAGTATCCGGACTGGGAGTCGACCTACGGGCCGCTGTGGGATCGGCTGGCACGAAACTGGAAGGCTGGCGGCGAGAGCAACACGCTCTCCTACGGGCTTCCCGCGCTGTGCAACCTGTGTCAGCTTCCCGCGGTGTTCATCAGACCCGGACGGAACACCGCGTGCACCCTGGAAATGGACGGCCGACGCTACTTGTTCTGCTCCGAGCCGTGCCGCTGGATCTTCGGTCAGGAAAGCTCCCGGTTCGCCGACCACGAGAGCGTGGTCGATCGCATCGTCGTCGGCAAGGCACCCGGAAAGCTCACCGATTTACACGTGTGGATGGGACTCGAGGCGCCCGTCGAGACCGGCAAGGACCTGCGGCGTGGCCTCGATCCATGGCGCCTCAATCCCATTCCGTCGGTATAGGAGGTATGGCGGTGCGCATCTACCTGTTCGGCTACGGGAGCGACGACTTCCTGGCGCGGGTCGTCGTGACCCCCGACGAACGCACGGTGGCGCAATTGGCTGCGCAACTGGTCGCCTGGGGATTGGCACCCGAGCGGGGCGGCACGCTGACCGTGCACAACGAACTGGGTGACGTGCTCGATTCCAATTCTACGATCGCTGCGGCAGGTCTGGGCAATGGTGACGTCTTCACCGTCGAGCGAGGGTGACGACGCCGTGGCGGACTGGCTGGACGCCGGCACGCTCGACGACGTCTGGGAAGGCGAGATGCGCGCAGTGAGCCTAGGTGCCGTCGACGTGTTGCTGTGCAACGTCGACGGCGAGATACACGCCTTCCAGGACCGGTGCCCGCACCTGGCCAATCCCCTGTCCGAGGGCGAACTTCGGCAGAACCTCCTCACCTGCGCTGCCCACGAGTGGGTCTTCGACGCCCGGACCGGCAACGGGGTCAACCCCGAAGACGCGCGCCTACAGCGCTTTCCGGTGCGAATCGACGGCGACCGCATCCTCGTGTGTCTGGAACAGGTCCGATGAGCGCGGCCGAAGGCGTTGGCCCAGTCCTGCACACGACGCCGTTCGCACGCTCGGTCATCTCGGCGATCCGGGACGAGAACGAGCGCGTCGTCGTCCACGACGAGGGCGCCTACCTACGCGTGCTGGCCCCTCGAATCTGCCGCCTGTCGCGGGCAGGACTGGAGGCACTGACGGGGAGAACCGTCCGATTTCCCGGTGAATTGGAGGTGGTGATGTCGTCGTTCACGGGCGTCATGCAGCTGACCGAGGATGACGTGGTCTGGCGGCTCGCGGGTGAACCGTCGTGACTGCGCGGGATCGGCCACCAGGGCGCAAGACCTACACCCGACTCGTGACGGGCCGGCGCATTCCCACCGAGTACGAGCTGACGAGCACGGACCTGCACTACAACTACCCGAGGCGCTTCGAGCTTCCGGCCGGCAACCCAGTGGTCGACTGGTATTACCGCCATCGGGAAGGCTCCGCCCTTCAATCGCGCGACTGGGACCAGTTCGCCGACCCACGCAGCACCACCTACCGGATCTACACCCAGCTGCAGGACGGTCGTGAAGACGTCGTCGACGGCCTGCTCCGGGAGATCGACGACACGGGCTACGACGCGCAGCTCGACGACGAGTGGGTGCGGTTCCTCGACCGCTGGTATTCCCCACTGCGCTTCCCGGTGCACGGGTTGCAGATGCTGGCCGCCTACGTCGCACAGATGGCACCCTCCTCCAGAATCACGAATTGTGCCGCCTTCCAGACGGGTGACGAAATGCGTCGGGTGCAACGGATCGCTTATCGCACTGTGCAATTGGCCGGTTCGCCACTCGGCGAGGAGGCCGTGGCGCGCCAGCGTTCGACGTGGGAGGAAGCTCCCGCGTTCCAACCGCTGCGCGAGCTCATCGAACGTGCGCTGGTCGCCTATGACTGGGACGAGTCCTTCATCGTGACTAACGCGGTCATCAAGCCCCGGATCGACCGCCTCGTCAACCAGGACATCGCGGGCACGCTCGCGACCGCCAACGGCGACCCGATCCTGACGAGTATCCACTTCTCGCTCGACGAGGATGCTCGCTGGCATCGCGAGTGGACCGCGGCGCTGATTAGGCACATCGTCGACGCCGACACCGCCAATGCCGAGGTGGTGTCGGGCTGGATTGAGAAGTGGAGTCCATTGGCGTCCGACGCGCTGGAGGCCCTCGCCGGCGTCACCGCGGAGGCGCCGGTGCCGTTCGACCCCACTGCGGTGGCCGCCCGCATCACAGACGAGGTTTCGCGCGAGTTGAACGTGGCGCGCAAGCGCTGACTGGCCGATCACGCCGCCGTGCGCAGGCCCTTGCAAGACTCCCGCTATGCCTTAAGGCCGCACATGTTCTCCGACAAGGAGTCTGGCAAGTCGTTACGGCCGTCGCGCGCGCAGGGAGGGACCGCTGGTTGCGAGCAGCGGCGGCTCGCGTGGCCGTGCGGACTGCTGGAGGGTGTTCACGGTGTCATGGCATGCGCAGGCGGGCAGTCACCCCGGCGCAGGACCACGAATTGATCGGCCAGCCAGACCAACGCCGGACCGTTCGGATCCACGCCGGGCAGCAGGTCGAGCATTGTGTGGGCATCACCCACGCACTGCACCAGAAACTCCCGCTCCTTCTTCTCCAGCCCAGCCTGTGTCGTCATGGTGAGATCCTTCCCAATCCGTCGCAGAGGCGGCGGGTCCGCCCACCCCGGTACCTTGGCGCACGATCCGGCCGCTGTCGCCGACCTGGAGGCGTGAGGAAGTAGTGCCCGCATCGTCCTAGGGAGACAGGTGAAGTGCCGTCGCGCCGCTTCCCGGGGCAGAGGGTGGAGTGGATTCCTCCGCGGAATGCGTCCTTCCGTGCTGACAGGACCAATTCCGACCAACATTTCTGGCTCGTTGGGAGCACGCGGTCGCCGAATTCGCTTGCCAGACTCGTTGTTCGGAAGCTATCGGCGGGCGGTGCGTACGGGGCATCGGCTGCCGGAGCCTCTTGTACTTCCGTCCTTCGAACCTAGGAGTAGTCATGGCTTTGATGCGATTCGATCCGTTCCGCGAACTTGATCGGTTGGCCGAGCAGGCGTTGGCCGGTGCGCGTACTGCGCGCTCGCTGCCGATGGAGGCGTTGCGGCGCGGTGACCAATTCGTCGTCGCCCTCGACGTCCCGGGCATGAAGCCCGAAGACATCGACGTCACGGTCGAGCGCAACGTCATCGAGATCACGGCGCGTCGCCGTCCGCTGCGCCAGGAGCACGACGAACTGCTCGTCGACGAGCGGCCCCAAGGCGAGTTCCGGCGCCAACTGTTTCTCGGCGACAACCTCGATCCGAACAGACTGAGCGCGGCTTGTGACCACGGCGTGCTGACGTTGACCATCCCGGTCTCGGAGCGGAGCAAGCCCCGCAAGGTGGAAATCGACACCGCCAACGAAGCTCAGCAGGCCATCGCGACCGAATCCGCGCCCCACCAAACCGAATCCGCGCCACG
>Ga0247757_10002183_pt1 | contig 10566 bp, 11 predicted proteins | sample UWRJL126311R4_FD_180929 | JGI IMG/M metagenome (GOLD analysis project Ga0247757, IMG submission 180929) | Plant litter microbial communities from Arlington Agricultural Research Station in Wisconsin, United States - UWRJ-L126-311R-4 | ecosystem: Environmental > Terrestrial > Plant litter >...
GCCTCCGGCTACACCGCGCCGATCCTCTTCCTCACCGCGAAGGACGACACCGAGGACAAGATCACCGGCCTCACCGTCGGCGGCGACGACTACGTCACCAAGCCCTTCTCGCTCGACGAGATCGTGGCCCGCATCAAGGCGATCCTCCGCCGCACGATGCACGACGAGGAGGACGCGGTCATCCGCGCCGGCGACCTCACGATGGACCAGGACACCCACGAGGTCTCGGTCGGCGACCAGCAGGTGGAGCTCTCCCCCACCGAGTTCAAGCTGCTGCGCTACCTCATGCTCAACCCCAACCGCGTGCTGTCGAAGGCGCAGATCCTCGACCACGTCTGGGAGTACGACTTCAACGGCGACGCCGGCATCGTCGAGAGCTACATCTCCTACCTGCGACGCAAGCTCGACCAGCACTCGTCGGAGCCGATGATCCAGACCAAGCGCGGCTTCGGCTACATGCTCAAGACCACGCAGCGCGCATAGGCTCGCGCGGGTGGCCTCCCGTTCGACATCCGGCGCGCACGCGTCGTTCGACCGGTGGTGGAACGGGATCTCGCTCCGCGCCAAGATCACGGGCGTCACGGTCCTGTTGCTGACCTTCGGCCTCGCGGTCGCCGGCGCCGGCACCACGACGGTGCTGCGGTCGTACTTGCTGGACGTCGTCGATCAGAAGGTCAAGCAGATCGCGATGACCATGATCACCGACCCGAAGCTCGTCTGCGAAGACCTCGACTACGAGCAGAGCGGGCTCCTCAAGGCCGTCGTCTCGACCAAGGGCAGCGACGTCTGCACCAACCTGCCCTCGGGGGGCGACCGTCCGGCGCTCTCCGAGCTCGACATCCACCGCGTCGCCGACCTCAACGGCACGGCCACGACGATCAACGGGACGCACGGGAGCAGTTGGCGCGTGATCGCCATCCCCGTCGGCACGCGCGACAACGCCGTCTACTCCATCGTGGTCGGCGCCAACCTCTCGCAGACCGACAACACGATCGCCCGCTTCATCCTGATCTTCTTCGGGTTCGCGGTCGCGGTCGTCGTGTTCGGGGCGGCGACGACGCAGTTGCTCGTCTCGTCCACGTTCGCCCCGCTGCGCGACGTGGAGAAGACCGCCGCGAGGTTCGCGGCCGGCGATTACAGTCAACGCCTCGGCGGCGCGACCCCGAACACCGAGGTCGGACGGTTGAACCGCTCGCTCAACGCGATGCTCGCGCGGATCGACCGCGCCTTCGCCGACCGCGAGCGGACCGTCGATCAGATGCGCCGGTTCGTCGGCGACGCCTCCCACGAGCTCCGCACCCCCCTCGTCTCGCTGCGCGGCTACGCCGAGCTGTACCGGATGGGAGCGCTGCAGAAGCCCGAGGACGTCGCCCAGGCGATGGACCGCATCGAGCGCGAGGCGATCCGCATGGGCGCGCTCGTGCAGGATCTGCTCGAGCTCGCGCGCCTCGACGAGGCCCGGCCGCTCGTCCTCGCGCCAGTCGATCTGCTGCGGATCGCGCAGGATGCCGCGCTCGACGCCTCGGCCGGGTCGCCGGAGCGCCGCATCACCGTGGTCGTCGCGGACACGCCGCCGACGTCGGGCCCGGCGGACCCGGAGGCTCCGATCGAGAGTGCCGCGACCCCCACCCCGCCCGCCCCCTCGGCGCGCATGCGGAACGCGACCAACGCGACCGTGACCGGATCCATCCGCCTCGCCGACGCCGTCGCGCGTCGCCTGCGCCGTCGTCCGCGCGGCGAGGTCGGCGACACCGGCGAGGTCCTGCCGCTCCCCGAGCCCGCTCCGCTGCCCGAGATCGGCCCGGTGGTGCTGGCCGAGGAGGACAAGGTCCGCCAGGTCGTGACGAACCTCATGGGGAACGCGATGCGCTTCACGGCCGACGACAGCCCGATCGAGCTCGCCGTCGGCGTCGACCGGGCGGGCGGCTACGGGCAGATCGCGGTCGTCGACCACGGCGAGGGCATCCCGCCCCAGCTGCGCGAGAAGATCTTCCAGCGCTTCTGGCGCGCCGACACCTCGCGCACGCGCGACACCGGCGGATCCGGCCTCGGCCTCGCGATCGTCGCGGGCATCGTGCAGAACCACGGCGGCGTCGTCGAGGTGCTCGAGACTCCCGGAGGCGGCGCGACGTTCCGCGTCTCGCTCCCCCTCAACCGACCGGATGCGGGCGCGCTGTCCACCGACGCCGCTCCGAGCGCGTCCCCGGAGTCGCCCCGCGCCTAACGTCGCCCGCATGACGCGATACGAAGTGGACAGCGAGGCGGTCGCCGCGGCGACGGCACGGGCGCAGGCGGCCATGAGCCGTATCCAGGGCGAGGTGGCCGGGCTGCATGCGCAGTTGGTCGACCTGCAGTCCTCCTGGACGGGAACGGCGGCCTCGGCCTTCCAGGGCGTGGTCTCCGACTGGCGGGCGACGCAGACCCGCGTCGAGGAGAGCCTCGGGCACATCAACACGGCCCTCGGCCAAGCGGCGCAGCTCTACTCCGACGCGGAGGCGCAGAACACGCGGCTCTTCGCGCACTGACCCGCAGCGGCGAACGCCGAACGGGCGGCCCTCCCGCAGGAGGACCGCCCGTTCGAGCGTTCAGCGGAGGCGCGGACTCAGAAGTCCATGCCGCCGGTCGGGTCGCCGGCCGGCGCCGCGACCTTCTCCGGCTTGTCGGCGACGACGGCCTCGGTGGTGAGGAACAGGCCCGCGATCGACGCCGCGTTGAGCAGCGCGGAGCGGGTGACCTTCACCGGGTCGTTGATGCCGGCGGCCAGCATGTCGACGTACTCGCCGGTCGCGGCGTTGAGGCCCTGGCCGACGGGGAGGTTGCGCACGCGGTCGACGACGACGCCCGGCTCGAGACCGGCGTTGAGCGCGATCTGCTTGAGCGGCGCGTCGATGGCCACCTTGACGATGTTCGCCCCGGTCGCCTCGTCACCCGAGAGCTCGAGGTTCTCGAACGCCGTCTTGCCGGCCTGGATGAGGGCCACGCCACCACCGGCGACGATGCCCTCCTCGACGGCGGCCTTCGCGTTGCGGACGGCGTCCTCGATGCGGTGCTTGCGCTCCTTGAGCTCGACCTCGGTGGCCGCACCCGCCTTGATGACGGCGACGCCGCCGGCGAGCTTGGCGAGGCGCTCCTGCAGCTTCTCGCGGTCGTAGTCCGAGTCGGTGTTCTCGATCTCGGCGCGGATCTGCTTGACGCGACCGGCGATCTGGTCGGCCGAGCCGGCACCCTCGACGATCGTGGTCTCGTCCTTGGTGACGATGACCTTGCGCGCCTGGCCGAGCAGGTCGAGGGTGGCGTTCTCGAGCTTGAGACCGACCTCCTCGGAGATGACCTGGCCGCCGGTCAGGATCGCGATGTCCTGCAGCTGCGCCTTGCGACGGTCGCCGAAGCCGGGGGCCTTGACGGCGACCGACTTGAAGATGCCGCGGATCTTGTTCACGACCAGGGTCGCGAGCGCCTCGCCGTCGACGTCCTCGGCGATGATCAGGAGCTGCTTGCCGGCCTGGATCACCTTGTCGACGACCGGGAGCAGGTCCTTGATGTTCGAGATCTTCGAGTTGACGATGAGGATGTACGCGTCCTCGAAGACCGCCTCCTGGCGGTCGGGGTCCGTCACGAAGTACTGCGACAGGTAGCCCTTGTCGAAGCGCATGCCCTCGGTGAGCTCGAGCGTGGTGCCGAAGGTGTTCGACTCCTCGACGGTGACGACGCCCTCCTTGCCCACCTTGTCGATGGCCTCGGCGATGAGCGAGCCGATCTCCGGGTCGGCGGCGGAGATGCTCGCGGTGGCGGCGATCTCCTCCTTCGTCTCGATCTCCTTCGCGGAGGCGACGAGCTGCTCGACGACGGCCGCCGTGGCCTTCTCGATGCCCTTCTTCAGGCTGATCGGGTCGGCGCCGGCCGCGACGTTGCGCAGGCCCTCGCGGACCAGCGCCTGGGCGAGGACGACCGAGGTGGTCGTGCCGTCGCCGGCGACGTCGTCGGTCTTCTTCGCGACCTCCTTGACGAGCTCCGCGCCGATCTTCTCGTACGGGTCGTCGAGCTCGATCTCCTTGGCGATGGAGACGCCGTCGTTGGTGATGGTGGGGGCGCCCCACTTCTTCTCCAGGACGACGTTGCGGCCGCGGGGCCCGAGGGTCACGCGGACGGCGTCGGCGAGCGTGTTGAGGCCGCGCTCGAGACCGCGCCGGGCCTCCTCGTCGAAAGCGATGATCTTTGCCATGGGTGTGTGTCGTCCCTCCCGGACGTAATTCCAAGCAGTGGGATTGGCACTCGAAACGACCGAGTGCCAGAGACCAGTCTGGCACTCGCGCATGGGGAGTGCAAGGCGAGGGCGACGCCCTCGGCGAACGCCGGGAGGAGGGGCGCTACAGCGGCTTGACGGCCTCAGCCTGCGGGCCCTTCGCGCCCGTGCCGACCTCGAACGAGACCGGCTGGCCCTCCTCGAGGACCCGGTAGCCGGCCATCTCGATCGACGAGTAGTGGACGAACACGTCCTGGCCGTCATCGCCCGTGATGAAGCCGAAGCCCTTCTCGGCGTTGAACCACTTGACGGTGCCGTTGGTCATGGGCCGATCGTAAAGTCCGGCGAACGGCGCGATCCGACGGTTCGATGACTCGCAACAGGGATTAAACCGGGGCGAAACACGCCCCCCGCTCAACCCTTGTAGTCGGAGCCGAGCACGACCGTGACGGTCGCCCCGGGGAAGGCGTCCGTCAGCTGGACGCGGGTCGCCCCGAGGAGCTTCGCGATGCCCCGGGCGACGCCCTCGTACTGGGCGTCGGAGTAGTAGACGACCGTGACCTTCTCGCTCTTGCTCGACGAGTCGGCGCGGGCCGGATCGGGCCATCCCGCGTTCTTGATCGCGTCGCCCGCCTTGTCGTCGAGCTCCGACTGCGCGGTCCCGTTGAGCACCGAGATGGTGAGGTTCGCGGCGAGATCGCTCGGCACGGCCTTCGGGTCGGTGATGGGAGCCTGCGTCGGCGCCGCCGAGGCCGACGCGCCGGCCGTGCCGCCCGCTCCGCCGCCCCCGACGGGGAGCTGCAGCTGGAACGACGAGTCGATCCGCGACAGCACGAACAATCCGGCGAGCACCAGCACGCCCGTCGCGAGCGCGGCCCAGGCGAACCCGATCCAGCCGCGGCCGGGACGCCGCGGCGCCCGATGCGCACCGACGCGACCGTCCGCGGCCGGGACGTCGTCGAACTGGTCTCGGGGGAAGCTGGCCATCTAGTCGGTGGAGTCCTCGTGTCGCTCCGCGCGGAAGGTCCTCGCGGCTCGCGCCCTGGCCCTCCCGTCGCGCAGCCGTTGCAGCCTTCGGACGAGGATCGGGTCGGATCGCAGCGCGATCGGGGAGTCGATCAGCGCATCGAGGACCTGATAATAGCGGGCGGCGCTGAGGCCGAACTCCGCACGGATCGCGGACTCCTTCGCTCCCAGGCGCCCGCTCCAGCGGCCCTCGAAGTCGAGCATCCGCAGGTCGAGCTCCCTGAGCTCGGGCGCGGTGGCGCGCTGCGGTTCGGCCGGCATGGCGCGATCCTAGGCGCGTCATGCGCCGTCATCCGGGTGCCCCGCCCGGCGCGCGGCATTCCGGATGCGAGAGGATGGGACGCATGTCCGACGAGAGCACCCGCACCGCCGCCCACCGCGTCGAGAAGTCCGACGAGGAGTGGAAGGCCGAGCTCGACCCGGAGCGCTACGAGGTGCTCCGCAACGCGGCGACCGAGCGCGCCTGGACCGGCGAGCTCCTGGACGAGCAGCGCGCCGGCCTCTACACGTGCGGCGCCTGCGGCGCGGAGCTCTTCAAGAGCGGCACGAAGTTCGACTCGGGCTGCGGCTGGCCCTCGTTCTACGACTCGGTGAACCCGGATGCGGTGGAGCTCCTCGAGGACACCTCGCTCGGCGTCGTGCGCACCGAGGTCCGTTGCGCGAACTGCGGCTCGCACCTCGGCCACGTCTTCGACGACGGCTTCGGCACGCCCACCGGCCTGCGCTACTGCATGAACTCGCTCGCGCTCGGCTTCACCGTCGCCGAGGGCGACGCGACCGAGGCGTGACCCTTCCCGTCGCGGACGCGCTGCGGCACCGCCGCTCGCAGTCGAAGGTTTCCACCCGGGCGCCGAGCGACGCCGAGCTGCTGCCGCTCATCGAGGCCGCCGGCTCGGTCGCCGACCACTCGAGCCTGCACCCGTGGCGCATCATCGCGCTCCGCGGCGCGGCGCGCGAGCGGCTGGGCGCCGCCATGGCGGAGGCCGCGGGGCTCGAGGGGCACGCGGCCGAGAAGCTCGCGGGCAAGCCGCTCCGGGCTCCGCTGCTGCTCGCGATCGTCGTGTCGCCGCAGCCCAGCATCAAGGTGCCCTATTGGGAGCAGGAGGCCGTCGCCTCGGGCGTCGCGCACGCGCTCTCCCTGGTCCTCGACGAGGCCGGCTGGGGCGTCATGTGGCGGACCGGGCTGCAGACCCGCAGCGAGGAGGTCGCACGCCTGCACGAGCTGGCGCGCGGCGAGCAGCTGCTCGGCTGGCTCTACGTGGGCGGCCCCGACCGCGAGAAGTCGGGACCGCGCAAGCCGATCAGCGCCGTCCGCTACCTGACGTCCCTCTGAGCCGTCGGCCCGGGATCGCCGCCACCCCCACCGCGACGAGCGTGACGGCCGCGCCGACCACGGTCACGACCGCGAGGGTGCGTCCGGGCGTCGGCAGGAGCAGGTCGAACAGCACCGCCGCGGTGAGCTGCCCCGCGAGCATCGCGAGGCCCATCAGCAGCACCCCGAGGATCCGCACGATGACGGTCTGCGCGGCGATGAACGCGGCGCCCACCACGCCGCCCAGGTAGAGCCACGGATCGGTCGGCAGGGCCGCCGGCCAGCCCGCGATCCCCGCGTGCACGAGGGCGACGACCAGGAGGATCGCGGTGCCGACCACGAAGTTGACCGTGGTCGCGGCCGCCGCCGATCCGGCGGTGACGCGGAGCTGCCCGTTGAGGGCGGGCTGCGCGCCGGCGAGCAGCCCGATCGCGACCGGGACGACGACGAGCGCCACCGGCACGCTCGTCTGCAGCTCCCCCAGCCCCGCGACGACGACCGCCGCCACGGCGAGGACCGCACCGACCAGCCGCTGCGGCGTGACCCGTCGCGCGGGCATCGTGCCGAGCCCCCGGCGGTCGAGGAGCAGGGAGCTCGTGGTCTGCCCGGCGACGATCCCGACCGTGAACAGCGCCACCCCCAGCACCGCGCCGAGCAGCCCCTGCCCGAGCACGAACATCGCGCCGGCCGCGCCGCCGAGCGCGTACCACCACGGGATCCGCCGCTGCCGGAACGCGGAGCCGAGCGTCACGAGGCCCCGGCGCCCGCTCGGCAGCGCGAGGGCCGCGATCAGCACGAGCACGAGTCCGACTCCGAACGAGATGATGGCGGCCGTGTAGCCGTCGCCGAGGCGGGCGCCGAGCTCCGCGTTGATGCGGGTCTGCGTGGCGATGCCCACGCCGACCGCGAGCGCACCCACGACGGCCGCTGCCATCCGCACCGGATGGATCGCGGAGCCGGGAGGCACGTCGGTCATGGAGCCTCCTGTCGGAATCGAACCGACGACCTGCCGCTTACAAGGCGGCTGCTCTGGCCAACTGAGCTAAGGAGGCGCGGCCCGGCCAGCCTAGGACGCCGGCGTGGCGCTCGGCGTCGGCGTCGGGGTGGGCGTGGGGTTCTTGCGGAACTCGTCGCCCGTGGCCTGCTGCATGAAGGCGGTGAAGTCGGCGGCGCTGAGGTTCGGGGCGTAGGCGAACTGCTTGCCGTTCACGAGGATCAGCGGCGGCTGCGTGACCGAGGCGACGGAGCTGTTCGCGATCGGCCCGCTCAGCGCGCGCGCGGTGGCCGACTGCACCCAGGTGCGGAAGCGTCCGTCCTTCACGCACGAGCGGATGTCGGCGAGGTTCGTGACCTTCGCCGACTGCGCCCGCGCCACGATCTGCGCATCGGTGAGCCCGGGCGCGTCGATCTTCGGCTGCCGGGCGAACATCGCCTGGTTGAAGTCGAAGAAGCGGTCGGGCGAGAACTCGGCGACGCACGCCGCGGCGTTCGCCGCGCGGATCGAGTACTGCGTGCCGGCGGACTTGCCGGTCAGGACGGCGATCGGATGGAATTCCACGGTCGCGGCGCCCGAGTCGACGAACGCGCGCAGCTGGGCGCCGTCCTTGCGGATGAACGAGCCGGACTGATCGGAGAGGTAGTCGACGTAGACCTGCACGTCGAGCACCTGCGCCGGGTTCTTCTTCGACACCTCGGGCTTCGCGCCGGGCTGCAGCGCGACCGTCTGGTCGGCCTTCAGGTGGGCGCCGATCCTGATGCCGTCGCTCACCATGTTGAGCGGACCGCGGGCGGTCGGCCGGCTGAGCGTCACGAGGACGGCGGCGACGACCGCGAGGATCAGCAGCGTGCCGAGCACGATGCTGCCGGTCACGATGAGGCGGCGGCGGCGGTCCTGCTTGCGGTGCTGATCGCGCAGCTCGCGTGCCCGCTCGCGCGCCGCGGCGCGCGCCTCGGACGGGGCGGCGGGGTCGCTCATCGGTTCTTCTCACTCAAGGGGATCGGGTGTGGCAGCCGAGGAAGACGGCATCCAGCCGCTTCGATGCTAGGCACCGAGCCTGGGAGCATACCCGAGGTCCCCCGTCCTAGGGACGTGTGGCATGATGAGCCGGTGCCCGTCGGCGTAGCCGGGCGGGTTCATCCATTCACAACGGATCGTCCGGCACGTACCTGCCGGTGAAGGAGTCAGTACCCCCATGTCATCAGTCACGTTCGACAAGGCGTCCCGCATCTACCCGGGCACGCAGCGCCCCGCGGTCGACAAGATCGAGCTCGAGGTCGCCGACGGCGAGTTCCTCGTCCTGGTCGGCCCGTCCGGCTGCGGCAAGTCGACCACCCTCCGCATGCTCGCCGGCCTCGAAGAGGTCAACGAGGGCCGCATCCTCATCGGCGACCGCGACGTCACGGACGTCCCGCCGAAGGACCGCGACATCGCGATGGTCTTCCAGAACTACGCGCTGTACCCGCACATGACCGTCGCCGAGAACATGGGCTTCGCGCTCAAGATCGCGGGCGTCGGCAAGGAGGAGCGCGCCCAGCGCGTCCAGGAGGCCGCCAAGCTCCTCGACCTCGAGCAGTACCTGGCCCGCAAGCCGAAGGCGCTCTCCGGTGGTCAGCGTCAGCGCGTCGCGATGGGCCGCGCGATCGTCCGTCAGCCGCAGGTGTTCCTCATGGACGAGCCGCTGTCGAACCTCGACGCCAAGCTCCGCGTCCAGACCCGCACGCAGATCGCGTCGCTGCAGCGCCGCCTCGGCGTCACGACTGTCTACGTCACGCACGACCAGACCGAGGCGCTCACCATGGGCGACCGCATCGCGGTCCTCAAGGACGGCGTGCTCCAGCAGGTCGGCACCCCGCGCGACCTGTACGAGAACCCGAAGAACGTCTTCGTGGCCGGCTTCATCGGCAGCCCGGCGATGAACCTGTTCACCTCGGACGTCGCCGACGGCGGCATCCAGTTCGGCACGGCGATCGCCGGCGTCGAGCGCGAGGTGCTCGGCAAGGCCAACGGCTCGAAGGTCACGATCGGCGTGCGTCCCGAGGACGTCACCATCGCCACCTCCGGCGACGGCCTCCCGGTCGAGGTCGACGTCGTCGAGGAGCTCGGCGCGGACGGCTACCTCTACGGCCACACCGAGATCGACGGCAACCGCGTCGACATCGTGGCGCGCGTCGACGGCCGCAACCACCCGAACGCCGGCGACAAGGTCATCGTGACCCCGGTCGCGCAGCACATCCACGCGTTCGACGCCGAGACGGGCGAGCGCCTGTCGAAGCCGGTCGCGGCGAGCGCGCCGGTCGCGTAAGCACCCCGCTTCACGCGAAGGGCCCCGGGTTCGCCCGGGGCCCTTCGTCGTGCGCGGACGGGATCAGACGAGCAGCCCCAACGGACGCTCGACCAGCCGCGTGAAGGCAGCCATCCACTCGGCGGCGACCGCGCCGTCGACGACGCGGTGATCGGCCGAGAGCGTGACGGTCATGACGGTCCCGACGGCGAGCTCGCCGTCCTCCCCCACGACCGGACGCTTCTTCGCGGAGCCGACGGCGAGGATCCCCGACTGGGGCGGATTGAGGATCGCCGAGAACTCGTCCACGCCGTACATCCCGAGGTTGGAGACCGAGAAGCTGCCGCCCTCGAGCTCGTGCTGCTGGAGCCGCCCCGCCCGGGCGCGCTCGGCGAGCTCGGCGACGGCGGCGCTCAGCCGGCCGAGGGAGAGGGCCTCCGCACCGCGGATCACGGGCGTCAGCAGGCCGCCGTCGACGGCCACGGCGACCGCGACATCGACACGGGTGAAGCGACGGATACTGTCCCCGTTCCAGATCGCATTCGCCGACGGGACCTCGACGAGCGCGCCCGCGACGGCCTTCAGCACGAAGTCGTTGACCGAGATGCGGCGGGGCGACGCCTCGTTGATCTCCGCGCGCAGCGCGAGCAGCCGATCCATCTGCACGTGCGCCGTCACGTAGAAGTGCGGCACCGTCGTCTTGC
>Ga0247757_10002184_pt1 | contig 10564 bp, 6 predicted proteins | sample UWRJL126311R4_FD_180929 | JGI IMG/M metagenome (GOLD analysis project Ga0247757, IMG submission 180929) | Plant litter microbial communities from Arlington Agricultural Research Station in Wisconsin, United States - UWRJ-L126-311R-4 | ecosystem: Environmental > Terrestrial > Plant litter >...
GCTTTGCAATAATATCCTCCTCGCTGCGCAACTGGATGCAGGATACCATTCCAATAAACAGGAGATCAATTTTTCGGACCTGGTGGAAGGTTGCGTAGATGATTTCCGCAAACGTTTCCCACAACGCAGGATCACCGAGGCTATTGCCGACAGTGTGTATGTAGATGGTGAACAGGTACTGCTACAGATGCTGGTGAATAACCTCCTGGAAAACGCGCTCAAATATTCACCCAAAGAATCCGATGTAACGATTTTCGTGGGGGAAGAAGGAAAGATGGCTAAGCTGGTAGTGCGTGATGAGGGTGCCGGCGTACCTGCAGAAGAAAAGAAAAAGATCTTCGACAAGTTTTACCGGATAGGCAATGAAAGTACCCGGAGGGCAAAGGGAACAGGTCTGGGGCTTTATCTCTGCAGGAAAATCGCTGAAAGTCATAATGGCTACATTTCTGTGACAGATAATCAGCCCACGGGCAGTAATTTTGAGGCATTCTTACGATCATGAAAGAACAAAAAGCCAACATATTGCTCGTTGAGGATGAGGAACACCTGCACGAGGGGCTGAAGCTGAACCTGGAACTGGAAGGCTATGGCGTAAGCTCGGCCTGGGATGGCCGTGAAGCACTGGAGAAGGTGGAGAACGAATATTTTGACCTGATCATCATGGATATCATGCTCCCCGAGCTGGATGGTATCAGTGTTACCGAAAGTATCCGCGTAAAACACAACGAAACACCTATTCTCATACTCAGCGCCAAGAACAGCAGTACAGATAAAGTGCTGGGTCTTCGCAAAGGCGCCGATGATTATCTCACCAAACCTTTTAATCTCGAAGAGTTATTGCTACGCGTGGAAAAGCTGATCGAGAAGAACAAAAAAATGCAGGTAAAGGAACATATCGGCGATATATACGATTTTGGCGATAATAAAGTGGACTTCAAAGCCCAGGATGCCATCACCTGGAATGGACAACATATAGAGCTCAGTAAGAAAGAAGCCATGTTGCTGAAACTGCTGATAGAGAACAAAGGAGATGTAGTTACCCGCGAAAGGATCTTACAGGTAGTTTGGGGTTACAACGTATATCCCACTACCCGCACCATCGATAATTTCATCCTCAACTTCCGCAAGTATTTTGAGGCCGATAGCCGCAATCCGAAATACTTTCACTCTGTTCGTGGCGTAGGATACAAATACACGGACTGAAGAATATTGAACAAGGAACAAGGAATGTCGAATGTCGAGGGAATTGGGAATTAGGAATTTGTAATTGGGATTTGTCTTGAACAAATTCCTAATTCCTAATTCCCAATTCCATTCAATATTCGATATTCAAAGGCCTAAACTCTGCACGCCGAGACAATAAACCCCCGCCTTTGCACGTTTCAGAATTGCAAACAAGAACTACATGTCGCTGCAAAGTATTATAGATTTTTTAGAGCCTGTTAATATAGCCCTGATCTCCAATGATGAAGGATTCAAAGAAACACAGCTGGGTCGTCATATCGCCGTATACGATGAAGAGTTCCCCGATATAGCCGATGCCGATATGGTATTGGTTGGTTGTGGCGAAATGCGCGGTGCGGGGCAGCAATACCGTCAAACCGATTCGCCTGATGCGATCCGTTCGGAATATTACCGGTTATACCACTGGCATACGAATGTAAAAGTGGCCGATATCGGCAATGTCAAATGTGGAGCTACGCTGCAGGATAGCTATGCTGCCCTGCGTACCGTAGTCAGCGAACTGCTGGAACAGGGGAAAAAGATCGTTGTTATCGGAGGCTCGCATGATAATACCATGGCGCAATACAATGCCTATGGTTCATTGAACCGGATCATCGACGCGGTGTGTGTTGATTCGCGTATTGATATGGATATGGATAGCGTGTTGGCTGCTGATAATTTCCTGGTGGAAATGTTCACCGGTATGCCCAACCATCTCAAACTGTATACACATATCGGTTTCCAGAGTTATTTTATGCATCCGCAGATGCTGGAAACGATCGATAAACTCGGATTTGATTGTTTCCGTGTAGGAAAAGTAAAAGAAGCGATCGAAGAAATGGAGCCGCCTATCCGCAACGCGGATATGGTCAGTTTTGATATCGCGGCCATCCAGCATGCACACGCTCCTGCCAACTATATCACACCCAATGGATTTACCGGCGAAGAAGCCTGTACCCTCATGCAATACGCCGGTATGAGCAAACAATGCACCAGCATTGGTATTTATGGATATTTCCCCAACCAGGATAGCCACCAGCTTACTGCCAAACAGGTATCACATATGTTATGGTACCTGATGGATGGCATCAACAAAAGCAAACAGGAAGCAACACTGGAGAACAGGAATGAGTTTGATGAATTCACCATCGCTTTTGGCGAAGTGGAAACGGTATTCCTCCGCAGCAAACGCACTGGCCGCTGGTGGATGCAATTACACGATGGCAAATATGCTGCCTGCAGCTACCTTGATTATCTTACCGCCAGCCGCAACGACATCCCCGAGCGGTGGTTGCGGGCTGTTGAAAGAAGCTAGGGATTATTTTGAATTTTATATTTTAAATGTTGAATGTGCTTTTGTTTCACGCAAAGACGCAAAGGAAAAAAACAAGGCGCAAAGGAAAACCCTTTGCGCCTTTGCTTTCTTGGCGTCTTTGCGTGAAACAAAAGCACATTCAACATTTAAAATCCAACATACAAAATAATTGCCTTCTACCAGATCTTCGTACGCTCACTCTCCGGTTTGTACATTTTGTCTCCTGGCTGAATATTAAATGCCTGGTACCATGCATCGATATTGGTAACGGGTGCATTGGCACGGTGTTCGCCTGGAGAATGCGGGTCTGTTTTGATCAGGTTAGCCGCAGTTTCAGGTAAAGTATTGTTGCGCCAGATCTGTGCCCAGCTCAGGAAGAAACGTTGTTGCGGCGTAAAACCATCGATCTTCTTGCCTTTTTTGAATTGTTCTGTTTTGGTGAAGGCTTCATACGCCATACTCAGGCCGCCGAGATCGGCAAGGTTTTCTCCCAAGGTCAGTTTTCCCTGTACGTGCACGGTATCCAGTACGGTCAGCGCGTTGTATTGCTCCACCACCTGGTCTGCACGTGTTTTAAATTTGTCTGCATCAGGTTTGGTCCACCAGTCTTTCAGGTTACCGGCTGCATCAAATTGTCTTCCCTGGTCATCAAATCCGTGGGTCATCTCATGACCGATCACCGCAGCAATACCGCCATAGTTCACTGCATCATCTGCGCCGAAATCAAAGAAAGGGAACTGCAGAATACCGGCAGGGAAAGTAATATCATTATTAGATGGGTTATAAGAAGCGTTGATGGTAGGCGGCGTCATCCCCATCTCTTTTTTATCAACGGGTTTGCCCATTCTGCTTACATTGTAATTGTACTGCCATTTACTTACACTGCGAACATTTGCATAGAAATCACCTTTGGTGGCAACAACGCCATCATAGGTTTTCCATTTGTCGGGGTAGGCGATTTTTTTAGCGATGGCATTTAGTTTTTCCAATGCTTTTGCTTTTGTTTCATCACTCATCCAGTCAAGCCTTTTGATGCGGTCGGCAAAAGTGCTTTGCAGGTTATCCACCAGCTTCACCATATAATCTTTGGCTTCGGGCTTGAAATATTTTTCTACATACAATTCACCCGCCATATCACCCAGCGATCGATCGATCAAACTGCTCATACGCTGCCAGCGTGGCGTTTGTACACGCTGACCAGATACTACTTTGTTGAATTCGAAATCAGTATTCACAAAATCGCTGCTTAAATAAGGCGCTGCGCTTTTGATGAGGTTCCATCGCAGGTAGCTTTTCCAGTCGGCGAGAGAAACAGTTCCCAACATATCATTCACTGTTTTCAGGAACGCAGGATTGGTCACCACCACGCTGTCTGCACCCTGGATATTCAGTTCGCTCAGGATAAAAGCCCAGTTCATCGCAGGTGTTGTAGCACTCAGGTCTTTTATTGCGAACTTATTATAGGTGGCATTCGGATCACGCATTTGTATACGCGACATCTGCGCTTTAGCCAGCGCCGTCTCGATACTCATCACTGCACTGGCACTTTTTGCCGCCGTGGCGGCATCTTCACCTACGAGGCTGAACATTTTCAGCAGGTAGGTCTGGTAAGCGTTGCGGATATCGGTGCTGCGCTTGTCGTTGTTGAGGTAATAATCCCTATCACCCAATGTAGTTCCACCCTGGGCGATATTGGGAATATATTTTGTTACATTTTTTCTGTCGGGACCAACGCCGGTATTGAACAATGCGCCACCAAGACCATTCACACGCAGGTAAGCGATCTCGTGCAGTACATCGGCATTGCTGCTCATGTTCTGCAAGCGCGCAAGGTCGGCTTTGATGGGTTGATAACCTTTTGCATCGATGGCGGCGCTGTCCATACCACTGCTGTAAAAATCCCCGATCACCTGTGTTTTGCGGTCGCGACCGGTATTTTTTGCTGCGTCTTCGAGAAGTGTTTGTAAACGTTTGGAACTTTCTTCCCTTAACTCATCAAAACTGCCCCAGCGGGTTTTGGAAGCGGGTACGGGATTCTTTGCAATCCATCCACCATTGGCATAGCGGTAAAAGTTGTCACCGGGTTTTACCTTCGGGTCCATATTGGCTTTATCGATGTACTTGATCTTTTCTTTTGTAGGTTTATCACCTTCGCTGGCAAATGCAGCAACGCCAATAAGCAGCGCTGCAGCCATGCATGTAGATTTTGAGAGTAACATGTTATAGGTTTTGTTTGAGGGAGTCCAATTTAGTAAATATGAACGTATTCCTTGCGGGCAAATAGGCGAATGGTTAAATTACACTGCCATATCACTAATTCTCTAATATGAAAAGACTTGCTGCTTATTTAGTGGGTGCCATAACCCTGGTTTCCTGCTCCGTTCAAAAAAAGATTTCAAAACAAGCCGATCGCGACCTGCTGCACAATACCGAGTTTGCCGGTGCGCATGTTGGCATCAGTATTTATGATCCTTCTACCCAACAATACCTGTATGATCACCAGGGTGATAAATTTTTTGTTCCTGCCAGCAATACCAAGCTGCTTACCTGTTATGCAGCGATGAAATACCTGGGAGATAGTCTTGTTGGTTTCCGCTATTCGATCGATAACGGCGCAGTTACGATACAGCCTGCCGCCGATCCTACTTTCCTACATCCCGATTTCAAACGGCAGCCCGGGCTTGATTTCCTGAAGAAATATCCTAAAATAATCGTGCAGGATAATAACCTGACGCATTTCCAGCCATTTGGCAGGGGATGGGCATGGGATGATTATGATTCGGATTACATACAGGAAAGAAGTGTGTTGCCGGTGTATGGAAACTCGGCATGGTTCTCTTTTCAAAAAGATTCACTTGCTGTAATGCCTCGATATTTCTATCTCAATTCCAACCTGCGATCACTTAATGCAGCCGGCTCAACAGAAAAGCAGGCAACAGAATTTGGCAGGGCCCAAACGTTTAACCGGTACACAGGTGTGCCGAGAAAAGGTGCGGTGCTGAATGCGCGAGGTCAGCAGGTACCTTTTATCATTCGCCAGCATCCCGACCAGGAGCCGATCTATACCGGTTTACTGAGAGATACTTTGCATACTATCGTGAGCGGCTCGACAGATACAAAAGGCAGGTTGCCTAACGTGCTTTATTCTCAGCCGACAGATTCTATGCTGGCCATCATGATGCACCGCAGCGATAACTTTTTTGCCGAACAATCGTTGCTGATGGTAAGCTTTGCAAACCTCGGTTTGATGGATGACCGGAAAATGATCGATACGTTATTAAAAACAGATTACAGTGGAATGCCACAAAAGCCAAGATGGGTGGATGGAAGCGGACTCAGCCGCTACAACCTAGTATCTCCGCAGGATTTTGTGTTTGTATTAAACAGGATGCGGAATGAATTCAAATGGGAGCGCATCCAGGCCATCCTTCCTACCGGTGGCACAGGAACATTGAGCAGTTATTATAAAAACTATGCAGGACGAATATTTGCCAAAACCGGCAGCCTCAGCAACCACCTGGCACTAAGCGGCTACATCATCACCAAAACAGGAAAAACACTCATCTTCTCCGTTCTCGTCAACGCCGAAATGGCGCCCGCAGCGAATATCAGGAAAGGAGTGGAAAAGTTTTTGACGGGGATTATTGACCGTTATTGAATATTGAATATTGAACAGGGAATATCGAATATCGAATGGATTGGGAATAAGGAATTGGTATTTGTCGTTCGCTGTTCTCACTTCCATTCGATATTCGATATTCCCAGTTCAATATTCGATATTCCCATCTATCTTCCAAAAAGCCGATCCAGATAATCTTCTTTGAATTCGATATAGGTGGGGCTGCCTGTAGGCGTGCTGTTTGGTGTATTGCAGCCGAATAATTCTTCGATCAATGTCAGCATTTCTTTTTGAGAAAGTGATTGCCCGGCTTTGATGGCTTGTTGACGCGCCATGCAACGCACCAGTTTTTCCCGTTTGCTGAATTTGATATCGCTGCTGAAATGTTTGACCTGTTCGATTAGTAGCTCAATGGAATGCTTTTCGTTGCCCGGTAATACATCGGCAGGAATACCTTGTATAACGAAACTGTTGTTGCCAAAAGGCTCTACTTCAAAACCGATGGTTTGTAAGTCGGTAAGCATATCCGTCAGCAATGCTGCATCAGCTGTTGCGAGTTCAAGAGTTACCGGAAACAGGGTTTTCTGCGTAGCCATTTGTTTTCCGTGCGCCGCTACACCATATTTCTCATACAATATCCTTTCGTGCGCAAACTGCTGATGCACGAGCAGAAACCCGCTATTGGTTGCAGCAATGATATAAGTATTGTGCAATTGCAGAAGAGCGGTATGGGGGAGGATGGTGATAGCCTGGAGTCTGGAGTCTGGAGTCTGGAACAGCGGGGAGATAGTAGTTGTCTTTTCAGACTCAAGACTTCTCACCCCTGACTCAGATTCATAAAACGATTTCCAGTTTTTGAGTTCGCTCCGTTTGTCTCCCTCTATAAAATGCGCCTGGTTCTTTTGTGTAAATGTTTTGAAAAGGTCGGAAGAAACCGCCGCGTCTTTTTTATCGGTGGTGAATGGTTTGCTTACTGCATCCAGTCCCTGTATATCGGCATTCAAAGTGAAATCGAGTGATGGTGCGATGCTGAACTGTGCGAGCGCGTGTTTTACCGCGGCCTGTACAAATGCATAAATAATTTTTTCATCCTCGAACTTGATCTCCTGCTTGGTAGGATGCACATTGATATCCAACTGTGACGGGTCAAGATCGATATACAGCACATAGCTGGGAAAACTGTCTTTCGCGATCATATCATCGAAAGCCGCGTTCACTGCATGGTTCAGGTAGGCGCTGCGGATGAAACGGTTGTTGACAAAAAAGTATTGATCACCGCGTGTTTTACGGGCAGTTTCCGGTTTGCCCACAAAGCCATGGATATTCATGTAATCCGTTTCCTCTTTTACATTCACCAGTTTGGCATTGTAGGAGGCGCCTAATACCTGGATGATCCGTTGTTTCTGGTTGCCTGCTTCGAAGTGGAACATTTCCTGTCCATTGGCGCTAAGCGAAAAGAAAATAGCAGGGAAACCCATCGCTACGCGGATAAATTCATCCACGATATGCCGCATCTCTGCAGCGTTGCTTTTCAGGAAATTTCTTCTTGCCGGAACATTAAAGAAGAGGTTTTTCATGGAAATGCTCGTACCAACAGGCGCAGCACAAAGTTCCTGCCTGGTTACCTGGCTGTTCTCGATCTCTATATAAGTGCCAAGTTCATCTTCTGCCCTGCGTGTTTTCAATTCCACCTGTGCTACCGCGGCGATAGAAGCCAATGCTTCCCCACGGAATCCCATGGTCTTGATACGGAACAGGTCGTCGATACTCCTGATCTTGCTTGTGGCATGACGTTCAAAAGCCATACGCGCATCCGTTTCACTCATCCCCCGTCCGTTATCGATCACCTGTATCAAGGCTTTGCCGGCATCGGAGATAACCAGTTTGATCTCTGTGGCGCCTGCATCTGCTGCATTTTCCAGCATTTCCTTAACAGCGCTGGCTGGCCGCTGGATTACTTCTCCCGCCGCTATCTGGTTCGCAATATTATCAGGTAGTAATTGTATGATATCCGCCACTGCAGTTCCTCTGTTTGATAAAGTCTGTAAAAATAGAATAGCTTTCGGATACTGGCGAATTTTTCGAAGTAGCAGGGATTCTCTGCGCAAACGCCGTGTTCTCTGCGTCTCTGCGGTTATAGTTGGGGGTGCTATTAACCGCGGAGGCGCGGAGGGGCAGAGGTTTTCGCAGAGTCGTTTATAAAGTTTCCAAAAATCACTGCAGCGGAGCATTTCGGGGCGGGGCTTGCGTTAAATTTGCTGTCTAAATAAGTATAATGACCGTAACCGCCGATATCAAAAAACTCGAAAGACATTTCCTTCCGCAGGATTTTAAGATCACCGACTGGACATCCCTCGAACCTTATTTCAAGAACCTGTCCGAAAGACCCATCAATAACCGTTCAGAACTGGAACAATGGCTGCGCGATACCAGCGAAGTAGAAGCTGTGGTGAGTGAAGACGCCTGCTGGCGCCAGATCAAAATGACCTGTGATACGACCGATAAGACGCTGGAAGAAGCCTTCACTTATTTCTGCATGGAGATCCAACCCAAACTCCAGCCTTATGCAGATCTCCTGAACCGCAAACTGGTGGATTGCCCTTTTACCAGTGAACTCGACCAGGAAAAATATTTTACTTACCTGCGTAGTGTGAAAAAAAGCATCGCGCTTTTCCGAGAAGAAAATATCCCGATCCAGGCCGAATTGCAGGTAATGCAGCAACAGTATGGCGCCATCGCGGGTAAAATGACAGTAGAAGTAAACGGCCAGGAATATACCCTGCAACAGGCAGGTAAATTCCTCGAAAGCCACGACCGTAACCTGCGCGAAGAAGTATACCGTAAAATACAGGAGCGTCGTTTGCAGGATAAGCAGGCCATGCACGATCTCTACACCCAACTCGTACATAAGCGCGACCAGGTAGCCAAAAACGCCGGCTTCGCCAATTACCGCGATTACAAATTTGTGGAATTGGGTCGTTTTGATTATACCAAAGAGGATTGTTTCCAGTTCCACGAAGCGGTAAAGCTGCATGTGTTGCCATTGATCGATAAGATCTATGCGAAGAAGAAAGAGAAACTGAAACTCGATACACTTCGCCCATGGGATACAGAGGCGGAGCCGGAAGGAGTAGAAGCATTAAAACCATTCAATGGCGGCAATGAACTCTACGAAAAATCGGTACAATGTTTCCAGGAACTGAACCCATTTTTTGCAGATTGCCTGCGCAAAATGCATGAGATGCAGCATTTCGATCTGGAAAGCCGTAAAGGCAAAGCGCCGGGCGGTTACAACTGTCCGCTGACAGAAAGTGGTGCACCATTTATTTTTATGAATGCCGCCGGGCAGATGAGTGATGTAACCACCATGGTACACGAAGGAGGTCATGCCGTACATTCCTTTCTCGCTCACCAGCTGGAACTTAGTGCCTTCAAAGAATATCCCATGGAAATTGCCGAAGTGGCCAGCATGGCGATGGAGTTATTTACCATGAATCACTGGGAAGCTTTCTTCAGCAACAACGAAGACCTGAACCGTGCCAAAGAACACCAGCTCGAAAGAACGATCACCATCTTCCCATGGATCGCCATTATTGATAAGTTCCAGCATTGGGTATATGAGCATCCAAACCATACCATTGAAGAAAGAACCGAACAATGGATGGCCATCCTGAAAGAATTCTCCACCAACAGCATCGATTATTCCGGGTTGGATGAATACCGCAAAATAGGTTGGCAGCGACAGCTTCACCTGTTCGAAGTGCCATTCTATTATATCGAATACGGCATCGCGCAACTGGGCGCTATCGGTTTGTGGATGCAGTATCGCCAGAACCCAAAGCAGGCGTTGGATAACTATATTAATGCGCTCAGTTTAGGCGGCACCAAAACATTACCTGAACTATATAAAGCAGCGGGATTGAAATTTGATCTTTCGCCGGAACATATCAAAACATTGATGGAGTTCACGGCTAAAGAGATGGAAGCGCTGTAGTGTAAAGGTTCAAAAAGAAAAAGGGGTTAAAGAAGCTGCTGTTTACTTCTTTAACCCCTTTTATTATTTTATCACTATCAGTTTTCTTTCGGTGTGTCTGGATTTTGCGGAGGTCTTGGTCCCTGTGGTCTCGGCCCTTGCTGCGGCCTGTTACCACCACCTTGCGGACGATTACCGGGCGGTCTTTGTCCTTGTTGCTGACCACCACCTTGCTGTGGTCTGTTTCCCTGCGGACGCTGCTGGTTTTGTTGCGGCCCTCTTTGCTGCTGACTCTGTCCGCCTTGTTGTTGTCCGCCTTGTTGTGGTCTGTTACCCTGTGGACGTTGCTGGTTTTGCTGTGGGCCTCTTTGCTGCTGGCCGCTACCTTGCTGTGGTCTGTTGCCGCCACCCTGACCCTGCGTTTTTCTTTCGT
>Ga0247757_10002185_pt1 | contig 10550 bp, 8 predicted proteins | sample UWRJL126311R4_FD_180929 | JGI IMG/M metagenome (GOLD analysis project Ga0247757, IMG submission 180929) | Plant litter microbial communities from Arlington Agricultural Research Station in Wisconsin, United States - UWRJ-L126-311R-4 | ecosystem: Environmental > Terrestrial > Plant litter >...
CAAATATCATCTCTATCCAGAGCTCCGTAGCCAATGGCTCGGCTAACTATTGGCCCCCAATTCCTCGCTGCCATACAGCATCATCAGGGAATCGCTAGGATGAGTAGGCACAGGGGGACGTCAGGATCCTAGTTGAGTGCTACCCTGTTTAAGACGAGGCAACGGGTGGAGTCGACGAGTGGCATTGTGCCGATTCATACTCAGGCTGATATTGCGAACACCATGCGAAGAAGGCAATGGAAAGGCCCGTCCGCATAGAGTATTGATCGGCATCCTGTCCATATTCTCGGCCTGGTTCGCTGAAGGGGTTAGAGTCGACATTAACAAAGACCTCATCGGTCTGCTTTATCGCCCACGTGCATCTTATAACGGGCGGATAAAGCCAATATGTTGTGTACGTGAAAAGTGGGAATGAAGATCGCCAGCGTTCTTGTGAATTCAGACTTGTAGTATTATAAAATGCCTAGTAGGTATCTGTCGCAGCATACAGAACATCTCCCTGGCAAAATTCATAGTTCGGACATACTTTTGGTGCAACAGTATCTAATATAATCCTTAGTGTATTGGTCTATGTTTCACGCACGGGGAGAGGGCAGAGCCTATTGTAGTTGATGCCCTGTGGTGGCCGCTCTGACTGTTTGCCGTACATGTAGTGTGCGATTGCGTGCTGCCACACAGGAAACAGGCCTTCGTCGCTCTGATGACGCTGAATAGCATGTACCTCCAATCGCTTCTGTACTCGCCGGCTGCTTTCGCCCGCATGCATAGGTTGGTCGGCGTGTTGGTTTGTTGGACGTTCGCCCATGGTCTAGAGGGAAACGATCCATCGTGTGATAACAAATGGCCATCATAATCACGTGTCCCAATTCCTGATGGCACCTGACGGCCAGCTCGTAGACATCACATTATCGTCTCCATCAATCATTTCTTTCAGTAGAATACAAGTGGGCTATGTAACATCCTAGATGATGTTCCCTCTTTGTCTGCTGTCATCGATTAGTACGCCATCAATATGTTTCGACGTAGCAAGAAGGCGTAGAAAAGCCTCCTAGCGTAATAAGTTGCTCTGGCTATATTCGTTCGCATTCAATTGCTGGTATAGCACCGTATTAAGTTCTGGCGCTATTCCTACCTTATACGTCCAAAAATAATTATGGCGCGTGTCGTAGACCGGAATGTCCTTTGTTGTCGCAATTCTGAGACGTTTGTAAGGTGATCGGTGGCGGTCGGGTGTCCTGGCAGAATTCTATATCTTGCAGCAGTAATGCAGTACACAGCCCTGTCGCAAATGCTGTTACTTTCAGGCATGTCTGGCTGACGTAGATGTACAGATTTTGTGTACAAATCTTATGGAAGTGTAAGGAAGTGGCAAGTATGAAGAATTGAATGAATTGATTGATTGTGTCTGGTTCAGTGTAGAAGTCCAAGTGTAGCAGACATGTTTGACGCTCTTATGTAGCGAGAACCCATCATGTGACATGGCCCCAGCTGCTTACAGGAAGAGAGGGTGTTGTGGGTCAGCGGATCATGCAGAAGGATCATGACCATGGTATTCCTGTCTGGTGTCGCGCTATGCTACATGCAGACGGATCAGGCTCCCCATCCGCGTAGCATTATGTGCTAAAGGGCATCCGGGATGTGGACTCTTGGCGGGATGGTAGGTCACATGATCTAGCGACATGGTTTCGTTAGCATTGCCCCACTTCACGCTATCATCCTGCCCACCGCCAGTTCAATACCATAGATCGTAACAATAGCTGGGCAAAGTCGGCCTTGCGCGAGGAGTTTCCCGAATACATCTTAATCCGAGATAGTTGCCCTTCTTTTGATTGTCTGTAATATTGGACTTGTTTTCCGATTCATACCTACTTCAAGTGCACATCGGGAAGCATCATGGACGTTTCGCTCTGCGGAGATTGTAGCGACTTCTTGCAGAGCAATCACCACGATGACTGTTACGGCGAGGAGAGCTGGCGACATTTTAAGGACAGCTTAGATTGTGAGAGACTTGTCTCTCAAGTTATACAGACAGCCAATATGGGCTGCAATGTGTGCAAGACTGTCGTATGCAAATTCAGATCTCTTAAGCCAGATCTACTGGTCGTCGCCCAAAAGAACGGCGAATCTGTTACATTCCGAGTGGTCATTGAGGAATATTACAACACAAACCTGCAGTGGCTAGAGGACATTGACAGACCGTTTCTGCGGGTCTCCATCTCTCAAGAAGAGATCAAGTTCCGGTTGTGGCCTATTTCAAAAACATACGAAGCAGACTGTGGAGTGAACGATGGTGATCAAAGCACAGGCTCAGAAAGCAGCTTCTTAAGGGCAGAGAAATGGTTGCGCAAGTGCATGCACAATCATGATAACTGCAACAGCGTTAATACTTTGGGAGACTGGGCCCCTAGTCGACTGCTCGATATAGGACCGGCAACAAACCCATTTCCCACGACGATCAAACTCACAAAAACCGAAAGTTGGCAGAGGTCTGTGCACTATACTACCTTGAGCCACTGTTGGGGCTCGGTGCAGCCCTTTAGGCTGTTACGGAGCAATCTGAGTGAACTTATGGATGGCATACCTATAGATGTCTTGCCGAAGACCTTTCAAGACGCCATCTATGCTACTTGGAGGTTTGGGATCCAGTACCTCTGGATTGACTCTCTATGCATTATCCAGGACTCGAAGAAAGACTGGGATGTCGAATCATCTCTGATGGCTCAGGTATATGGCAGATGCCTGTTGAATCTTGCAGCTACTTCCTCGAACGACTGTACCGGCGGTCTATTCAAAAATCGACCACCTTCTTACTTAGGCTCACGCTTCATATCGGTAGAGAGCATGACAGATGGCTTCAAGTCATATTACCAGTTATGGGATCAGAACGTCTGGACTGACAGCTTCGAGTCCGCCAAACTTAACACTCGCGCATGGGTAATGCAGGAGCGCCTACTGTCACCACGAACACTGGGCTTTGCCAAGGCACAGCTCTTTTGGGAATGTAGATGCGATCGCTTTTCTGAAGAATTCCCTTTTGGATACCCTTCCGAATTATTTGAACGACACCAAAGGGGCTTTCCGCAGCCTGGGATACAAGATAAGCTGAAAACTCATTCCCTGAACCACCATGCGGACAGTCGATTCGAAGATGACCACGCCCGACGCCTGAGTCTTGCATGGCATAACTTAGTTATGCATTATTCGGAGAAAGAAATCACGTATGAGCAGGACAAACTGCCTGCAATCAGTGGGATTGCTTCTTTGTTCGCGCAGTAACTGGGTACGGACTACCTCGCTGGGCTATGGAGGTCTACTCTTCTAAGTGACCTCCTCTGGGAAGCTAATCCCGGCGACTCCGCTATGAATCAATCTCTAGAGTACCGAGCCCCTTCATGGTCATGGGCTTCCGTGAGCTGCCCTGTGAAGTATCTTCCTGGGTGGATTGCGTCACCCGAAGTAACAGTCATTGAGGCAGAGGCACAGCCCGTTGTGGAAAGAAGTCAATTCGGCAGGGTATCAGAAGGGTACATTCGTCTTAATGGAAAGCTCATGCATAATCTGACTGTTGCCCCTTACCATGGACATTCCTACGCCTTACGGGCCTACGGCTCAGAGAGCCATTCAATAGCTGCAGAGTGCACTCCAGACCAGCTATTGGGACCCGCAGACGTAGAACCCGAAATTTTCTGCTTACCTTTAGGAACATACATTGAAACCTCCCGGGCACTTGGAGACAAATTATACGTAGGACTGGTCTTGGTAGCACATGAAGTACAACGTCGAGGCTACTACAGAAGATGGGGCATCTTCAAATCACATTGGGGGTGGTTTGGTGATACAGACAAGCAAGCACCAAACCACCGATATACCAATGATGGACATAGCACAATTGTTCTAAATTGAAATAAGGGCTTTAGTCACATGGAATGCTAACTTGTACAGGGTTAGCTAGTATTAGGCTTTGCCTAATAGCGACCTGTAATAATAAGGTCAAGGCACTTCTTTTCACGGGGTTCACTGTTGCCCAACGGTGCTCAACAGCCTACCTCGATCCTACTTCGGTTCGGCTAAATCCTATCTCATGTATATTTTGTGGCAGCCACGTCCATAGCAATCCACTCCATACGAACTCCTTTCAAGTCCTCGTAGCTCGTCCGAAACACTATGTGAAAGTTCTCTAAAGCCTCCTATTGTTACTATTTAGACTGTCATAGTCTAGTGTTAGCACAGCCATAAGTCTGCAAAGCCACCACTGTGATCACACGGACGTAAGCGGTCCACAGTAGGCTCAACTTTAATAATTAACAACTCTAGGTAAATCTAATGTGCTAAGAAGATAAGAGTCGCTTTACCCTAAAGTACTTATAGTTTGTCTCGCCACAGGGTGCGTCTCGTAACCTAGGGATAGACAATAGATAAAGCTCGAATAATCACATCAGAAATGCTTAGTGTCATTTGCTGACGGCTCAAAGCACAGCCACGGGGAAAGCAGACTTGGTGACAAATGGTTAAGTTACGCTGTTTTGATCGCTCGCAAGCAGCACGGGGTTGTTTCAAGCTAACCAATTTCGGCTTTTGTGGACATGCAAGTACCGACCAGGAGTGGCGACGTTGCATGATCGCGCACGTTGCAGCAGTACTAGGGCGGATACAAGACCGATTTTCTGTGATTAGGTGCTAAGGCTCATAAGAAACAAATTGCTTACTGGTATGGGCAACCAGAGTCTCACTATGAAGCTATATACGGTGATTACTTGTATGCTGTATATGAAGGCTATTTGTTTACCAGGCTACAATTGTGGGAAGATGTCTGAATTTTAACTAATAGCGACACAAGATACTAACAAATGTTCATATTATACGTTTCTTTCACAGGATACGCAAAAATCAATATGTGCATAGCGTTAATTGTACTTGAAGTGCAAGTACCCCTGCTGTTTTTCCGCACAGGGGGTTTTTCGGGTCACAGGGAAGGACAGTACCAGTCTTTAAATTCTTGTCTTTAAGCCTTATTATTGAATGCATAACAAAAATACTGATTCTCATCGAAACCCTTATGGACTGGCGGTTTATCATCAGAGCTCTCATCAAAGCCTCGTTTTGGCTCGTTGTCTTGGCAGATTCATACTGGGACCTGCTGTCTGCTTCGGATTCATATGTCGCGATGCATAGGGGCGTACCAGGAAACAACCAGTGCCAAAAATTGCTAATCCACAAATGCACCCCTAAGCGAAGCTCTAGTCCTGTTTTAGAAGCTAGTTCCGTCATTGTCGATCATACTGGCTGCGGTGGAACAAGATCTTCAAGGCTTACCACGACTCCACCCGCGCCCCCTCTTTCCCCAGACTCCGGGGAATTTACAACCCCGATATTGCACCCTAATACTGAAGACGAGATGCTCTGGCCTTGGCCGCTGGTGCCTGGATTGTACCTCTAGGTTAAGTAGGGCAATGCCTTTTAGTGGTTAATGAATAGCTTGTCAGAAGGAAGAACAAAAGACAAGAAAGCTTTCTTTCGTACAGGTGCGTGGCTTTGTACCCATGCATTGTCTCCTTGTCCCCACTTCTTTCAGTCCTGTAAGAGGCAGGCGCCATGACGCACGGCCGCTGCACACTTATGTATGTATATCCGCCTGTCTCCTCCGGACAAGTTTGCTGGTTGAGCAGCTGTATTTTCATCAGAAAATCACAATGGTCGCCGGTTTTGCTGTTTGGTTATTTCTAGTCGCATTTTCATCTCCCTTCTCAGCCTTCGCTGCCGACTGCCCTGCATCACGACTTCATCTTTCCGAACAACCTTACGAAAATTATTTTCTTTCCGATTGTGTAACCAGCTCACATGTCATAATAACGAGCCCAGATGGCAACGATGGCAATACCAATACAAAGCCCAGGCTTTTGGTGGCGTGGCCCGCGGGAAACAGCGGGGTAGCTGCGTATTTCGAGGCCGAAAATAACGGAACACTCGGTCTGCATCTTGAGAATTCGACTTCCAGTGGACAAATATTGGAGACTGTCAATGAGCCTGGGTCATCTGAGAACCCAAATCCACGAGTCGGTGTCAAAGGCTACATTCACTTCGATTCGTCTGCACTCCTCACTCTTCCTATACTTGGATCTGTTCGAACTATTCGCGATTATTCAGAAGGGGGCGGGATATTGAATGCAGACGTTCAGAACGCTGTGGTAACGGAAAAATTTGGCAACACCGGCGGCACCTTCTATCGGACGTGGTTTGATGGGAAGACTACAACTTGGATTGACTTCACCCCTACTTCTGGGGCAGAACCTGTGCAGATCATCACAGGCGAAAAGTGGTTCCTGCGATTTGGTACTGGTACCTATCAGTTCAGAGCGACGTTCAACTACCCACAACTGGATCAATTGAGCCCTTCTGAGGTTCTAAGCAACGCTTCACAGAGCCTCATCACTAAGGACCTCGCTGAAACCACATCTTTGTCATTTTTATCGTATTCAAATAAACTTCTCGCAGGATCTTGGAGGTTTCTCACCTACTTCGGCCGCGACACCATGATTACTGCTCTCCTCATGCAATCAGTGCTGAGTGAAGATGAGGGAGGAGCAATTGAGGCTGTCATTGGTGCAGTTGTGGAACGCATCAATAAAACTGATGGCACTGCGTGCCACGAAGAGGTGATAGGGGATTATGCTACTTTTCTCAACCGACAGGATGGCAAGTCATCCACAGACCCCTTCTGTGACTACAAGATGATTGATACCGATTTCTATCTTCCGATTCTGATGAAAGATTATTTTCTCGACACAGAGACGGGACGAAGTCGCATTGTACCCTTCTTCGCTCGTAAAGCTACGTTCCTTCCTGAAAATGCCGGAGTGTCATATTCCAGCCTGGTTCAAAGCACTGCCGAGAAGATCATGAGACTCGCCGCTCCCTTTGCCTCCAACCAAACAGCGTCTAATCTTATCCATTTGAAAGATGGGCAACCCGTAGGACAGTGGCGTGATTCTAATACAGGCCTGGGAGGCGGTCGTATTCCATTTGACGTAAACACAGCATTGATGCCCGCTGGCCTACGCGCTATTGCTGCTTTATCGCGAGCAGGCTTCTTCCCCGATCATAGTGAATGGGCGAAAACCGCTGAATCATATGCACAAGTGTGGGAAGACGAAACACTACAGTTCTTCCGAGTCTCCGTACCTCAAAATGAAGCTCAAAGCCTTGTTGCCCAATACGTTTCAGACTCTAAATTCCCCGGGCCCTCTAATACTGACCAGATCAGTGGTAACGTCACGTTCTATGGGCTTGCTTTGGGAGGTAGCGATAACCAGCCAGTTCGCATCATGAATACAGATGACTGCTTCCGTCATTTTCTCTTAAACACGACAAATCAAGAACAGCTCAGCGCTTTCCTTGATCAAACTGCTGACCATATCCTGGACACATTTCCGGCAGGTCTATCTACGGGGGTGGGCCTTTTCGTTGCAAACCCTGCTTACGCTAGAAATTTCGACCTAGCCAATCAATTCAAGAACTCTGATTACCATGGCACAGTGGTGTGGAGCTGGCAGCTCGCTATGATGGCTGCCGGTCTAGGACGACAACTCGGTCGATGCTATGCCTCCAATGCACCGGGTAAGTACTTTTTCATTATTCTACGAGCCTTTCTTAGACAGATGACTAACGCAGTTCAAGACTTCTGCGGATCGGATCTGCATGGTAAAGTAAAGAACGCTTACAATACCCTCTGGGCTGAGATCGAAAAAAATCGCGCACAGTTGAGTGGCGAGGTCTGGAGTTGGAGATATGATAATGGCTTCCAGGCAGTGCCTCTAAGTGCGTACTCTTCGACCGAAAGTGACATCATCCAACTTTGGAGTCTTACCTTTTTGGCAATTGGGAAGCGGGATTTCTGAAAAATTGAAAGATAGGGGCGAGTTTTAAGCACGAGTTCATAGTATGGAAAAATAGACTGAATACCAATTACAAACATGTCCAATACCATCATAATCACTACGCCTATTCATTGGGCCCCATATAAAATTGTAAATTTTTCTTGCGATATTTCTTAGTAAGAGTACTAGAGCCTTCATCCCATCTTATCTAGGAGCCAGTTGGCCGCCGTGTAACACCGTCAATGGCTTTCATCCCATTGCTTGAAGAACCCTTCAATCGTCCTAGCTCGCCCTGCCGCATCCTCAATGCTGACCCACCCATTACCCGGTTCATTTCCATTAGCGAATGCAAGCAAGGTACTGAATACATTTCTGGCCGGTACTGGAAGCTCTGCTTGCTGGCTATTCCATTGCCAAGGCACTTCCTCAACCTCATTTGTATCAAACCAATGTACCTGGATTGTAAGTGGTGGGTCGTCAGCACGGGGCTCAAAGTTAGTTCCAGAAGGGGATACGAGACGAAGCTCCGCAAACTCGCAATTTATAGTCCAGGCGAGCGAAGGCGTGCCAGGAAATGGCTGTCCTCTGCGGTACATGTAGGAAAAGGTACCAGAAGAGGCTAGCGTGGCATGTAAGGAGATAAGGTCAGGTACATCAGAGCGCGTTGATCCTGTGATCGTGTTGGTGGAAGGATCGCGGATGCGTACGTCTGGGCGCTGGAGCTGGAGCTTCGTTTGAATCGAAGCTGGATCTAGCTCGCCCAAAACAGATAGAACAGTATCGAGAACTGGATCATGATATTTAGATCTCATATCAGTTGTTCTGAATTGAGTCCAAGAACTTACGATGACCGTTCCCTATAACAATGAAGTTACCCCCAATCTTCCTCTCGGTAAAATACCTCAACCCTTCTGGTAGGATTTCTCGATCAATTGTTCCACCATACGCTCTCACTTCAGAGCTTAGCACTTTGCCTAGTTCCTTTCCATGGAGACCGTTGTCTAGTAGGTCCCGCAACTTCGCGACGGACGGCGCCCATCGTCTCTGTAGCCCAACAGCAACCCTGCTTCCGCTTTTCCTAGTCTCTTCAACTAGTGTTTCGATATCTTTCTCGTTCGCCGCAATTGGCCATTCAACAAACACATCTTTACCTTTCTTGATCGATGGTAAAATAGTCTCAAAATGCTTGTCAACTCTCGTGTTACAAATGACCAGATCAACCTCTGGATCATTAGCTAGATCCTCGGGCGACCCATAAGCTTTGGTAGCGGAGGGTAAGTTGTATGTTTTGATAGCTGACTGAGCAGCTTGAGCACTGCTGTTTAGTAAAGCAACGATGGGAAGTTTCGAGCGGCCTGCGGGCGTGAGGAGGCCAGGCAGGTGAGCGGCCGATGCCCAAGATGTCTTCGCCGAGGCAGAAAGGCCGATGAGCGCTGTACGGAAAGGCGCTTTTGCAGATGCCATGATAGAAATTTTTCAGAGGGAACTGGAAAAGTTGACGGTGCAATGATGCGATCCGGCTATCTTATGTCCTTTGGCAGTGGATTTGTAATGCTCAGACTCCATGTAGAGTTTAGCATGATATAAGTACATCTGAGCATCATAGTCTGTATTTATAATCTGATCCTAGACTTTGGTGAAAATGAAAATGCGATGTTATGAGCATGAATACTCACGCCGAGGCGTGTATCGTTGAGTATTGAAAATTGAGGCAACTTTTACAGATGCCTGACAACCCAATATGTATAACCGAGGGACCTCTATTCATGATCTAAATCTGCTCACAGACGACCTTACGCTTGAAATGTCCCGATTCGATCCAATATTGTCAAGGCAACACAACTGGAACAAATTTTTCGTAGCAAGACGAAAAGAAACCCCTATTTTCTTAATTGATCAAAATGCTATAGCCTACCAAGAACGCGCGCGGCCTTCGAGAAGGGTCCGTGACCCTCCGGCGGCCAACATATCCGATCGTATAGGAAAGTGAGGGTCTCAGTATGTCTTTTCCAAAGTATTATAGTCCATTCTTACGTGTTGCCAAAGAGGAAAAGGAGAGGCCAAGACTCGGAGTCTCACCACAAGAAAGAAAATACGATTTCCGGCCTTGTCTTGGCTCCGAAGGAGTGGACCCCACCGGAAGCTCCCCGTTGATGCGGCGTTCTGGTTCGCTTCGCAGTATTACCTAAGTCAGCCTTGCGACCCTGCAATCCTAAAATGATGCGGGTGCTAGGTTTCTCAAATCCACGGGCCCAACCAAACCAAATCTTACCTACGACCTAAGAGCCCCAAGAGCCCCAAGAGCCCGGACGCGGTCCTACCTTCTACAACCTGAACAAAGGATTGGCCATCACAGTTTCACCTGCGTAATTCTTTGCAGGCAGGGCATCGGATTCGAAATGCCGCTTACCGTGTCAAGCGGGGCCCGCCAAATGTCCGATCCGATGTGGAGACTTGAGCATCGATGTTTTTGGGGGCGAGTATCATGAATACCAGGTGCAAGACATAAGAGAGAATGGGCTGCATCCATACTTGCCCTCTGCTTACTGCTTCTACGCTCGTTACGCTCGTTACGCTCGTTACTTAGACAAGTTCCTACAGAGCCTTTACACTCATTTTTTTAGAATACATTCCTTCATAGGAAACCGACATTCATTTTTTTTTTTTTTCTTTCCG
>Ga0247757_10002186_pt1 | contig 10540 bp, 10 predicted proteins | sample UWRJL126311R4_FD_180929 | JGI IMG/M metagenome (GOLD analysis project Ga0247757, IMG submission 180929) | Plant litter microbial communities from Arlington Agricultural Research Station in Wisconsin, United States - UWRJ-L126-311R-4 | ecosystem: Environmental > Terrestrial > Plant litter >...
AGAGAAGGAATTTAATTAGCTGTTGCAAGAGTTCTTCCTATAGAACTTCGTAGTTAGGTAATAGACTAGGTCTACTTAGATCGTCAGAGCTTATGCCGAGTAAGGTATATACCTTATTATAGCGCTTGGTAGCTCCGTAGGTATGATATATGTCTAGTAGCTTACTTAATGGGCATATATTTAGAGAAGCCCTGCCTGAACTATCTATAAAGTACTCCGATCTAAAGATCGCTCCTCTAATTAGGTAGACTACTGAATGGATTAAACTTCGCAACGCTGGGTGAGCTTCGTAGATATCCTCTAATAAATCGACACCTAAACAGAATGCGTATCCATTAATGCGGTTAGATCCATATATTATCAGGACATGTCGAGCTGCCGCAACTTCCTGAAGAATCTGGATCCATGTATTAAGATTTTTACCAATACTGTCAAGTGGCTGTTCTTATACCCAGATGCGCTGAAACCACGGGCGTTGAAGCAGCGCGAGAACTGCTGGCTGGATCCTTTCTCTGTCTGAAGAATGTTTAGACTTCTTGCTGCCAGCAACGCGTATGGCTTCGAGCGCTAGGTCGCTATCGTCCGCAACCTCGCCAAGCCAAATAACAACACGGTGTGCTTGGCCATAAATCTTCGCCATGAACTGAATCTGATGTTCTTTCTCTTCTCGGTTCGCTTGGTCAATGCAAATAGCATCTATCCACAGGATTCGTTCCATGGAGTGATTTCGAAGATATGAAAGCGCTGCGTGAAGGTTGACCGTAACATCAAAGCTGTGGTTGTGTATAAAAAGAGGCCGCGTGCTCTCCGGATTGCCCCATACATAGGATAGAGCCTCGTACAGATGAACTTTGTTGCACGAGTTCTTTAAAGAGTATTCAAAGAGCTCACATTGGATGTCAGCTGCCTTGTCTTCGTGTGGCATAAGGCGAAGCAGACGAATACTAGCATGCCCAGGTGAAAGCGGAGAGTAACGGTACTGTGACATGATATTAAAATATTATTTAGTAACTTGAACCCATATGGTTTGAACAACTATTCGGTGATGTGGTAAGGCTTGATGTTGTCCAGGCGATGCTCCCGCCGCTATCAGTGAGTATTGCTTAGTCAGCCCGATTAACGTGTTTCACCACTAAGCTGCGCACCCCGCCAGAATCGTCACCTCTACCTCACAACACATACGATACCAGCCTCCTAAACACTCAGAGACTCCAAAAAGAGAGCAGAATTTCTCTTGCAATTGTTAACTATCAGAATAACCTATCGCAATTTGTACGCGCCTTAGCAGCAGCCTATAACATGCCAGAATCAACACTACGAACACGCCTACAAGGTATCCAACCACAACACGACATAGCATCACCGCAACCTCGATTACCACTCTCTGAGGAGCAGAGCCTCGTTCAGTAGATCCTAGGCCTTAACCAACGAGGGTTTCCGCCTCAGATTATTGGCGTATGCCAAATAGCACACTATCTACTCATTGCGCGTGGCCAAGATCCTCCGCCAGCACTTATAGGCAAGGACTGGGTATCACGCTTTACTAACGCTCAGCTAGAGCTGCAGACAAAGTGGAACCGTCGATTTCAGTCGCAGCGCGCCCTCTGCTGGGATCCTGCTACTATACGCGTGTGGTACAGATGCGTAGAGGCGATGCGGTAGACCTACGGAGTACTTGATGAGGACACCTATAATTTTGATAAGACTGGGTTTACAATGGGTATTGCGGGCACATCAAAGTAGTTACTAGCTCTGAGACAGTTAACAGAGCAGTTACTATACAGCCGGGGAATTATGAGTGGACTACAGCGATTGAGTGTATCAATTCAGCTGGCTAGGCTACCCCACCCTTTATTATCTTCTCTGGCAAGCAGTACCTAGCTAGCTGGCATTGGACTCTACCTACTAGCTGGGTAATAGGAGTTAGCGACAATGGCTGGACAACAGCTGACGTAGGATTTAAGTGGCTACAGTACTCTAATCGGCATACTAAGTCTCGTACAGTAGGCACCTGACGACTGCTTATTCTGAGTGGCCATGGCAGCCATGCTACGCCTCAGTCCGATCAGTACTGTACAGAGAACAAGGTTATCACCCTCTGTATGCCTGCGCACTCCTCGCACCTCCTCCAGCCTCTAGATATAGGCTGCTTCTCGCCCCTGGAGGCTGCATATAGGCTCTAGGTTTAGGAGCTCGTGCGACAACGCGTCTTCCACATTGATAAGCTAGACTTCCTACAGGTTTATTAAGGCTTTAGAGAGACAGTATTTACAGAGTAAAACATTCAGGCTGGCTTAAGAGCAGCAGGGCTAGTCCCTACCTGTCCTGAGCGCGTTCTTTTGTCACTTAGTTGTCAGGACGCCGTCACTACCGGAGATGTCAGCTAATACTGAGGGCGCATGGACAGCAGAAACGCCATATACTGTTGATCAGCTGCAGCACCAGTCTCGACGTATACGGGATCTACTTCGCCGCCAGTCTCAGAGCCCTACAACTCTAGCTATCTGTCAGCTTGTAAAGGGATGCCGGCTTACAATGAATTTAGCTACGATACTCGCAGCAGAGAACATAAAGCTACGCTAGGCTAGTCAGCGTCGTAAGTATAAACAGCGATAGCGGCGACAGTGTGTTGCCTCTAGGGGCGCTCTGTAGGCTGAGGGAGGGCAGAGGCTGGCTGCAGAGACTGGTAGGGTAGTTGTAAAGAGTGAGCAGGCGTCGATAGCAGGGAGGCAACGAGCGCCGCCAACATACAGCAGGTGCCATATACAAGGGCACAAGAGGACTCAGTGTACTCAGCGATAGTAGCTATCCTATATATTTATCCATTTTATGTAATATTATCGCGTTGTGGAGCAATTGCTAAGGTGCGACGATTCTGGTGGGGTGCGCAGCTCAGTGGTGGAGCACGTTAATTAACCCACTAATAAGTTACATCAGAAGGTTCTTGCACTTCGCCGGTGCTAGCAGGGGGTTGCTGACCCTTTGCAGCCACACCCTTTGCACGGAGGGCGCGCTGCAGTTGGTGAAGAGCTGGAGAGCGAGTGCTTGTCAAGAGGTAGTGGCAGAGATCGTCAAGAAACTGCAAATGGTCAACGTCACACTACACTGGATCCTAGGATACGCAGGAGTCGAGGGAAACGAGTAGGCAAACAGGCTGGCGAAAGCAGCGACGAGCAGGACTCACGGTTGGCTTCTGAACTGGAGCAGACGGAACGAAGCAGAATGTACATAGCTGGCGCATCGTAACGGCTCATACTCATAGGATGTATGGCCATAGTAGAACACACACACACGTCGTGATTATTTTTCTCATTGAACAGAAAGCTAAGGAATGATGTTGTGTGCTTGAAGCGTGGTGGAGTAGGGTCGAAGGCTCTAAAGGATGCAGCAGGGTCTAAAAATCGGACCCAGACGCAGAGCTCCGCAGCAGAAACGAAAAATCGGTCTGCGGGGGCCAAGATCTGGCCCCCGATGGACTTCCGCGAGAGCGGCAGCGGTTCTTGGTTTGAAGTGGCTGCTAGGCACGCCTGCAAATGGGATTTCGAGACGATCCAAAACAGTCACCAGGATACTGTTCCAGCTATGAACCCGGTGAATAATGTGGCTAGGCGCCCACGTACCGTTCAATTTATAATGGATACCGGCTCCGATAATTGTACATGCTCTTTCTCCAGGCACATCATAATAGACATGTTGACTGTCGCTTGTGCCTGGCCAGCCACAGCGCTTATCTTGGCTTAATAGTGGGTCCTGTGCGCCGGTCATCCAGCATGGTGGCTTTGGCCCTAGTTCCGCAGTTCAGCCACTGCCGCTAATTGCGCCGCGGATCACGACGCATTGGTGACCTCACCTTCTCTAACGCGAGCTCGAAAGACAAAGGGACCCAAAACGCGTACACGTTTGTTGCATCAAGACCTTTGGCCACCTCTCACTCCACTACCATGAATGATGACCGACCCTAATTGAAAGCATCGAGCCAGGATCACGTCACTACTGGATATTGTGCCCGGGTGGTATGCTTCGCGGCGCAGCAAGCGATGACCGGACGGTTGCCGCAGACAGAAAAGTATCAGACTCTGAAAGTAGTGAAAAGGATCATGTCAATGTAGACGAGTTGGCAGATAGGGCAAACCAGCTTTTCGGGCCCAATGGCTGGTCAAGCGAGATTCGCAATTACACGACTGACTTTGTATGTCTTGCCATGCTACGGACGTATCTCTAGCGTGATACTGACGTCCAACACAGGTCGATATAGACCCGATCACAAACGAAATATCATTAGGGGTTTCAGCAATTGTACGGGTGACTCTTCGAAGAGGCACGAGTCATGATGTTTGTCCATGTACCCCGTTGTTGTCCTTGATGCTTACATGGCCCAGGGTATCGGCTGTGGTTCCGTCACAGCCTGTAGCGACAAGGGGAAAGCTTACAGGAAGGTGAATAAAGCGGCGGTTGCTAAAGGCCTTCAAAACGCTCTCTAGCTTTTTGGTGTTAGCGTCAAGCAACGCACTTCGGATGGCAGTTTGAACAAAGATGGCTTTAACGTATCCGCACCAGGTGAGCAAGACCTAGCCGATTGCGTTTTGATACTAATCAGGGCAAAGTACGCAGCAGTGCATCGCCGGAGATAGAAGGCAGTGGAAGAGAGCCGAACGATTCAGTTGGATTAGAGGGGGATTTCGTTGCACAAGAATTCGGCAGTGATCCATTCGACGAAATTGAGATATAACTTAGCGCCTACGTTCCAGCACATCAAGAAACCCAACCTACAGCCTATTGGCCAAGAAAAAGACTGTTGAGCGCTGCTTTTGAACCCACGCCTCAACTACCTCTCAGACATTTGTTCCGTAATACTTGTACATTTTGTGTTATGGATAGACAACAGTATTTCTTGTAACCATCAGGACACTCTGTCTGTAACGAAGGCATTTAGCCTTAGGATACTAATAAGAACAACAGGTAAAACGCGAAAACGAGGAGCGATCGAACCTATCGAGAACTTATGGCAACCGCCGCAATGGCACGTCTCCTTTATGTTTTGGTTGTATCCAATGCAGCGGGTGCAAGTAGGTGTAGAGAATATTTGGTAGTAAAGATGGATAGGACCAGACGGAGCTTATCTTATCAATTGAGGTCATCATGCGCTAACCTTGATTAGCTGTAACTGTCGCTGCTTCTGTTGCCGGAGTGATTAGCGCTTGTGACTGGCCCCTATTCGTGCTCGCCGCTGCAACTCCACGACGCTAGTCCTTGCACGATCAACTTTGGCCATGCCAACATGATCATCCTCCAGTTCAGCATCTTCCCTTGATCGTGTCGAAGCCTGGTTGCGGAACACCCCTCCAGCGTCTTCGAGTCCATCTGATTCCTCGTGCAAGCGACATCGCGATGACAACATGTCGCGCAACTCGAGTCCCAAACGATAACGCGTCGAAGCTGACGATGTGCTGTCAACCCCGAGCGCATCCCAAGTCGGCAGCATCAGCGTCGTGGATCTGTTGGACCGTACAACGTTAACAGCCCCAAGAGGAGTTCGAACCCGACGCGTCATCTGACCGAGCTGCGCACTGCAACGCCCTCTATCATGCTTAGCTCCTTCAACCAGGTGAAGTAGCCGCCACCAGTCGACGTTGCAGCTCGCATAAATAGCCTTCGCAGCCACTTGGGGCGTCGCAAAGGTCTTGAGACTTGCTACATACCCGTAGGCCTGCGCGAGGCCATTGAAGCGGAGGTTCTCTTCGTGCCCTCGCTCGCCATGGATCCCATCGACCCGGATGCATACGACTACGGAGATACACGGTCAGCCAGCGACCCGTTTCTGATGGACGTATTGGATCGCGTCAAGAGCATCTTCCAAGACGCCTACCATTGTACCGAGTTTGGGCGGGACGAGAAAGCCTGGTGCTATCGTGTTGTTTGGCCGTTGGTAGAGCTTGCTATGAGGCTTCACGGTAGCGCCAAGTTTAAGCTCAAGAGTGTGTATGATGCTCACCCAATCTAAACCCAAGAGCACCTACGTCTTGTACTGATCGACTTCAGGCAGTCGCAAAACATTCGATCTCGCTACTTTCTACCATCCTTGAGCCTACGACCGCATCGCCTAACAGAAGAGTTGCGCTTACGCGTAGGACGGACTCTTGCTTTTCGTACTCGTATTCCGACCCTTGTTTCGCACAACTGTATACACAGTTGGCGACTGCCAATACACTAGTCGTATTGCACACAATAGACAACTGCACCTGGCGCCTAGCGCTTTTCTCGGGAATCTAGGTTAAGCCAGAGAACGGCGATCTCAAGGAAGCAGGATTGTAGATAGTTATAAGGATGACAGCAAGCTTGCGGAAGAAGATGGAGCTGGGGCGCTTGGTATTCCCTGTCCTGCGTCAACCGCACTGAGTGGCGTGGCAGACAATGTCGCCAGCTCTACTGATAGGGTCAAGGCTAAAGTCCAGCCTTTGCACCTTATGAAGCCTACGCTCACCATAATCGGCAACGAGCACAAAGTTTATTATGCGTACCCTTCTAGCGTGGAAGGCGACAAAAAAGTGCTTGGACCTGATGAAAAGTTCGCCCACTTGACGACACGCTCGGTGCAGGAGATTTTTTAGCTCGTACGACTCTACAGACGGATATTAGAGTGGGAAATCCGGGGAAGCAACAAGTACACAAATGGAAGGGGGACGTTGGGGAGACTTTCTTGGACCAATGCTTAGGACATTTGCTGGGGGTGAGTGAGGCTCAAAGAGGCTCTGTCTTCATCTTCGAGCATTATCACTTTGGCCACGCACAACTGTAAGCTCTGCTTCAGATGCCCGGGCTAGAGATGCCCTTATGGAACAGTGCTCGATGTATGACTTGCGGTCCTCGACATCGTCAAATAGATCCGATTCTGTAATGATGACTAGAGGCTCCGTTCTCCTAATAACGGGACTCCTTCACGGTCTTTTAACGTTACACGAAAGCAGCGTCGGGAGCTACAGGCTCCAATGGAGATTTACAACGGTACAAGCTTCTGAAGACCAGTTTTGAATGTGGTATATCGCTTTTTTCGATACAAAGTGGCGAGTAGGTTGAAAAGAGGCTGTTCTGCTCTTTTGGGATTGTTGACAGACAACAAGACAGGCCCTAGCAGACTACATAATGCTCCAAAGTTATGGTCGAATACAGAATGCCTCTACGATTGCTATAATACCATACTATCCTCCCCTGGCGTTTCTCCCCGGAGAAAGAATGAAACACTGGCGTTTTTCTATTGTGAAGCTGAATTACTTGTATCAATGATTTGCTGAGGGTATACTATTCGGTCAAAGACATAGTGCTAGGGAGGTGGCAACATACTACATCAATTGTATTGCCCGCCTTCATGTCTGGTGGAGTACGAATTAATCCTGAATTACGTCGGCTGGCTATAGGACTTGTTTCTAGTTCCTGCAGTGGGTCTACCTAAGCAATCTGGGCGTGACCGGGTCTTGATGGTAACTTCGCACTGGATTTTATTTTCCGTTCATCCATCCCCAAAAACTCAACGTCTCTCTCGATTGTAAGGAGAGGCGCCGAGGTTTTTTTGGGGTCATTCAAGAAGAGGTTGAAATGGACGTTGTGGCTACACAGTTAAGGTATGCCGCGGTAAGCGCCAAGAGCTTTCATGCCCTCCCTCGCCGATTCGCCGCAGAAATCTTGGCTTGGCACTGATCTGCTGGTGAGAGCTTCGCTAATTAGTGCATTGTGCTTCCGTCCTACGCACTCTCTAGTCCTTGGAGTCTTTATGTTCCACTTTCGATTCTTTTCGAATAGCCGACCATCGGGCTTCAGGGACCATTTTCATTCGTTTAACGATCGTCGTTCGCCTTGTCCTTGTAAGAGCGGCTCAAGCGCAACAGCATCCGAAGTTAACCCTACATCATTTGCGCTCAGCTTCCCCACCGCGTCGTCAACTATAATGTCTCGCTTAACCTGAACCCGGCTGTCAGCAGGTTCAGTTCTAGCTTTGTTTACTGCTGAATATATCAACAAACTTTTGGAACCACACAACCTAGGCCGGATACAGTCCCTATCTGTACGGCTGCCCTGTGGACGATGCAGTTAGGACTTCTTTCTCGCTAGCCTCGAGCATATCCCACATACGTGTTACTGATGGCGAGGAGTAGTGAAGGTGTCTAGGCATACTTCGTGGACTGCGCTAGCAAAAGCTACGCAAATGCCAATACGCGATGTCTGTACTCGATCTACCAAGCCCCAGTAGCAGGATTTCTACCTCAGATCGAGCCTTAAGACCTTAAACATCCATCTACACCAACCTGGAGACGACGTGGTCCAATGTTTTGCTCTGCCGATGCGGGCCTCTTCGGCATATGCACCGGTTCTCGAGACGCTTGTCTCGTTTGAAACGCATGTAGTTCTCTATTGATGCCTCCATGGCTTCTCTCGAAATGCGCACGATACTTCTGACTTCTAAGTCCTTGCACGCGTGTTCGAAATTAACATAGTCTCTTGAGGTTAGTTCAAAGTCTAATCATATCATATCTTCCATTTTCGCTAACATCGGCACCTCTAGATCTACAACATCCTACAATCTACCACTTGGTATGCCCTCCGTTTGCGTCTATTACCGCCTGACAACGTTCATACATGTTCTCGATATACTTGGCGACATCAGACGAGTCCAAGATCGCCCATTCTTTTTCTATACATTGCCTCAGCTCGGCGAGATTCCGCGGAGCTCTTTTAGTCACCCTCTGTTTCATCAGCCTCCACACATTCTCTATCGGGTTCATGTCTGGAGAATTAGCAGGCCAGCACATCTTGTCTATACCACACATATCATGGAGCTGCTGGGTAAGCTTGGCCGTATGCGGGGAGGCACCGTCTTCCATTAGCACAGCATGTCTCCAGCGATTCTCCGGGTGTTGTACCACCCAGGCTATGAAGTGATATACCCAAGGCAGCACTCTTTCTCTATGTACTCTACCCGTCAGTCTACCCCACTCCTTCTCCATCACAACCATCGGCCCCTTTCCAAACCCCGAAATGCTGCCATGGATCGTCCAAGTTGAGTAAGTTCTCAATTTGGGAATGCAGCAAGACACATCATACTTCTCATCAGGCCGCCGAGTGACATAGGTCCTTCCGAAGCCCGCAGTCGAAAAGGTGCACTCGTCGGTCCACACGACCCGAGCCCACTGCTCTGGCTTCCAGTCTACATGCTCGGTCGCCCATGCCAAGCGCGCCTGTTTTTGCTTCTCGGTGAGCAGAGGCTTTGCAGTCGCGACACGACGGCCGTACGACTCCTTCTTGAATGCTGCCATGAGCGCTTTTCGGCCTGCCTGTACGCCTTCCAGCCGAGCAATCTCCTGGTACGTCATTCGACGGTGGGCAGCATTCAGGGTAGCACGGGTGACCAGGCGTTCACGGACTTCGTCTGTAATGGCAGGCTTTCTTCCAGCTTGCTTCGGCAGGGCTTCGATACCAGATGCAAGCACTGACTGTACAGTTGTTCGAGGAAGACCCATAGCGGCAGCTATCGCTTCTGCAGACCAGTGCGACAGTTCTGAGAGGGTGAAAATTCGATAGCGTTGCTGGGATATTAGTCTAGTCCCTGGTTGGCGGGTATGGTCTCGGTTGCGCTGCGATGGGCGCAGCGCACGATGCTGGCGAGGCCTCCGGACTATGTTAGGCATACTTACTCTTTGGTATACGTGTCGAAGTACTCACGGCTTCGTGCAAGCTTTTTATACTACAGAACGAACGTTCTCTTTCATTCCATCGATGTTTCCTGGATGACGGGTTTCTTGTTAATTTGCTTCTAATGCATGTAAAACAAACACGAGATGTGGCTCCTTGGGTAGCCATTGACTCGTTCGTGTTATTACCGTTCAGCAGACGCTAACCGCTTCCGGCAGCAAGTAGCTGCATGCACAACCTGACGCAAGCTGACTACTTGCAGTAGCTCTCAGAACCATAAGATCTAATTAATTGGGAGACAGTATTCTGTCCCAGCATAGAGCGTAGGTTCTTCGCTATCGTGTTGATAGCTTCGCCTACTCCTAGAGCGATTCGATAGGTTGCAGCACACTTACTGTATCCTAACAGTGCTTCTTCATGCTCAAGCCGACCGTCCATCTTATAGTGCTCTATCTGTGAGCTCAAACTTCGTCTGCGAGTCTGAACCGAGATGATTTATAGCCTAGATATCTGTGAATAGGGTGAGATCTAATCCTGCATAGGAGATCCGCTTTTCGTCGATTAGCGACAGCGTCAAAGGGTGCTCTGCGAAACTCGAGGGTGATGTAGCGTTTGAATTCCATTTCACGAAAGTCTGCGACAGACATAATCGCGCGTTGCGCCGCATTGCGATTTGATTTGATTTGATTTGATTTATTCTTACGCCACAGGGTGCCCAGCAGGCCCATAGGCTGACTAATGCATCTAACCTGATTTGTCTAGATCTCGGTTGACCCACGATTCATTCCTAGCCCGACGCAGCTTCATCCAACAGTCGTTCTGCCCCTACGCTTCTTACTATTGGTCCGCCCCAATTCTA
>Ga0247757_10002188_pt1 | contig 10531 bp, 10 predicted proteins | sample UWRJL126311R4_FD_180929 | JGI IMG/M metagenome (GOLD analysis project Ga0247757, IMG submission 180929) | Plant litter microbial communities from Arlington Agricultural Research Station in Wisconsin, United States - UWRJ-L126-311R-4 | ecosystem: Environmental > Terrestrial > Plant litter >...
GTACTCGGTCATCAGCCGGGCGAGCATCGTGACATCGGTGTAGCCGTACGGGGAGGTGCCGTTGATCTGGTTGGTCATCATGGCCAGCGAGGTGACCGACACCTGATCGTCAGCCCCGCGGTACTGCTCGACCATGGTGGCCAGGAAGTCGGCTCCGCTTCTGCCCGGCCGGTTTTCGACCGGCAGCGGCACGTCGACGAGATGGTCCTGCTGCAGCGCGTCGACGACGGCCCGGATGGTCACTTCGAAGCCGCTGCCCGGGCCCGCGCCCGCGGTCATCGTCACGGGTCCGGTGGGGTACGGCGCGGCACCGGCGACCGGCGCGGCGGGCACCGTCACACCCGCCGTCAGCAGCAGCGCGGTCGCCAGCAGGGTGCGCAGTGTGAGTGTCACGGTCGGCCGATCCTTGCGGGAGTGGGGGTTTCGGAGTGTGCGGCCCGGACGTTCAGCCGCTGCGTCTCGCGGGCCATGATGTCGTTGAGCAGCCGGGGCGCGACGACGTCGAGGGCGCGCAGCGCGAGCGCCTTGCGGGGTGCGATGCGGATCGGGCGGGTCCTCGCGGCGGTCACCAGCCAGTCGGCGGCTTCGTCGGGGCTCAGGGCGGCCAGCCCGCTGTAGGCCCGGGTCGGGGCGATCATCGGGGTCGCCACCAGCGGGAAGTACACGGTGGTGGAATGCACGCCGTGGTGGCCCCACTCGGTGTCGATGACGCGGCTGACCGCGCTCAGCGCCGCCTTGGATGCGTTGTAGGGCGCGAACATCGGTGACGACTCCGGCAACACCCGCCACGTCGCGACGTTGATGATGTGCCCGTCACCGCGGGCGATCATGCCCGGCGCCACGCCGCGGATGAGCCGCAGCGGTGCGTAGTAGTTGAGCACGGTGACGCGTTCGATGTCGTGCCAGCGGTCCAGGGAGTCGATGAGCGGCCTGCGGATGGACCTCGCCGCGTTGTTGATCAGGATGTCCACGGCGCCAACGTGTTCCAGGAGAGCATCGACCTGGTCGAGATCGGCCAGGTCGGCCCGCACTGCCATCGCCCGGCCGCCGGCGGCGGTGATCCGTGCCACGACGTCGGCCAGCAGGTCCTCTCGCCGCGCCACCGCGATGACCGTGGCCCCCGCGGCAGCCAGCTTCGGAGCGGCCTGCGCACCGATGCCCGACGATGCCCCGGTGAGCAGCACGCGTTTGCCCCGGAGGTCGATCGACGGGCGCGGGAACAGTCGCGGGATCGGACGCATGCCGGCCAACCGCAGGGCCGTCCTGATGCCGGCAGTGTTCACAGGGCTGTCCGTCCGTTGCGCCGGTGTTGGGCACACTGTAGACGAACAGCCACGATCGCATCTGCGAATGCGTCAGGAGGTTTGCTGAGTGCGACCCCGGGGCGCAGATGCCTTGCGGCTCTGGCGAAGTCGGCGCGGCGGGACTAGAAGGCCCAGTCCTCGTCTTCGGTGTTGACCGCCTTGCCGATCACGTAGCTCGACCCCGACCCGGAGAAGAAGTCGTGGTTCTCGTCGGCATTGGGGCTCAGCGCGGACAGGATCGCCGGGTTGACGTCGGTCTCGTCCTTCGGGAACAGCGCTTCGTAGCCGAGGTTCATCAGCGCCTTGTTGGCGTTGTAGCGCAGGAACTTCTTGACGTCCTCGGTCAGCCCGACACCGTCGTAGAGGTCTTGGGTGTATTCGACCTCGTTGTCGTAGAGCTCGAAGAGCAGCTCGTAGGTGTAGTCCTTGAGGCTCTCGCGGGTGGCGTCGTCAGTGGCGGCCAGCCCGCGCTGGTACTTGTACCCGATGTAGTAACCGTGCACGGCCTCGTCACGGATGATCAGCCGGATCATGTCGGCGGTGTTGGTCAGCTTGGCGCGGCTGCTCCAGTACATCGGCAGGTAGAACCCGGAGTAGAACAGGAAGCTCTCCAGCAGGGTGGAGGCCACCTTCCGCTTGAGCGGCTCGTCCCCCTGGTAGTACTGCATGACGATCTCGGCCTTGCGCTGCAGGTTGGCGTTTTCCTCCGACCAGCGGAACGCGTCGTCGATCTCGGCGGTCGAGCACAGCGTGGAGAAGATGTTGCTGTAGCTGCGCGCGTGCACCGACTCCATGAACGCGATGTTGGTGTACACCGCCTCCTCGTGCGGGGTCAGCGCATCGGGGATCAGGCTGACCGCACCCACGGTGCCCTGGATGGTGTCCAGCAGCGTCAGGCCGGTGAACACCCGCATCGTCAGCTGCTTCTCGTGCGCGGTCAGGGTGTTCCACGACGGGATGTCGTTGGACACCGGCACCTTCTCGGGCAGCCAGAAATTGCCGGTGAGGCGCTCCCACACCTCGGCGTCCTTCTCGTCCTGGAGGCGGTTCCAGTTGATCGCGGAAACACGGTCGATCAGCTTCATTCCCTCGGACACCAAGGACCCCATTTCGCCGGATTGTCGCCTGTGTGAGGTGTTCTACAGGCCACCACCGACACTACAACCTGTTGGGTGTGAAATCGGGTGACGACGCCACATCTTGTGGTGGCGTGTCGCCGCGCGTCAGGCGACGTGCTCGCGCCGGGTGACGCCCTCGTGCAACGGCAGGTCGGGGTCGATCCGGATGCCCAACACCTCGCAGGTGCCGTTGATCGAGCCGATCATGATCGTGGTGAGGTAGTCGACGAACCGGTCGCGCGGCAGACGCCGCGGCGTCTGCGGCTGCGAGCCCAACCACCAGTCGGTCGCCGAGGCGGCCGCGCCGAACGTCGCGAACGCGGCCAGTTCGAACGCCGCGCCGTCCAGCTCCATCTCGCGCAGCTCGTTGCTGAACAGGTCGGCCATCGCCAGCGTGATGTCGCGGCCCTCGTTGACCGCACGGATCGTCGACTCGCTGTGCTCGGCGAACCGGCCCTGCATCAGGAAGCGCACCACGTGAGGGTGCTCGTCGACCAGCCGGACGTACTGCTCGACGGCGCGCCGGATGATCGTGTGGGCGGGATCGGTCGAGATGTCGATCGACGGGAAGATCGCCGACCACAACATGTCGCGCAGGCGCTGGCCGATGGCCTGGAACAGGTCGGACTTGTCCGTGAAGTGCCGGTAGATCTTGGGTTTGGCGGTCCCGGCCTCCTCGGCGATCTCGCGTAGCGACACCTCGGGACCCTGCCGGTCGATGGCCCGGAACGCGGCGTCGACGATCTCGGACCGCACCTTCTTGCGGTGTTCGCGCCAGCGCTCACTGCGGGCGTCCACCTTGACGCCCGGCTCGTCGGCCGCGCGTGCCCTCGACCCTCGTCGCACCCGGACACTGTACCCGTTCCGGGGTGGCTGACCTGCTCAGACCGTGGCCGCCCCCGTCGCCGTCATACACGTGACCCTCCGGTCGGACGGCGCGTGATCTCCGGCACTCGGTACTATCTCGTGCGACGAGTCGCTCAACGAGACGAGAAAAATGACGCAGCGATACGACCTGGTCATCGCAGGCGGAGGACCTTCGGGGTCGGCAGCCGCCTGGCAGGCCGCCCAGACGGGCGCCAAGGTGGTTGTCCTGGACAAAGCCCAGTTCCCCCGCGACAAGCCGTGCGGTGACGGACTGACCGCCAGGGCGGTCAGCTACCTGCAGAGGATGGGGCTGGCCGACGAGGTCGCCACCTTCCACCGGGTGAACCGCGTGACCGTGTTCAGCCCGACCCGCTGGGAGCTGTCGTTCCCGAAGCGGCCGGGCATGCCCGATCACGGCCACACCGTCAGCCGGACCCACCTGGATACCGTGCTGCTCAAGCACGCCGAGTCCGCGGGTGCCGAGGTGCGTCAGGGCGCCGAGGTCGCCGGTCCCGAGCTCGACGCGAACGGCCGGGTGGTCGGCGTCGTGCTCAAGAGCGGTGAGAAGGTCTACGGCGACGCGGTGATCGCCGCCGACGGGGCCTACTCCCCCATCAAGCGCGCCCTGAAGATCGACTCGCAGTACAACGGCTACTCGGCGATCGCGATCCGCTCGGAGATGCCGGCCAATCGCCCGGACTCCGACAGCCTCGACATCTACCTGAAGCTGCAGTTCCAGGGCGACCAGCTGCCGGGCTACGGCTGGGTGTTCCCCATGGGCAACGGCGTGTTCAACATCGGGCTGGGCTACGTGAACAGCTACAAGAACTGGCAGTCGATCAACGCCACCCAGTTCCTGGGCGAGTTCCTGCGCACGCTGCCCCGCGAGTGGGACGTCCCGCCGATCGAGGAACTCAAGAAGAACAAGAGCGTGCGAGCGTGGCGGTTGCCGATGGGCTTCACCGCCTGGCCGGCCTGGCGCCCTGGTGTGCTGTTCACCGGCGACTCGCTGGGCGCGGGCAAGCCCGCGTCCGGCGCGGGGATCTCCAAGGCCCTCGAATCCGGTTTGGCCGCAGGCGAATGCGCGATCGCGGCGCTGACCAACGGCGGCCCGGACGACTTCACCAACTACGGGCAGCGGATGGAAGCCGCGTGGGGCCGGGAGTACAAGCGCGGCCGGTACTTCCACAAGCTGGCAGGCATCCCGGCGGTGGCGAACACGGGCATCAAGCTCGTCGACAACGCCCGCTTCCGCGACCGTATGCTCAAGTCGTTGTACAAGAAGGCCCAGGGCCCGCAGCACACGTACTGACGAACCGAGACCACCCCGCCGCATCGTCGGCGCCCCCGCCGGGTGTGGACATCACGTCCGCACCCGGCGGTGTGGTCTCCTGACCGGCACATCGGCTGCCGGTGTCGGTGGCCGGCGTTACGGTCGCACGCATGGAGCAACGCATCAGCCTGATCACCCTGGGCGTCGACGACCTCCCCCGGGCCCGCCGCTTCTACGAGGAGGGCCTGGGTTGGCAACCGAAGGATGCGCCCGAGGGCGTGGTCTTCTACCAGCTTCCCGGGATCGCGTTGGCGCTGTTCGGGCGTGACGACCTCGCCGAGGACGCCCACCACGCGGTCGACGGACGGTTCAGCGGCATCTCGATCGCGATCAACCAGCGCTCCGAGGCCGACGTCGACGCCGTCCTGGCCCAGGCCGTCGCGGCGGGCGCGACGATCCTCAAACCCGCCGAGCGGGTGTTCTGGGGCGGGTACTCCGGCTACTTCGCCGACCCGGACGGTCACGTCTGGGAGGTGGCGCTCAACCCGCAGTGGACGATCAACGACGACGGGACACTGACGATCTGACGGCGCCGACCAGCGGGCCGCCTCAGTGGAACAGTTGCTTGACCTTCAGGATCAGTTCGACCACCCCGTAGGCGAACGGGATCGCGACCCACAGCCACGCCAGCGCGATGTAGGCCTTCGGGACCGTCGCCCGGTAGTCGTGCAGATCGACCTCGGCGCTGCGATCGGTCATCGGGTGCTCCCCTCGGCTGCGTGGGTATCGGCGGCGGTGCCCGGTTCGTGCCACCTCGCGGCGACCGGCTTGATCAGCTCGTTGCACACCAGCGCGACGAGCAGCAGACCGATCATGATCGAGAACGACAGGGTGTAGAGCTCCGGGCCCGACTTGCCTGCGTCGGCCTGACTGTCGGCGATCGCGTTGACCATGATCGGCCCGACGATGCCGGCCACCGACCAGGCGGTGAGCAGCCGGCCGTGGATGGCGCCGACCTGATAGGTGCCGAACAGGTCACGCAGGTAGGCGGGGACGGTCGCGAAGCCGGCGCCGTAGAACGACAGGATGAGCAGCGTGCAGACGATGAAGACGACCTTGTTCGAGTTCTCCATCAACGTGATCGCCAGGTAGAGCAGCGCACCCACCCCGAGGTACATCCGGTAGACGTTCTTGCGACCGATCTTGTCCGACAGACTCGACCATCCGATGCGGCCCGACATGTTCGCCAGCGACAGCAGCGCGACATAGCCCGCGGCCGCGGCGGCCAGCGCGGCGGCGGTGACACCCGGCGTCGGGAAGTAGTCCTGATAGATCGGGGAGGCTTTCTCCAAGATGCCGATACCGGCGGTGACGTTGAAGCACAACACCACCCACAGCAGCCAGAACTGCGGCGTCTTGACGGCATTGTTGGCCGAGACCTGCCCCACCGAGACCATCGATCCGACCGTCGGGGGCTGAGGCGTCCACCCGTGTGGCTTCCAGTCGGCCCGCGGCACCCGCACCAGGAGCCAGCCCAGCGACATGAACACCGCGTAGACGAGACCGTGCACCAGGAAGGTCTTGGCGATGCCTGCCGAGTCGGTGCCGAACGCGCCGAGCATCGCCGTCGACCAGGGCGAGGCGATCAGCGCGCCGCCCCCGAAGCCCATGATCGCCAGGCCCGTCGCCATCCCTGGCCGGTCGGGGAACCACTTGATCAGCGTCGACACCGGCGAGATGTAGCCGATGCCCCAGCCGATGCCGCCCAGCACGCCGTAACCGAGCAGCACCAGCCAGTACTGCTGCAGCGCCAGGCCGGCGGCGCCGACGAGCCAGCCACCGCAGAAACAGCACGTCGCGGCGAACATCGCCATCCGGGGGCCGTTGCGGTCCACCCAGGTACCGAACAGCGCCGCCGACAATCCCAGGACCACGATGCCGACCGTGAACGGCAGCGCACTGAGGGTTCCCGAGATGCCGAGCGCACCCTGCAGCGGCTTCTTGAACACGCTCCAGGAGTAGGCGGCGCCGACGGACAGGTGGATCGACAGTGCCGCGGGCGGAACCAGCCAGCGACTCCAGCCGGGTGAGGCGACGATGCGGTCCCGTGAGAAGAATGTGGTGGCACTCACAGCCTGACGGTACTTTTGATTGCGATCTCAAGCAATTTGGCAGGAAACGCGAAGCGCAGTGCTCACCGTCCCCCGCGTCGCCCCGGCGGCGGTGTGCGGTTCCCCTTCCCCGCCGCCGCCCGCGCAGCCTGTTTCGCGCGGGTCTTCTCCCGCGCGGTCCGCTTGGGTGGCGGTTCGGCCTGACCCCGCGACGAGCCGGATCTGCGGCCCCGCACGATGCCGATGAACTCTTCGAGCAGCGCCGACTGCGGCCCTTCCGGGAAGGCCAGGCCGACCGGGCAGGACGGAGCGTCGGCGATCGGGCGGTACGCGACATCCTTGCGGTGATACAACCGGGCCAGCGATTGCGGCACGATCAGCGCCCCCGTTCCCGCCGCCACGAGTTCGATTGCGGCGGAGGTGGTTTCGGGACGGTGCTCGACCGGGACACCGGGCGCGTCCGACCAGGCGACGACGTCGTCGAGGGGACGCAGCATCGGTTCGGCAACGAGGTCGTCTGCGCTCACCACATCGGCGGCCGTCACGACATGGTCGACCGGCACCACCACCACGGTCGTCTCGTCGTAGAGCGGGATGACCGCCAAGCCGGTGGTGTCGACCGGCAGGCGCACCAGAGCCACGTCGAGGTCACCGCCGCGAACGGCCGCGGCCGCGGCCACCGCGTCGACGCCACGCAGATGCAGTGGGATGTCGGGGTGGCGTTGCGCCCACGTCCGCGCCCACTTCGCCGGCGTGCCACCGGGCACGTAGCCGAGGGTGAGCGAGGGCGCGTTCACCGTCTCAGGCTACCGAGAAGGTCCCGCCGATAAACTCTGCGCATGAGCAGGCCGAACGCGCAGTCCATGAAACCCGCCACGGCGGCCAAGAAGCTGGACGTCTACCTGCCGGCGACGCCTCCGGAGTTCCAGCAGAATCCGATCACCCGCGACGACCTCGCCGCCCTGCAGGCCGAGCCGCCGCAGTGGCTGCAGGATCTGCGCCGCAACGGGCCGCACCCGAAGAACCTCGTGGCGGCCAAGCTCGGCGTCTCGATCGCCGGCCTGGCCCGCGGCGGCGTCACCGATGCGCTGACCACCGAGCAGATCACCGCGCTGCTCGAGGAGAAGCCGGAATGGCTGGTCGCCGAGCGGGAGAGCTACCAGCACGTGCTGCGCGAGGAACGCCGACTCAAGGCGGAGAAGGCCCGCAAGGCCTGATTCCCGCACGGCCCGACAGCCTCGAGTGTGGGGCTCATGTACGCAATCTCGCGCACATGCGTACACAACCCCCACGCTCGCGGCGGTCTCACAGCATGCAGCTGACGCAGCCCTCGACTTCGGTGCCCTCCAGAGCCATCTGACGCAACCGGATGTAGTACAGCGTCTTGATGCCCTTGCGCCAGGCGTAGATCTGCGCCTTGTTCACGTCGCGCGTGGTGGCGGTGTCCTTGAAGAACAGCGTCAGGCTCAGCCCCTGGTCCACGTGCTGGGTGGCCGCGGCGTAGGTGTCGATGATCTTCTCGTAGCCGATCTCGTACGCGTCCTGGTAGTACTCCAGGTTGTCGTTGGTCAGATACGGCGCCGGATAGTAGACGCGGCCGATCTTGCCTTCCTTGCGGATCTCGATCTTGCTCGCCACCGGGTGGATGGAGCTGGTGGAGTGGTTGATGTAGCTGATCGAGCCCGTCGGCGGGACGGCCTGCAGGTTCTGGTTGTAGATGCCGTGCTGCTGCACCGACTCCTTGAGCCTGCGCCAGTCGTCCTGGTCCGGGATCTGGATGCCGGCCTTGGAGAAGAGGGAGCGAACAGTTTCGGTCTTCGGCTCCCACGCCTGCTCGGTGTACTTGTCGAAGAACTCACCCGAGGCGTACTTCGATCGTTCGAATCCGCCGAAGCGCGAACCGCGTTCGATCGCAAGGTGATTCGAGGCGCGCAGCGCGTGGTAGAGCACGGTGTAGAAGTAGATGTTGGTGAAGTCGACACCTTCCTCCGAGCCGTAGAAGATGCGCTCGCGAGCCAGGTAGCCGTGCAGGTTCATCTGCCCGAGGCCGATGGCGTGGGATTCGTTGTTGCCCTGCTCGATCGAGGGCACCGACCAGATGTGGGTCTGGTCGCTGACCGCGGTCAGTGCCCGAATGGCCACCTCGATGGTCTGGGCGAAATCCGGTGAATCCATCGTCTTGGCGATGTTCAGCGAGCCGAGGTTGCAGGAGATGTCCTTGCCCACCTTGGCGTAGCTGAGGTCCTCGTTGAACAGCGACGGCGTGGAGACCTGCAGGATCTCCGAGCACAGGTTGCTGTGGGTGATCTTTCCGTCGATCGGATTGGCCCGGTTCACCGTGTCCTCGAACATGATGTACGGGTAGCCCGACTCGAACTGCAGCTCGGCCAGCGTCTGGAAGAACTCGCGCGCCTTGATCTTCGTCTTGCGGATCCGCGCGTCGTCGACCATCTCGTAGTACTTCTCGGTCACCGAGACGTCGGCGAACGCCACGCCGTAGACCCGCTCGACGTCGTACGGCGAGAACAGGTACATGTCCTCGTTCTTCTTCGCGAGTTCGAAGGTGATGTCGGGGATCACCACACCCAGCGAGAGCGTCTTGATGCGGATCTTCTCGTCGGCGTTCTCGCGCTTGGTGTCGAGGAACCGGTAGATGTCGGGATGGTGGGCGTTGAGGTACACCGCGCCTGCGCCCTGGCGGGCCCCGAGCTGGTTGGCGTAGGAGAACGAATCCTCCAGCAGCTTCATGATGGGGATGACGCCCGAGCTCTGGTTCTCGATGTTCTTGATCGGGGCACCGTGCTCGCGAATGTTGCTCAGCAGCAGGGCGACTCCGCCACCGCGCTTGGACAGTTGCAGCGCCGAGTTGATGGACCGGCCGATGGACTCCATGTTGTCTTCGATGCGCAGCAGGAAGCACGACACCGGCTCGCCGCGCTGCTTCTTGCCCGAGTTCAGGAACGTCGGGGTGGCGGGCTGGAACCGGCCGTCCATGATCTCGTCGACCAGCTTCTCGGCCAGCGTGGTGTCACCGGCGCCCAGCGTGAGAGCGACCATCACCACCCGGTCCTCGAAGCGCTCGAGGTAGCGCTTCCCGTCGAACGTCTTGAGCGTGTACGAGGTGTAGTACTTGAACGCGCCGAGGAAGGTCGGGAACCGGAACTTCTTGGCGTACGCGCGGTCCAGCAGCGTCTTGACGAAGTTGCGCGAGTACTGGTCGAGCACCTCGCGCTCGTAGTAGTTCTTCTGGATCAGGTAGTCGAGCTTCTCGTCCTGATTGTGGAAGAACACTGTGTTCTGGTTGACGTGCTGCAGGAAGTACTCGTTCGCGGCCTGCACGTCCTTGTCGAACTGGATCTTGCCGTCCGCGTCGTACAGATTGAGCATCGCGTTCAGGGCGTGGTAATCCATCTCGCCCGGAAGCGCGTGCGCGCCGGTGGCTAGCGGTTCTGCAGCTGTGACGGTTGGGGGCACGACTGGTCCTTCCAGAAATCGGTGAGGCCCGCGCGGACGGCGAAGACGTCGTCCGTGGTGCCCATGAGTTCGAAGCGGTACAGGTACGGGACGCCGCACTTACGGGAGACGACGACGCCCGCGTAGCCGAATTCGGCGCCGAAGTTGGTGTTGCCCGCGGCGATGACACCGCGAATCGACGACCGGTTGTGCGGATTGTTCAGGAAGGCGATCACCTGCTTGGGGACGTAACCCCCGTGGTCGGGATCGGGGCCGTTGGCATGCCCGCCGCCGTAGGTCGGCAGGACCAGCACGTACGGCTCGTCGACCTCGATGCGATCGCGCAGCGGAATCCGGGTGGCGGGTAGCTCCAGCTTCTCGACGAAGCGATGCGTGTTCTCGGAC
>Ga0247757_10002189_pt1 | contig 10522 bp, 15 predicted proteins | sample UWRJL126311R4_FD_180929 | JGI IMG/M metagenome (GOLD analysis project Ga0247757, IMG submission 180929) | Plant litter microbial communities from Arlington Agricultural Research Station in Wisconsin, United States - UWRJ-L126-311R-4 | ecosystem: Environmental > Terrestrial > Plant litter >...
CGCGAAAAATGGTATAATGTACCCAACGCAACTGTACATTAACTTGATTTACGCGCGTCTGTCTTTCGAGTCGCACGAACTACGGCCCCTGCAGAATTTAATAGACCTATTTAGTTCAAAAATTTATAAATATGCGCTTCAGGAGCGCACAGAAGTCTATATAATATAAAACAGAATACTTCCTCTCGTGCATCCTGTCCTGTAATCCGTTGGCCGATGACGGCATCGCGACTTAACAGCTCCATAGTCTACGTGTCGAGCTCTAAGAACAAATATCGAAGCAAACAGCCTCCTATATTTTTCAGAATACTATCAGATACAGCCGAAAGAAGGCCCAAACAATTATATGTTGGCAGGCCGATATCACTCTCACTGGTCAACCGTAACCCAGATTTCACGGCTCAGCGTTTTACAGGGCGGGACGCGCATGGAAGCAAAATTGTAAAGGCTCGCATCTTGCATAGAGGCCTATTGGATGGGTCTCAAAACCTTTATAAGCGCGTGACCGGACAGCTGAGGGTTTCTTCACCGGTGATCAAGTTTAGACCAATAGCTCTCATCACGGCTCAGCATTCGTGGGATGATCTACAATGTCAGGTCATGACGAAAAGAAGTTATATAGCCTCGAGCCATATTAAGGATGCCCATTGGATAGACGCTTCGTATAAGCACGGCTCAGCATACTTAGGGTATGATGCGATTAAAAGGAGGCAAACGAATCGAAAATTGCACAGGCTCGCGTCTCGTTCGAAGCTCATTGGATCTTCACAGAGCCCCTCGTATATGCACGTATGACAACACGCTTACCAGTGAAGATTAAACCTATAGACACCCGCTACGGCTCAGCATCGGGGCAACTTAATACTGTATTAGAATCTGGATTGCACAGGCCCACATCTCATGCGAAACCTCATTGGATGAACCTAGAAGCCTTCACATACACACCCCTCTTCTGGACCCATAGCCTTTAAATTACCTCCAGTTACCGTACCATCGTATATGCATGCTGTGGTCAGGCGTACGCGTGCGCATGTCTCAAGCTCTATCCAATAAGAATCTCAGTAGGGCGAGAGCCTGAGCAATTTAGTTTTCATTCATCAGTGAGATGCATCATGACCAACCGCAGCTGTCGCGGCTCAGCACCGTATTGCCATAAGCAGCAAGATGAGCCATGGTCACAAGGCCCAGTGATCCCCCCACTTCGTACACCCACGACGCACCCAAGGCAAACTGTACCGGTCCACTTTCGCCGCTTCGATGTCTACATTCCCAACTTAACCTCGCATCCGGAATGGAAAGCTCGGCTCATTTCCAACATCAGAAATGTTGAAAGAGAACGTCTGAACGCGAAAGGCTCTGAATATGCATCCCCATCTCTCAATCGCCCAAGAGGCGCTCCTCTCCAGAGCTCCGCCTTTTTCAGCCTGACGCTCACCGGAATATCTCGCTCGGATCGCAAGCGAGCATGCCTCCTCGCCCCTCTCGTAGGCTCGATTGGATCGGATGCGATGCTCAGAGAATATTACCCACACGGTCTCGAGTATGATTTAAGGTAAACTAGCAGAACGCGCACAAACGTTCGATTTCGAAAACGCCTCGAACTGCTCTAGAACGCCCAAAACACTCACGAACGCCCAAGCACGTCCAGCCTCGCAAGACGCATCCCTCACCCCGCATCATCCGGACACTTCGATTCCGCACGCACCCAACCTGTCAACCGATTCGCGATATCGCTCACGTAGCACGCCGTCGCGCCCGCTTTCTCCGAAAGATCCCCGCTCTCTGGTATATACCCACTATTCCAAAAAGTTAGCAACCAGTCGACGCCGCATCGCGAAGCCCATCACTCACCTATTATACCCCCTCATCGCCTTATACGGATTCCCATAGGTATTCAAATTATCCACGAGCCCCCACCCATGCTCCGTGCCCTGCGTCCCATCCTGCACCATCTGTAGAATAGAGAGGCGGGAGTGTTTGGCATCATACTCGTGGCCGTTGTGGGACTGCATGAGGCCCGGGTTGCGCGTGCCGCCGGAAGAAGTAGTGTGAGGTACGAGAGGGCAGCCGTTCGTTTCCTGGATGATGGTAGCGAGGATGATGCGGTGGTCGACGAGGGAAGCGTTGGCGCGGTCCTGGATGGCGTCGTAGATGTGTTGGATGATCTCAGGCGTGTTGTCGGCGCCACGGCCCAGCCAGCCACAGGAGTATTTGAAAGTGTCGTAGTTGGCGGACCACATGTCCTGGAAGGAGACCCAACGGTCTGCGGGCGGGAAGTACGAGGCATTGCCATGGTAGTACGTGTAGCTGTCGGTGCCGGTGCCGATGCCGATGGTGGTATCGTTTACACTTTTGCGTGTTGCGCCACCCGAGTCGAAGGCCAAAGTGCTGTTGACTTGCGCAAAGGAAGGTGTGTATTTGAAGCCTTTTTTGCGGGAGAGCGTGACTGCAAGCGCGATGATAATGATCAGGACGATGGCGGAGAGGACAGCTAGGCTGATGACCATGCATCTGCGTCTCCGGCTCCAGAAGCCACAGCAACATCTTCTCCTGTCGTCATAATCATCGTTCTCTTCCACTCTGCCATACTTGAAGAACTCCGCTTCGTCGTATGTCGATGTGTCCCGGACGTAGCTGTTGCGCACATGTCTTCGATCCTCCCGATCTCCTTCACGATACGAACGGCGCTTCCCAGGCGACCGCGCTATCCTGCGATCATGTTCTTTTAGAGAAGAAGGGGTGGCATTTTGCAGGCCGGGACTCCTCTCGAATTCCAATACTGATGTGACGACAGGAGAAGTTTTTTCGATGGGCTCCCTTCCTCGTTTTCTCTCTGGGAGTGGAGATTTCTCCCTGTACTCCTTAACTTCCCGGTTCGCGTGAGGTTCATCAACAGGTGTCGTCTGTCCCTTCGAACGTCGTCGCTTCGGCCTCCTCCAGTCATCCGTGACCTCACGCTGCGCTTCCCTGGCTCGCCTCCGCTCGATCTTAAAGCGTTTGTAGCATCGGCTGCACAAACTGAGACCTTCTGGCCCAGGACACAATCGTTCGTCGGCAGCAATGTCTGGGCTATCACACAAGCTGTTGCCACATGTCGTCGCACCACTGTGGGGGACCGAGCGTTTTTCTGATCGAGAATCAGCTCTTCGCTCACTGCGTCTCCTTTCCCGAGCCTCGTGTGGGCTAGGTCTAGTAGCAATGGGCTTAGGTCTGGTAGGTACTACAGAGCTAAGAACCGGAGGCAAGGGCGCGGACGGCGCAATTGAATGGCGCGTTCTCGTTCTGGAGTAGTCGTGCTGCGGGTATTCTGGATACTGCCTGTCCATTGCGAGATACACAAGACATAAAGCAAATGGATGATAAGGCGGCGGAAGACATGGCTAGAGACATATTGTTTATCATTATTTCGCTGCTGGGACGGTTAATCGCATGGCGGGGCCGAAGGCTGGGGGTGGCAGGAGCCGCCGCGCACGGTCCACCTTACTGCACGTGCTGCATTTCCAGTTACCATCACATCTTGCATAGGCCGATTCAGAAACCTGGAAACATTTTGCTCTACACCTATTCGGGGCAATTGCTCTTAACGGAAGAAATCCTATGTTTTGTTTTGTCTCCTTTGCTCGAGTGTTCAGCTCTTAATAGCGATCGCTAGGTTTCCGCGGCCATTTCGCCGTGCAATATACGGTCCCTCCTGTTGTTTGATTTTCAATTCGATTGAGAACAAATGCATTGTAGCCTGCTGGCTGATGTGGGTTGCTGCTGCTCCATCTTTCGCCTTGGTTGTTCAACTAAGCTTGAAGTTGTACGAAGACATCTCGACCATCTTGCAACTTCTCCGTAACGCCACTCTCCGGAAAAATGACGCATAGTCTTAGCCTGAGGTCCATAGCATTGCCGCTAAGCCTCTCACATATTGCTGGCGGACCGCTCTCGTGGATATAGCCGCCGTCATGGTCTGATGAATATGCTAAAAGCTATAGATGCAACATACGCTCTGAAGCTAGAGCGTCAGCAAAGAAAGGATGCGCCTAGAAAGTGGATTGCACTATTGCATATCGAAACGCAACACTATGGCCTTGACTGTTATGATATAGAAAGATTACAAATCGTCGAGAGATTGATTGTGATAAAAGGTCACAAGGGACAGCCGGTGGAAACGCAGCAGCGATCCTATGCAAAACTTTCTCCAAACGACGATTCTACAGCTACAGGGTACGCCCAAGCTCGATGTCTAAATTCCCTTTGTGATCTCATAAACAGATTGGAACGTTGATACAAGGAGATGAATCGATAATTATCTGTCGTGTATCGATAAACAAAGTATCCACAACGTAGCGCTGACGGTTTCCCTACAAGGATGCCCGGACGTACTCGTACCTTCCGTCAGTCTTCACGCCCCCAATACTTGTTACAGTGCACCGCCGGCATCACCCAGAAGGCTGATCTGAGTAACAGGGGTGACGCCTAGCCGAGTTAAACTTACTGGAGTCGGTACCCCTCAAATCAGATGAAACTCAGCGTGTAGGTCAATGGGTGTTGGGATTTCGAAACTAGTTGGCAAATGACGACTCGCGTCGGCTATTAGCCGAAACTGCTGAAGTGTTATTTGAAGACAATGCCTTTCCAAGTTGGATTCCCACTCAGCCCGACAAAGTTTTCATCATGGGGTGGCTGGGCGTGTCCAAAATTTGATTCCATCCCATTTGGAACCAGGGGAGGCATGAAAGAGATAGGTTTTTAATATTCACTAGCCTACTACTTGCGCTTCAGGCAAGAGAAAGCGAGGTGTTTTGAGAGTGCTACCCTCTACATGGATGATATCAATCAGTTTGAATGCTATTAAGGTTGCTGTGCTAGGAACGCCTTCTCTCAACCCATCAAATGGCACTTCAACCCTTCAAGAACCTGGAAATCTGACCCAAAAAGCGAAGGTGGTGGCTATGAATTTCATCTTGATAAACAACAGATCGCGCAGATTTTTCGAAACTTATAATATAGCCTACACACTAATAAAGCCACCGGAAACATTCCTTTTCTTCCGGACCAGTCATGTCTGGCTTCAGGTCAGTCGAGGCCCCAATCCTCGGTCCTAAGACAAGTCTGGCAAAGAAATTTGGGATGTCAATCCAACAAACTGTAAAGAGCTCTTACTCTATGAGCGCGACCTAGAGAAATGGCATGTCAGCCTTCCCAATGGCCAGGATGTAGAATGTGACAAGGTCCGAGGATGCCTCAAACTCAGTCGCGAATGGCGAGCGGGTAAACCCGATTTATTGGAGTTCGTTGTTCTAGCACCCACGCCGTTGTCTCTAAAGGATGAGGAGAAAATATTTGCCCTTCGAGTACCGCTAGTCGAAAGAGTTAGGAACCATAATCCTCCTTTATATAGAAGAGTGCAAGGCGGTCTCTTTGTGGAGGGCGATGCCTGATTAGAAGCGGAGCCTGAAAGAAACTCATCGTGCTTGTGTAAGGATGCTTGCAAAGACTAGAAAAAGCTGACATAATATCATCTCTCAGTGGCCCTCAATTTTTTCATATTAGACACGTCTCAGGTGTCAACGTCATGGTTCACTTGTTTTTTTGAGAAAATAGGACACTTGGCGTGCTGATTTCGTTCCAATCACAAACCTCGAATATAATAACATCCTGTGTCAACACCAGACGACCCAATGTTTACCTCCCCAACAACCCAAGCCATAATCCCCAAAAATCAAAGGCTTAACACGAACGAACTTAAATAGAGTATGATCAGCATAGTACTGTCCACCATCTTCATCCACAAAACTACAATAGACCAGTCTTGACAGAAACATTAGCCTCAAATGTCTTTCACCATAGGAATGGATGCCTGCAGTCACGCTGTGTCCAACGCTAACCTGCTAACGGATGCCGATTTGCAAACCCCGCTTCCGCTGGACCTTAGTATACTCGATTCCCCGCCACAGGTGCGCAACCTGGGCTATCTAGGAAACTTACCAACAGAACTCCTTCTTGTGATTCTAGAAAAGCTCCCGTTGACTTCCCTTATTCGATTCCGAAACACAAGTCAATCCGCCCGCCATTTTGTGGACACCATACCAAAGTTCAAGCAACTTGTTCAACACGCACCTCAAGCCATCAGAGGCATAGTTGCATTACAGACTACGGTAGAGATCACGCTGCCCAGTTTATACAAAATTCTTGAAGGGCGGCACTGCACCCGCTGCGGACAACTGGCGCAATATTTCTGGCTGCCCACAGTTTCACGGATGTGCTTCGCTTGCGTACATATCCGACTATTACCGCTTACGAAGAGCGAGTTAATACGGACTTATCCATTAACACGTGAGGAACTCCTTTCCGTCCCATCCTTCCGTTTCCCCGCCACGAGCTTTACCGGCGGGAGAAACGGCAACATTTTCAAGGTATCCAAGCCACACATTCTTTACGACACCATGACTGCCAAGGAAATCTTGTGTGCAAGAACCCGTGTTCAGGTCCTGTCGCTACCGTGTATATTCTATGAAAGCTCAAAGGTTGAAAAACTCTTACTCCGATCTAAGCAAGAAAAGCCTATTGTTCTTGATAAGCGCCACTTACCACGTCGTATCCGCCGCACGATGGGTTTAGTAATTGCACCCTGGATCTCACCTGCAGGTTCGGAAATGGGGGTTTACTGCAACACATGTCTCTATACGAAAGATCAACACTTGTTGTATACGCATGCAGGTTTGCGTGAACATCTTGAAAACTGTCGTGTTCAGCCGATCAGTGGTGTTGCTTTGGGTTTACAGACGCTGTATATCGATAAGATGGGTCTTCGATTGGCAGCTATGCCATGAATGGGATCTAAGTAGAATGCTGTTCGTCGCATTTGGACGGAATTGACTCTGATTTTTGATATATGTTTTCAGGTGGTTATTTTCGTTTCCACCTGACATTTCTCACTCAGGTATTCATCACATAACTCATACGTGTACCACCGAACCACTTAATGAATAGACAATAACAACCAAATTCAACCAAAACAGTAATTGGAAACATGGGTATTAGGAAAAAATATTTCGAATTTGATTCTTGTAGGGGACAAAGAGCGTCTTATGCGTAACGTAATCTCGCTCCGGCAGTCTCTACTGTCTTATACGTTGCAGCGACACTTCTCTAGACAGGGCTGTACTCAAGTAAGTATTGAAAGTTTGCCTACGGAATAGGACACGCATTTTTCATTGCTATGCATTGAAATTCCTCATATGTTCTCCCACGATTTTCAGTTCGTCCTTCCTTTTTGCATTAAGGATTTTCCGGAGTAATTCCTATACCAGGTTTATAATTGTATTACTGCTCTGAGTAGAGGGTGCACATCTCGTCACGAAAAATTCATGCTTTTAAAGCCAAGATGCGTTATCCAGCAGAGATTTATATTACGCGATCACTCTTAAAGGAAGAAAGGTTCCATGGCGAGAGAAAGCTTCTTTCACTTTCAGTCACTTTCGAAAAGAATCGAATGGAGGCTCCCGAGACTGGTTGTTTCCACTTCCGCCCTCCCTTTAGCTTTTATGCTAAAGCAAGTCTAAAATATAGACCTGGTCTTACTTTTCGCTTTAACTTTGGTCGCAGCGCTGCGTTTGGGCTTGTCTTAGTGACTGTCGGGTTGCAAAAGGACTATCCTGTACGAGTACATACGCGCAAAATTAGGGATTAGGTTACTTCCAGCACTGGCTCATATGACTGGTGAGACCTTCCTATCTTCTACAACGCCAAACCCAACTTAGGATTTTGATTAGAATTTGTGGTGGCTGTGTGCAGGCCAGATGTTTGCCGAGGCAAACCTTTGCAGAAACAGGATGACTGAGAGTAAGGCCACTATTAAAAGGCACTTAGAGCCTCGTAATCTATTCAACGGCCCTTGACGAGAGCTCTTAACGGTGTGGACGCTCTTGAGATGCAAGAGAAACTGAGTGAGCGCATCTACATTTGCTAGTGCTTACCGATTTGTACGCTTATTCCTGATTTGGTAGTGCTCAAGTATAACTATACTCGCTTCTAAACAATGCGTAACTGGGTGATGTTATCTTTGGCAATAATTCATTACCATAAGGAACAAGCGAGGCGAACACGTTCCGTATCAACAACATGCTCCAGCTAATTCTTCGATATATGTCTGCTTACATGTCCACGGCGGAATAGCAAAGAGCGAGAGCGAGAAGTTTCGGCCGAGCTACCGACCGACTGGGTACCCCATGGGAGTACGAATCCTGCAACATATTAACCACTTCCGGCAGAGCTTCCGTAATATCTACTCTCCAAGAAAAGGAAAGTATTAGAGTACGATGTACAGTACAAATGCGTGGTAATTTTATTGTATTACACCAACCACGGGTTCTCCCGGTCCAGAAGATGCGTGAGGTGCCCAAGATGTAATCATCAAGGAATATTTCAAAAGTGCGCCCTAATTATGAATCTCATTCATCCACGAACCTAAGATATATAGGCGCTTGTTTGTGGGCTTGGTAGTCATGCAACAGGGGGGTTAGACGCATCCCTTGTATCGCTGCCATGCGAGCCGACACATTGGGAGAAAGCGGGGAAGCACATGCATTATCGCAGCTGTGAAGTGGGCGACCGGTAGTACTTTGCAAGGCCATGTCAGCACTGATATATAAAGAGACTGTCTCATTGCACATAAATTCCCTCATTTCAACTCACTATGTTGATCTTTCTAGGCCTAATACTTACTGCGCTCGCAGCATGGGCTTTGTATCGGCTATCTGCTATCGGCAGACGCCCAAAGAACTTCCCACCAGGACCACCAACATTGCCAATTCTTGGTAATCTACATCTAGTACGGCGATGACTTCATATAGGGCAACGCACTCTCTGACCACATGAAGTTGCCCGTAAAAAACCCTCACTTGCAGTTCGAGAAATGGGCCAAGGAGTACGGGCCAGTGTACTCTTTGATCCTGGGTACCAAGAACATGATTGTTCTTTCCAAAGATCAAGCCGTCAAAGACTTACTCGACAAGAAGGGCGCAATATACAGTGGGCGACCTGAGTCATACATTGGCCAAACTCTGTGCAGTGGAGGGCTCAGACTTCTGTGGATGGTATGACTGCCCTATCTTTTGATACTAGTTACTGAACTCAACAGCCATACGGACCCACATGGCGAATCGTAAGTACTTTGATATCGGAATTTACTCCGATAGAGTAGGACTGAGTCTCTTGCAGCAGCGACGGTCAGCGCACAACGCACTCCACATGAAGCAAGCTGTCAAATACACTCCATATCAATATCTGGAGAGCAAACAGCTTGTATACGACCTTATCCAAAAACCTCAAAACCTCAAGGAACATTTTCGGCGCTTTTCATCATCAATGATCACCAGTGTCATATTCGGGTAAGCGACCCTCCCAGTCCTATGGTTGGCAAGGAGCTTACCAGATCAGGTTTCGATGGAATACATTCGAAGAGCCAGGCCTTCAAAACTTTTTCCACATCCTCGATCTCTTCGTAGCTATAAACCAGACCGGCAAAGCGGTACTGGCAGACTTCTTCCCCATCCTGCGAGCTCTTCCTGCGTGGCTATCACCAGCCAAGCGTCAAGCCATCGAACACCACAAAATGGAGAAGGATATATACAAAGGCCACTGGATGAAGGCCAAGCACAAGATCCTAAACAAAGAACTATCCGCATCATCATGTATCGTGGGTGACCTCATGCAAATGCAAGCAGAAGAAGGCTTCAGCGACGACTTTGCTGCCTATCTCACCGGCGCATACCTCGAAGCCGGCAGCGACACCACGTCATCCGAGCTGTACGCCTTCGCCCAAGCCATGCTTTTATACCCGGAAGCCCAGCGCAAAGCGCAAGCGGAACTCGACGCCGTAGTCGGCGAAGACCGGTATCCTGATCTGGATGACATGCAAAACCTGCCCTACCTCCGCGCTTGCATCAAGGAAACCCTACGCTGGATGCCGACCGCGCCCCTCGGTGCAGTGCCCCACGCTACTACCGAAGACGACTACTACGAAGGCTACTTCATCCCCCGCCACACTTCCGTCGTGCTCAACACATGGGCTATCCACCGCGATCCGGAGCGCTACCCAGACCCCGAACGCTTCCTGCCAGAGCGCTATCTCGGCGACGACACCAATGCTGCAGACAGCGCAGGCCAGTCCGACGTCACCAAGCGCGATCACTCTGGCTTTGGAGCTGGCAGGCGCATATGTTTAGGTACGCATGTGGCTGAGCGAAGCATGTTCCTGGCCATGTCGAGGACACTGTGGGCGCTGGAGTTCAGGCCACCAAAGGATGCTAATGGGAGGGATATCTTGCCGAAACAGGATGATTTCGAGCAAGGATTGGTGGTTTTGCCCAAGGTTTTCGGGGCGGATGTTCAGGTTAGGAGTGAGAAAAGGGCGAGGTTGGTCAAGCAAGAGTGGGAGAGGGCTAAGCAAGGGTTGGATGGGGAGGGGCAGTACTTGGTCAACCCTATTTGAGATTGTGAATATTGGGATACTTTGTTCCTTTCTTTCTTT
>Ga0247757_10002190_pt1 | contig 10519 bp, 7 predicted proteins | sample UWRJL126311R4_FD_180929 | JGI IMG/M metagenome (GOLD analysis project Ga0247757, IMG submission 180929) | Plant litter microbial communities from Arlington Agricultural Research Station in Wisconsin, United States - UWRJ-L126-311R-4 | ecosystem: Environmental > Terrestrial > Plant litter >...
AGCGTGGGAAGCCCTCGTCGAGCGCATGGGAATTCCAGAGAACGAACAGGCGGGAATTCTCATCATCAACGGATCGGGAGGCGTAGGAAGCGTAGCAAGTCAGATTGCGCGCAACGTGTTGAAGTTGCCGGTGGTCATCACCACCACGAGCCGAGACGAGACAACGAAATTCTCGAAGGAAGTCGGCGGCGCGACGCATACGGTGAACCACCGAGAAGACATCGTGCAGCAAGTCGCTTCGCTGGAGCTCTCTGTCCCGATTAAATACATCTTCATCACGCATACGCCTACATCGGGGTATCTTAGTCCGGCGGCACAAATCTGCGCGCCGTTCGGCAAAGTGTGCTCCATTGTACAGGATAAAGAGATGCCGATGTATGGAACGGAGTTCATGGCCAAGAGCTTAACTTTTGTGTGGGCACTACTGGGCACGAAGCCTTATTATGGCGTTAATGTGGACAGTCATGGGAAAATACTGAGGGGTCTTGCGAACTGGGTAGAGGAGGGGAGGGTGAAATGTCATTTGATGCAGAAGTTGAAGGGTGATGAAGAGGGGATTAGGAAGGCGCACGAGATTATTGAAGGGGGGAAAGCAGTTGGGAAGGTGGCGCTTGAGATGTAGTTTGAGATGGGGTGAGAAATGGGATGAGGCACCTAGTCGGAGTTTGAGAAGCTGAATGATATTAAATCTGGAGAATGTGTAAGACGCGGTGTATGACTCAGACACTGCATCCTTCGCCTAGACAGCTATAAGTACATCCTATATATCCAGCACTTTGACACCAATAACACTACTCGCATATTCTCGCAATACTGCGCACAAAAGATGCCGCCTGCCGACTCAAGTGAAGTCAAAGTCCTAATAACCGGCTTCGGCGTCCGTCTCGCCCTCCCTGCCCACCTCTACAACTAACCACCCCAGCCCTTCCTCGATATAACTACCAACCCCTCCTTTCAAATCGCGCAATCTCTCCCCACTACCCTCGTCTCATCTTCCGGTTCCTCAATCTCCCTTATCGTGCCCGACACCCCCATCCCGGCTGTCTACCACAAGATTCTTGCACAGGCACCCGCTCTCGTCGCACGGCATTGCCCGGACATAGTTGTGCATATGGGGCTCGCGGTCGAGCGGGAGTATTTCGCTGTAGAGCAGAGCGCGGCGCGGGATGGATATCACGAGGTGCCTGATGTGGAGAGGAGGGTGTTTACGCGCGCGGAGAACAAGAAAGAATTTGGTAAAAGCACGGAGGTGCTGTCTTGCGGGTTAGATCTCGAGAGTGTGGTGGATGAGTGGCGGGAGAGGTGTTCAGGGATGGTGCTTGGTGGGAGCGGAAGTGGGAAAGGCAAGAGAAAAGGTAAGGGTAAAGGGAAGGAGGGGAAGAGTGTAGATGTAAGGCTAAGCGATGATGTGGGGAATTATGTTTGTGGGTTTATTTATTACGTGAGTCTCAAAGAGATGCTGGGGCGAAAGGGGAAGAAGGATGTGGTGTTTTTACATGTACCACTGCTGAAGGAACAAGAGGTGGGGGTGGCAGTGGAGGTTGTGGGCGAGTTGGTTCGGGCGTTAGTTGATGCGTGGGTTGAGAGGATGGAGCTGGGCGAGGAAAGAGAGTGAGCGACTGAGATGTACCGCTGTGTTTGCGTCTTGAGGGTTATGGTCATAACACCGCGTAGCTTCCAACAATTCAATTGGGTCTTTAATCTTCTTATTATTGAGTGCTGTGTCAGCTATGTTTACACGTCCCACTTCGTGAGTGCTCACCACCTCGATCACCGTTCGTTCTTCGTTCTCTTCCATGACATCGCTTAGGGCCTTGTTAGTTGATCCAGCGTATTCCGGTGTAAGTTCAGACGACGCCTTAAGGCATGGCTGCCTTGTGATAAGTGCCACCCGCAAAGTGAAGTGGCGCGACTCCCACAACACAATAATCTCGTAAAGACCAAAAGAGAAAAAAAGAGAGCAGAGCCTATATATTATTTTTAAATTGGAAAACTCTCATCGAAACCAGTAACATTCCTGTTTAGGGTGTGGAACGCAAAGCGCGCAAGGCGTTCGGTTCGATCCCTACTGTGGGCATTCTAGGGGAGACATCTTGGTAGGGCCAGTGTCACTGAGGGCTGCTAGGAGACCTGGGTCAGGCTCGTGTTTCTGACGGAGTTGCAGCAGATGTCTAAACATCTTTTTTTTTCTTTTAATCTCTTGTCTTTTGTTATTACATAGCTTCTTTGCACAGTAGGCTTCATGTAGTCTAGTGAAAACTCTCCTTAATATAATGGACGACGGCCACGACAACGGAGACGACGGATCATTTGTGTACTTGCTGTTTAGGTTAAAGCTGTACGGAGTGTGCTCTTAGAACAGAGGAGAGTTATGAGAGGGGTGTCAAGTCACTTAACGGGTCAGGACGCTCCGATACGTTCATCTAGAATCCTTTTAGAACCGTGACTGGACCTGAAATTGCGTAAAAAAGACACTAAGTCATTCTAATTTATATAGAGGAGGTGAAAAGGTCCCTTCGGGAGCGGTGAGGTAGATAAAGGAGGGCGAACGAACAGGATGTGGTATTGTTCGTAGTCTAAGCTCATATTTGTATTTTTATCAACATTGAAAGTTAAGCTGGAGAATTAAATTGCAGCCGCCATCAGAGTAAATTGTTTTTAATCTTGTTATGCACTGCACGAAATGCACAGGTAGCTCAAATACAGCATTAGGTATGAAGAAGATGTCGTTGACTTTAGCTAATGATCTCACTCACCCCTTAATTTTCTCCACAGATCGACTCTTGATTTATCAATAATAGTTAAAAAGTCTGGGAATGAAGAAACATGTTCAGCGACGATGCATTTGACAAGAAAAAGAATACGGCCATGGTTGCTGTAAAGGTTGACCAGCAAGGAAGCTCGGCAAAGTCCGCTCCCACGTGTCGCCTTCTAATTGGAAATCTAGCCGAGTGTAGGACAATATCTAGCGTTAACGAATGTGCAGCTAGTAGTGTGTTGGTAGTCATCCAACGAGGTTCCAAGGAGCAATGATGCAAAGACCCTTGGGCGAAGAGTTCGGGCACCCGATTGATCTAACTAAATTTAGTTAGGTAGACCTGGGACGCGGAGAAGTCTCAGATTAGCTTCCACATCGATAATTGCGTCGACCACAAAGCCGTAAACAACCGATGATATGACCGACTACCCGGCTTAGAATAGACTCTGTACTCAGACATAGGCTCGGGAGATGTTAGCAACAGGTACCACTTTGTCAAGATGCTCAGCAAAACTTGTACTGGCCTCCAACATTCCGACAGCAAGCCGGTCTAGCTAGTCTGGCACATACTTTCAGTGGCTAGCTCGTTGCGATACGCCAGCCAATGCAAACCACAGGCCCAACACCGAGCCCCGCCTACCACAATAGGAATTTGTACACGTCTAGATGATCAGCAGGAAGGGGTATCAATAGTGCGGGGTATTTAAAGATTTCACTTCCACATCTCATCTTGAGAGATTATCACAGTGCCCATCGAGTCAACCAAGCCAACGAATTACGAGGAAGTAGGCTTGTGAACAATTGCATTTCCACCGCATAAAAATGACGATTCAAATTTACTCAGACCCCTGCACGATCAATTCCCACAAAGTCCTTGCGGCACTTGAAGAGATGAACGCAGATTACAAGCAAAACCTCATCGACTATTCTACTGCGCAGCACAAAAGCGAATCTTTCAAGAAAATAAACCCACACGCCACGGTACCCGCCGCCACCCATGAAGACTTAACGTTGACGGAGTCAAATGCCATATTGCAGTACGCGGCCGACATTACCGGCGCCGAGTCAATGTACCCTAAGAACCTGAAAAAACGCGCCGATATCAACCAACTCCTGTTGTGGGAAACTTCAATCTGGTTCCCTGTGTGCTACGTCTACGTGATCGAAAACGTCCTCAAGCCACTTATGAAACAGTCATCAGATCAAGCCGCCGTCGATGCCCAGGCCGAAAAATTCCACAAAGGTGCTGCCATTCTAAACGAGCGGCTCAGCAAATCTAAATGGATGACGGGAGACAATGTTACAATTGCTGATTTTGCTATTGCGGCACCCATGCATTTGCATGAGGCGTCAAAGTTGCCGCTAGAAAATTATCCACATTTGGAGAGATGGTTGGTAAAGGGAATGAAAGGGCTGGAGAGCTGGAACAAGACACAAGAGCCGGTCAATAAGGCGCTTCTTCCGGGTAGCTAGGTAACGGTGGAGTGTCTCAACACTAAGGATATACGCCATGCGACAATTTTAGACACTGAAATTCATCAGAACGCTAGGCCGATCGCGTCTAGTCTTGCGACTCGTTCCATGAATTGTACCTTTCCAATGAAATACAAAGAGCGTAGATACTCGACTGATGAGAGCGCATATCCTCCGGTAATATTATCAAATATAAGCATTTTAGAAATCGCAAGTATCGTGCAGCCGGTTTTTGAAAAAGAAATCTCAAGTGCCGGACATCACGCGCTCGCTATTTTTATGAATGGCTTTCCTTTGCGCTTCAGACTACATGCGCATGTCCTTTTGAAAGGAAAGTGGCTATAAAACATCAAAGATGTAACCCCAACGAGAAAAGATAAAATGATCCTGGCTGATTTAGTAAATAAAGCGCAGTCGATGCTGCAAATCTATTCAAGCTTCCCGCTCCACAGCCTCCTACGTAGTTGCTTACTAGCTACACAAGATTGACAACGATCGTGACATGTAAGCGAACGGGCTGGCTAAGCAAGTGTTCATCCCCAAGGACCAAGAACACACATCGATCGAAGTTATGTACTGAAAGGTCCCCATCCTGCTTGATCAACGCACGGTATCATAGTGGAGACAAATGGGTATTTCATTGAGCACCGTTGTAGGCCTCTTACATGACGTAGTTAGCTCCTCTAGACTAACCAAATTAGTCTTGTTTCAGCTATGCAGGGGTATCATCAGCTCGTACAGGGCACCCATTTTCCTAGTTCGTGGATTTGCCTGAAAAGTTCCGAGTCGTCGGGTTGCATTAATGATCATCCGTGCCTTATTAAATCCAATGGGCCTCTCAAGATCCATTGATGAAGTAAGTAGGCAATCGTGTGACACCCGAAATCTGTGGGGAACGACCTATTCACCGATTAGCGGTCAGCCTAAATTAACGATAAGAAGTGAAACGCGCATATATCGGCAAACAAATGGCCTTAGTTCAACCTATGATCCTGCACTACTGAAGCTGATCAACGTTTGACTCAACACAGGTTTCTTCTGTTTAATTTACATGGCCACCAGCCTTTGTCGACCAACTGTTAGGCCAGAGACTCGTGATTTTCGTCTCTTTTTGCTCCTTCCAGGCTCATGGCAAAGCCCAATTCGGTGCGAACTCAGCGCAGCCTCGCTACGTGACCAACCAGTATATGAGGCTATATCATACACTTGGGGACATCCAGATGATACAAAAAATATTTACGTGAATGATTCTATCATGCGGGTCCCTTCCAATCTTGAAGAAGCTCTCCAACATCTCCGAAAGACCGATGAATCATTGATCCTTTGGGCAGATAAGATTTGTATCAACCAAGACGATGCAACTGAAAAAAGACACCAGGTAGCGATGATGGGTGAAATATTTCGTTCGTGCTCCTGTACATATTTCTGGCTTGGAATGCCCAGTGAAGAGACCATGGCCGCTGACGTCAGTCCATTTTTCTTCTTTTTGCATTACTCAAACAACCGACATATTGCCGACCTGCCGTGTTTTGAACAGTCACCACTGACAGGCGAGTGGTCGTTTGTCAAGAATGATTTATTCGATTCTATTTGGTTAGCTTTTCGTGATCTGTGTTCAAAGCCTTGGTGGTCCCGTCTTTGGGTTGTCCAGGAGGTCTTACTTCCACCTAAAGGCATAGTAGTTTTTGGGAAGTGGCGCGCGCCCTGGGAGCCTGTGAGACAATCAATCAAGAAGTATTCCGAGCATCTTTCAGGATGCTGCTCGAGCTGTTATCAACTATTTCCGGACGAGTATATTGTTGACTTCGATACGAACGCTACGCACCATCTCCACCACTCAGTGGCTGATGTCGACAAAATGCTCCGTATGTTTAGACATAAGTTGTGTCGAGATCCAAGAGACATGATATACGGCTTACTCGGTTTGATCGGATCATCTGGCCTATTCTCAATCAAACCTGATTATACCCTAGGAGTGGATGAAACATTCTTTCAAGTGATGGAAATCCTAAACAGACACTCTAAGAGAGATTTGAGGTATTTCACTGGTCTTGGGTTTAATTCACAACGACACGGGCTGCCCTCCTGGGTGCGGGACTTTGCTACACCATCTGACGCTGGGACGACAAGCCAGGAGATCCTACGATACGAAGCATATTCGCTTTATGACGCAGCAGCTAGTACCAAATCGAACCTCAAGTGGTCCAATAGATTCAATTTGTCAATAACTGGAGTATTTGTGGATAGAATTCAATATGTGGGTCTACCAGTGCAGAACAGAAATACGAAGCATATCGGTGAAGTATTGCTCAGCTGGCACAAATATATGAAATCAGAATGTACTCGCAAATTAGATAGTCCCAGCCTATCTCAAGAGCAGGTTTTCTGGCGCATTGTGATGGCTGATGTGTTTTCAATAGGAGAGGGGAAGTGGCGCAGAATCCTCAGTGATGTCATTCCAGCAAAGATAACCAGTGGTGACACAAAGGACCTCGCTACTTGGATTTCAAATATCAGAAAGACCTTTGTCAGAGCTGGTGAGCCTCCTTTTATATGGAAGTCATTAGTAGCAGCAACGTGCGGACGAAGTTTCTGTCGGACGGAGAATGACAACATTGGTCTCTGCTTTCCTACTAGCATTCCCGGAGATGAGATTTGGGTTCTCCACGGAGGGAGAGTGCCATTTATACTTCGACCATGTCCCGATAACAATACAGTAGGGGACGCGAGCCACTACAATCTTATTGGTGAAGCATTTTTATATGGATTCATGGATGGAGAGGCACTGCAGGGGGAGTGTCCAGTAAAAGAGGTCGTCTTAAAATAATATCTTCCTGTAGTCTCAGATTTTCACCGAAAAGGTGACTACCCTCTCTGAAACTTCGAGCACACAAACGGAGACATTAACGGTGAAGCGTGAAATTGACTACAGAATCGGGAAAGATCAAGTAGTACACTTGAGTCAATCTCTGGAGATCCTGTGATTCCAAAAGTAGCCCCATTCTCAAGATACGACAATCGTTCTAGTCTACAGCTATCGTTATATCCTTTTTAGTGACGGTAAGGATAAAAACCCTTATATATCTTAGTTAAATACATACTATAGAAGTCAGTTTCTAACAAATGTGCTAAATTAAGAATAGACTTATATTGAAAAGATATGTTAGCGCGTTGATTACTACGCATACCGTGGTGTAGTATCCTATTGTTCGTCCGACCCGACAACGAACCGAGGGATTTTTGAGGATAGGTATATATTTGGGCTCCAACTGAAGGTCGGAGCAGCGTCCTTTGTTATTATCTTGTGGTATAGAGTAATATTTAATTATCATCTATCTTTGAGAATTAGAAGTATCGTTTGTTTATTAGAGTTATATCGTCATCTATTTCTAGCTATCTTCCGATTGCAGATCGCGGATTCACCTTACGAAAACCAATCCAACCCAATCCACTCACCCATTCAATCTTTGGTAAATATTTTTCCTTTAACCAAACATCACTCAATATTACTTTAAACTATACTATATATATCTTTCACGCTATTACGCGTTATGAAGTAAGACCTATATCTTACTTAATAACTTACATTACGAATTGTATATTTATCTCCTTTAAAATATACTATGAATTTATAGGTAAAGATATCCTGAGTTATAGTAGTTATAGTAGTTATAGTAGTTATAGTAGTTATAGTAGTTATAGTAGTTATAGTAGGGTTCTAGTGAGGGTAGCTAGCTCACTTATATGGCTAGCTCGGCCGCGTCGTCTTTAGACGACGTCGTGCCGTTTATTCAGTATCTTTATCTCCTTAGGCGGAAGTAATGCGTAGTCACCAGTCTTTCCTACTAATTATATATGAACCCTTTAGGTACCTTAATTATATAAGTATGCATTCGAGTGAATTAATCTAACACTATATAAATAAGAACTTTTAAAAAGACTACTTCTATAGCCTATATTCTCTACTACTACCTCTACCTTTATAGCTTATTTATTTCTTTAGACCCTCTATCTCCCTTACTCCTTCTATCTACTTATTAGTAACCCTTAGATCGTATAGCTCTAATAATTGCCTATATCTAGGTAATACTCCCTTCTCTAGAAAACTTATTATAGAGCTCCCTTTTAAAGCTCTTACTCTATAGCAGCTATTCTCTACTTATAACCTATAATAATCGCTTCTCCTATAGATCTATTATAGCTAATACCTCCTTCGAGGCTATTATCGCCTCTAGTCCTCCTTCTTACCTTATTAAATAATATACTATATACTATCTAAGGTAGTATATCTAGACTATCTTAGATAGGTCTAGATATATATCGTTAAATTTGGCGTATTTGTCTACGCTATAGGCTATGTTTTAGACTACCTCGTCTATCCTATTCTATAGGAATCTGGCTATATCTAGAGTAAGGCGCTTAGCTACCTTAAAGGCTAAATAACTATAGTAGGCGCCTATACTAGTAGGGCGAGGGATAGTAACGTCGTTATCGTCCTGGTAGAACGTTATAGCAAAGTTAGTAATAGGCTCTATAGGTAATTCTAGTTAGCTTAGGAATCTTATAGGCAATAAAACGCTTACGCATGCTAATATATATATATTTAAATATAAAAAAAGTTTTAGATAGTTCTTTTTAAATTATAGCGTTTATTTAAGATATAGTAGTTTTAGATAGAGTGGTTTAAATAGACGAAGGACTATAGGTTTATATAGACTACTATAGAGTGTTAAGACTATATTCTATAGTTATACTGCTAGTAGTACCGCAGTAGAGCTATAGTCGTTAAGATAGTTATTAAGGATATATTTAATAGTTATTATACTAGGCGGCAGCGTAGTGCTAATATACTACGAGCTACCTAAATACTATAAACTATTTAATAGTAGTTAAGATAGTAAATAATCTAACTATAGTATTAGGACTTTTTAGCTCTTATAAAAGGGACAAAGTAACTCTAGGCTCTAGTCCCGCCAGCTTTTATCCTAAAACCTTCGAGATTTTTCCTTTATACGATCTTCGAGTTATTACACAGTAGGGGAAATACTACTGTATTTGAGATCTTTTTAGCGTACTTGAGATGAAAGTCTCATTTGTGAATTTATTCAATCAATATGGCTAGCTCGCTTGTAGGATCTAGAATATTTAGATAGAATCCTGGACTTGAATGCGAGAAGATGTGGCAGTAAAACGCCCAAATCCCCGGACTATCCAACGTCCATTTAATCACCACAAACCCTGGTTGATTATTCGCATCCATTCGAAGTAGCTGATGCGTGTCTCTGCGAATTGGGTTTTTTGGGTTCGTTACGATTCCGTTCTAGAAACCATGGCCTTCAGCGAGGACCTAGAAGCCGTGCCCATGAAGATGCATTGGGTGTGGGCCAATATGAAAGCTCCGCATAAGCAATTTTATACTGGAATTAGAGCCCAGACCCCAGACATTCCAGCCAGAATCAAATCCATCTATCTTTTCCTTTGCAGCATCAAACAAAATTCCACAGGAGGTATCGGCAAAGAACGTGCTATTATTCACGCCAGAGAGGATGGCCACTAGAATTCGTGCCCAAGGTTATGTCCAGTCCCAAATTGATAGAGGGTGGCGGTGCCATACTATACTCTGGGGTCGTCGTAGCGAGGCTGTTTATCGTACAGCTCACGGCTACGTAGTGTGTTGATGATATTTGGAATCGCGTGTGTGTTTGCCTGGTCATATTAAATGATGGCTAGACCATCGAGATTGCTTGCTGCGGCACACACAGCGCCAATGTTAGATCGCATCCATACCACATAATTAGGTTTACCTGTCGCCTTGACGACTATGTTTGCACGCTGTCGGGGAGAAAGCGTAATTTTGTTAGTATTGAATGGTTTGATTGGAATACAGTCAAGAGAAACGACCATAAAATTGTGGTTATCAATTGTACAATGCTGTAGACCTTCCTCAAAAGAATTGATAAGGCGCAACAGATGGTGTTTTATTGTTTGAAATCTGAATCTGAAATACCCTGTATTCGGCGTGTAGGTACGGTTGGTCCTAGCACAATCGTATGTGCTGCGAAAGTCAGCGTCTCTAAGAACATTGCACACCATGATGCTATTCTTAGTGCGGATGTAACATTCGCGAAACTTCCAAGAATGTGACGTCGCAACTGCTAAGAAGTTTATACCCTTCTGTATACAGTCGGATTCCGATACAGCAGAAGTTGTTCGAACCAGTATATGAAAGCCGAGTAATTGGACAATGCCCTATGCAATGTGAAGTCGCATCTAGAAACGTTATGCAAA
>Ga0247757_10002191_pt1 | contig 10519 bp, 10 predicted proteins | sample UWRJL126311R4_FD_180929 | JGI IMG/M metagenome (GOLD analysis project Ga0247757, IMG submission 180929) | Plant litter microbial communities from Arlington Agricultural Research Station in Wisconsin, United States - UWRJ-L126-311R-4 | ecosystem: Environmental > Terrestrial > Plant litter >...
TTTCTTACCATGGCTGCCGTAGTCGTGGTTTCTACGATCCATGAGCTTGCGACATACGCCCCGTTTATGAGATTTGACTTACCTTCGAAGAAAATCTCATTGATGTTGTGCAACTCTTGCTTCGCGCTCTCTGGCCTGTCGTTAGTGCGTGACCAGCCCAAGAGCCCCATTAGCTCGCCCTTGCGCTCATCTGAAAGTATGGATAATTCCCGCCCCTCATGACGGGGAAAGAGCACTAAGAACTGAGTTTTGTGCTTGTTCTCCATTCTTTCAAGCGGATCGGAGCATGTATTGAAGTACGAGTTCGAAAGGAGTTGGAAAGTTATCACAGGTTGGTGTGATGTGGAAAAAGCTGCCTGAGAAGCAAGGCGGAAAATCACAGCTTGATGAAAGTTGCTTAGATCTAGGCCCAGGCAGCAGTATGTAATTGCACTTCAGAACATAATCACGTGTCAGTATTCTCATTGGGCAAAAGCGCACAGTTCTGGCCTACTCATTCTAATGGGATTGAGAACCCTGTTGGCTTTTTCAAGGCTACTGCGGTTGAACGTTTTTCTATTACGTGTTCAGTATTTCTGGAAGTAGTTATTCGGACCAATACTCATTTGAGCCCATAGTAAAATCAAATCCATCCAACGTTAAAAGTAATACCGCTTTTTACTCCCAGGCGCTTCTTCAACGTGGGTCTTCGATCCCGTCCCTTATAATACCTCTAACGGCAGGATATCCGGCACAGGACCAGCTGGCACGACTTGGTTCTGTGTGTTCGCATACCCGAGCTTGATCTGTGCTCACATTAGCAAAATGCCCCAACAAAGAGAGAGAGAGAGAGAGAGAGAGAGAGAGAGAGAAAGCATCAACTCACTTTCTTGAAATCCGTCGTCTTCCTAAACACCCCTCCGTTAGTCCTCACCCCCTCATCCCAATAAATTTCCCTCAACCACCTGTCGATCCGCGGATATCCATGCCTAATCATGCGCAAATTACACCTGAACAGCGTGAAATAGGCAGCATCGAACCGCACAATGGTCGGAAATAGGCGGATGTCTGCCTCGGTAATGCTCTCCCCAAACAAGAACGGCCCGCCGTGCGGCGCATCAGTGAGGTGGCGCTCGACGCGGTCCAGTGCTTCGAAGAGTGGGTACACGTTTGCGTCGTAGGCGCTTTGGGAGGTCGCGAAGCCCGTTTTGTAGACTCCATTGTTGATCAGCGGGTAGACCCATGCATTCATGGCATCGATTTCGGTACGGAGGTGAGGCGGATAGAGGCCGCGCTCGGCTTTTGTAGATTCGCGGAGGGGTTCCGGGATGTGTGCATCGAAGGCGGTGTAGAAGATGCGGATTATGTCGCTGGATTCGTTGTTGACGACTTTCTCTGATGTGAATTAGTTTGGATATGACCAAGAATCTAGTAGGGGCGGGAGAAAGATAGTATAGCTCGTTAAGGTGGGAGGAAAGCAAAACCATATAGATGAATGAGAAGATAAACGAAATCAACCACGACCTTTTCACTAGTAAGGCGGTACTTACCCGTCTTCGTATCCCACAGCATTGGCACCGTAAACCTCCCATCGAACCCCGGCTCCCCCTTCTTGTACACATCTTTCAGATACTTGAACCCGTACAACGGTTCCCTTTCCTCGCCTTCAAAGCACCACAGCACCTTCCCCTCGCTCTTCTCTGAATGATTGAACGTAACAAGGCGCACTACATCTTCTAGGCCCTTGAGCGAGCGCACTATGTTGGCGCGGTGCGCCCACGGACACCCGCGGTGGATGTACAGCACGTAGCGGCCGGGCTCGGCGGGGAAAGACGAGGACGGGTCGGGCGAGACGAAGGAACGGAAGGTGGAGTCTGGGCGGCGGAAGTGGCCGTCTTTATCGGCGAAAGCTGGTTTCTGGGGAGGTTGTTAGGTGTTGTTTAGGCGGGAGCCAATGGGAGAGCGAGGGCGTCGCGGGAGGGGTGCTGGTTAACCCCGCCAGCGTGCTGGCTTGCGTTGCTCACGCTTAGAGAGTGAATGAAGAGAGCATTGGCTTGCTTACCTCGGCGGAGGACATGGTGGCCAACTGTTTCTCCCTTCTTACTGCTGAGGTTGAACCGCAATAGACGGGCGTGGAACTGAAGCGGTCGATATACTTTTCTGACTTGCGCAACGCCATCGACACTGCGCGCACGCCATGCCATCGTCGGCGAATCGGAAACTCTTAGGCACCGAAATAATAATAAGCTGTGTGGAGAACACAGCAGGATGTGGAGAGATTACTGAACATTCGAAAGCACCATCTCCTCTTTCGCAGCACGGCAACTCGTACATCCACATCCGAGCTTACAGCACCAGCGGCTTTGTAATGGACCAACGCGGACAAGCTGGGAATCCAAGGACGCCAATCATGAAATTGCTCAGCAACGAACAGTATTATGTACACGCTTTGAACAGCTTCTAGTCTAACACCTAAAAAATCTGCTGGTCATCATACGCCCTCACGCTCTCCAGCCTCTTAATCACCTCCCCATAATCCCTGCACACATGCTTCGAATCCCACCCGTCGCTCCCGCCGTTGTGATCCGGGAACGTGGTCTCCAGGCCCTCGAGGCTCATGTCGGCGCTGCACATGATGGCCTGGCGCATGTAGTCGAAGCAGTGGATCATGTGCCAGTGGTGGTCCTCGGGCATGGAGGTGATGGTCTCGGAAGAGTGGTTCGAAGTGAGCATGCTGTAGACCTCGACGACGGCGAACAGGCAGTGTAGCTGGTGCGTCATAGAGGTGGTGAAGACGGTCTGATTGGGCCAGACGATGGGCGTGGGTAGGTCATGGTAGGATTCGGGGTCAGGGATGGACTGGAAGCCCATGCCCTCTAAGAGATATTGCGTTAGCTAGGGTACCGAAGGGGGTGAGAGGGAAACGTACTGGGCATGAGTTCGTTCCAGGCCTGCAGCGTCTCGGGCTTGAAGAACTCGGAGGTGTTGTAAGGTGCAAAGGTCTGGTTGATCTTGAACGTCTGGACGCGCGTGGGGACTGTGGCCTTGTTAGCAGCTCCCCGAGCAGCTGCCTCGATGATCCCAAACTGACTGTGCGGTCCCCAGCCCGTGATATCGCCACCAATTTCCAACGCGCTGCTGCTCTGCCTGCTGCTCCCCACGCCCAGCTGCCGCAGCAGCCCCTGATCTTTCGCCAGCAACCCGACAATCACCAGCTGCAGTCCAATCACCACCCACCACCTCGACGCCTTCAGTATGCCGATGCACGCATTCCTTTTCGAGCGGCGGCCCCGACCGTTAAATGTGTCTGCCACCCACTGCTTCTCCGTACCCACCAGTGACTCGACCTCAGTACTCGAATCGTCGTCGTGGTGATCGCCTGCGGGGACATTTTTATACTCATGCTGGGGCTCCATCATAGCGGACTAACAAGAAGCGGAGGACACCGGGTCTTCGGGCAAAAGCAGCAACAATGCAAGAAAGAAACGAAGAGAATGTGGAGATGGAAAGGGACCAGGTGAGCGCAGCTGAGGAGCATCAGGCAGCACGGCAGCGCCGCTGTATTTGATGGGTTGCGTGCGCCCGTTGGTCCACACGGCATGCCATCTGCTACAGCGCATGTTTGACATGCGCCCGCCGCTGCGTGATGAACTTGCTGGATGCGGGACGTAGTGCTGGGACTTGAAACGGAAGCTTGAGCAGGGGGGAGGGTGCGGCATTGCGCAAATGTCAAGCTTTTCTCGTCCGATGCAGATTGCTTGCAGGTGTTGGATGCAGGCATTTATGAGTCTTGGACGGAATGCTTAGTTGGTTGGCTTGCACGTGCGCCCTTCTTCCTCTTGAGATGGAGAAACTGTAGCTGGCGAAACGGTGATAGTGGTCCGTTGCGCACTGGAGATGCTCGCGTAGACGCGGGTGCTGGCATCCGCACCAGAACCGAGACGTAGGAAAACTACACTTGTCATCCAACCAATCACTGCGCGGGCTGCTCTACCGTTTGCATGCCTTGTATGAACCATCCCCAAGCAAGCGGCCCTTCCCAAGCGGATTCCCTCGCTCGATGGTGCTGTCACCCGTCGCCCTATCGTGCACGCGCAGTGAAACGTTCACGTCCGGCCTCGCACGCTGCTACGGCGGAAGCTGAAACGCGGAGGCCTGCTCGCTTGAACAGCTTGAAACGGGGGTGTTTTTATTGTGCTTCTTCCGGTACTAGAGGGCACAGAGAGGTTGGGTCGGATACGGTTGGGATTCCTGTAGTGACCAGTCGGGGTTGTTGTCCCCTACATCACTACCGTGCTAGACTCCGACCGAAGGCATACATTAGTATGTCCCGCCCGGGTTGCTCGCAGACGGGAGGCCACAAGGGGGCCTTTCATGATGGCATTTCTTTCCGGCTTTATTCGTTTCTACGAGAGGGATGGAACCTCAGCGTCTAACACAGAGATCACTCCGAATCACCCACTTCTCACCCTGCAGGACCTCCCTTCCCTCATGAAGCATACACTGCGCGCCATGGCGATGAAGCAGCGCCATGCCGACCTCGAGGTCTACCACAAAGGGCTCAGGCGGCGGCTCCTTGCTCTTCTTCTTACCCATCTCGGGCTCAGGATAGAAGACGGTCTCCCCGCCCAAGCATCCCGTGGCCGGGGAGGTGAGGTACAGCAACAGCGTCCACGTAGTCCGCGCGGCCACTGGCGGGTTTCCGGGGATTGTCACGTTGTTAGCATCATCATAGTGCTGGTCGAAGAACTGGCCCTTTGAATAGCGATAGATGCGAATGTTGGGGTTCAGGCCGACCTGCGCCTGGTAAGCCAAATCGCGCAGTCCTAGGTAGCCGTGAGGCTTGAGCGGATGGCTGGTGTGCATACCACATCGCCGCCCCACAGATCTCGCCGTCGGGCCTCGTCTCCTAGCCCCAGGCCGTCGTCCCCAGCAGCACCCAGAACGAGCTTCCTCAGGGCGGTGCTGCTCCACAGGCGCTCTGCGAAGGCAGGATCGTCGATCTGGAAGCGGTCGTTTACGCGCACGGCATCGCCTTTCTTGGGCTTGCCGGGCGTGGTGGTGAGCGGGAGGCTGGACAGGAAAGATACGTAGGTCTTGCATAGGGTGGCGGTCCAGAAGTTGGGGATGGCTACGATTTGGCCGGGCAGCGAGAGTTGCAGCGAGAGGTCGGATTCTGGGATCAGAGGGGCGAAGGATGGCCAATTGGGGGTGCTCTGGAATGGACGCTCGTTCACAGCAGCGGGATTGGGCGAAGGGGCGGGTTTGCCCTTCTTTCTGGAAGGCATGGTAGGCAGGAGGGACCACAGCGGGGAAGCAGGTTAGCTATGCAGCGGCGGGAACTGGGCAGAAGGTTTTCCGCTCCGGTGGAGAAGGGCGATGGAATGGGTCGTGGTGAAGGCGGGAGTGATGGGTGACAGAGGGCTGGCTCTGCTCAAAGCGCTCGACCACGACCTGCGGAAACGCTGCTGCGGTACTCTCCAGCTCTCCAGCTCTCCAGCTCTTCGGCTCTCTCGAGCCCGACGATATCGAGGTCGGCAGATGTATAAGATGCGGCGCGAGGAGCTGGGCGAGCAAGCCGGAGAAGCCATGGCGGGCCAGGGACTGCCACGTGCGCCTGGCAGAGGACGGCAATCTCCTCCACGCCGACCGCCAGCGACGACGACGACGACGACCGCAGGCTCGCAGACGCTGCGCAAAGACCCGGACCCAGCGCCCCTGTCCGAACCGTTCTCGCCGCTGTTCCCGGAGCTCGACTCGCAAGGCCTGTTCGGTAGGTGCATGCCACAGGGCGCCGGCGCAGGCCCTGGCCGCGATGCTGGCTGGGGTCCTGCGTCTTGCGGCTGACGGCGGGCGAGGGCTTCGCTGCTTTGTTGGACGACTGGATGCTAATGCCGGCAGACACCTCCGCCCTCCTCGACTTCTGGCTGCCCGCGAACGCAAACGATGGCAGCAGCCACGGCAGCATGTTCGTAGCCCCCAGCGCGCCTCCGCCCGAGCCCGCTGGAGATGCCTCTGCGACGGCCGTCCGTGACCTGCGCGATGCCGCCCTCTGCGAACCCGCCCCGACCGCCCCGACCGCATCCATGCCTTCACCCGCCGCCGCCATGGACGTCGACGTCGCGCCTCCTGCCGCCGCCCTTGCCCGTGACGCTGCCATTGCCGCCGACCACGACGGGTCTGCACCCGCGCCCGCGCCCGCGCCCGCGTCTGCGCCAGCGCCTGCCGCCCATCTGGCCAGGGACGCGCCCACGGCAGGCGCAGACGGCCAGTCGCTGCTGCCGACATCCACAGCATCGTCCGCAGATGCCCAGCAAGAAGTGACGGCCCCGATGCCCTCGACGGCCGTGCCCAGCCTGGGTGCCCCCATCTCTCTGCCCTCCGACATGTCAATCCCTCTGTCCATGTCCATGCCCATGCCCATGCCCATGCCCATGCCGCTGCCGCTGCCCGTGGCGATGACGGGGCCCCTGGATCCGATGGACCCTACCACACTCGACTTCCCCATCAGCGGCGACGGCCTGTCTTCCAACGGGTACCCAGGCCTCGCGCCCGCCGAGCAGCGACTGAGCGCCTTTGCGCGTCTCCGCTTCGACGACGGCTCGTACTACATGCACACCTACCAGATCATCCTCGGCCGCAACGTTCACCTCGCCCACAAGGACATGCGCCGCCTTGCCAAGGTCGAGCAGCTCAAGGCAAAGGGTGAGCAGCAGCGCGCCCAGGCCCTGCTCTACAATCGGAAGCGCAAGCGCGCCGGTGCGCGCAGCGTCATCAGCGAGGCTGGCGGCATCGTCAACGCGCCCATCGAGATGATGCCCATGGAGTACCAGCAGCGCCGCCAGAGCGTTGCCTCGCAGTCTCTCAGCTCCGGCTCTCGTCCTCTGCCTGCAGATTCGAACCAGGATATCGAACATGCCCCGCAGGATATGCTCATGCAGGCTTTTCCCGAAGCCCCTGACATGATCGACGCGCAGGTACCTGAAGATCCCAATGACTGTCCCCTGGTGCCTATCCACCCGCAGAATATCACAGACCGCACTGGCGTCAGAGGACCCAAGGGCATCAGCCGTCAACATGCCAAAATCTTTTACGACTTTGACCATGGTAATTTCTGCCTCGCCGTCCTTGGCTCCAATGGACTGCATCACGAGGGCACGTTTCTCCCAAAGGGTGCATGTGTTGAGCTCAACCACGGTGACACAATACTCATCGGCATGGTGGAAATGAGTTTTTATCTTCCTGACATCGCTCTTACCGAAGAGCAGCGCCGCCAGGAGTCTGGATCGCATTCTCGTCCCATGAGCTTTAGTTTTGAGAATGGACGTGGCGAGAGTGACGATATGGATGATTCGGCGAGCGAGGATTTGAGTGTCAACCCCCGCCATGTGTACCACTATCCTGTAGGCAGTGATCTGGATTCGGAAGACGATAATCTTGCCGAAGACGAAGATATGGACGACGTGGACGAGGAAGAGGCGTACAGCCCCATTCCACGACCCAAGCAGAGCATCAAATTAAAGCTAAAAAGTAAACATCACCCCTCGAAGCCTTCTAAAGGCCACAAGCGAAAGGTGCGAGAGCTCAGCCCCGAAGAGCGACCTCCGAAGAAGAGCAAACCGAAACCGAAAGAGGCTCACAAAGAGTTGCTCAAAGAGAAGGAAAGGGAGAAGGAAAAGGAAAAGGAGAGACAGAAAGACAAGGAGAGAGAGAAAGAGAAAGACAAGGAAAAGGAGAAGGCGACGAAAGCGAAGGCTTCCAAAGCCCCTACCAAGGCACCTGTGAAATCGCCTGCAAAAGAGAAACCGAAAGCCGTTACACCCCCGCCCAAGGAGCCAGAACAGGCGGAAGCACCCGCGCCAACAGTCAAGTCCGAGAGCCCGGTCCTTCTGCGTAGGCCCGAAACAACGCCCAACGGCGAGGAAATGGAGTCGAATGGGCTCATCACGGCAGATGTGGTGGCCCGATATGGGCTCTCCTCGGTTCTCATTGGGACTTGCTTCCCATCACGCAAAGGTCCTGGCCGGCCACCAAAAGATGGCGTCATGTCCAAGCGGCAGAGATCTCAGCTCATCAAACAAGGAAAAGAGATCGAGAAGGCTAGGGCTGCCGGTATCGACCCAGCAGACCTTCCTCAGCCCCTGGTCAAACCCAAGATCGCTCGTCGCAAGGAGTCGAACGCTGGCGAAGAAGACGATATTAGGGAGACGACCGAGAAAGGCGACGGGACATCCGCCGTAGGAGACAAGAAGGTCACCAAGCCTCCTAAACCTGTGCGCACACCTTCACCCGAGATGCGCATCGAAGATTACACTGAGGAGCAGCTGCAGCGACCCACATCTAATTACGTCGTGCTTATTCACGAGGCTATCTCCTCCGCACCCACGGGCCAGATGAACTTGCAGCAGATCTACAACTACATCGAACGCAACTACCCGTGGTACAAGTTCAAGACCACGACAAGCGGTTGGCAGTCCAGCGTACGGCATAACCTGGGCCAGCATGATGCATTCGTCAAAGGCGATAAAGAAGGAAAGGGCTATATGTGGAGAATCAACCCTAATGTATCGATCGAAAAAGAGCGCAGGAAGAGGCAAGTCAGCCCCCCACAGGTGAACCACGCACAGAGACAGGCGTACTACCCACCACCGAACGGGTATCCTCCCTATGGTCAGCCCGGCTACTTCCCAGGGATGCCACCACAAGGCATGCCGCCCAATGGCGCACCACGTCCGCCTCCCGTCGAGGCTGTGCAACCTCGACTTCCTCCAAGTATGGCTCGCAATGCCGCTGCTGCGCCGCCAGCCGCACCAGCGCCATCGCCTTACGCTTCGCCATGGGCTGGTGGCAATATAGCTGGCAGTCCTTCCAACCCACATCCACCGCCTTCATACCCTGGAAACTCTGCCACACCTCCCGTGAGCGCTGCGGCACCTAGCGGGCAGTATGGTGTTCTGTATCCTACCAGTGCACCACCGGCTTCAACCCCAGGGTATACCTCGGCTGGTGCTTACACTTCTCCATTTGCGACAGCCGGATCAACGCCTTATACCGTGCCAGGAAGGCCGTCCCCCTACACGCCATACCCACCACCTGGCCCACCAGCGAACTCGTCCACGCCCACACCCGCTCCTAGTTTCCAATCACAACACCCAGTTAATGCACAAGATCAGCGTCGTCCGTCGCACGTCGAATCAGCAGCCACGCCTCACCCCTCGGGCCGTTATCCTTTGTCGACCAATCCAGACCTCATTCGGCAGCTGGAAGCATTTAGAACGGTTTACCTTCAGACTAGGATCGAGCCCGGCGAAGATCTCAAAGTTGACAATGCCATCCGTGCTTATGTGACGCCGGAGGTGGCGCCAAAACTGACGCCTCAAGAAGCAAATTTGCTAGCCTCCATTAAAACGATTCCAACGCTGGAACATTTGCGAGGCTCGCAGCCCATCAAGCAGGAGGAAGGCACTCAGCCGACCCCTCAAACAGCAGTGCAGCCGAATGGAGATAGCAAACCTCCTGAGCCCACAGCAACAGTAGCCGCCATCGCCGCTGATGCTGCTGCAAACACGGTACCAGCAAACTCACCGGGTACAGTTTCTCCCAACGAGCCCCAACGGTTCACACCGGCCATGGCTGCAATGCCTCGGCAGACTTCTGACCCGGCCTCGACCGCAAATGCCCCTCCTTCCTGGCCTCCTAACCCCTCACTGGCCAACGTTCAGACACAAAGACCAAGTGTGGAGCCTTTGACACCGGTGCCCGGTTCGCCTGCTGTGCAGAATGGCACACCAGCAGCGCGGCCCACCACAGACGCCGTTGTCTTGGCACTAGGAGATACAGCTGCTGGTGCTGAGCAGACTCCTAAGGCCAAAGTGGAGGAAGCTCCACTAGTAACCAATGAAAGCTAAGAATAGCATTTGGGAGACTCATTCGATAGTACCCCACCCTTGGTACCCCCTCAAGAGAGTCTCGGGAGAGGTTTTATTTGCAAACTTGTACTCAGATTCCAAGCCTGATTTGTTTCATGCATGTCGTATGCCCTTTGACGTATGTTTGTGGGATCGGTATTCCTAGTGGTTTCCTTTCACTTTTTCAATACCGTTGGCGTTTTCTACTTATTTTTATAGGGTCTACGGCGTGGGCTTCCGTTCAAGAACTGAGGATATAGATACCCCACATGGAGGACGGGTGGACGCGTTGAATGGCTGCGTCTAGACTTGGGCAGCAAGACGAGGGCCGCCGGAAAAAGTTTTCAATATGTAACATGATGGTATCAGGATGCGTCACAGCGCGCTACGAAAACGGGTTTGCTGTGGGTGTGGGTGTGGGTGTGGGTGGAGTCATTTATGAATGATGTGGGACGGGTAGATGGATAGATTAGGCGGAGATGAGAATGAATGCTGGAAATGAAATGTGATGATGGTGCAATGTCTAACGTGCATGAACGATGTTTGGATTTTTTGTTGGACATGATGCAAACAAGCACTAGAATGGAGTACGACTTTGAGTTGAATTGGACTGTTCTGGATTGCAAGGTATA
>Ga0247757_10002192_pt1 | contig 10508 bp, 7 predicted proteins | sample UWRJL126311R4_FD_180929 | JGI IMG/M metagenome (GOLD analysis project Ga0247757, IMG submission 180929) | Plant litter microbial communities from Arlington Agricultural Research Station in Wisconsin, United States - UWRJ-L126-311R-4 | ecosystem: Environmental > Terrestrial > Plant litter >...
CAAAGTTATCCGGGTAGGTACTAGCATAGCCACTGATGTATTGTCCTGTTCCAGGGGTCAAGAACGAGTATTCTAGGAGGGGGTTAGGGGTGGTGTGGATATCGATGATTTTTTGGTGAATGCCTTGCTCCTTCAAGAAGTCCAAGGACAAGCTGGAGTCGTAGGGTCTAAATTTTGTTAGTTACATAATATACTTGAGTCGTAAATGAAACACTTACGTTAGATGCGGTTTTGTCCGAACAGTGGTGATAAGCTCTTTGAAAAAGTGAATGAGGGTCATATGCATTAATACGTCGTCGTCCGTATCCACCATTTTCGACGATGCATAGTGTAACAACCCTTGGCCTTCCTCAAGACCCACCTCCTTTTCTATATCCAAGTTATGTCCTGTTGCGATAGTACTCCAATCCAAAGCTCCAACCACGGTCAGCCAGTGTAATAATCTGGCTTGGGAGATTGTCTTATCCCGCTTGCTCAACCGAGGAGGCGGCGAATCTGACAGAGCCTTGAGCGAAGTATAGTGGTAGTACAATGCCACAATATCCCGGTCTTTAAACAACCGTTTCCACATGTGGCCGGTACCATACATGTGCAGCGGACCCTGCTCAGATACAGCAGCCGGCCCGTTTTTAGAAGCCCTCAGCAATGCAGTGAGCAAGTTCTCCGCCAGTGTTGCTACTCCAGCATCTTGTGTGCAAAGCCACAAGCGCACAATAGCCGCTACGACAGTGGGGCGATTTGCAAGGGCCTGGGCATCATTGCTCGTAGCAGCGGCTTTCTCCAGCAGACTCAAGATCAGCGAATGAAAAGGTGTAGCCTGCAAGTCCAGGGCGGCTTCAAAGTCGATATCTTTGACATTTTCGAACCGGTAGGGTGCGGCTAATCTGGTAACAAAGTCGACAAGTGGCGCGGGGTCCTGCTGGAGCTTTGGGAGTAAAGCGGCAATTTGGAGAAACAGCGAACCAGTTTCCTGCCAGAGCCGGGCGCGGTATTCAGGGGTGCTTGTGAGGAGCTGGCATTTCTCCAACAGATCTACATCGAGCCTGGTATTGGGATCCTGATCTACGACCTGTAGATGGGTCGAAAGCTCTGTGAGAACGGCACCGGATGCTTGCGCCATGCCTGTAGGAATTCGGGTTATCGTTCTTCGTCTACTGAATGAACCTCAGAGAAGGCGAATGTTGAAAGCTGACAAGAAGAAGGTTCTGGCCTTGCTCATGTGACTGCGCGCAAAGAAGTGGCGCGGACGCGTAGCGACGTGGAGGGGTTCATGCAGCGTCGATCGCGTTTATGTATGGAATGAGTCGAGGGGTAAAAGGACGCGTTGCCTGATGAATCAAGAGAGAAAGAAGAGAGACTAATTCTGTCTTTTAATGTCTTCAGGCCGCTCAACAAAATGCCTATATGGACAACTTACCCAGCGCTAATGACAACAGGCACAGTAGCAGTTGATGAAGGCTGGGGTGAGGCGGGGGCCTCGGACTTTTGGTGCCCCACCCCAGTACGTACTGGCTCAAAAATTAATCCCGACTCTAACCTTCTCTCTGCTCGTTCTCACCACCCTCCTCACCAACACCACCATCGCAAACATACCAAAACCTATACATCGCAGGAACAACCGAAAAACTCCTGGCCACAATGTCGGGAAGAGGTGGACGCGGCGGCAGCGGCGGACGTGGCGGCTTCACTAAGAAGAAACCAGGCACAGTCACCATTGGTGGTACCGAATGCAAGTGGGACCTTGATGGCATTGAACTGCCAGTGAAGCCTCTTGATCACTTTCCTGCAAGTGCTTTCCCTCTTAAGCTTCTCGTAGCATTTATCTCTAACACTGCGAGCAGAAGAAGTCGGAACCTGTGCTGGCAGGCCCACCTACCGACGACGAGCGCGCCACGCTGAACCACTTCATGGCCGTGCGCGACCGCATCCACGAGGGTCCCTTTTACACCATCCTTAACGATGGCTACCGCACTGGTATGAAGCGCAAGGCCAATGAGACCGCGCCCACTGAGGACACACTCTTCAACCCGTTCACAGATAATCAGACATACTCTGCCAAGTACATGAAGGTGCGCCGCCGCATCCCAAAGCTGGATTCGCGTCCTTACGGTAAGTTTCATTGGTTCCCCGCCTGATTAAAGGCGAAATTCGATTCGAATTGAGCTGACGCGCTGCGCCTCTTCTAGTTCATGAGCTGTTCCCGCCCGAGCTGCGCGAGTTCCTTGATCGTGGCAGCAACAAGAGGCGCGTGCTTGCCGTTACCACCAAAATCAACACCAAGACATCTATCGAGAAGACCATCCAGGCGGAAGAGGAGCGCACCAAAGAAGCCGAAGCGCGCGCTGTGGAGGATGAAGAAGATGAGGAAGAGGCTGAGGAGGAGGAACAGAACGATGAGGAGAAGGAAGAGAAGCTCGCACTTGGAGAGGAGGAGGACAATTGGTCGGCTGTGTCAAGCGACTCTGAGGAGGCTGACGACGATTACAATGCAGAGCAGTACTTCGACAATGGCGAGCAGGATGACATCGATGATGGAGATCCCTACGAGAACACTTATGGGGATGACTGAGCGAGGACATTAATCGCGATCAAACGGTCATGGGTATGGTTTGAACCAGGACATTCATGGCGGCTACTAATACCTTCTAGAATGCTTATGATGATGAACACTGAGAACACGCATGAGCATGATCAATTCGCAGAAGAACACTTACGGGGATACGGAAGTTTGAGGAGAGGGTTTTTGGTACCTCTTGGTTCACAGGCGTTCATGGCAGAGGTTGATACCCATAGCATCACCATGCAGGACGACAAAGGTTGTCTTTAATGTGCAATTAAACATTTCCACTTAGCATCATACTGGCCCGTCCCACGCATGCACAATGCTCGCATCTTGCGTCAATCCGCAACTTAGGCGGTAACCTAACCTGACGATCGAATTCTGTTCAATGTTCCCAGCAAAAGGGTCTCTAAACAATACACTGGCACGCCATAAATCTGCTATGCTGACCACAGCAAGGCCAACCGAGAGCCCCAGCTGATGAACGATTCGCTCAGCCTCCGGCACAAGTTTCCAAAGGCGCCCGGAAAAAGAAAAGTCAAGTTAAGGAAAGTATCACTAATTGCCCTCTCCCATCTCTGCATCCTCCGTATCCCTTCCTTCCTCGCCCGTCTCATCATCCGCACCCGCATCACTTCCTTGTTCCACTGCTCTGCCCGTACTCTCCCTGCTGGCCATGAGGTTCGGGAAACGCGGCCTCGCCGCCTCAGACAGCCTTCTCTGCGCCTCGACTTCCTGCCCGATCTCTTGCACCTCCGACTCGTCAAGTTCACTAAGCTCGCTTTCATCATCGGCATCATCATGAACAGACGGCGGTGCGCTATTATCTACGTTGGACACGCTACCCGGTGCTGTTACAGTGCCACTACCGTTAGCTGGGACCTGGAGATTGTCGGGCGGAGGCACGCTTGTGCTTGAGAAGGAAGAGGGCTCATTGGTAGCTGGGGCTTTATCGGCAGGAGGCTGCGGGCCCTGAAGCAGTGTAGCGTGCGTCGTGGCGACGGGCGAGCGGATGGGGATGGCGGTAGTTGGTGGAGGAGCAGCACCGGCGGGTTTCTGAGCGCAGGCTTCGGCGCGGCGTTGGACTTCCCTTCGTCCAACTGTTTTAGCCCTGGTCTTAACGACAGGATCCGGTAGCAACTGGCTGGGATGGAACAGATTGAACGGGGCATTGTGGCTTTCGTTGGAACCATCGATTTGCGAACCTAAAATAGGCGCCGCGAGCGGAGTCACAGCGCCCGGTTGCTGTCCATGTGGTTTTAGTATAGGCTGTATTTGAAAAGGTTGCTGCGGTTGCTCTGATGGCAATGGTGCTAGAGTCGACCCTACCGTACTGTATAGCAACGCAAACGTGTCACCTAGTAAGTCATCGATCAATACAGGCTTCATTAGGCCGTTATTGATTCGCTTGAGTTCGACTACATCGCGAAGGACATCTAATGCTGGATGCTGCGTGGCCGGGTCCTGGCACCAAGTCTCGAGCCGGGTAGCTTGAATGTTATATTCATCGTAGTTCAAGGCCCTGAAAACGGTGTCTTCCTGTCCATCTGGTATCTGACCCATGCGCCTTAAGAGCTTCAAGAACTTCTGACATAGGTCCTGCCACAACTTGGAATGTTCGAAAAAGTCGGTTTGCTTTTTGCGGACCCGCTTAGCCAAAAGCTCTAGATTTGCCTTGTCCATTGTCTGGTCGAGAAGGTTGACGAAGAACCTAGTGTAGCGTGTTGTATAAACAAAATGCCGTCCAGGCCGCTCAAATTCAGGCTTCCAGACTTGAACAGCCATCGTTTTAGTGAAGATCTGCTGCGTCAGCTCGTGTTTAGCACCATGGGCGACCATCATATCAGTGGAATCGTCGTAGATTACGTGGGCTGCGCGTGCAGTGATACGATGATGCCAGCTCGCTTTGTCTGCATTCCGTAATTCCTTAAGCACACTCAAGATATATCGCTCCCAGTCGTCAGCACCATCCGGGCTCTTAGAATTATGCGAGAAGGGCGTGTGCTGAAGAACAAGCACACCCTGCTCGTGGTCAATAGCTTTACGCTGGAAGAGTTTATGGGTGATTGACACAAGTTTGTAGTGAGGCTCCAGTATCGGCTCACCGTTCCGTGCTTTCTTCTCAGGTACAGTCTCAATCGCGTTAATGATGGCGTCAACCACCTGTTCCCACGTGGGACCATCCCTTGTAGGTGGTAGCGCGCCTTCTGCAGCAGCAGCAATGGCATCGTCGGTGTTGGAGCAGTATATCTTCCATAGGCATTTGCCCCGCATATAGTAATTCCACCATTTGTCCGGGTCCTCATAGGCAGCACGCTTGAAAAGCACACCGGCAAATTTCCATGCAGTATACCCTTGAAGCGGACTGAAAGGCACATTCTGGTAGATTTCTTGGCGTGGGCCTCTACCGCTATAGAATTTGTGCTCGGTGTCTTTTAGAACAAAAGCACTCATGCTGAACGGTTCTCGAGATGAGGCATACATACGGTTACCAAAGTCTGCATACAATTGCGCTACTTTAGCACGTGTCTCTGATGATGGATCGGCATCACGGACAGCGCAGGCTACCGCCATTGTGTAGCAGTGAATTGCAGCGCGTTGATAAGTGACCAATTCCATGCTGTTGTTGTTGAGCTTTTCAGCACTCCAAGACACGGCTTCTTCCAACTGTGTGTCGTTAGCTTGAGCAAGTCGATACCAGGTCTCCCAACGCTCAATTGAATATTCGAGGTCTTGTAGATAGAACGCTTGCGCAAAGTTGAGATCTTCTGTTGAGACTTGCACGTGTCTCTTTTGAGACCGAAACTTGTTCAGAGCAATGTTTCCCATGAGAAAATACCAGCCTTTTGATGCCGGAACCGAGGCTTCCATGGGAATATTTTTCGTGTAGAGTGAACCGACACCCTTCAAGCAATTGAACAGGGATACTGGTTTGATAGGCGACTTGAAGAAAGCCGTGATCATCTTTCGGTTGTACGAGATATCTTCGTTTGGCCTAGGTCTACCGAGCGCCCCATGCACCTTCTCTATGGTCACTTTGAGGTCGTGTTTGGGAAGATCCTTCACGTTCATTTTCTCGGACTGAGAGAGAATGAAAGGTAATAGAACGGTTGCTGTTTTCTTGTCAAGGATGTCTGGAGTCGAGTGATATTCTTGGCACTCAGCCGGATCGATGAATGTCTTCAAACCATATAGATCATACAGTAATTGACACAGCTCAGTATCGCGAGTGCCAGCTTCAGAAATGTTGTCAAATCGTAGTATCTCATCTTTAGCCAGTCTGAGGAACATCCGGCTCGATGAGTCGCAAATGTCGCGTACACCAAGGGCATGATGGACATGGCGGAGAAACTCAAGTTCCTCATCAGACGGATTTGAAAACTCCGAGGAAGCCTGCACTATTCCTTCTTTTAGAAGATAATACTGAAGTGTCCAAAGACGAACTTGTATGTCGTTAAGCCGACCAACCATGCTTGTAAAAGTAGACACAGGAAGCCCTTCCACTCGAGGTACAGGAACATGGCCTATGCGGACCATGTCCTGAAGCATATTGGATGCAGACATGATACGCAGCAATTGAACAATGGCCGACATAGATGTTTGCACATGTTCATAAGACAAGCATGCAAAAGCATCTTCTTCATTCCTAATCATTTGAAGTGTCTTCACTACAATTTCGTCGATAATACGGAGACGGCTTACGAGCATCGCATATCTGTCGGGGGCGGGACTCTCCTGATAGGCCGACATATTGAACTCACCAGTCAGAGTTTCAATACTACGCAGGTAGCACGATAAAACTTTGGGTTGATATTCTATAGCCTCGTAAGCTTCGCGGAGACGTTGCCACAGAGACAATCGCAAGTTGACGGAGGCAGAATCGAGAAATCTCCTCATTTCGCGCAGTGGCGACGGGCGTGAAGTAGCAGTGTCCAGAGACGATTCAGCATTCTCAATAGTAGATGGACTCGTGGATGTTGAGTTGGAGATAGTATCTTCCTGGTTGTTCTTCTCATCTGCAGTAGACACTGTTTTAACTGGCTCCAATATTGGTTCTAGGCTCTCAATAACCGCCACGGGGTCTTTCTCGTCGGTATCAAAAACCCTTAGAAAGAAATCCTTCATCCCGATCCGGACAAGTTCACGATCGATGGCAGCTACAGATAGCTCTGGCATGACCGCATTATTCTGTACTTGAATGATACGTCCATCCTGCGATTGGAAGATCTCCTTAAGCTCTTCCATCGCGAAAATAACGTGCTGGGGCGAAATGTCGTCACTGACATTCATTTGAAAAACAGATGCCCATATATGTCGTAAAGCAAGATCGTCCATTCCAGGATCCGGATCACAGTCTGAGCGTAATTGCATAGCTTCTCGAGCAAGCGACACCCATCTTTCCAAGCGATCGTTCTGGATAGTCTGTGTAGCCGCGTCGACACCACTATTCGGATGCTTGATAAGAGAGTAGACGTCAAGATGCAACTCGAACAAAGCTTCAAGCATCTCAATTTGCGCAATGTCGAAATCCGATAAAACATACTCTGCAGACTGTGCCCGAGCCCTAAGGATATTGGCGTTGAGGTCTTCGAGTCGTTTGGCCATACGGGTGTAGATGAAGCTATCGTTGTTAACTATGACTTGCACTAAATGGCGCTTAAGATCGTCTGTCCATCGATATTGCGTGTAGCTAGTCTTACTGCCCTGTGTGGAAGTATCTGGTAGGGACAGAGAGCCAGGAGACAGCAGTGCTTCGACCCAAACAAATGCCACTTCCTCAACAGAAAACCAACCATCATTGATCCCCTGCACAAACAACGCAAGGTTCTCGCTTTGCAAAGTCGGCTTCATGCAGGCTTGAGCACCGGTAGACTTTGAGTAGCCCAAAAAGGCGTTCAACCCGGCTTCTCTTGATGCGCCTCCAAGGTCAATGGATTCTGTGCTGAGCAAAAGAGGGGCTACCTTTGCTCCAGAAAATAACAAGCCCGCATACATATCGCAAGCAGCCTTGTTTATGCTGTCGTTGGCAGATGTTTCGGCAGAGATATTGGTAACAAGATCACGCAACCGCTTTGGAGAGCCCGTTTCTTCTACGCCCAGCCGCGCATACATATCGTTAACCACCTCGCTCAAGCACTGGTCTGCATACGTACAGGGCCAGAGTTGCTCCTCGAGAAGTTGCTTCGCGGCTTCCTGGCCGGAAGTTTCCACACTAACTCCTACGTCAGTGACTTCGCGTGCTCGGATGCGCTTGCTGCGAGCACGACCACCTTCAGCCGTTTCTGGAAAGCCCGCAGAGTCTGTTGAACGCTTGCGTGATTGAGCTTGCGCTGCATCTACCGGGGTCATCGAACCACTTTCTTCCATTTTAGTGCTCGTTCCTTTCTCGACCTGTGATGTGGCTGGATCACTAGCTTGTATAGCTGCAGCTGTTTCGAGCGAAGGAGCAACAGCTTGTTCGACCTTAGGTTGGTGTTCCTCCTCTTGGGGTCTTGGAGCCACTGTTTCCTCTCTTCCATTTGCCTCTTCTGTCGTTTCTACAGCAATAGTCTCCGGCGGCATCTCGAAACATATGCTAGATCCCGGTGGCACGTTTTCTATCAAGACACTCTGTTCAGCCACATATTGACGAAGAATGACCTCGCCTAGCCCCGCCCAATCCCATTTCGCTGGGGTAAGAGTAATGCGCTCGGGTGGTCTCACTGCGAGTTCGCGGTACTTTGGTGGGTTGATCTCGGCAGGTAGAGGCGCAAATGGATATGGGTTCAGTCGTGTCTTCAAAGTCTTGGACAGCTTCTTCCTCCGCAGCTTGGACAACGGAGCCTGCTGCAAGGAAAGGCTATCTTCAAGCTTGGAAACTAAGTCGCGAAGCTGCTGGCCTGCAAATCCTTCTTCAAGGCCGGGTAATCGTAGTAGACTGTCGTATAACTCATCGTTCCCATCCAACACAGCTTCCAGGCAGAACCTAGTAAGACGCGGACTGCCAAGCATGGCCGCAACCGATGCTGTGCGTAGCCAAAGATCTAAATCCGTGTCCTCCTTGTCCAGTGCCTCTGCAAAGTATGATAGGGCACTGACAACATGGTGCGAGCTTTGCTGATCCGAGATTGCGCCATGCTGCTGGAGCCAGTACTGCATAGTCTCAAGCATGAACTGTCCACGGTTCTTGTATGATAGGTGAAGAATCTGTGGAAGCGTATTGGGCGCGCTCTCATTGCTGCCTGTCGTCTGGACAGGTCCTGCGTCCAGATCATCCTGCAGAATAGTATCAAAGACTAAGTCTTCGCCATATAGTTCGTGTCGTTTATACTCGGAAAGCGATTCTGTGTATTTGAATATCTCAGACTCAAATAGAGCTTTGTAAGCTTCGGCCGTCCTCTCGAATGCCTCGGGGCCTTCGGCATGGGACTTGAGCGCAGTCTGGTAGAGCTTCAGAGCTTCTTCGATCTGAATTTCCTTGGTGTCATCAACCTCGTCCTCCTCTTCGTTGTCAGACTCAAGGTTGAGCGCCTTCCAATTAGACTGCTGCGTAATGTTTAGAGACAGTTGCCACATTATGAGCGCATATAGAGCTAGAAACGTACCATATTGGGGGGCATCGCGGCGACAGGTATTGCCTTTCGCAGGCGCAGGCGTGGAGTCTATTGGCAGCGATCAGGTGCGGGCTGCGGGCGGCACGCTGCCATGGACGCTCAGCTGACTTTCTGCAGCAAGCGTTGCGGTGAGTGAGTCAATGTGAAGGCGAGATGCAGTGCTGGCGGGCAAGGAGGAGCGACGCGTGGTAGTCGACCACACTTGGCGGCCCGCGCGAATCAAGCATCTCCCGCTCCGCAACAGATTCCACGTCCAAGCTGCCCTAGTCCAGGCCACACAACCCTGACCCTCGCTGTCCCCGTCCGCGTCGCCGTCGCACCCCTCATTCGCACGCGCATGCCAATGCAATCGTAGCTTGTTTCCACCCTCCCAAACCTTCTCCCGCGCTGCACCATAAGCTTGGAGCCATGGTGACGGCTCCCGCTGTTCCTGAGTATGCATCCGCTCTCCCAACGCAGCGTTGCTCTTCGAGATACACTCTGTATATGCACGAATCCAAGCTGCATAGCCCGTCCCCTTGGCTCCCCGTGCATTTCCCTTGCAATAGCCCATATATGTTTTGCCAAACATACCAGCTTGCTGACGAAATGTTCCCAGAATCTACGAGGAGGAGCTGCACTCCGCCATTGAAGCGCGCTCTGAGTCCTTACAGACGCTGCGAGAGCTGGGTCCGCCAGACCTCGTCCACCTTATCAAGCAGCCCATCAAGAGCACCAACAAGCAAGTGCGCAATTGGACCCTCATCGCTACATGCACAGGAAGCGCTGACACAGGACCCAGGTTGGAGTATACCACCATGTCACTGGTGTAGACGCTTCGTCTTCGGCAAGCCTAGCAGCTTACATAAATACATTGACATACTCACCGCACGACAAACTTCACAAGGTGACCTCGGGTCTCTACTGGTATGGGTTTATTTGGTGGGGTCACTAGACAGGGCTGACGGCGCGTAGCTGCTATAATGCATTTTCCCGGCTTGATATGCGAGTACAGGTGTACATCCCTGGCACAGTAGAGAGCTACTGTATTGATGAGCGCGGCGATAAACGGGTAGCGACCGATGAGCTGTGGTTGGAAACATATCTCTGTAGCGTCCTTCGCGCATATTCCTACGCTGACGATGGATCTGGTGACACGATAAAGAAGATCGTGGGTGTGCGGAGGTTTAATCCCATTACCAGTACCGAGAGCGAACACAAGTTTCTGGACGCCGCCGAGCGCTTATTCTTCAACGGATGGCAACTGGGATCCGATCCTGAGATTCAAGTGCCGAACCTTGTCTCCAATCATCTAACCACTGGCCTCTTAAGCTATATACACACGACAGGAAGGTATGCCTCCGGCATCAATTTGT
>Ga0247757_10002193_pt1 | contig 10505 bp, 10 predicted proteins | sample UWRJL126311R4_FD_180929 | JGI IMG/M metagenome (GOLD analysis project Ga0247757, IMG submission 180929) | Plant litter microbial communities from Arlington Agricultural Research Station in Wisconsin, United States - UWRJ-L126-311R-4 | ecosystem: Environmental > Terrestrial > Plant litter >...
GGAAGTGCAATCAGGCAGCCGGTTCACCTGTTCATCATTATACACGCGTTGTTCCCGTATACGGCATTCGATGTATCTTTTCTCGAATACGGTATCGGGTCTTGTCAGTCCCGGTACATGCAGGTTGTGTAATATGGCAGAGTCGGGCAGTTGCATGATCAGAATCCCTGTATTTCTGGCTGCCGGTATTTCCAGAGCCGGTGTAATAATTTGATCTCGTATGGATATTGGTAAATACCGGCTTTGTATCGCAAAGAAGCCAGCGATCTGACCAATGATTTTTTTAAACGGGTAAGCCTGATATCTGAAACAGTAGGGTAGTAGCCATTCAATACCGTTTCAAAATCGCGGATCTTTTGTATCATGGCTGGTTGCAGCCAGGGCGTTAGTGGATTTTTGCGCAGGTCAAATTGCTCCCAAACAGGATTGATCCAGTCTTCCAGTTTTTGCGGGAAACGAAAACCTTTGTCCAGTACCTGCTGAAACATCTCTGACCCTTCTGTAGGTACAGGGCTGTAGGTATAGATCACGATCTCCGTATCCGGATTGATGGTTTTGATCTTTTTGATAAATGCGATATCGAATTCGATCTGCTCCATTACTTCTTCGGCAGTAGGTGCAGGCGTGCCCAGCACAAATGAATATTCCGGGATGATATCGAATTGGCGGATCCGTTCTGCGAATTTTGCGATCTGCTCACCGGTTTGCGTGCCGCCTTTGTCCATCTGTTGCAACACTTTGTTATTGCCTGTTTCAGCGCCAAAAAAGATCATCTTGCAACCGGATTCCCGCATCAGCGCCAGCGAGGCATCGCTGTATTTATCGATGGTGTCGATCCTTCCTTCTCCCCACCAGATCATTTTTTCCGGTTTGATCAGCCGCGAAAATTCAACGGTGCGTTTTTCCGAAACAAAGAAGTTATTGTCGTGAAATTCGATGGCATCTGCATTCCATTTGTCTTTGATGTATTTAATGTCCTTGTACACCAATGCTGCCGATTTTGCTTTCCATCTTGCTTCGTAAATAGGTACTACGGCACAGAATGAACAGGTAAAAGGGCAACCGATACTCGAATGATATGCCAGTGTGTGGTTACCGAGATAGGTTTTACCAAGGTATTGTTCCATCGAATAAAAAAGATCCAGTTTGTCGTAAGGCAGGGGTTTGAGTGTATCCTGCTCGATCAGGTCTTCCTTGGATGTTTTGATGATAGCCTCACCACTACGGTAAACCAGGTTTTTGATCAGTTCGTAAGGCTCGTCATTCTCCAATGCATGGACCAGTTTTGGAAAAGCATGATCTCCCGGCCCATTGATCACAAAATCAACATAACCCGACTGCAATACCACTTTGCTATGGTTGGAAGGAAAATAACCTCCCCAGATCATCACCGTGCCCGGAAAATTGCGTCGTATTTTTTGAGCGATAGGGATGGCTTGTTTTAGTTGTGGTCCAGGCATCACGGTAAAACCAATATAGCGGATCTTACCCTGGCGCAGGTGGCGGGCGATGGCTTCATAAGGTGCTGTTTCCCTGTTGCCATCCACGATCACCCAGTCATACACGCCATCGATAGATGCTGCAATATTCATGATCGAATTCGGTACCCGGTATTTCCTGTTGCCGCTACGTGGGTTGAACAGCAGTATGGTTGGCTTTGTCTTCAAGCAGTTTCCTGTTTTCTGATCTCGTATATATCGTTGCGCTCAATAAGGTTGCGCGAGCTGTGAACAAGATGCAGGTGATAACCAGCTTCCATTGCCATCCCCTTGATCCTTTCCTGTTCACAGCCCTCGCAAAGTATCATCAGTGTAACGGTTTTTTTATGCAGGTAGTTGCCTAGTCCGGCAAACAATCGTTGGAAATATTCCCCTTCATTTCCACAATACCAGGCATGCTCCGCCATACTGGCTGGTGCTTTGAAATAATAGGGTGGATTGATAACAACCAGGTCATATCCCCTGAAGGGAATGGCATCAAAAAGATCCGATTCGATGATGTTCATCTCAATCCCGTTTCGCCGGCTGTTTTGCTGCAGGTATTGAATGGCGATGGGATTGATATCAGTAGCCGTAACTGCCGCACCCGCCCTTGCTGCACTCAACGAGATCAGTCCGCTGCCAGCGCCTAATTCCAGCAGGGATCTGTTTTGTAATGGTAACTGCCGCAGGTATTGTAACAGCAGTTTTGTACTGAAAAAAAATCCCGGATGAAATACTTCCGGAGGTATTGCCATGCTGATACCCCGATACCGGTACATTCTTTCACGCGACAAATATCGCCTTAGCACCGGTTTGTAGAAATTACCAGCCAGGTATGGTATGATCTTATCACGAAACATGTTGGGGCAACCGGAAGCTTTGATGCTGCGTTATGGTAGTTGCGAGTTACGAATTACGAATTACGAAATGAGAAGCACCTCGTAATTCGTACTTCGTAATTCGTAATTGGTAATTGGCGATTTTCGTCTTTCTCAACCCAATTACGTATCATTTCTTTAAAACGCTGCCTGTGCCTTTTGCAAAGTCAAAAAACATCCTGCTGCCGGATCGCCTTAGTAATCGGCAGATTGTTTTTTTGGTAATGGTGGGTACGGTAGTTCGTTTTTGTTATGGCAGGTTTGTTCATCCCTGGTTTGCGGCGCCCGACCAGTTGGCCTGGCAGATGGGGCTGGATGAAATCATTGCTGGCGGCAACTGGAACTGCTTACAACTTGGCCACGCACCTCATGAAGGCGGTTCCTTGCTGATCGGGTTTTGTTCCCTCCTGTTTGCACCGTTAAAAACAGGATTGCCGGCATTATCATTGGTGGCTTTACTGATGGATATGTTGATCCGCTTTTGTCAGGTAAGGATCGCGAGAAATTTATTTGGATCGGTCAGCGCTGCCTGGTTTGCTGCCTGGACTGTTTTATCAATACCCTTATTGTTGCCATGGTCGGTAGTGAATTTTGGACTCCATTACCTGGCTTCCGTTTTTCCTTTTGTGTTTTTCTGGCTGTTGAACAGGTACCAGGATCACCGGTTCCTGCCACAACTACTGGGAATGGTTTGTGCCTTGCCGGTGTCTTTTGCCTATGAAAACACGCTGCTGATCATTCCCGCAATCTGGGTTTTGATCATTGATCAGACTCAGAAGCTCCGCTCTGTCGCAGTTTTTGCGATTGTATTTTCCCTGTTACTGTTGCCGCATGTATTAATTCGATTATGGGCAGATCAGGGATACGCATTAGAACAGGGTATGATTGCTGGTCGCGATGAGCTTGGTATTTTTTTGCAATTCAGGCATTTGGTAGCTGGCTGGTTTGCAGTGCTGCCTGCCGCATTCCTGCTGAATTCATTTCCTGTTCTTCCGCCGGTAGTCGTTCTGATCATCATGTTGTTATTTGTATATGGCGGAACAATTATCTTTTTGCAAGGCCGGCAAACATTTTCGCGTTGGTTGATGGCAGGATTTATTGGAGTCTTCCTGCTTGTGTATTCTTTGAGTAATTTTTCAAACGTGGATCATCGGCAAACAACCTATACTGCCTATCGTCATCTCGCTTTTATTGTTCCATTGCTGGTGCTGTTGCTGATAGATGGATTTGCACATGCAGGTAAGTCAAAGTTGTTTTTACTGGTTGGCTGGATAATGGTTTGTGGTATCGCATCGGTTAACTACATGTGGTTACCATACAAAGACGAACAGCCGGCATATCGCGCAGCCGGCTGGATCATGGTGCAGAAATATGGGATGGATGTACCACGCCTGTTCCGCCTGCAGCAAATGGTTGATACAACATACCGGCATTCGGTGGCCATGGGGTTTGGATGGGGACTGGCTGCGGTGCTGCTCCGCCATCCGGCCGACACTGCTGCGGGCAGGCAGCTCAGGTACCTGATCGGTCAAAGTCCTGTTCAATACCGGGATGATATGTCGAGTGGTGTGCAGTATGCATTTGCGCCAGGCATCACACCACTATTGCCCTTGTCTTCACGCCAACTGTTTAACAGGGAAAAATGAAGTGGTTGCTAAAAATATATCATCGGGTGAAACGCACATTTAACGCTGCTGTTAATGCGATGGTTGCAAGGCTGGGTGTTTATACCGGCTATTATCGCAGCGCAAGAGGTAGCCGCATGATCGTCTATCATGGCATTTGCGCGAAAAATCCCCTGCGGTTCAATACGCTTTTTGTCACCCGGAAAATATTTGAGAAACACCTGCAGTTTTATCAAAAATATTGCCGCCTGCTGAGTCTTGATGATTATTACCAGCAACGTTTTGATCCCGACAGGTTTAATATCTGCATCAGCTTCGACGATGGTTTTGCCGGTGCTTACAGGCATGCATTACCATTACTGGAAAAATACCAGGCGCCCGCTGCATTTTTTATTACGGGTATCAGGAATACCGGCGGGGATATTTTGTGGAACGACTTCCTGTCGCTCATTCACCGGAATGGGCCTGCTATGATCCTTTTCGATGATAAGGTTTTCTATAGGAGGAAGGATAAATACAGGGAACACGAAACCAACACGACTCTGAACGACTGGCTGCGGACCCGGAGTTATGAAGAGAAAAAAGCATGGATGACTTCGATGCAGGAACATGCATGGTTCCGTGAGGATCCTTCGCTCATTGATTATTGGTTACAAATGGAGGTGGAAGAAATAAAACGATTGGCTGATTCGCCATTGATATCGATTGGCAGTCATGGTTATTATCACAACGACCTGGTACACGATGATGCAGAAACATTAGCTGCGGAATTGGTGCACAGCAAACAATTCCTCGAAACTGTTACAGGAAAGCAGGTCAATTCAATTTCTTTTCCCTACGGCAGTTATTCACCGGAAGTGATCAGTAGCGCGGAAACCGCAGGTTACCGGCAACTGCTGGCAGGCGAATTCCTTTTTGATAAAGATGGAGAAAACGTTTTACTAAGGGAGAGAATGGCGATCAATCCTTTTATCGGACCGGCCGCACAACTGCGGGCCATCATCAAAGGGGATTATTCATGACGCGTTGTTCTATTTAGAATATGCAAGAAATATTCAACAATCGCTCAACACTTGTAGCTGTGGCAGCTTTTGTAGACGAAAAACTAAACAGTGCCTGCGGACGAGCCTCTTTGGGTGCGGTGACGAGCGAAGCGATGTCAATCAAAATCATCCGCAGCAGATTTTGATAGCGGCCAAAGCAGCTCGGTAGCAGGCACGAGGCCGAGCGGCCTTGAGCGAAATCCTGCACCCACGGCGTTTTAGTAGTGAAAAGGACGCAGGTTTAAGAACTCAACACGTTATGTATAGTAACTATCATATTAAACAACTGAACAAAGACCGGTTGAAAGACCTGGCCATCCTGCACCTGGCGGTCTATCAACGCGAGGTTCCGGCTGATTTTTTTGAAAAAAAGTATGCTACTGCTTATACCGGCAGGGAATACATCGGTTATATCGCCTACGCCGACGATGATATACCCGTTGGTTATTATGGCGTAATACCCTGCTTTCTGAATTATGGCGGGGAAAAACTGCTCTCAGCACAATCGGCAGATACGATGACACATCCCGGCTACCGGTTCAAAGGATTGTTCGTGGAACTGGCCAGTCTTTGCTATGCGCTTTGCAGGGAGCAGGGTATTCAACTCATTTTCGGTTTCCCAAATCAAAACTCCTATCACGGTGCTGTTAATAAACTTGGCTGGCAGATTGCCGGCCAGATGGATTGTTTTACTGTGCGGGTAAAAGCCATTTCATTTGGTACAACGGTCCAGAGGGTTGGATTCCTGCGTTCACTCTACGGTAATTATGTAAACTGGATAGTGAAAAGATATACCACAACGGATTATCCTGATTCACTGGTTGAGCAAGGTTATGATGGTGTTCATCGGGATGAGGATTATCAACACTATAAAACTTATTACCACCATCATTTGCTGAAATTGGACAATGTAGTATACTGGGTAAAACTGCAGCAGGGACTGGTGATCGGTGATATCGCTCTCCGGGATGAGAAAGATTTTGACAATGCGATCAATGGTATCCGGCGGATAGCTGCTACACTCGGGCTGCAGAAAATACAATTTCATATAAGCCAGGGAACGGTGGTGCACCGGTTATTTGCAGAACGGTTTAAACCGGTACCCACATTCCCCGTATTGTTCCGGGATCTTGGTTTCGGTAAAACACTTGAGCGATTCAGGTTCAGTTTTGGAGACATCGATATTTTTTAATTGCAGCAGGTATGAAATTTCTTTTTGTTGGCTATACAGGTAATGAGCAATTTCATGATCCGCATGAATGGCTTTTCCGCATACGCGCTTACCTTGGCGTTTTGGAAGCATTGGCCCGGCAACATACCGTGATCAGTATAGAGCAGATAGGCTATACGGGACTGCTGAAACAAAATGGTGTTCAATATCATTTTATCAAACCTGTTGGCAGGCACAATTATTTCCCGGCGAGATTGCATCGCCTAATCAAAGAACAGGCGCCGGATATCATCCTGGTGCATGGCATGGAGCATCCGCTGCAAGTGATTCATCTGCGAAGTACGGTGGGTACTCAACCAAAGATCATCCTGCAGAGTCATAGCCCCGGATTGCCTGCAGGCATCAAAAGCCTGGTACAAAAACTTGCCGACCGGTTTGTGAATGCCTATTTTTTCAGTTCTAAATTGATGGGCGAACCATGGCTGCAGAAAAAATTGATCGCGAACCCAGGCAAATTGTTTGATGTGCCGGTGGGCTCCTCGGTTTTTCAACCTGGGGATAAAAGCATTGCACGGAGCAAAACCGGCATGGGGGCGGAGAGGGCATACCTATGGGTTGGCAGGTTGGATAACAACAAGGACCCGTTAACTGTTGTGACAGCATTCCTTGAATTTGCCTTGACTGCAACGGCTGTCAAATTATACATGATATTCCAGCAGGATGATCTGCTGCCGCAACTTGAGGCAATGCTGGAAAAGACTGATCACCGCAATTGTGTACATATGGTAGGCCATGTTCCGCACAACGAAATGCAGAACTGGTTTATCGGTGCTGATTTTATTATTTCAGGTTCGCATTTCGAGGCATATGGCGCGGCGGTGGTGGAAGGGATGTCGTGCGGTTGTATCCCATTGGTGAGTAATATTCCTGCGTACTGTATGATCACCGGCAATGGCGCCTGTGGCGATATGTTTGAGCCGGGAACGGTGAATTCCCTGGTGCCTGTTTTACGGCGGTCACTAAAAATGGATCTGCATCTTGAAGAAATAAAAACACGTACACAGTTCGATGCAACACTGAGTTTTCAGGCCATTGCACAACGCATCGCGCAGATCGCAGCATTACTTTGAATGGAAGAGGCGGATAAATTCCCTGGCAGTATCTTTAATGTGATAAGCCAGCACTGGCTGATGATCGATCTTATCCGATCCCAGTAATGTTGCTGAGATCTTGATCATCTCTTCTTCATTATCTGCATAATGCCAATGCCTGATCCATGCCTGTTGTGGCCTGCAAAAACTGATCACATGCGCTCCTGCATACAATGCTTCGAGGCAAACCATCCCAAAACCCTCATAGGCTGATGGATGAAGCAACAGTTTGCTTCGTTGCATCAGCGACAGCACTTCGCTGTATTTTTTTTCTCCCACCAATTCGATGTGTTGTTCCAAACCCTGTTGTGTGATTTGCCGGAGGAGGTTGTTCTTTTCGGCGCCCTCACCACAGATAACAGCTTTGAGCGAAGGAAAAGATGGTACCAGTTTTTTTACGACATCGACCAGCACATCGAGCTGTTTTAGCGGGATCAGCGAACCAACGGCCAGTATATCGATGTCTTTTTCTTTGTTGCCCTGCGGAAAAATATCCGGATCAATGCCCGGGGGAACAATATATGCTGGCAGCGCGTGATAATTTTTATCGAATTCAGTGGCAATAAAATCAGAAAGCGCCACCAGTTCTTCGGGATAGTTCTTTAATGACTGTGCCTGGCGGTTACCTGCTTTTGCATCCTGCCCAAGTATCCATGCCAGGTGTTTGAAAGGCTGGCGCCGCGCGAGTACATGACCCATGATGGCACATTCTTTCAACCAGAAACTCAGTACCCCGGTTGTTTTCCTGTTCCGGGTGATCTGTTTCAATATACGCCAACCTCTTATTCCGCATAGCCGTTTGTGCAACCCGCCTCTGTTTCTGCCGTTTAACGGGATCACCTGGTTGTTGTGCCAGCGATAGGGCTTGCCTGTAAACGGATAATGGAAGGCCAGGATCACAATCTCCATTTCGGGATAAGCCTTGTTAAGTGCCAATACCAACGCTTGCTGCAGCGGCAAACAGGCGCTGTCCGATTCATCGGCAGGAAATCCGGGCGAAATGATGACCAGGAGAGATTTTGACATGTTACCGGAGCATTCCGTTGTTGAATAAAGAAGCTTAAAATTAGCAGGTTATACCATCCGATACTGTTGCCGGTTAAAATTAAAGCTGCACCGGCCGATGCTCGCTCCTGCTGAAAAATTCCGTGTTTTAACCAAACCAAAACGGTGTTTAAAACAGCTGTTTTGTGAGATATATGCAATAATTTGGTAATTAATTAGATGAAAATGATGTGATATTATCAGATTCTATCATTTATCATCCAATTTCCTATGTTAAGCCTTTACATTATAAAAAGGAGCAGGATGATTTCTGCTCCTTTTGTTTTTTCTCCTCTACTTGGTAAAGAAATGCCAATTTTCTGCATCTTTTTGCGGGTTTTATTGCAAGGTTTTACAGTCTTAAGAGCGGATACCGTAATTTTGCGGTTCAATAAATTTGTCTTATTTTTCTTATATACAAAAAGACCCGGATAATGAGAATTTTGATCGCAGACGACCACACTTTGATTAGAGAAGGACTGAGAAAGATACTGGTTGAATCATTCCCTTTTGCAGATATTCACGATGTAGCAGACTCAGCAGACCTGTTGAAGAAAGCGATCAATGAAAAATGGGATATCATCATTTCGGACATCAGCATGCCAGGTTACTCTGGTATTGAGATACTCAAACAGATCAAGGAGCATGTTCCCCAAACGCCTGTATTGATGTTGAGTATGCATGCGCCTGAGCAATATGCAGTACGTTCTTTAAAGGCCGGCGCTTCCGGTTACCTGACCAAGGAAAGCGCACCTTATGAGCTCGTAAAGGCTGTGCAACAGATACTTAGCGGTCGTAAATACATCACCAGCGAAGTGGCCGAAGTGCTGGCTGGCTCTATCGAACAGAACAATACACAGGCACCGCACGAGCAGTTGTCGGACCGTGAATTCGAGGTTTTCAAAATGATTGTTAGCGGGAAGAGTATCTCAGCCATTGGCGAGATCCTGTCGCTGAATGTCAACACCATCAGCACTTACCGTTCACGCATCATGGAGAAAATGCATTTGCAGAATAATGCTGATTTGGTGAAGTACGCCATCATGAACAATATCATCTGAAGATCGGCATAGTAGAGCAAACACTACAAAAACGCCGATAAATTTCTATCTTGCTTTTTTCTATTATCCAGCATCTTTGTGCTGCGCACCGTGTATAGTCTAATCCCCCTTGACTAACGGTCGCAATTACATAGCCATTCATCCTAAACCAAAATTCAAAACTATACCGGACTCCGGCGTTAATGATATTCCGTATAAAGAAAAACCAGGCACCGATTCGAGGGCTTTGCAAACCATTGCAAAGTCCTTTATTGGTTCCTATGAAAATTGAACATTGAGAATTGAACATCGAACATTCAATTCACCTAAACAGGTTATCCCACAGGGGAGTACCCGTATAATCAAACATCGTAAGCAGTTAATGAACTATCTTTTTCGATACTTATTTTTTAACAGGAACAGAGGCGGAGTGATCAACAGCAGCTTTGGTAACCTCGTTACGGCAGCATCCGGATGGTCCGCTGATCTTCAAACATTCTTACATGAGTAACATGAGGGGTCTGAAAATACTGTTGATAGATGATACGCAGATCGTTCTCGAACATCTGCAAACATTGTTATCGGAACTGGCCCAGGTTAGCAGTACCGAGGCAGTCCTGAGCGCCGAAGAAGCACTGATGCTGCTCGACAATTACGAGCCTGATATCATGGTGCTGGATATCAATATGCCAGGTATGAACGGCATAGAAATGCTCCGCAAGCTCTCTCTCAAAACCATGATCCGGCCGGTGGTGATCATGCTTACCAATAACACGTTCTCTAAGTACAGGGATGAATGCATGCGTCTCGGCGCCGATTATTTCCTCGATAAATCAAGGGATTTTCAAATGATCCCAGGCATCGTAGAGCATGTGCAACAGCACAAGGTTGTGCATCACTAAGATTGAACATTGAAAATTGAAAATTGAATATTGAGAATTCAATGCTCAATGCTCAATGTTCAATGTTCAATGTTCAATGCTCAGGTTCAAGGCCTGTCATATCCCCAGCGCATCCTTCAATCTCGCATAACCCGATTTACTTACCGGCAATTTCACACCGATGCTGAGCA
>Ga0247757_10002194_pt1 | contig 10491 bp, 10 predicted proteins | sample UWRJL126311R4_FD_180929 | JGI IMG/M metagenome (GOLD analysis project Ga0247757, IMG submission 180929) | Plant litter microbial communities from Arlington Agricultural Research Station in Wisconsin, United States - UWRJ-L126-311R-4 | ecosystem: Environmental > Terrestrial > Plant litter >...
TAAGATATGTTCCTGATCATGAGATCACATATGTCTATATTGATATAGTCCATTTTCGGTCTTGCTGAAGGATGTTTTGCAGTGCCTATATTGAAACTACCCTACTTTGTCAACTTAAGAAGCCATTGATACAGTCCTTATTGAAAAAGACACTTTTTGTGAAGATATGTCGGGGACGGTTGGAAAGAATAGTGCCGACGAAGCAGCCCGCTCCACCAATACAAAGTGAGATAATTCAGGTACCTCGCCCCAAAACCCACCTCACTACAGTATATGTCTACCGAATCCCGTTTGTCAGCATCACGTTTTGAAGGGAGTTGGTAATGTGGTAGGCATAGTGCACCTTGTAGTCTTCTTACCCTACCATGAAAGCTGTAGTTCCATATCGAACAGTGTAGAAGGCCGCCCAAAGAAAGCCTTCTCTTGTAAGAGCTGCTGCTACAATAGTAGGCTAGACATGCTGGGCAAGATTCTCAGGAGTGCTTACCTAAATATGAAACCAGTTCAGAGTCTGATTATTCTCGTCCTTCACGATTGGGTAAATTTTTTCTATCACTGTCATGAGTCCGTAGCGGGGCTATTCACCAGGTGGACGGTTCACGAGCGCGTAAGTGACGTACAGCTGATCGCACAAACATGGTTCACCACCCGCACTGGATTCGTGTTTATACTACCACCTTTACAGGTCACCAAGAATATATTTGCCAGCCCTTACTATAAGACCAAGACACTCCCTGTGTCCTTTGCCATCATTTGCTCATCAACATACTCTCGCCATTTCTGGGTATAGCCAACCCACTATTCCCATGGAGGAAGAAGTTAACATGGGCTCTGATTCCACAGCACCGGCAAGCCACAACACAGGAATAGTAGCTGATCCTTCTCATGCAGCACTAAGCCCAAAGCCTTACGTGCACGTGTATGCGCAAGTACTCCAAGGCCTAGACAATCCTTTCGCACAACACTTGAAGAGCATGCACGGTCTCTCTGATGCGATCCAAACGGGTGCTGCTCTTGGCATTGGGAGCTACTCGCACACGGCAACTCCTGGTATGCACTTTGACTAACTGGTCGCGCGATTTGAAAGCTAATAGTGTTCATCAGGTACAACCCATACCTACACAGCTGGAAATGTGAATCAGCTTCACTTCCGCGATGAGTGGGGAAGTGCGCTGGCGTACCGGTATAGGCCTATCGAGGAGGTTACCGCCGAGGCCCGAAATGATCATACCATCAGAGAGGTTATAATGGGCGCTGAGCAGTATATTCAACAACTTTACGATGCAATCACCAATGTTCAAAATTGCACCGACAAGCCTAATAGCATTGAGCTCAAGAGTTTCCAGCCCTTGAACCTGGATACAAAGGCGGTTGAGGCTTGCTGCCGCTGCATCATGGTATATTTGTCGCCGCTTGGCCTATGCGTAACCTTATTCTAACCCTGCCACAGACTGCTCTCATTCACCGCTGCGTTGTCGGATTTTGCTCTCCTCAACACAAAGCTAATGGGGATTCAAAAGAAGACAAAGCTTTAAACTGCAAGGACCGCCTCGTATCGGTCGTACAGGCTCTAAAGGTGAATCTGCATCTAATTTTCTAAATACAGGCTCTAGGCTAATCACAAACAGCACAACAAGCGTATCTGCAGGGACGTTATGGCCGAAGATTCGAAGGTTACCCATCTTGTACACAGCCCCATACATATCGTCAAGGTCAGTACGCCACAAAAAAACGGTGTTCTCTCGCTAACCCCCCACAGAGCAAAGATAATCAACAGAAGGGAAACGATGCAAAGAGAAAACTTATCTCAGATGCCAAAGCAGCTCGTAGCAAGAAACCATTTAATATGGTGCCCCCTAGCTCAAGTCCAGACGCAGGGGACTCCCAGACTTCAACCTTTCGAGCACCTTCTACCGAAGTTTCCCACTCCGCACCGATACCTACATCCACAGCTTCCGTTGAGACTACAACAACGAATGAGAATTCTTTAAAAGAGCAGGTTCATATCAAAAAGGAAGAGGAAGATGAGGATATCGTATGGATTCAAAGCAAACGAGTCATGCGCCCTTAACACCAGGTTTCTAATCCGGTAGAGCTTGTGAACATGCTCATCACATGAACGGCACTGAAATTGCTTATTAGCTTGGTTTATTTGGGCGTTTTAACAATACGGATTGATTCTCTCAGGCTTGTTGGGTTAGCATAGTTCTTACTTTGCGGCAGCCCATACAGCATTGCATTTTAGAAGACTTTCTGCATTTATAATGCATAGGTAGACCTATAGACTTATTAATATACATTGTTTAAACCCTCTCAGTAATGACATATATAGTCTTACCCTGTTGTACTAAATGCCATAAACTTGGTTGAGAAGGGAGGCATTTGTATCACAACACTAGTAGAACAAGGCCTCTACCAGCAAGTCTTTCACACAAGCATCCCGCGAAATATAAAACTGGGATAAATTGTAGGTGTGCTTAGAAAAATTCTCCGTTATTGATGATTGAGCCACAGTCCAACGCATTTTCATCAGCTGAGATAAATGAGTCTTCAACTGCCGAGGAAAATGAACAACAGCGTGTTCCTTGGCAGTCGATGGTTGATTTGACTTCTGTTGGCATAGAGCAGCCTACAGATGAGGAGCCGTCCAACAGCCTGAATGGTGGAGAACTTGTGCAAGATATTCAGCCTGGATCCAACTCAAATCAAAGCCCATCGCAGGCAGATGTGGAGGTTATCGAAGGGCCAGCGGAGCAAACCTCTCAGCATGTTCAGCTACCGATATCTGGTACAACCGATCAGCAGGCAGATTATTGGGAGAGAAATGTACAGTACCGACATTTTGCTAATGGTTTAGCATCTGCGGGTCACTATTTTGATGAGAACGGATTTGCGAGGGTAACTATGAATCTGGCACAAGCTATTCAGCATCGTACCCGTGTAAGACGCCTTCCATGGCGTAACCCGGAATCAGAAGACGCTGAAAACATTAACCATGTATTAAAACATCGTTTAAATTATACTCAGCGTATGATTCAGGCTGTATGGAATATTTGGGATTGTTGTGAGGATCCCAACTCCTCTGATGCGCACTGTTTCACTCTAGGCTCGGATACTTGTTTCTCTCCCGCCGATGTTGAAGCAGGATGCCATATACTATTTTTCCATGTGATTGATACCAGCAACAATGGTTTTCGTGGCTTCCTTAGCGACGACAGGTCGATTGGTACAATAGCCTTTGAAGTAGACAGATCAGCTACTTGTATTGAGCGAATTGAGCGGGTAATACACTGTCTTCAAAAATCAAAATCTGTCTGCCGTGAGATCATGCAGAGTGACAGGTATATGATCTTACTTGCCAATCATCCTAAGTGGTATTTATTTCAGAAGGCGAAAAATAAACGAGTAACCGATGTTAATGGTAATAGCGCTCGATACCTGAGGTCTAAAAAGGATGCTCGACTAGATCCACCTAACATAGCCCTAGAGCCTGGACAGATCACACAGATAGAGAACAATAGCTCTCATATGTCTAATGTAGACTGGACATCACTACCACCACTTCCAGTGCCAAACATGGCTGGGTACCTGCTCACTCAACTTTCGTTACCGGGTGGATCTTTAGACTACGGTATTGATGAAATTCCTATAGAGCAAAGTGCTTCTCAAGGGGATTTATTCGAAATGCATCTCAGGGAAGAATTGTTAAGATTCAACTCACAAACCATTTGCCCATGGTCCAATACTCCAAACTTGGGTGAGTTGTCTCAAGAAGAGACTGCAAATGCTTTCGAAGCAAATAGTAATAGTGAGAAGCACAGAATATCGTAACAAGCTGAGCAGGCGGTCTCTGAAAGACCGACAAAGGTCCAGAGACAGAATTAAGTTTATTTCAGCGATATACGATTTACAGTACACCAAAATACATATTACCTAACGAATATCTTCTGTAGAACTTCATAAGGCTTGGTTGTGAGATTGTTACTATTTCTGTGCGAACCAGCATCACTTCAAGGCATACTAATATGTACATATTGCGTCTTGCTGCCCATGTGGTAATGACGTCATCGGCCTCGGGAATGAGGTTTCAAACTGTGCAGATGCATCAGATACCAACACTTAATTACCACGTTAAACTCTTAACGCCCGAGAAACCTGCATACATGGTCTCCCAAGCACATCGAATGAGCTACCGCATAGGCCGGGGTGAACAAGGAGTCTTAACTTTCGACCCATACAAATCTGACATATTGCCACTATGGAGATTCAAAACGCCTACTATTGCGCGTCAAAGCGCAGATCAAATATACGAGAAATTTTTAGAATATGAAAAGCAGGATGACTTCGTTGGTATGGACATGTGTCGTAAATTTCTCCAGATGGCACGTATATCTCGCTCCGCATGATGTCCGCTGTACGTCTAACGACTGACGAACGGTATCTACAGGGTATGACACGAGCGAAAAGATATGCGAACTACGCTGGCGGTCGTAAATATAATAGTGAGACAGGCAAAGAGATCGTAAAGAGCGAAGAGCACGCGGGTGCTAAGGAAAAGCTCGAAGCGTCGATAATTTTTAGAACAGCATGGGAGACAGCGAAAAAGCATGATGGTTATTTGCAAAAGAAGCAGAGGTTTCTCGCAGAACAACGGCAATGGAAAAAAATGCAAGCAACCGAAACCACACCGAAGATATAACTAGAAGATATCAGTGGTCTGACATAGGGATACATGTATGCAAATACGGCCATGAAGGCTGGATTCGCCAATATAGAAAGCTGTGCAGTATTCTCAGTAGTACGAAAAGCGCAATCAGGATATCTGAAGGAATAACCCAACGAACTAAGCGCACTATTTGTTACTGGCTTTTTTAGAAATATTCCAGACGAATGCAGGTTTTTACCTCTCAGTGTTCACACGCGACCATGCCGTCAGCATACCATCCTATGACAAGATCGATAGGCGAATCTGTATTCTTGATGCTCTCTATATTTTTTATTAAGCCAAGCCATCTCATTGGCAGCTTCCAGTAGCAGCTTGCTACTATTAAGGCTTGGGCAAGGCAAGGTATTTCTATCTACTCTTCATACGTAAAACACTAAAACCTATACCATGAGCAAGTTTCTCCACTTAACCACGATACCCTATGCTTGCTAAATAGCATCAAAGATTGATAGATCAATTGTATACGACCTGAATTTCCAGAATATCATGTGTGATTTAAACCCGAAAACAGGGAGTGTTTGGATTGGAAGAGATAGTTTGTTCCTGTCATCGTAGTGGTGGTGGTAATGGTGGTGCCAATGGCAAATAACTAGCCTGTGGATAGACTACCTACTGTTGATATTTAGCCTGTTGATATGGCGTAGACGCCAGCGGGAATGAAGCCGTGAGGTACTGTGAGTATACTTGTGTTACTGGCGGCGGCTGTGGCAGCTAGTATAACTGATCGTACGGCGGAGTTTATGTAAACTCTTGATAGATTCAGCATTGTCTGTTGTCAGTGGGTCGAAAGCAATCAGAATATCCTCTAGGGATGGGCTGTGGGGCTTGAGAGGGCTTGGACGGCAATGTGAACTTGTTTCACTATGTTAGTATCATGTCCATGGCGGGAACTGAAGGTACTATCATCGACTGACTTGTGGTGGTGTAGAATTCGTTAGGGTTGGGGCATATGCCAATTGAATGTCTATGAATGGAAGCGAAGGGATCTCTGGTGGAGTCTGCTTAGAAGATCTTTTTATCTACGTATACTTATATTGTGATAGTAATAGTCAGCGCTGTTGTCTAGAGTCATTTTATATATGGAGAAAGTCGACACCCATATAAAGCCATCACTTTCATGTTTAATAGCGAGTATATTACTAAACAAGGCTACTTTCGGCACTAATATACGCATGAGATTATCTTAAATCATGTCTCCTTCCCCAAATATGAGCATCCTTCAGTGTTGTGTAGGAGTCATTCAGTTTTTCTATCTTGTTTGAGCATTAGACTTAGCTATCCAGGTCTCCGATGAGCGCTCAGCCCCTGTCAAGAGCCTCTTTAGGTCGACTTCTGGCAACGATAGTCATGGAGAATAGTTCAATGCCTCTACGGACTTCCTATATCCATTGTGACCACTCTCACCTTCTGTGAGTATCCGGTCGTCGCCGCGGTGATTAGTATCCAGGATGTGTCCTGCTGTCAAACCATAGAGTACGTATCCGCTATCGGTCTTTGATATCTTGATAATACTAGCATACTACTTACCATTTTCTCTGATGGCTGTAATAAGAATATTAGAGCTATTTGATCTGGAATGTCTTAAATAATCTGATAACCCGTACATTTCGGAATCCGAGCCAGCGTACTTGGTAGGAAGAGTTCTGGTGACCGAAATTCCGAAAGACGTCTGCAGAAGGTCATGGGGCTAATGCATCGGCTTGATAGACGGTTGTGTTAAGAACTCCTTCATTAGTTGAATTTGGCTTTGGGACAACAAATGATAATATATGGTTTTGCCTCCTCGTAAGTCTTGCCGAGCACTATAATCCAAATGTCCAATTCCTGAGAGGCCCTACCATTTTATTCTTCATGTATTTCCTCAGCCCATTTGGCAGATCCCCAGGAATGCCGCAATAGTGACCCCGAACGGCCTTCTCCAAGTCTTTTTACACTTGTTCAGATTGTTAGGGTTTCTGAGCCTTTAGCTTTGAAAGGCAATACGAAGTTGTTTGAGTTTACGTGCTGGGAGATAAAGCGACCTTGCACATAATTCTGGCCCAGATCTGGAGGCGCACTGGAGTTAAATCCAGAATCTCAGAGTCAACTTGCTTGACGGGCCCTATATTTCGAGAAGACGTTGCTGCTGTCCCTCAACCCCGAATAGGCATGGCTCGAGTAATGCAGGAGGTGAGGATAAACGCTTCCTTAGGCTGAGGGGTTAGACTAGGGCAAGCTGAAAGGAACGGCTCAAGCCTAACGCTTCATGCCTTATATCCTCAGACCACAAAATTACACTCCACTACCCCGTAAATTCGCTGCTGATACCAATAGCATTAACGCAGACAACATGTGGCGGCCCATCTGGCTGATTTTTATTATATACCCATGAAATGGTTCTGTGCTGGGTCATATCGAGAGACCATAGCGAATGCACCACGACACCTGCTCGTCAGTTCCCGCTCCAGCTGTTTTCGAACTATGTGGCATCAAAGGGAGTGGGGTAACAATTCTTAGTGTGAAATAACGTTCTTGAGCACCATACGCATCTCTCTCATCTCTAATGAAATATTCAATGATCTCTTACCTCTATCCAAGCTTACAGACCTTGATCTACAAGGTCTGGTCAAGGCCCTTTTGGGCTGGCAACGCTGGCATTGTGAACGATGGGTGGGATGTACTGACACGGATTGTCCATGGAACCGAACAAGGAAACTAAGAGAAGCGACTCCACCCATGGCGATGCTAAGTCACCTTACCACACTGTAAGCATAGATCGGTTCTATGTAACAAACAACCCGCAGTACCATTGGACCCAGCTTGCCTTGTTCTTCACTTAGGCCTGTAAGCATTGAAGAAGGAATGAGACTCCTGCAGCCATGCCTTAGCATCTCGATAGATGATAATCTTGCCACTATTGATTTGCTAGATGTGCGTGCTGCAGGTCACGAGGCATCAAAATCCCGTCTTGCCTTCCACATATAGACAGCTTTTTAACGTAACGATGAACATAAAGCTTCACTTTTAGATGCGCCGCCTTACTGGAACTATACATCAACTTGCGGAGCTAGGTATGGGGCTATTTTCCATTTTTATGTACACTATTCGACAACATAGTGAAGCCACTGTGGGTTTATTCTCTATGGGGGTCTGTTTCGACTCAAAGCCAGTTCCTCGTGCTTCTATATAAACTTCCGAGAACAATTTTTGTCTCACGCATTCCATAGGAGCGTTAAGAGCTCATTCACTCACTATATCGGATGATTGCGAACACACCTTCAACATACCCTCTTCAGTCCGGCTGAAAGTCCGATCTTTCTTAAAAAAGAAGCAACGGCCTTCGCTTCTCGGGAAAAAATATGATACATCTGGTATCAGCAAGATTTCCTAAATTTAGTGACTAAAACTTCCTTGCCTCGTGCTCTTACAGCATTCAAACGTCTCGCCTGTAGGATTGATGCACTACCCAAAACGAATAAAGCTTATCGAAAAATAGGAGATCTCGCTCTACGAATAATGGCATGTGGTGTAGGGTTCTGGTATCTATCGTAACATTTGACGAACCTTGAATTCACGCTTTACTTTAAAGTTTTGCGGAGAACATGAATGATGTAACGAAATGGACCGGCGGTGATTCAGGTTCCAACGTATGTGCACTGGAATACATATATAAAAATAGTAGCACGTACAGTAAAAAACCGAGTGCCTAAGAAATAACGGCGTCTTTACGATGATGTCGATGGTGCTCTGCCCTGCGAGCGAGACTTATGAATGCATGTACACCCCGGTCCTTGTACCTCGTATCCCACCAGGCACCCCGAACCCCGATACTTGCTCCATCGAGGCCCTTGCAGGGTAGCAGAAGCAGCCCCATCAGCAAGGCTTCCGAACAGTCACACCACTGACTCGCACTGGCCACGACCCACCTCTTAATCTATCAACGGACGCACGCAGCCAGCCCTATCCACGACGCTGGGTCCAAGATGCCCAAGGCCCCCAATATCCCCACCGCCAACTTACTTTTACAGTGTCCAAGTCGCAACGCTTGGATCGAGGATGTCGTAACTGCCGCACGTGTGCTCACGCTAGTGCTGACGAACTGGATGAATAGATAACGTGCTCAGAGGAAGGAAGGGCCGATCCGTTCCCGCACCAAAACAGGATCGAGAGACAACAAATGTAGGATGTTTTATGCAGCAGCGGGTGAACGCTGCGCGGTACCTAGATGGCATTCCGCAAGCGGGTGCTTGCCCAGTGGGTGCGGCCAGCGCGTTGATACGAGACGGGACGACACGAGACACGACAGCAGAATCGGGGAAAAAGCGGCGCGAATCCTCGCTTACAGCAAGATGGAAGACAGACGGATGCGTCAGGACCTCGTATATCTATCCTCATCGGACGGCCTGGCATCGTGCATCAAACACCATGGTCCGTACCGCTGGATGCAGCGCAAGGGGAAAAAAGAGCTTGGCCACCCAGCATGAAAAACAGGTCCCTCGGCCTCGCCCCCACAAACCCCCTCCAAACCATCACGTCCACGCGGTCCCAGCGTCGTTGATCAAACAAACCAAATCCGTCGCTCGGCTCCTCGCGCAACGCACGGATGGGGAAATCCCTTCCCTTTCCCAAAACGCTTGAGGCCAGCACCACCACGAAACAAACAAAACACTTCGTCGCCGAGTACGGCCTTCAGGCCAGCCGTGCCGTCCCAACTGACCGATGATGCTCCTTCCCCCCTTATCCAAAAGGGAAAGAAAAAAAAATAAAAAAAAATAAAAAAATTTCCGCTCTCATAGAGCCAGCCACAAAACAGGCACGCCGGAGGGAAGAGAGAGACACGGCTCATTGGTCAATCCGCGGCTGAGTTCCCCTCTTCGCTAGTTGTCGCCAATCACAGCGGACCCCCCAAGTTTGTGGGGAAAAGACGCCGAAAAGGGATCCGAACCTTTGGCTGTGTGTACAATATCCAACAAGGGGTCTCGACTTCTCCCGTAAGAGAGGGGAAGCATGCGTTAGCTAAGCCCCGAAGAAGAGGGATGGGAGGGGGAGGTCTCAGATTAGGTCAAGCCTGGGGTGAGGGGTGTGTGTGTGTGCGTGTGCGGATTACACACGTCGCCGTACTATACGCGCCGGAGTCCGAGAGAGAGCAACCTCACCCTCTGTAACAAGCCAGCGATATGCGACGAGGGAAAAGCCAGAGCTTGTCTCATAGTCGCTCCTTTTAAACATCGGACCCCAATATGTGAATCGGGTCTGCTATAGCACACCATAGCCTTGCGGGCCCGCTCGTCTAGACACCAACTCTGCGTCCGCAGCAAGCAGATGCTAAGTAGAAACACACGCGGAAGACATAAAGGGAAAAGATACGTTCTCTTCTCCACACACACACCATATCCAGATCTCGGACATGACCGATGGATTACACGGACGGAGAGGGCTTCCAAAATAGGTAGGTAGGCGAGAAAAGCCTCGCTGGCAGAACCGGGGGGGTGGTGAAGCTACAATATTTGAGAGCTTGTTCTCCATGCCGATGTTCCATGTTCCCATCTTGCCGTGATGCCGACGTACGTAGGTGGCTAGATGCAGGTGCGTTTTGGTTGCAGGGAAAAAAACCAACGGTGGAAAGAGGGGTCTCTCCTGCCCTTCCCCCACCACTCTCTCGGCCGTGCGATTGTGCACATGTCACGAAAGGCGTGCATGCGTGTATGTGTGGCCAATGTACCTATCTACCGCTTGCTGCAGTGGGTGGCCGCAAGCCGTCGAAAATCGGAAGGCGCACAAGGAGC
>Ga0247757_10002195_pt1 | contig 10489 bp, 11 predicted proteins | sample UWRJL126311R4_FD_180929 | JGI IMG/M metagenome (GOLD analysis project Ga0247757, IMG submission 180929) | Plant litter microbial communities from Arlington Agricultural Research Station in Wisconsin, United States - UWRJ-L126-311R-4 | ecosystem: Environmental > Terrestrial > Plant litter >...
AACAGCACGCAGTCGTCGAGGCTCAGGCCAAGCTGCCGCACCGCGGTATTGCGGCCGAGGTGCTGATCGGGAAGGAAGAGGACCTTGCCCTCGCCCTCGAGCCCGCCGACCTCGTCGAAGGCCCAGCGCATCGCGACCTCGGCGTTGGACGAGGTGCACACGGCGCCGCCGTTGCGTCCGCAGAATGCCTTGATGGCGGCCGTCGAGTTCATGTACGTGACCGGGACGGTGACGTCCGCAACGCCTGCCTCCGCGAGCTGTGCCCACGCGTCCTCGACCTGGTTGATGTTCGCCATGTCTGCCATCGAGCAGCCTGCGGCCATGTCGGGGAGGATCACGCGTTGCGCGTCGCTCGTGAGAATGTCCGCGCTCTCGGCCATGAAGTGCACGCCGCAGAAGACGATGAACTCTGCATCCGGCCTGGCAGCGGCGTCGCGCGCGAGCTTGAACGAATCGCCTGTCACATCGGCAAACTGGATGACCTCGTCGCGCTGATAGTGGTGGCCGAGGATGAAGACGCGCTCTCCCAGCGCGGCCTTGGCGGCTCGCGCGCGCTCGACAAGACCAGGGTCCGACGCCGCGGGCAGGTCACCAGGACAGTCGACACCGCGCTCGGACAGCGGGTCGCGGCGGGTTCCCAGCAACAACAGGGCGGGAGACGACCCAGGTTCCGTGAAGGTCTGCGTCATTCGACCATTGTCGCACGGCGAGCAAGGCAGACTTGAGCCCATGCGGGCAGTCATGGGTGTCGAGCGTTGGCCGGGCGTCGACTCCGCGCGCGAGGTTGGTCGCGTCGTCGCCACGGCATGGGGCGAGGCCTCCGACGCGACGCTCGAAGTGTTCATCGTTGGCGACGGGGGACCGCGCACAGCGGACTCGTTTCCGCCGTCGCGCATGAGCGTCGGCGGAGCGACCGTCACGCCGACCCTCGCTGGTCCACTCTTGAGCCCCAAGGGGACGCAGCACCGGTGGAACCCACAGGACCTCGCCACTGCGCTGCTGGGCCTCGCCGCGTCAGGCGATGTCGAGGGCGCGGTGATCATCGCGCTCGGCGATGCGAGCCCGGCGGGGGACGCCGTGGATGTGTGGGGCCCCGCGCCGGCCGCGACTCGCGTTGCGCTCGCGAAGCTCTCGATGCGCGCGCTCGTGACGAGCGACCGCCCCCTGCTTGGGTTCCACGGGATGAGCCATGCGTTGCGCGATGGGCGAGAAGGCGACCAGGCCATTGCGATCGCGGCCCAAGAACAAGAGCAGCGCTGGCGCGACATCGCCGCGACGGGAGACGCAATCGCCTCGCGCGGAACGCTTCTCGGCCCGTCACGACTCTCAGCTGCGCCCGGGTCGGGCGCGGCCGGAGGCCTCGCGTACTGCCTCGCGGCCCTTGGCGCCACGCTGACGCGAGCGTCGGACTATCTTGCAGACGCCGTCGGGCTGTCAGACGCTGTCGCGGGGGCGGATGTTGCACTCTCGGTTGGCGGAGCCCTCACCCCCGTGACGCTCGATCACGGCCTCGCGACGACGGTCGCACGCGTGGCCGCGCGGCATGCGATCCCTGCCGTGGCCATCACGACGGACCTCGCGGTCGGGCGACGCGATGTCATGGCCGCGGGGCTAAGCGGCACTCACGAGGGGCCCGCCGGTGCCGATGGCCTCGCCGATGTCGTGCGGCGCGTGGCGCTTACATGGGCGCCGCGTCGCTAACACGAGGCGACGCGAACCATTCGCGGTGATTTCCGCAACTGGATGTAGGGAATATCCGCGAGGGGACGTACGCTGGTATCCACGGACGCGACAAGAAGGGAGCCGCCCATGACGGACACTGCAATCGAGACCAAGGCCCACGGGGTTGTCATCACTGACACCGCCGCGGCCAAGGTGAAGAGCCTGCTCGCGCAGGAGGGCCGCGACGACCTCCGTCTGCGCCTCGCGGTGCAGCCTGGTGGCTGCTCCGGCCTTATCTATCAGCTGTACTTCGACGAGCGCACCCTGGATGGGGATGCGGTCCGCGACTTCGACGGTGTCGGGGTTGTTGTCGACAAGATGTCCGTCCCTTACCTCGACGGTGCAACCATTGACTTCGCGGACACGATCGAGAAGCAGGGCTTCACGATCGACAATCCCAACGCAGCCAGTTCGTGTGCGTGCGGCGATTCGTTTAGCTGATCGAACTTTTCATCTGAGACGGACGGTGAGGGCGAAAGCCCCGCCGTCCGTTTCTGTTTCTCCAACGAAGTCATTGCCCGTCATGCGGGCCCACGCGGGGACATCGACGCGAGCCGCGACATCGGTGCACTCCACCGTGATGGTGTCTCCGGATGACGCGCCGGCTGCCACGCGTGCGAGGGCGATGATCGGGAGCGGGCACACCTGTCCGCGCGCGTCGACGTTTAGCTCAGCCAATTGCGGGCGCACCCGCCTCGCTCCGCAGATCCTCGATGACACGCGTCGCCGCGTCAACGAAGCGATCGACGTCATCGCTGGTAATTCCCGGATGGAGCGCGATCCGCACATTCCCGTGGGTGAGGGCGCCCACGGCTGCAAGTACACGCGACGGCTCGAGAGAGCTCGTGGTGCACGCGGAGCCTGAGCCCACGGCGAACCCCTCCCGATCGAGGCGAGACAACAACGCCTCGCCGTCAACGTAGAGGCAACTGAAGGTCACGACGTGGGGGAGTCGTCGCTCAGGATCGCCGACAACATCGATCCCCGGCACGGCGCGCATGCGTGCGCGCACGACGTCGATGAGATCGGCGAGGCGCGTCGCCTCGGAATCCGCATTCTCTAGGCGTTCTTGCAGCGCAACGGTTGCCGCGAGCACGAGCGGCACGCTGACTCCGCCAGGCGCCCAGTCGTCCCCCTCTGGCCACGCGGGTAGCCAGCGCGTGCCCGGCCGTAGCGCGATGACCCCAATGCCCGACGGGCCGCCCCAGTCCGCGGGATTCGCAGCGAGGGCGTCCCAGGACTCTGGCGACGCTATGTGGCCGATGGAGCTCGTCGCGTCGACGACGAGCGGGACGCCGCGCGCCGCGGTGAGCTCATGTATTGCAGCGAGATCCTGCACGGTCCCGAGTTCGTGATTGGCGTGCTGGATCGCGGCGAGCGCCACGGCGGGATCGTCGAGGGCAACGGCGAGATCGTCACGGTCAATGTGTCCGAGCGCGTCGACACGGATCTCTCGCGGAGCGCGGCCAGCCACAAACTGCGCGGCGTGGACGGTCGCGTCCCGCTCAACCGCGCTCACCACCACCTCCTCGCGCCCGCGGCGGGCCGTCCACACGCCGGCGATGACGCGCTCGAGCCCTGCCACCCCCGACGACGTGAAGTGAACGTCCTCGGTCCTGGCGCCAAGAGCGTCGGCCATTGCCTCACGCGAACCATCCACGAGGGAGCGCGCGCGGCGCGCCTCGCTCGAGACGCGGTCAGGATCCGCCCAACCCTCCGCGAATCCCGCGACGAGGGCGTCGCGAGTGCGCTGAGTCAGCGGAGCGGACCCGCCGGCGTCCAGAAACGTGCGGGATGGCGACATGGCTTCACGGTATCGCGCGATACACTGGCGAGGTGTCCAACACCTCTCGTTTGCGCGCACCCAAGAGGGCCCTTGCCGGGCTCGGTGCAGTGCTCGCCGCAGCCCTTCTAGCAGGGTGTACGACCGGTATTGAGAACGGCGCTCTGCCGTCTACGCCGGAGATCACCAACCAGACCGGAACCATCATTCATCTGTGGAATGGATCCTGGATCGCGGCCCTCATCGTGGGCGTGATCACGTGGGGTCTGATCCTGTGGTGTGTTGCGGTCTACCGCAAGCGCAAGGGCGACGAAAAGCTGCCACCGCAGGGCCGCGCGCACCTGCCGCTCGAGCTCATGTACACCGCGATCCCGCTCATCATGGTCGCGGTGCTCTTCAAGTTCACGGCGGAGGACATCGCCGAGATCCGCGACGTCTCAACGACTCCGGACATCACGATCGAGATCATCGGCAAGCAGTGGAGCTGGGACTTCAACTACACCGACGACGACACCTACACGGCCGGGGTCCAGGCGACCCTGACCGGAGAAGAGGGGGTTGAGGCGGCGTTGCCAACCCTCTACCTCCCCGTCAACGAGCGTGTCCAGTTCGACATCATGTCCCGCGACGTCATCCACTCGTTCTGGATCCCCGCGTTCCTCTACAAGGAGGACGCCGTTCCCGGCCGCGTCAACACGTTCCAGGTGATCCCCACCAAGGAGGGAACCTACAAGGGCAAGTGCGCTGAACTGTGCGGTGAGTACCACGCCTCGATGCTCTTCAACGTCAAGGTTGTGAGCCGCGAGGAGTACGACGAGCACATGCAGTGGCTGCGGGACAACGGCTTTGAGGGTCAGCTCGGCATCGAGTACAGCCGTGACCAGGTCGTGGAACTGACCGAAGAGCACGACGCCGAGGAGAGCAACTGATGGCCACCGTCGCTTACGAGCCAGAGGCACAGGCCATCGAGGCTCCCGTGATCCCCGTCGCGCCCCGCAAGGCGGGCTCAATCGTCGTCTCGTGGATCACGTCCACGGACCACAAGGTCATCGGCAAGCTGTACTTGATCACCTCGTTCTTCTTCTTCATCGTCGGTGGCCTCCTCGCGCTCATCATTCGCGCGGAACTGTTTGAGCCCGGCACGCAGATCGTGCAGTCCGCGGAGCAGTACAACCAGCTCTTCACGATGCACGGCACGATCATGCTGCTGCTCTTCGCGACACCCCTCTTCGCTGGCTTCGCGAACGCGATCATGCCGCTGCAGATCGGCGCGCCGGACGTCGCCTTCCCGCGACTCAACATGCTCGCGTACTGGCTCTATCTATTCGGCGGAACGATCGCCATGGCCGGATTCTTCACGCCCCAGGGCGCGGCGTCGTTCGGCTGGTTCGCGTACGCGCCGCTCTCGAACTCGATCTACTCGCCGTCCCTCGGTGGGGATCTGTGGGTGTTTGGCCTCGCGCTCGGTGGCTTCGGAACCATTCTTGGTGCGGTCAACTTCATCACCACGATCGTCACTATGCGCGCGCCTGGAATGACGATGTTCCGCATGCCGATCTTCACGTGGAACGTGCTCGTGACCTCGATGCTCGTGTTGCTCGCGTTCCCGCCGCTCGCGGCCGCGCTGCTCGCGCTCGGGTCTGACCGTCAGCTCCACTCCCAGGTGTTCAACCCGGACAATGGCGGCGCCATCCTGTGGCAACACCTGTTCTGGTTCTTTGGGCATCCAGAGGTGTACATCATCGCGCTGCCGTTCTTCGGCATCATCACAGAGATCATCCCGGTGTTCTCGCGCAAGCCGCTCTTCGGGTACACGGGCATGGTCTACGCGACGATCTCCATCGCCGCCCTCTCGGTCACGGTTTGGGCGCACCACATGTACGTGACGGGCGCGGTCATGCTCCCGTTCTTCGCGTTCATGACGATGCTCATCGCTGTGCCAACGGGAGTGAAATTCTTCAACTGGATCGGCACGATGTGGCGAGGCAAACTCACGTTTGACACGCCAATGTTGTGGAGCGTCGGATTCCTGATCACGTTCCTCTTCGGCGGTCTCACGGGCATTATCCTCAGCTCGCCGCCGCTCGACTTTGCGCTCTCAGACTCTTACTTCGTGGTGGCGCACTTCCACTACGTGGTGTTCGGCACCGTCGTCTTCGCGATGTTTGCAGGCTTCTACTTCTGGTGGCCAAAGTTCACGGGCAAGATGCTCAACGAGCGGCTCGGAAAGATCCATTTCTGGTTGCTCTTCATCGGCTTCCACACGACCTTCCTGATCCAGCACTGGGTGGGCGTTCAAGGCATGGCCCGACGCTACGTCGACTACCTGCCAGAGGACGACTTCACGCTGATGAACCAGGTATCCACGGTCGGCGCGTTCATCCTCGCGCTGTCGACTCTCCCGTTCCTGTGGAACGTCTACATCACCCAGCGCAATGCGCCCAAGGTGATCGTCGACGACCCGTGGGGCTTCTCAAACTCGCTCGAGTGGGCTACTTCGTGCCCGCCCCCGCGCCACAACTTCACGTCAATCCCGCGGATCCGCTCCGAGCGCCCCGCGTTCGACAAGCACCACCCCGAGGCCGCGGCCATCGACCATGAGCATTCCAAGAGGGAACCGCTCGTTGACGACGCCGAGGTCGAGACCAGCGACGCCGCTACCCCCAAGGAGGCGTAGGCGATGACCAGAGAAGCAAATCTCTTTGCCCTGCCGGCGCTCTTCTTCTTCGTCGCGGCCGTGGCCTATGGCATCGCCGTCGATTGGGCAGAGTGGGTCGGCATCGTGTGCATCCTGCTCACCGGCGGAATGTTCCTCATGGTCGGCATCTACTTCCGCATGCTCGCCAGGCGCCACGGCGAACGCCCCGAGGACCGCAACGACGGCGAGATCGCCGAGCAGTCAGGCGAGCAGGGCGTCTACGCCCCATGGAGCTGGTGGCCGCTGGTTCTTGGAATCGCGGCGATGCTCGGTTTCATGGCACTCGCCATCGACTGGTGGATCATGGCCCCCGCGCTCGTTCTCACCGTGATCGGCCTTGTTGGCTGGGTGTTTGAGTACTCTCGCGGACAGCACGCGCACTAGGTCCACCGTGATCATTCGCGCCCTCGAGCGCGACGACGATCTCATGCCCTTTCTCGTCGCCGCCATGGACTGGCGAGGCGAGGGCGCGTGGGATGCGCAGAGCGTTCTCGCCACGCGTAGCGTTGCCCACTACATCGACGGATGGATGCGCGCGGGCGATGCGGGTCTCGTCGCTACTCGAGACGGCGAGGCGGTTGGCGCCGCGTGGTGGCGCACGTTCGATTCCGCCGATCGCGGCTATGGGTACGTCGAGGATGGCATCCCAGAGATCGGCCTTGCCGTGATCGCCTCCGCACGGGGTGCGGGCGTGGGATCCCGGCTCCTTGAGGAGCTGATCCGCCGCGCGCGCACCGAGGGACTGCGCGGCCTCAGCCTCTCCGTCGAGGACGGAAACGACACCGCCAGGACGCTCTACGAGCGCGCGGGCTTCGTCGTGTGCGGGAGGGCCGGCGCCTCCGACACGATGGTTCTATGGCTCCCGTGAGTCTTCAACCCGTGCTGTCCGCCTTGGGTCAATGGCAATCCGTAGGCGGCGCCTTTCAGCTACACCCCGGAGACATCGGGTGGCAGTGGCGGTTTGGAGCACTCGCGACGGCCGACGCAGTGCAGACGTGGGACGTCGGCGGGGCCATTGCCGCCGTTGGGTTCCGCGACGGCCCCACATTGCGGATCGCCATCGCTCCCGCGAGCGCGCGCGACGCCGGGCTCGCTGCGGCTATGTGTGGCGATATCTCCCCAGAGGTCGCGAGCGTCGAGGCTCCGTCCGGATCTCTCGTGCGCGAGGACCTCGCGTCTCGTGGGTGGTCGTTGGGTGAGGAGTGGGTTCCTCTCGAACGCGACCTGAGCGCGGCGATTGAGGATTGCGGTCTTGAGGTGCGCACCGCGGATTCGAGCTCGCTGGAAGACCGCGTTGCGGTGCAACGAGCGTCGTTCGAGGGCTCGTTGTTCACTGCGGAGCGGTGGCGCGCGATGGCGGAAGGCCCCGCGTACGCCTCGGCCCGATGCCTCGTCGGCTACGACGAGCACGGCGTTGCCGTAGCGACCGCGACCGTGTGGTCCGCGGGGGCGGGGCGCCCTGGGCTGCTCGAGCCGCTCGGCGTGCACAGCGAGTACAGGGGCCGCGGGTTTGGCCGCGCCATGACCCTCGCCGCGGCCGGTGCCCTGCGTGAACTGGGTTCTGCGTCCGCGCTCGTCGGCACGCCCAAAGCCAACGTTGCCGCGGTCGCGACTTACGCGTCGGCAGGTTTTGTGCCAAGGGCGCCTGTCCCGGACCTCGATCGGCCGACGTCGTAGAGCGGCAGCCGCGGACATAGCGAAGGGCCACACGCCGTAGCGTGCGGCCCTTCGCTGAGACGGCTAGAGGTTGACTACGTTGACAGACTGCGCGGCGGCGAAGCGGTCCTGGACATTCGCCCAGTTGACGACGTTCCACCACGCCTTGATGTAGTCGGCCTTGACGTTCTTGTACTGCAGGTAGAACGCGTGCTCCCACATGTCGAGAGTGAGCAGCGGCACGAGGCCGATCGGCACATTGCCCTGCTGGTCGTAGAGCTGAACGATGAGTAGCTTCTTGGCGATCGTGTCCCACACGAGGATCGACCAGCCGGAGCCGAAGACCGTCATTGCATTGTTGGTGAAGTGGGCCGCGAACGCGTCGTACGAGCCGAAGTCATTGTCGATAGCGGACGCGAGGTCTCCCGTGGGCTTGTCGCCGCCATCGGGGGAGAGGTTCGTCCAGAAGATCGAGTGGTTCGTGTGGCCCCCGAGGTTGAACGCAAGGGCGCGCTCAATGCCCGCAACAGAGCCGAAGTTGCCAGACTCACGGGCCTCCGCGAGCTGGTCGAGCGCGGTGTTGGCGCCCGCGACGTAGGCGGCGTGGTGCTTCGAGTGGTGAAGCTCCATGATTTCGCCCGCAATGTGCGGGTCCAGTGCGCCATAGTCAAACGCGAGATCGGGAAGGCTGTAGACGGCCATGATTCCTCCAAGTTCGTGTCCGGGCTGAACCCGGGCGGTATTTCAGGAACTGTTCGAGCCTAGCCGAGCACCGCTCGGCGCGACATGTGCGACAACCCCGCCACAGCGTCGGGCATTCCGACTGTGAGGCGCGAGAGGCGCCCCCTAGTGGTGAGCGTGCTTGGACTCTTCGTACTCCTCGGGAGTGACCGGGCGCACGCGCTCCTCGTAGTAGAACGCAGACAGGCGCTGACGGAAACGGTCCCAGCGGTAGCCCTTGCGGCGCACGCCTCGAGCGTTGAACTCGGGCGCGATGTCGATGGGCGCGACGTCCCCGTGCTGAACGCGGAGCCAGACCTCTTGGTCGCTGAGCGGCGCGTGCACCTCGATGTACTCGCCGTGCTCGTGCCGCACAATGCGACCCGTCTCGTGCCCATGCAGCACGAGCTCGCGGTCCTTGCGCTGGAGGCCGTAGCAAATGCGTCGCGTAATGAGGAACGAGATGATCGGCAGGGCGAAGATCAGGATCCTGTTGAGCTTGGTGATGTCATTCAGCGACAAGTGGAAGAGCATTGCGACGATGTCGTTGGAGCCCTCGATTACGAGCACCACATAGAACGAGATGAGGGCAACGCCGATGCCCGTACGGACCGGGACGTTGCGTGGCCTGTCGAGCACGTGCTTCTCGCCGCGGTCGCCCGTCGCGGCAGCCTCGAGCCACGGGTAGATGGCGAGGATGCCGAAGAAGATTCCTGGGAGGATTACCGCGGGAATGAGTACGTTCATCGACAGCGTGTAGCCCCCGATGACCCACTCCATGGGGAAGTTGGCGATCCAACCCGGCATGAGGCGCAGCGCACCGTCGATGAAGAGGATGTACCAGTCGGGCTGAGTACCCGCGGAGACCGGAGAGGGGTCGTACGGGCCGTAGTTCCACACCGGGTTGATGGTGAAGAGTCCCGCGACGATCGCGACGACACCGAAAACCACGAAGAAGAAGCCGCCGGCCTTGGCCATGTACACGGGGAAAAGTGGCAGGCCAACGACGTTCGTGTCCTTGCGGCCGCCCCCGGGGTATTGCGTGTGCTTGTGGAGGAACACAAGGAAGAGGTGAACCGCCACGAGCCCGAGGATCAGCCCTGGTACGAGCAGGATATGGGCCGTGAACATGCGCGGAATGAGCACCTCGCCAGGGAACTCTCCGCCAAACAGCCAGTACGAGATGTACGTGCCGATGATGGGGATCGACTTCACGACGCCGTCGATGATGCGCAGGCCGTTGCCGGAGAGGACGTCGTCGGGAAGCGAGTATCCGGTGAAGCCCGCCGCGAGCGACATGATCATGAGCGTGAAGCCGACGAGCCAGTTGATCTCGCGCGGCTTGCGGAAGGCTCCGGTGAAGAACACGCGGGCCATGTGCGTGACGATCGCGGCGGTGAAGAGCAGTGCCGACCAGTGGTGCATCTGGCGGATGAGCATCCCGCCGGGCACCTGGAAACTTGTGACGAGAGTCGACTCGAATGCCTTCGACATCTCGACGCCGTGCATGGTCTCGAACGTTCCCTCGTAATGGACGATGTCCATCGACGGCACGAAGAATGCCGTGAGGAAGATACCCGTGAGGATGAGCACGAGGAACGAGTACAAGGCGATCTCGCCGAGCATGAACGACCAGTGGTCGGGGAAGAGCTTGCGAGCAAAGTACTTGACGAAGCTGCCGATCGATGTGCGCTCGTCCACCCAGTTGGCGGTTCCCGCTGCGGCGGTATTGACCTTGGCGCCCATCAGGCTTCACCCTCCGTGGTGGTGCCGGGTTCAGGTTCGGTGCTCGTGCCCTTGAGGCGGTCCCAGTACGACGGACCGACGGGCTCGTGGAAGTCGGACTGGGCGACGATATAGCCGTCGTCGTCGACCGCGATGGGAAGCTGGGGGAGGGGGCGCTTCGCGGG
>Ga0247757_10002196_pt1 | contig 10484 bp, 1 predicted proteins | sample UWRJL126311R4_FD_180929 | JGI IMG/M metagenome (GOLD analysis project Ga0247757, IMG submission 180929) | Plant litter microbial communities from Arlington Agricultural Research Station in Wisconsin, United States - UWRJ-L126-311R-4 | ecosystem: Environmental > Terrestrial > Plant litter >...
CCACCCACCCCCACACCACCCACCCCACCCTCGCCTTCAACTACCTCGGCCACCTACGCAGCCCGGGTGAACAGTCGAGCGACCTACCCGAAACACTCTGGCGCGTCGACCCCGACTCGATGCCGTTGTGCGACAGCGCAATGGACATCCCGATGCCCCTGGATCACTCGCTGCTGCTGACCGTCGCCGTCGTGGAGTCCCAGACCGGGCCGCGGTTGCGCACCACGTGGACCTGGGCCCCATCGGTCTTCGACGACACCCACATCCACCAACTCAACACCCTCTGGCACAACACCCTCACCGGCATCACCACCCACGTCAACAACGGCGGCGGCGGACTCACCCCCTCCGACATCACCCCCACCCACCTCACCCAACCCCAAATCGACCACCTCACAACCCACCACAACACCGCCGACATCCTCCCCCTCACCCCACTCCAACAAGGTCTCCTCTACCACGCCCACACCACCACCACCGACCTCTACGCCATGCAGATCGACGTCACGGTGTCGGGCGCGCTCGACGCCGACCGCCTGCGCCGGGCCATCACCGCAGTAGTGGAACGCCACCCCAACCTCGCCGCGCTGTTCCATGACGGCTTCGACCCGCCCGTCCAGGTGATCCCCGCGCGCGTCGACGTTCCGTGGCAACACCTTTCGTCGATGTCCGAGCACGAGATCGAGCAGGCCGCCGCCGCGGAGCGCGCCGCCGTCTGCGACCTGTCGAGTCCACCGGCGGTCCGCGCGACCCTGATCGACGTCGGGCCCGACCAGCATCGGTGCCTCCTGACCTTCCATCACATCGTGGTTGACGGGTGGTCGATGCCCGTTGTGCTGCAGGAGATCTTCGCCAACTACCACGGTCACCGGTTGCCACCTCCGACGCCCTACCGCAGCTTCGTGAGTTGGCTCGCCGAACGCGACGTCGACGCCGCCAAGGCGGCGTGGCGGACCGCGCTGGCCGGGTTGGACGGCCCGACCCTGGTGGGGCACCTCAGCCAACCCGGTACCGGCGACCGCGCCACCGCGTCGTTCACGCTGTCCGAGAAGCTGACCGGCGACCTGGGCGGGGTCGCGCGCTCCTCACACACCACACTGAACACGGTGTTGCAGGCCGCCTGGGCAGCGATGTTGTCGACGCTGACCGGTCGTCACGACGTAGTGTTCGGTACCGCGGTGTCTGGCAGGCCGGCCGATGTCGTCGGCGCCGAGACGATGGTCGGCCTGCTGATCAACACCGTGCCGGTGCGCGCCACGATCGGGTCGGCGACCTCGACTGCGGACCTGCTCGCCCAATTGCACGACCACCACAACGAGACCCTCGACCATCAGCATCTGTCGCTGGCCGACATCCACCGCGCCACCGGCCACGACCAACTCTTCGACACCCTCTTCGTGTTCGAGAACTACCCGGTGGGTGTGGGCGCCGAGTTCGGCGCCGGTGGCCTGTCCGTCACCGGTTTCCGCACCACCGAATCCACCCACTACCCGTTGACGCTGCAGGCGCTGGCCGGGACCGAACTCGGCATGCGCATCGAATACGACGCGGATCTGTTCGGCTGCGACCGGATCGACGCCATCACCGCACAGCTGCAACGGATCCTGGCCGCGATGGTCAGCGATCCGTCGGCGCCTCTGTCGGCGATCGACATCCTCTCGAGCGACGAGCACGCCACCCTGGCCAGGCTCGGCCGCCACGCCGTACTGCACCGGCCACCGCAGGCGATGACGATTCCGGACCGGTTCGCCCGTCAGGTCCGATCGACCCCGGAGGCCCCGGCACTGACCTGCGACGGGCGTACCTACACCTATCGTGAGCTCGACGCCGCCGCGAATCGGCTGGCGCACCGCCTCATCGGTCACGGCGCCGGCCCCGGCGCATGTGTGGCGCTGTTGCTCGACCGCTCGGCGTCCACGGTGATCTCGATCCTGGCGGTACTCAAGTCCGGTGCGGCCTATCTGCCGGTGGATCCCGCGCTGCCCGACGCACGCATCGGGTTCATGCTGTCCGACGCGACACCCGTCGCCGCGGTGGTCACCGGCAGGCACGCCCAGCGCCTGGCGGCATCCGGTGTCGCGCTGGTCGACATCGACGATCCGCGCATCGCCGAACACCCCGAGACATCGCCGCGGGGACCTGCTCCCGAGGACCTGGCCTATGTCCTCTACACCTCGGGCACCACCGGCGTGCCGAAAGGCGTTGCCATCGCCCATCGCAACGTCACCCCGCTGCTCTGGGGACTGCAGGACCACCTGCCGACCGACGGCGTGTGGACGCAGTTCCACTCGCTCGGCTTCGACATGTCGGTGTGGGAGACCTGGTCGCCCCTGCTGCACGGCGGCCGGCTGGTCGTCGTGCCTGATGCGGTGAGCAGATCCCCCCGGGACCTCCACGCCCTGGTGCAGCGCGAACACGTCACCGTCCTGAGCCTGACCCCGTCCGCCGCGAGCATGCTCTCCCACGACGGGCTGGACGGCACGAATCTCGCGGTGGCAGGCGAGGCGTGCCCGCCGGACCTGGTCGATCGCTGGGCACCCGGCCGCCTGATGGTCAACGCCTACGGCCCGACCGAGACCTCCATCGTCGTCGGTCTCAGCGCACCGATGCGCGCCGGCGGCGGAGCACCGATCGGCACGCCAGCGCCGGGAGCCGCACTGTTCGTGCTCGACTCGTGGTTGCGTCCCGTCCCGGTCGGCGTCGTCGGCGAGCTGTACGTGTCGGGCACCAGCGTCGGTGTCGGCTACATCCGGCGACCGGGGCTGACGGCCTCACGATTCGTCGCCTCGCCCTTCGGACCCGCGGGCACCCGGATGTACCGCACCGGTGATCTGGTCAGCTGGGGTGCCGACGGTGCGCTGCGCTATCTGGGCCGCGCCGACGCGCAGGTGAAGATCCGCGGGTACCGAATCGAACTCGGGGAGATCCACGCCGCCCTCGGGGCGCTTCCCGGCGTCGAGCAGGCCGCGGTCATCGCGCGGGAGGACCGACCGGGCGACAAACGACTCGTCGGCTACGTCACCGGCGACATCGACGTCGTACAGGCGAAAGGCGCCCTGGCGGAGAAGCTTCCGCCGTACATGGTGCCGAGTGCGATCGTGGCGATGACGCACCTGCCGTTGACCACCAGCGGGAAGCTGGACACCCGCGCCCTGCCCGCGCCCGAATTCGGTGACCTCGATCGTTACCGTGCGCCGTCATCGCCTGCCGAGGAGATCCTGGTCGACATCTTCGCGTCCGTGCTCGGTGCGCACCGCATCGGTGTGGACGACTCGTTCTTCGACCTCGGCGGTGACTCGCTGGCGGCGATGCGGCTGGTCAACGCCGTGAATTCGGCCCTGGACAGTGACATCTCGGTACACACGCTGTTCGACGCGCCCACCGTCGCGCGGTTGGCTCCCGCGGTCGCCGACGAGGCCGGTCGGCACCAGCGGCTGGTCGCCGGCCCCCGCCCCGCGACGATCCCGCTGTCCTTCGCCCAGGCCCGGTTGTGGTTCCTCGACCGGTTCCAGGCCGGCGCAGCGACCTACAACATGCCCAACGCGCTGCGGATCACCGGCGCGTTGGACCTCGACGCGCTCGCCGCGGCCCTCGATGACGTCGTCGCGCGCCACGAGACCCTGCGGACGATCTTCCCCGACATCGAGGGGGTGCCACGACAGGAGGTCGTACCGCCCGAACCCGGTATGTGGCATCGCGGCGAACCGCCCGTGATCCCGGTGCCTGCCGCAGACCTGCTCACCGAACTGGGCGCCCTCGCGGTACGCCGCTTCGATCTGGCGTCCGAGATCCCCATCCGGGCCCGTGTCTACCGGCTGGCCCCCGACGAGCACGTGGTGGCGATCGTGGTGCACCACATCGCGTTCGACGGTTGGTCGCTGGGGCCGATGATCCGCGACATCGGCACCGCGTACACCAGCCGGCGGGCCGGCGCCGACCCCGGATGGTCCTCGCTCGCCGTGCAGTACGTCGACTACACGCTGTGGCAGCGTGCGCAGTTCGGGGACCTGGACGACCGCGACAGCCGCATCGCGGCACAGCTGAGCTACTGGCAGGACGCGTTGGCCGGGATGCCCGAGCGCCTCGAACTGCCCACCGACCGGCCCTACCCCGCTGTCGCCGACTACCGGGGCGCAAGCGTCGACATCTCCTGGTCGGCCGATCTGCAACGCCGTGTCCGTGCCCTCGCCCACGAGCACAACGCCACCAGCTTCATGGTGATCCAGGCGGCACTGGCGGTGCTGCTCGCGGAGCTCAGCGCGAGCACCGATGTGAGCGTGGGCTTCCCGATCGCCGGACGCCGCGACCCCGCGCTCAACGATCTGGTCGGCTTCTTCGTCAACTCGCTGGTGCTGCGCACCGACACCAGCGGTGATCCCACCTTCGCCGAGCTCCTCGCCCAGGTGCGCCGCCGCAGCCTCGCCGCCTTCGACCACCAGGACGTGCCGTTCGAAGTCCTGGTGGAACGGCTGAATCCGGCCCGGGACCTCACCCACCACCCACTGATCCAGGTGATGCTCGCGTGGCAGAACGTGCTGGGACAGGCCGGTTCCGCGACCGCCGGTCTGGGCGACCTGCAGGTGTCCCCGCTGGGGATGGACACCCACACCGCGCGCATGGATCTCGTCTTCCATCTGGCCGAGCACTGGGCCGCCGACGGTGAGGCGGCCGGGGTCGCCGGCATCGTCGAATACCGCACCGACGTCTACGATCCCAACAGCATCGAGCAGATGGTGCGCCGGCTGGAACGCGTCCTCGATGCGATGACCGCCGACGCGCACGCCCGGTTGTCGTCGGTCGACTTCCTCGACCACGCAGAGCGCACCGTGCTCGACGAGCTCGGCAATCGATCATCCCTGGTTTCGGCACCGGCTGTGCAGCAGTCGATCCCGGCAATGTGGTACGCACAGGTCAACCGCACGCCCGACGCGGCGGCGCTGACGTTCGACGGCCAGACGCTGAGCTACCGGGAACTCGACCAGCGATCGAATCGGCTGGCGCATCTGCTCGCCGGCCACGGCGCGGCGCCCGGGCGCTGCGTGGCGCTGCTGTTCCCCCGCTGCGCCGACGCCATCGTCGCGATACTGGCCGTCCTCAAGACCGGGGCGGCGTACCTCGCCATCGACCCGGCATATCCCGACGCCAGGGTCGACTTCATGCTCGCCGACGCAGCGCCGGTCGCCGCGGTCACCACCCCCGACGGGCGGTCCCGGCTGACTGCCGCCGGCCTGCCCGTCGTCGAGGTCACCGAGTCCGACGACGCAAACTCCGACTCACCACTGCCGGCCCCCCGCCCGGACGCCGTGGCCTATCTGATCTACACCTCCGGCACCACCGGCACACCGAAAGGTGTTGCGGTGCCGCATCGCAATGTCGCCGCACTGCTCGACGCGCTGCGTCCCGAGGTCGGCGACGGTGGCGTGTGGTCGCAATGCCATTCGCTGGCCTTCGACTTCTCGGTCTGGGAGATCTGGGGTGCGCTGCTCGGCGGCGGCCGTCTCGTGGTGGTGTCCGAGGAGATCGGGCGCTCCCCCGACGATCTGCACAACCTACTGGCCGACGAGTGTGTCACCGTGCTGAGCCGGACCCCGTCGGCCTTCTACGCACTGCAGACCGCCGACGCGCTCAGCGGTCGCGCGCTGGCGCTGCGCACGCTGGTGTTCGGCGGGGAGGCGTTGGAACCCCGGCGGCTTCGGCCGTGGTTCGAGGCCCATCCACGCTCGCCCCGGATGCTGAACATGTACGGCATCACCGAGACCACCGTGCACGCCTCGATCCGGGAGGTCACCGCCGCCGACATCGACGACAGTGGCAGTCCCATCGGGTCGTCCCTGCGCAATCTGGCGTTCTTCGTGCTCGATTCGGCGTTGCGTCGAGTCCCTCGCGGGGTGATCGGCGAGCTGTACGTGGCGGGCGCGGGCCTGTCCTACGGGTACCTCGGGCGCAGCGGCCTCACCGCGACCCGGTTCGTGGCCTGCCCGTTCGGTGCCACAGGCGATCGCATGTACCGCACCGGGGATCTCGCCTCCTGGACGGCCGACGGTGGCCTGCGCTACGTCGGGCGGGCCGACCAGCAGGTCAAGATCCGCGGTTACCGCATCGAACTCGGTGAGATCGAGAGCGCCCTGGTGTCCTGCCCGGAGGTCGAGCAGGCTGTCGCCGTCGCCCACCGACACGGCGGCAGCAGCCAGTTGGCCGCCTACGTCACGCTGAACCGGGCCGGGACCGATGACCGGGATGCCGAGGTGGTCGGCGCATGGCAGCACATGTACGACGACCTCTACGGCGCGACCGCCGACACCCCGGAATTCGGCAGCGATTTCCGTGGCTGGAACAGCAGCTACTCCGACACGCCGATCCCGCTGCCCGAGATGTCGGAATGGCGGGCGGCCACCGTGGACCGGATCCTCGCGCTGCGACCGTCGCGGGTACTCGAGATCGGTGCCGGTTCGGGCCTGCTGCTCACCCGCATCGCACCGCACGTCGAACGCTACGTCGCCACCGACATGTCCGCCGTCGCCGTCGCCGCCCTCGCCCACTCGCTGCGCGAGAACGACATCGCCTGGCGCGACCGCGTCGACCTGCGCGCCCAGCCGGCACACGACACCACCGGACTGCCCGCCGGCGCCTTCGACACCATCGTGATCAACTCCGTCGTCCAGTACTTCCCGAACGCCGACTATCTCGGCGATCTGATGACGTCCGCACTGGACCTCCTCGCCCCCGGTGGCGCGCTGTTCATCGGCGACGTCCGCAATCACGCTCTGCAAAACGCTTTTCAGACCGGAGTCGCCCGGGCGCGCGGTGTCGGTGACGCCGCGGACATGCGGCGGCGCGTGCAGCGCGCCATCGTCAGCGAGCCCGAACTGTTGCTCGCGCCCGAATTCTTCACCACCTGGGCTGCGGCCTGCTCGTCGGCGCAACACGTCGACGTCCAGGTCAAGCGGGGGTCCGCCGACAACGAACTGACCCGCTACCGCTACGACGTCGTCATCCACCGGGCGCCGGGCCGCTCGGTGGCCAAGCCGCCGACGCTGACCTGGCGGTGGCGCGAATCCGCCGGCCTCCCGGGGCTTCGCGACCGACTGACCGGGCTGCACCCCGAGGCCGTCCGGATCACCGGCATACCCCGCCGCGGACTCATCGAGGACGTCCTCCTCGCGGAATCCGTCGCCGCCGGACTCGCCCTGCCGGACGCGATCGCGGCCGCCGACGCGGTCCTCGACGCCGTGGCCCCCGAGGATCTGCACCAACTCGGCGCGGATCTCGGGTACCGGGTCGCCGTCACCTGGGGAGCCGAGCCTGGCACCGTCGACGCCGTGCTCGTGTCGGGCGCCGAGGACGAAATGATCGGTGAACTCGTCTCTCCCACAACCGTTCCGCACAACGCGCTGGCCAACAGCCCGCAGACCAACACCCGCATCGGGGCGATCCGCGGGCAGCTGCACACCCGACTGCCCGAGTACATGGTGCCGGCGCACATCGTCGCGCTCGACGAACTGCCGCTGACGTCGTCGGGGAAGATCGACGTGCGGGCGCTGCCGGATCCGGTTCCCGCACCGGTGAGTTCGCGTCCCCCCCGCACCGACACCGAGGCTGCGATCGCCGCGGTCTTCGCACAGGTTCTCGGGCTCGAGGCGGTCGGGGTCGACGACTCCTTCTTCGACCTCGGCGGCGACTCGCTGTCGGCGATGCGGGTGATCGCCGGTGTCAACGCGGAACTGGGTGCCGGGCTGGCCGTCCGCACCCTGTTCTCGGCGCCGACCGTCAGCGGACTCGCCGAACAGGTGGGACTGTCCGACAGCACCGTGGAGATCCTTCCCCTCGACGTACTCAAACACGGCGACGGTGTTCCCCTGTGCTGCGTGCACGACGGGTTCGGCACCAGCTGGCCGTACCGGACGCTGGTCGACGGCCTCACCGGACCCGTCGTCGGCCTCAACCAGGCCGGCTCCGAGGCGCAATCACTCAGCGCCATGGCTGCTTCGTACGCCGACCGGCTGCAGGCCGCTTACCCGTCCACGCACTACCGTCTTCTGGGCTGGTCACTGGGCGGTGTGGTCGCCCACGAACTGGCCGTGGAACTGCAGGGGCGCGGGTGCGTCGTCGACAGCCTCGTCCTCATCGACGACGCGTTCACCGCCGACCGCGTGATGAGCGGGCCGGAATCGGAAAGTGCGGTGCTGGAACAGATCCTGCGCGCCAACGGGATAGCCGTGCCCGAAGGAACCGGGCCGCTGACCTCTACCGCGGTCGCCGAGAAGCTCGCGGCGGCGATGTCGGGGACGGGCCTCGAGGTTGTCCCGCAGAGTCTGCTGCGGTTCATGGTCCGCTGCGTCGCGGCGAATCAGGTTCTCCTGCAGCATCATCGGCCGCGCATCTTCGACGGTGCCATGGCACTGTTCAGCGCCGCCGCGACACCGCACTTCGACTGGCGCCCCTTCGTCACCGGCGCCGTGACGGGCCGAGCAGTCGGGTGCGACCACCTGCAGATGCTCACACCCCCGGCACTCGACACCTACCGTGAGCAGTTGATCGACGCGCTGGAGGGGGCATGACCGGCACCGTGTCGGAAGTGGCGAGGATGCCGCGCGGCGGTCCCGACGCCTCGTGGCTGGACCGCAGGCTCGAGACGAGCCGCCTCGAGTACCTCGATCGCGACGACGTCGACGACCTCAAGAACAAGGTCGTGCGCGCCCTCGACCGCGGCGGTCGACGACGGCACGGGATCTACGGCCGGTGCGCGCAGATCGCCGCCGACCTGGTCGCCGAGGTGCCTGCGCCGACAATTCTCGAGCTGGGCGCCGGGCTCGGCGGCCTCTCGGAGAAGCTGCTCGACCTGCACCCCACCGCCGAGGTGACGGTCAGCGACCTCGACGAGGGCTTCGTCGCGGCCGTCGCCGACAGCGCGGTCGGCCGCCACCCGCGCGCCACCGTGCGACCCGTCGACGCCACCGCGATCGACGCACCCGATGCCGCCTACGACCTCGCGGTGTTCGCCCTGTCGCTGCACCACCTGGCGCCGCCGTCGGCGGCCCGGGTACTCGCCGAGGGCACCCGGGTGGCCGACCGTCTGCTGATCATCGACCTCCGCCGGCCGCCTGCGCCGCTGCACGTGCTGGTGCTCGGCGCCGTGCTGCCGTTCACCGCGGTCGTTCCGCTGACCCACGACGGGGTGATCAGCTCGATGCGCGCCTACAGCCCGTCCGCCCTGCGCGCGCTGGCCCAGCACGCCGGCGTCCACGTCGAATTCCGCACCCAGCGATTCGGCCCGACCGTGGCGGTGTTCGGGCGCTGACAGCGAATCTCACGGCGTGTACGGCGGTGTCCGTGTGCGGCCGGCTTCGCGCAGTGGATTCCCTCGAACCCGGCTGATCATGACGAAGACTCGCGAGAAGCACCCGCCAAGCGATACGGTGGCGCGGGAGCATTTGGGGAGGAATCGCTGAAATGAGCAAAGTTCGTCGCACCCCCAGGATCAAGGCCGGTCTGATCGGTACCGCCGCGCTGGGCATGACGGCGACGGTGGGCAGCGTCGCTGCCGTCCAACCAGGGGCGCTGTCGGCGGCACCGGTCGACCTCACCGCGCTGATCGTGGTCGGCAGTTCGACGAATCCGGGCGGCGGCGGCAACGAGAACTTCTTCGGCGGTCTGTTCAACCAGGCCCCGTACAACCCCGGTGGGCAGCCGGGCCCCGATCTCGTCGGAGTGCCATTCGGCGGTGGACCGACCGCAATCGCCGCGGCCCTGCGCGCCAACCCCGACGAGCCCAACGCCGTCCTGGCGTCGGGCTGGGGTGCCGCCAACGCCAGCCTGGTGCTCTCCCGCCTCGACCGTGAGCAGGATCGGGTGCTGCCGTCGACGGTGTTCGTGCTCGACAACAACGTGTCCCGGCCCGACGGTGGATTCGGCACCCGGTATCCATGGTTCTCGCTCATCGGGGTGAACCCGTTCCCGTCACCGACCGACACGACCGCTCAGGCCGTGGTCGACACCGCCTACCAGTACAACTACAACTCCAACGCGCCCGCCGATCTGCTGAACGTCGTCGCGCACGTGAACTCGCTGGTGGCCTACCTGTACGGCTATCGGGAGCAGGATCAGATCGACCTGCCCGTCGACGCCGAGGGCCGGCCGACCGTCACGTGCGGCGGGGCCAACACCTGCGCGGTGCTGGCCGGCGGTGCAGAAGCATTGCCGTGCAACGATGCTCGCTGCGACACCCCCGACGGTGACCGTGTGGTGGCGTACGTGACGACACGCGGGAACACCACCTACGTGACGTACACGACCGAGGAGTTGCCGTTAGCGCGGCTCATCCGTGACACCGGCCCGCTCGGCGAGGTCATCGCCGATGTCAGCGAACCCGTGCTGAAGGTGATCGTCGATTCCGCGTACTACGACAACAACCCCATCCCGTCGGATCCCAGCCGCTATCGGCCCGCCCGACTCGCGCCGTCGCCCGCCGAAGTCGCCGACGCGGT
>Ga0247757_10002197_pt1 | contig 10484 bp, 10 predicted proteins | sample UWRJL126311R4_FD_180929 | JGI IMG/M metagenome (GOLD analysis project Ga0247757, IMG submission 180929) | Plant litter microbial communities from Arlington Agricultural Research Station in Wisconsin, United States - UWRJ-L126-311R-4 | ecosystem: Environmental > Terrestrial > Plant litter >...
GGCGCGAGTGCCGACGAGACGGTCGCGCTCATCACCGAGACTGGTGGGGCGGCAGCCTCGGCAGTGGTCGACGTACGCGACCGAGCGGCCATCGGTGAGGCGGCCGATTACGCCGTAAACACCTGGGGTGCAATTCATCTGCTGGTCAACAACGCGGGTTTGGTCACCGACCACTCGTTCGCGACGCTCACCGAAGAGGCATGGGACCTCGTCGTCGACGTCAACCTCAAGGGCCAATTCTTGGTCGCCCAGGAAGTGACCCGGCGCATCGCCGACGCCGGGGGCGGCTCGGTGGTCAACTTGTCCACCGTTGAAGCGGCGGTCATCGTCACCTCGGGCGACACCGCCCAGCCGCACTACAACGCCAGCAAGGGCGGTGTGCCGATGCTGACGAAGGCACTGGCCGTGGAACTCGCCCCCGCCAACATCCGGGTCAACTGTGTCGCACCTGGTCCCATCGCGACCAACTTCTTCGACCTAGAAATGGTGACCTCGGAGGCGGGATTCGAGTTCATGCGTCAGCGACTGCTCATCCCCCGTGTCGGTCAACCCGACGACATCGCGTCGGCTGTCAACTTCCTCCTGTCGGAGGACGCCTCGTTCATCACCGGCATTCAACTGCCCGTCGACGGTGGGTGGTTGACCCGATGAGCGACTACCGCCTGGATCCGAAGTCCTTGACCAAGGAAGGCTTCCACACGGTCATCGTTGCCTCCCCCGACCTACAGGGGCGGTTGATCGGGAGGCGAGTTCCCGCCGAGTCCTTCGACCGCGTCATCGACGACGGTGTCGAGGTGTGTACCTGCGTGTACGCCTGGGACGTCACCCAGAGCCTCACCCTGATAGAGGCGAACGCATTTGCCTTCTGCGGCATGCACAATGGCCTACCGGACATGACGCTGCGACCCGACCTGGCCACCCTGCGGCCCGCCGCCTGGCTAGACGGCATCGCCATCTGCCTGGCCGATCCCCATGACAGCCTGCGCGGCGAACCGGTCGGCTTGTCGCCGCGTGTCCTGCTGAAGAACCAGATCGCCGCGTTGGCCAAGGACGGCCTGCACGCCAAGACCGGTACCGAACTCGAGTTCTATCTGTTCGACAATGATCCACGCGAACTGCGCGACAACGCGTTTCGCACCCTGCGTCCCACCACCACCGTTCCGGCCGACTTCATGATCCACGAAGGCAACGTCTACGAGCCGTTCTTCCATCAACTGCGGAGGGACCTGAAGGCTTCGGGCGTCGACGTCGAAGCGGCGCAGTCGGAATGGGGCACCGGCCAGTGGGAGATGACCTTCCGGTACGACGATCCGCTGGAGATGGCCGACCGGCACGTCCTCTACAAGCTGGCCGTGCGCGACACAGCCGCCAAGCATGCGATGAGCGCCACGTTCATGGCAAAGCCGCTTGACGGACAGCCCGGATCGTCGTGTCACGTGCACGTGTCCATGGTCGATGACGACGGGCGGCCCGTCTTCCCCGAGACCGACTCGAACCAGATGTCGGACCTCATGTCTCAGGCCGTTGCCGGCGTCCTGGCGCATTCGGCGGAATTCATGGCGTGGTACGCACCAACCGTCAACTCATACCGTCGCGCCAACACAGCCGACGTCGCAGGCTGGGGCAGCACGTGGGGAATGGACAACCGCACCACCTCGGCGCGGATCGTGGGACGCCAACCCAAGGACTTGCGCTTCGAGTTCCGACTGCCCGGCGCCGACACCAACCCCTATTTGACGCTGTCGGCGTTGCTGGCGTCGGCCCGTAACGGCATTGCCGAGCGCCTCGCCCTGCACCCCGCCACCAGTGGAAACGCGTACGACACACCCCCCAGTCACGACTTCCCGCGTCATCTCGGTGACGCGGCCCGGGTGTTCGGCGCCTCACCGTTCACCCGAGATGCGCTGGGCAGCGACGTCGTCGACCATTTCGTCACCCTCCTCGACCACGAGTGGACGACGTTCCTGTCGGCGGTCAGCGGATGGGACCTCGACCGTTACTTCGACCGGATCTAGAAGGACGGCCCCGTGAGACTCACCGTCCCCGACCTCCACACGTGGGTCGCCGGGCATCGCCACGACAGTCCCGTGACACTGTCCGACGACATCTGCGACCCCAACGACGGCAGCCCCGTACAACGCAACCGCGCCTCGTCACCGCACCAAGTCGACGACGCCATCATTGCGGCAACCGGGGTCCATCAGGACAGGTCCTGGCAGGCCCTCGGCGTTGAGGGGCGCGGTGACCACTTGCACGCCTTCGCCGATCGACTCGACGCCCTCACCGATCAGATCGCGGAGCTCGATGCCGTGAACTCCGGTGTGCCCATATCGATCACGACGCTATTCGCCGACAGCTTGGGCGCCACAGTGAGGGGCGCACGAGCGCTGGCCAACGAGCGCGGCGACGACATCGGCTTGGCCGCCGACGGACGCCCCGTCCGGCTCCGCTTTGTACCGTGGGGGCCTACGGCGTTGATCATTCCGTGGAACGCACCCTCGGCGCTGATGGTCAAGAAGATGTCCTACGCCCTCGCGGCAGGCGCCCCAGTGATCGTCAAGCCCTCCCCCGCCGCGCCGTGGAGCGCAGAACTGATCGCGGCGGTGGCCTCGGAGGTGTTCCCGCCCGGCGTGTTCGGAATGGTGCTCGGCGGCGCCGACATCGGCGCACGGTTGTGCGCCGATGCCCGGGTCAAGGCAGTGTCGATGACCGGCTCCACCACGACGGGACGGGCCATCGCCGCGGCAACCGCACCGAACCTGACCCAGCTGCGCCTCGAACTGGGCTCCAACAATCCCGTCATCGTCCGATCGGACGCCGACATACCCGTTGCGGCCCAGTCGATCTACGCGGGAATGACCAAGTTGAACGGCCAATGGTGCGAAGCCCCCCGCGCGATATTCGCCACCCGCGGCGTCTACGACCGACTGGTCGACTCGCTTGCGGAGCTCGTCACTCACGCCGAACTTGGCTGCAGCACGGACGCATCCACGGTGATTGGCCCCCAGGCCTTCACGGCTCGCCGCCGTGAGTTGGAACGGCAACGCGCGGCACTCATCGAGGCCGGCTGGCAGCAGATCGCCGCCGCACCCGCCCCGGACCGGGGAGCGTTCTTCGGTCCCACGCTGATCGGGGGCGCAAGCGGCGATCTACCCGGGGAAGTGTTCGGTCCCATGGTCACCGTCGAACGCGTCGACTCCGACGACGATGCGATTGCCCGGGCCAACGCCGTCGGTGGCGGCCTCGCCGCCTATGTCTTCGGCGCCGACGTCGAGGAAGCCCTGAGTGTGGGCTCGTGTCTGATCGCCGGCGAAGTGAAGATCAACGGGACCAGCCTGCTCGACATGGCCGACGAGTCGGCCCAAAGCTTCTTCGGCCTCAGCGGTGTGGGCGGCCACGGTGACCGCGATGTGCTGGCGTTCTACACCGGCAAACAGGTCGTCGGCCAGGACATGACCGACGCGCCGCTCTGACGAACCGTCACCCAAACCTCTCTCGTCACCGCACCGAAAGTTCCCTCCTTCAACATCTTTGCCGTCCACCCGGCACCCCCACAGACAGGATTTACGATGACGTCCACGCCAGGCACCGACCCCACCCCCGCCACGTCGAGCGACTCGACGCTCGCGGGAAGCCTCAAACCCGCAGCCATCATCTTCATGGTCATCGCCGCCGCGGCACCGCTGACTGTGGTGGGCGGGGTCATGCCGATCGGTATCGCCATCGGCAACGGTGTCGGGTTCCCGCTGACCTTCGTCGGCGCGGCCATCATCCTGCTGCTGTTCTCGATTGGCCTGGTCGCGTTGAGCAGACACATCCCGGCCACCGGATCGTTCTACACCTACATCAGAACCGGTCTGGGGCCCCGATGGGGTACTCCCGCGGCCTACCTCGCCGTGCTGACCTACACGGCGATCCAGATCGCCGTCTTCTCCTACTTTGGCGAAACACTCAGCGTCGACCTGACTGCACTGGGCCTTCCCGCCGTCGACTGGGCCGTCCCGGCTCTGCTGGCGATCCTCGTGGTGGGAGTCCTGGGTTACCGGCACATCGAATTCAGCTCCAAGGTGCTGATCGTCGCGCTGATCGCCGAAACCGGCGTCGTCCTCGTACTGATCGGTGCCATCGCCGTCACCGGCGGTGCCGAGGGAGTCACGCTCGCACCATTGGAGCCGAGCAACATCCTCTCCGGCGCACCGGCACTTGGCCTCATGTTCGCGCTCGCGAGCTACATCGGGTTCGAATCCACCGTGGTCTACCGCGCCGAAGCGCACGATCCCGAACGCACCATCCCCCGCGCCACCTACGCATCGGTCATCCTGGTCGCAGTGTTCTACGCCCTAGCCGCCTGGGCCGTCGTCGTCGGATACGGCCCCTCCGCGGTGGTGCAGACCGCGACTGAGCAACCGACCACCTTCCTCGCCGCGCTTGCCGACAGGTACTTGGGCAAGCTCGGCTCCATCGCCGTGGACATTCTGCTGCCGATCAGCATGTTCGCCAGCGTGCTGTCCCTGCACAACGTGCTCACCCGCTACCAGCACACCATGGCAGGCACAGGACTCTTGCCCGCAGACATCAATCGGGTGCACCCCAAGCACGGTTCACCGCACCGGTCATCGCTGCTGCAGGTCGCCACGGCCATCCTCATCGTGATCGGCATCCGCCTGTCGGGGCTAACCGGAATCGAGGCGTTCTCCTGGGGCGCGGGACTGGGCACCCTGGCCATCACCGCCCTGATGGCGCTGACCTGTTTGTCGGTCATCGTCTTCTTCCGTCGCAACGCCACCAGCACCGGCCCATGGAAGACGGTGATCGCGCCCGCCCTTGGCGCCCTCGGCCTGTCGGGTGCGACCGTGCTGATCGCCTGGAACTTCCCGCTCCTGGTCGGAGAGGTCGGGGAGGACGGCGCACCCACCTGGGGGCCAATCAGCCTGTCCCTGATCGGGTTGATCCTCGCTAGCGTGGTCGCGGGGCTCTTACAGCCCGTTTTCGCGCGAACCCGCCAGATGCAGTAATGTCCATCATCTGGACCATTTCGAGCCGCTGAACGGAGCCGTGATGGGCGAAAGAACGGCAGCCGCGGAGCTGATGCGGGCGAAACTGCTGCCCATACGCCCAGTTTCGGCTCACGAACTCGTACTCGAACAGCTCCGCCAGGCCTTGGAACTTGGCGAACTCCGACCCGGAGACCGGCTACCGGCCGAGCGTGAGCTGACCGAGCTGTTCGGGGTGTCGCGAACGACCTTGCGGGCAGCGCTCGAGGTGCTGGAGACCGAGGGCCTCGTGGACGTCCGGCACGGTCGGCAAGGCGGGTTCATCATCGCCACCACCAAGCTGGATGACGCGCGCGCTCGCCGCGAAGTGCGCAAGCGTGGCGCGTTCCTCCTTGACGCCCTCGACTTTCGCATCGCGGTCGAGTCGGCCGCGGCAAGTCACGCTGCCCAGCGGCGGCAACCGCCGGACCTGCGTGCGTTGCGAAAGGCACTCGACGATCTCGAGGCGGCGCTCCACTGTGCGATGCAGGACCGCTCCGCCTACAACGTCGTGGAGTTTCAGCGCCTCGACTCGTTGTTTCACCTCCTCGTCGCGCGTGCCACTCAGAACGAACACTTCGTCACCGCGGTAGCCGACGCGCGGAGGAGGATGTCATTGCCCATGGGTGCGGTGTTCTCGCACTTCGAGGCGAATGCCGACGACGCCCACGAACACATCCTCGAGGCCATCGAGACCCAGGACTCCGCCGCGGCGGCTCGCTTGATGGAGGCACACATCGGCAAGACCCGCCGCCTCCTCGAAGAGTGGTTGCGGAACTGACGGCCGTCATACGCGGCCGGCGTGCCTTCTGTGCTGCGAGCTCGCCGCGTGTCGAACCGCGCGGGCGGTGAAGTCCCACCGTGATCGGTCATGCCGGTGAATGCGTATGCGTCGTTCGCTGATTGGTTGCCGCCGGTCAGCGGTGTCAGTTCGGATCCCCCGGATTGGCGTCAGGGTCGGTGCGCATCGGCATGCGTGACGCTTGCCTCGACAGGAGTTCCCCGGTCGGTGACGACCTCGTAGACAAGATCGGTATTGATCGATCCGATCCGCGCAAAGCGGGACGTGATGCGTTCCAAGTCGGCCATGTCGTGGGCGAGAACTTCGACGCTGTAGCACGACTCGCCGGTGATACGCAGACACCGCACCACCTGCGGCTCCTGCTTCAAGACCTCACTCACCTGGTCGAACAGCGAACCGTGAACCTTCATTCGCACGACGGCGTGGAGGGCAAAACCCGCAGCCTGCGGAGGCACCGTCGCGGTGTAGCCGGTGATGACACCGCGCTCCTCGAATCGCAGCAGGCGGCTGCGAGTCGCAGAAGTACCGAGGTGAACGACCCGCGATAGCTCGGTGAGTGGCATGCGCGCATCGTCTTGCAATGCCGCGACGAGGCCGGCATCGATGGCGTCCACCGCCAGGTAGTCGGTCATTGCCGTTCTCGCCGCAAATGGTGCAGAAGGTTGTTACGTCTATTCCGTCGATCCGGTGACCGACGGGGCAGATGCCTACGCACGCCTCTTCAACCCCACGGTGGGGATCCGAGAAGATCCCGCCACCGTGACTGCCGCAGGCCCGCTCGCGGCTCTCCTCGTCCGAGACGGCCTCGCCGTCGAAGGCCAAACGATCCACATCGAGCAGGGCGCCGCGCTCGGCCGCCCGAGCATCCTCAGCGTTGTCGTCGACGGCATCCGGGTCGAGCTATCCGGCTCGGGAGTGGTCGTGGCAGAAGGCACTCTCTACCTATGACACTCGACGCCGCGACAGTCCGTCTTCGCCGCGCCATCACACTCGCCGAGTCGACGGGCCGCCGGCTGGTGAATGCGACGTCGGCTGGGTGGCCCCGGGGATAGCATGGGCGGCCGCACGTCCACTCAGAGGATCCAGGAGTTCTCCGGTGACAGAACCGCCGCCCTTCAGCGCGATGTTGGCCTTGCTCGTCGTCGCGCATGCATGGGAGGCCGAGTTAGCGGCGCAACTGCGTCCGCTTGGCCTGACTCCGCGCAAGTACGCCCTCCTCGGGCACATCAAGACGTCTCCTGGCGTGTCGTTCAGTGAACTGGCCAGGCGCTCGCACACCTCGGTGCAATCCGTCCACGTTGCCGTAAAGGCGTTGTCTGCAGACGGATTCGTACACGACGGCACCGCCCAGGCGGGCGCCGCTTCGACGCTGAGCGTCTCGGAGGCCGGGCTGAAGGCGCTCAGACAAGCCCACCGGCGGCGCAGCGCGATCGATGATCGCATTCACGAGACGTCGCCTGAGCTCGTCAGCGGACTCCAAGGCGCTCTGCGCACCCTCGTGATCGGGCAGACGCCACCGGAATCGGAGGAGCGCTAGGCCTGCCCTCATCCTTCAACTATACTGAAGGAGTGCAGGCGGTACTTCTCTCGGTCCATGTCGTCTTCGCGATACTCTTCGTCGGGCCTCCCGCCGTGGCTGTGAGCCTCTTCCCGCGGTTCGTTCCGGCGGTCGCCGACGTGGTCCCGCCACCGCAGCGCGCAGGTGAGCGCAATACTGCTGTGGCGCAGGTACTTCACCGAGTGACGCGGGTGTACGGTGTGCTCGCCATCGCGGTGCCCGTGCTGGGAATCGCGCTCGCGATCGTTCAGCAACGGATGACCGAGGTGTGGATCATCATCGCAATGGTGCTCACCGCCGCGGCGGGCGCTCTGCTGGCGTTGCGCATCGTCCCAGCCCAGCGAGATGTGCTCGCACGCAGGGCAACGTCGGCCGAGCTCAGCAGCATGGGCATGCTGGCAGGCATCTTCAACCTGCTGTGGGTTGTTGTCGTCGTGCTGATGATCGTGCGGCCCGGATCGGCTTACCGATGAACGCTCCGGGTGGCGACGCGATGCCGTCGCCACGGGTGTTGCGGACGCTCAGCGCGCCGTCGATCCTCGAAATGGCAAGCCTTGGCGCGTGCGGGACATGAACGATTCACCACTGCGGGGTCGCCGTGTCGGCGTGACGGCGGCACGAAAGGCCCAGACGCAGATCGACATGTTCGAGCGGCGCGGGGCGTGGGTCGACTGGGCGCCGGCCCTTTCACTGGCCCCCTCCGCCGTTGACGCCGACCAACTCAAGGAAACGACACTCCAGATACTCACCCAGCCGGTTGATCTCTTCTTGGCGACGACGGGCATCGGCATCACCACCTGGTTCGATGCCGCCGACAGCTGGCATCTTGGCGACGCGCTCACGGAAAGGATCGCCGCCGCAGAGATACTCGCGCGCGGCCCGAAGTCGGCTGCTGCGCTGCGCCGCCGGGGTATCCACGAGGACTGGTCGCCAGGATCGGAATGCTTCGCCGACGTCCTCGATCATCTGAGTTCACGCGATCTATCCGGGTCGAGGATCGTCCTTCAAGAGCACGGACAGTCTCTCGCCGAGGCAGCGAGCTATCTGCGCGGACGTGGCGCACACGTCAGCGTCGTCACCGTCTACCGCATCGGCGACGCCGAGGATTCGCTGCCCCTGCGTCGGCTGGTCGGACTGGTCGCCGATCGCGAGATCGACGCGGTGACGTTCACCTCGGCACCTGCCATCGGCGCGTTCATGGCGGTCGCCAACGACATTGGCCGCCGAGACGCCTTGATCGAAGCGCTGCGAACCGGTGTGCTGGCCGCCTGCGTCGGGCCAGTGGCCGCAGACGCCTTCTCGCTGTGGAATGTCCCAACGCTCGTGCCGAGCCGATACCGACTCGCCGCATTGGTCAAGCTCGTCGAGACCGCACTCGCGACACCCTGACAGCGGAAGTCGGCGCGATACCGGCTGCCGCTCGGCGCTCCCCCCTTTCGCGTCGCCCTCGGTCACATTGGTGTACGACCACCGTCGGCCAAGTCAGAGTGCCGAGTCGTGCGTGTACCGAACAGGCAGCACCGCGTCCACCAGCGTCTGAGTCACCGCATCACGCTGCGGCGACTGGAACTCGTGGGCGACGAACCGGTCGACGATCGCGCCGTGGTGCAGGACCACGACATCGTCGGCGAAGGCCTCGACGACAGCCAGATTGTGCGCGATGAGCACGAACGTCACCGGGGTCTCGTCCCGAAGACGGTTGAGCAGTTCGAGGATTTCGTGCTGGGTCGTGACATCGAGCGCGGAGGTGGGCTCGTCTAGGACCACCAGGGTCGGTTCGACTGCGAGTGCCCGGGCAATGCCGACCCGTTGACGCTGGCCGCCGGAGAGTTGGTGCGGATAGAGCTGTGCCAGCATCGGATTCATGCCGACCCGGCTCAGCAGTTCTTCTGACCGCTGGCGCGCCTCTGCTGCGGTGCGCCGGACGCCCAGCCGCTGGATGGGGCGCGCGATCTGATCGCCGACGCGGATACGCGGGTTGAGGGCGCTGCCGTGGTCCTGGAACACCAGCTGCACCGTTCGAGCACGTTCGGTGCGAGTGAGCCGACCGATGTCGACCACCCCGGCGCCGGTGGTGATGGTGATCGAACCCGAGGACACCGGTTCGATGCCGGCGATGAGACGCGCGAGCGTCGACTTACCGGAACCGGATTCACCGATGATCCCGAGTGCCCGGCCGGCGGGGATGTTCAGGTTCACCTCGTGCACCGCGGTGAAATCCTGATGGCCGCGCTGCGGGTAGCGTTTGGTCACCCCGGTGGCAGCGGCCACATCCGCGGGCGACTGGGACCGTTGTCTCTGCCGGATGGGTGGACTTCCGAGTTCCGGCACCGACGCGATCAGCCGCTGGGTGTAGGGGTCGCGAGGTGAGGTGAGCACATCTCTGGTGCTGCCCTGTTCCACCAGCCGGCCGGCCTTGAGTACGGCGACCTTGTCGCTGAGCCGGGTCACCACCCCGAAGTCATGGGTCACCAGCAGCACCGCCACGTGCAGCTCGGTGCGCAGCTCGTCTATCAGATCTAGGATCTGGGTAGCCAGCGTGGGATCCAGCGCGGTGGTCGGCTCGTCGGCGATCAGCAGGTCCGGCTCGGGCAGGCAGGCCACCGCAATCATTACCCGCTGGCGCATACCACCGCTGAGCTGATGCGGATGACTATTCAGAACCCTTGTGGTGTCGGTGATCCCGACCTTCTGCAGCCAATGGGCTGCCAGGTCGCGGGCCTGCGCACGGGTCGCGGTGCGGTGCAGTCGGATGTATTCGATCAGTTGGTTGCCGATGGTGAACGATGGATCGAAAGACGTGCCCGGATTCTGGAAGATGGTGCCGATCCGGTTGCCCCGCAGGGCGTTCAGCTCTCGCGCAGGCAGACCCAGCAATTCGGCGCCGTCGAATCTGATCGAACCGCCCACTGCCGGACGGGCGCTGGCCGGCAACAGCCCGGCGATCGCCGATGCCGTCACACTCTTACCCGACCCCGACTCTCCCACCAGGGCCAGGACCTCGTTGGCGGCCAGTTCCAGGGACAGGTCGGAGACAGCCGCGACCGCACCTGGGCGTCCGGGGAAAGTCACCGAAAGGCGGTCCAGCTGC
>Ga0247757_10002198_pt1 | contig 10482 bp, 6 predicted proteins | sample UWRJL126311R4_FD_180929 | JGI IMG/M metagenome (GOLD analysis project Ga0247757, IMG submission 180929) | Plant litter microbial communities from Arlington Agricultural Research Station in Wisconsin, United States - UWRJ-L126-311R-4 | ecosystem: Environmental > Terrestrial > Plant litter >...
TTTTCTCGGATGGAAGGACGGAAGTAAAGAAAGATGCGCTTTCGCCGGTTTAACCTTTTAGCGTTTCCCCGTTTCTCCTTTCGCTTTTCCTCCGCTTTACTTTTCTCTTTTCGTTATGGAGCTAGATTGCATGTGTGGGGCGTTATCATGGGTGGTCGGGACACGGGCGCAGGGGGTTATACCATTTCGTCTCTCGGTGTTCTGCAATCATATCGTTTGCATCTGTATATAGCTTAAAGAGGGCGGTATGAGCAAGCCCTAGACATCTCGGAGATGACCTTGTCTGTATGCAGAATCAAAGATCTGCTGTTACATAAGTAGCACTGCGTTCCGATGCATGTTCTGTTCGTTCACTGGCGTGTGACTGTCAACAACAAGAGTAGGATACATTCGCTACATTGATTACTCGCTTGATTTACATGGTGGCTGAAACATGACTGATCTCGAGATACTAAGATACATGTTAAAATATGGAATAATTCTTAGTGTAATGAGGTTGTCCTGCAAGTTCTGCACATGCTTCAAACATATCCCCACACCCCCTTTTTTAAACTAATTACCTTATTAGCAAGTAAATACCTGTGGGTACCTGAAAATGGACACCACAGATAAGCTATTTCACGCGAAATATCGAGATGATATCGTTATTAAGCCTTAACGCACCAAATAGCCAGCCTGCCGATCTCCTCTTCTCCCAGATAGAGCCCGAAGCCCAGAGTCAATCTGAGGAAGCGGAGTCGCTGGTCGAGGTACTCGAGTACATCCATGGGGGAATTGACGAGCTGGTTGGCAGATCTTCCGAGCAACTGCTCCCACGCCGCATCGGATAAAATGAGTTTCCCTGGACTGAGCTGGCCCGTCTCATCGATCAAGCTGCCGAGCTAGACTATCCGTCAGCAGCGTGCCATACTCAGGAGAGGAAACGCACAATACGAGGATTGATGCGCAAGTCTGTCTCCTTGTTGCACTGTTTACATGTCTCTCTGGTCGAGTTGGCGAAAATGGCGATGCCGCAGCACTCGGTACTCATCAGCATGTTGCGTTTGTAGTTTGTCACGATGTGCAGCTCTGTGACGACCACGCTGATGAACCCCGTTACTTTTTCTCGGGGATTGGATCGGACGAATTCATCGACCTCACTCAGCTTGAAGAGCACTTTGACTGCGGCATTCTCGGCTTCTTCGACATCGAATATGTCGCTTGGAAATGGCGGATTCACGTGCTCTTTCTTGGTGAGGCGCTGGGCAAGAGCTCGGACGTAGCGTGCTTCTGCCATATTAGGGTCTATGTAAAGCTGCGTGTTCGCGTTAAGGGAGAGCTTTGCAGTGCGATCGATTCGCCAGCCAGGACTGGCGATGAGGAGGACGGTATGCGAGGGCAGCCACGTAGATGCCGAATTGGAGACGGAGCCATAGAGCGTGAGATATGCTTCAGCAGTGTTATCGAAGACACCGATTGAGACCAGTTTGGATGTGGTCCCGTTCTTATTGGTAAACTTCTTCCTGGGTCCGATGCTCTTAACGCAGACCAGCAACTTGCACTCGTCCACATCGAAGCCGCCGTCCGTAAAGTTCTTCAGTGTCATCAGCCCAGGCAAAATGTAGCTGTCCCGGATGCCAAAGGGTCGCTTGAGCATGGTGCTATTATCGTTTTGCTTGTGCACCATGAAGTGGCAGTGTTTTTCACACTCTGGGAACATGCTTGTGAACAGCGGTGCAGCACTGGGTGCAAGGCCCAGTTGCCCGTCCCCGCAACTGACATGCACCATCCATACGCTTACCAATTGTCCCAGTACCAGGTTATACTCTTTCTTAGCGTACCAAAGGCGGACAGTCATGGCGCCTGTATCGTCGGCCAGCATGACTTTAATGTAGCCCTGGGCAGCTCGCGGAGACTTGCTCGGCTTTGCGACATCGTAGAAGTTCACGATACGGCCCATGAACGTGAGATGGCACGGGCCTGGCTCAAGGGATCCAATATCAGTCTGTTCGTAATCGACGGCTGGCGTCCATGACGCATTTGTCGGTCGCGTGGGCTGGCGTTCTTCGTGCGTGAAGGCATCACCAGGTACGGATTTGGATGGGGATAAAGAAAAATACGACTGGATTGATGAAGAGGGCATTCTCTCTGTACTGTCAGGACCGAAAAGAGAAATTGAATAGCTAGAATCATGTTTTTGCAAAATGGACGATGCTACTAAGGCAGGAGCTGTGGGGTGTTGAAGTGCAGGAAGGGGCGAGTCATGCGTGGGCAGACACACAACACAGGAGTCACACGATAGGAACAGTTTCAATACTACGCATAGAGACGAGAAATCACTCGGATGGAAGTAGAGTCGAGGTGCAAATATTGCATTTATGAGGCTGCCTTAACGAAAGAGTGGGTGAGTACTGTCGAATGCGCATCAAACGCCCATGACTAGTTCATCCGTTGGCTTGTATAGCAACTATCATGAATCACACACGCACAATTCTCTTTGCTACGGGAAGTAGCGCGAGAGCTCAGAGTTGACGAGCAACTTAGAAGAGCTTGTGCTCAAGGGTCATATCATTCTCGGGCTCCAAACCAACGCAAGCACGGAAGATGTTGGTCAAAGCAGCGCGCTGCTTAGCTAGAGCGTTGATGACCGGAGTGCCCGTGGGAGTGAGGGGGGCCTGTATACGTTAATACGAACTTGCTACGAAGCCCGAACGAACATACCTTGAGCATGTAGCTGAGGATGCTGAGGACACTATGGAAACCAGCATATTTAGCATCGGCACTGCCAGCTCCATGAGCCTTCCATTGAATGCGAGTCATCATCTCGGCAACGAGGACCAAATCAATGATCAACGGAGAAGCCAAGAGCGAATCCTCGCAGACATTGAAAATGCTGATGGTTTGATGTCCGCCCAAGAAGATTTCGGCATAGTACTCATCGAGAGCACGCTTATCGTCACCCACAGCTGGCATGTACTTGATGACAACGGTATGGTCTGGATGTTCACCTTCCTTATACAGAACGGTATTGGCAGCCACCATATCATCAACAACGTTAGACTTGGAGATCTCTTTGGAGCGGAACTGCTTTTGAGAGCTGAGATTCTTGCCGTCGTTGTTGCCAAGATGGTTGTAGCTGGCAATGGAAGTGAGTTTAATGCCTGCATTGATCAAGAAATCTACAAGGGCAGACTTCATCTTGGTTTGACCAGATTTGAAGTCATCACCACCGATGAATGCATTATGCTTTTCGGCAAGCTCGATGGCGCCACGGACAAAAGTATTCTGTGGAGAACCGTTGATGAATGGAACCCTATCCAGGATACAGGCAACTGCGAACACAGTAGATGGGGCCACTTCCTCGTGACCCTCTTCAATAGCCTTGAGGAGGTTGTCGGCTGTGTCATTGACACCGGTAATGATCTCGGCAAAACGTTCGGTATTGGCAGTCCATTGAACAATGACCTTGTCAAGGCTGTTGGCAGTCTTGAAGTCTTGGATGTCCTTGCGAATCTGCTCAACATGAGCCATGCAGGCCTTGGTGCCAGGAATGACGTTATCAGCACGGTCTCCCTGGTTCTCAGCAATGAAATCTGGGTAGTAGATGCTAGGAAGCGGCTTGATGAGTGCCATCTCTTTGCGGACCAGACTCTTCAAGGAAGGCTCCAGAACCTTAGCACGATCCATGGCATCAGCCAGATTCATTCCACTGATGTCCCAGCCGCCAATAACGAGGTCGTTGGGGTGCACCATGGGCATGAGGTCATGGAAAGGAATGTTGATATCCTTGCCAGTCTCGCTGTCAACACCGAGCTTGGTCGTGGACCCCATAATAACAGAGCCATAGTAGTTGGCACTGCGTTCACCCTCCTTGGTCTCCCAAACAAGAGCACGTCGATTGGCAAGGATGCCTGCAGTTACAGTGGTGCCGTTGTTACCACCAAGACCGACCAACATAACACCGAGTTTCGGGATCTTGCGGTCGACCTTGAAGTCGTAGAGGGTTTCCTTTGGAGCAGCCACAAACTTGCCGTTGGCATTCTTGGACACGGCCGTAGTACGGTAAGTATACTTGGTCTCGATGAAGTCTTCGGTGTACTTGACATTGGGAGATTCAACGACGAAAAGATCCTTGACGGGAGCTGCTGCTCCCGTGATACTGCCACCATTCGCAACGCCAACGCCGACTTCCGCGTGAGGAGCCATACTGGTTAATAAAGCGAAGTTTCAAGTTAAGAACAAGTACACCACTTTAGAATATGGTGGTTAATTCCGACGGGCCCCCAGAAGGAGAGGTACGTCGGCCGGCGAAGGCGTTGTGGCTTCTGCAATGCTGTGAGATGATGTTTTTGGTAGCCAAAAGAGCAGGATAACCACTTACGAGTTAAGGAGATTAGAGAACGTGGTGCCTATCTGGGCAATGGCCCGAATGTTTCTCAATTGACAAACAGCGGGCAAAAAGGGGATCGACCTGGGGAAACCTGGTGACGGCCCAAAATCAAGATCAGGTGACGAAGCAAACGGAGCGTGGAGATGACTTTGTGGCACGTATGCAGAGAGAAGCCGGTACAAGACAATGGAGTTGGGGTACAGCCATGAGTCAATGGGCGATGGCATTATATAGGCGTGCTCGGTTAGGTTCAGTGGGCGCGAGTCTTTGTGCCTGTCTAGCATGGGATGGCAAGGGAAGGTGCGTTATCGATACGCTAGCCAGCACACATGAACAAGACGAAGTATCCGCTGCCACCCGAACTGCAGCGCGCATACTACACACCCTTCACCGACCTCCCGCCCGCGTTCTAGTCCACCACGCCGCGGCCTGTCTGCTATCTACGCAGACCATTGGGCTCGCGAGTCCGGGCCGCCGGCCGTAGAGTACACATGTCACCGTCTGCATCTGCGCCCATCGACACATCGAGGAATGCTTGCGGTGGGATCAGGCACAACAAGATAGGATTGGGACAGCTACATGCACCTCCAATGCATTCTTGTTATCTCTGAGGCCGACATCCGAATCCTTATGCACAGCGTCGTTGAGATGAGTGGCTATGGTGTGATGTGATGGCTGTGCGTTAATTCCCCGCCATAGCGCCCACAGTATACCCCACCAAGCAATGAGAACACAGTGGTTCATCATACGATCGATCCTGTCGTACCTGTCTGGTTCTAATCAAACTTGCCTCTAATGTGTCCAGCTAGCAAAATTGCGTACATTCAGCGCCGATGGCCACCAGAATGCTATAGTTTGTCATCGCCTAGCAGCACATGATCATGCCCGTGGGGATGAAGCGCACCAACCACAAACCGCAGGGCGCGGCGTCGAGTGCCTTCAAGCGGTGAGCGGGTCTAAGGGGCCAAGTGGAAGTGGTCGGACGGCTGTTCTATAGCGTATGTGCCAAGCAGACAGCCTAAGGAATCCATTTGTGTCCCCATGAGAGCATCGAAATTCAAAGTGGGCCATACCTCATTAGCCCAGGGTTTGTGTTTTCCCGGGCATGCCGATTGACGGCGGCAGCTGAGAACAAAACGATGCTGGAGCAAACAAAGCCTCCAGAGAGACAATTGTCGCACACAACGCCTCGGTCAGCGGCACCGAGTTTCATCCTCAAGAATCACCCTCCACAGCGCCAAAACAGAACAGGCTTTTGAAACTTCTGTTGTGGTAATCGTCCGTCCATCTCGCGTTTACCATCGGGCGCAAACAATACATGCGACAGCATGCGACCAGCTTTCGGACATGCAAGAGGACTTCGTCGTCGCTGTCGGAGCGATCATCGCGGTATAGCACCAATGGCAAGCAGCCGATAAAACCACGGCTAAGCCCTGATTCCCCTGAGCATGGACCACTCCCAAGTTTACCGATTTCCCAGCGTGGCCTCCATGCGCCATGGCAATCTTGGTGCCGCGAAAACTTGAGCCGCCGGCGTAGGCGCTGGCGAGGTAATTAGCTCGATGCTGGCATCGTCATCGTGAGCGCTTGCGACGCTGGATGAGACAATCTAGTCGGCGCTCGTTTCATCAATCTTTTGGCTGCTCTCTGTGTCGCGAGTGGCTGGGATGTCGTGATGCTGCATGCACACCCAAACAGCCGTCCGGCAAATCACAAGAAGCCGCCTAACTGCTCCCAGCGCCACATTCAGGGACAAGCGCGACATCCTTGCAAGGCTAGAAAGTGCCTCAAGCTGGAGCTTCTCTGTGGTCGCCTGCTGCTATCCCTTTGATTGCGCTCGTCTCATTTCTGAACAGCCGGCAAACTTGCGATCGTTGACTGCCGATTTTTTTCTTGACTCAGTGCTTCAAGTCAACACCCACCAGAGATCCGACATTACGAGTGTCGCTCGAGGGGCCACAGCTTCTCAAACCGGATGTGGCTCACTGAGCACTTCCAGACTGCGACGCAGACAACCATCCCGCCGCCATCAACAGATCACGTCCATTTTCAGCATCATCTCCGCATCACCTATCCCAATCTAGCAAGTGGAAACCACTTTTAAGATCCGACACGGCACCCTGGCAGGCGCATTGCTAGTTGCCCAGACACAAGTTCACGACCCCCCAGCTTCAACTCATCTCACAATAGAAACTCCAGCAAGGACTGCCCTTTCTAAACAAACTATCAGAGGAAGATAAAAGTGCCTACTTTCACCCTTCTCTTGCGCCAACAGGACACCATTCTAGAAGGGTGTCGCCGACACAGCCGCCATGGCCGCTGTGGATAGGCTGAGTTTCCTGCCCACCATCAAGTGCTCAAGCTGTGGTGTGGACATCGAGATATCGCAGTTGGCCGATCATGTCTGCGCCCCTTCCACTCCCAGTGAGTTCACCGTTGAGATCTTCACTTGATTACCACAAGCTGATTCCTTGCAAAAGCCGACGGACTATATCCACCAAAGCTCGATCGCGCTGCGACCTTTGACGGCGCTTCAAGCCATACAAGACCAGAGGGTCCAACACGCACTGGCCGAGTGCCGCCTCCCCCGAAAATCGATCCTTACGCTGCGAGTAAGTAACCATTTTACTTCCTCACTTGTGACATACACTGACATCTGCAGACAAACCATTTTATCCCCAGGACCTCTCACCAGCCAGCGGTTACAATGATACCAAGGGCCGTTCAGCTCTATCTCCTGGATTGGGCAGGCCGTTCCCGATGAACCGAAGTGCGACAAGCCCTGTGCCACGCACCAAAGGGCCTCCTTCGCCGGATTTTTCACATAACATGGATTCTGCATTCCCACTTTTCCCGACCAATCGAAGCGGAACGCCGGTTGGAGCGAAGGCGAAACCAACAGAACGACCGGAGCCGGCCTACGATCAATTATACGTACAACCTAGTCCTCTCTTTGCACCATTGAGTCCGCGTACAAACGGGGGGGAGAGTGTGGTGAGGCGAATGGATACAATTGCGCCAGGCCCCTTCGATGGACGAATGGGTGATAGTAGGCCCAGTACATCCAATGGTCCGCGTACACCGGGTCAGAGCGCTCCGCAGTTTAATCACAAACGGACCAACACACAGGGCAGTGTTAGGAGTAATGGTAATGGACTGAATCAAAGGATTTCGGTGGCATCTACTCTATCTCGCGGCTCGATGTTTTCTACTGGGAGTGTCGGCTTGCCCTCGCGACCAAAGCTCGGAGCTGGGGTATTTGCCGCAATGCCACCACCACCCCCTCCTCCACCGAAAGATGAGAAAGCGGAAGGAATTGACGCTTTCCTAGCGCGTTTACAAAGAGAGACCATGGGACCCTCAAAGATAACTCAGGACAGCCACACAAAGGCTACAGATATGAAAACAGAGACCCAGGGGACATCAGAGGCATCTCGTTTGGAAGATAACGATTACTCCAAACCCTCTAATAAAGATAATGCTGCAACCTACAGTCAGGATAGTGACACCCTAACCTCACGTACATATAATCCAACAGGATCTAGTGCTCCCTTCCGAGACAGTGACATACCATCTGTACCGAGCTATGGCCGAGAATTCCCGGTAGACACTATTCATACTCCCTCAGACTCTGGTCTATCCGAAGATTCGTATGCAAGCTCTGGATTCCGAAGCGCTGCCAGCTCCAGGTCAAGCCCACCTAGTTCCGAAGCTGGCCACTCGCGACAAGCATCGAGAATCGGGCGATCGGACTATCTGACTGATGAGCCCATCCGCAGGACCAACAGCCCTGAAATGTTTTTGGATCCCATACCGGTGACGCGGCCTCTAGAAAACCGGCAAGCGAATGGGAACATGAGAGGGGAAAGGATTCAAGAAACCACGTTACAACCACCTAGACCACTCTACACTACTCCAGAATCTCCCATAGACCCAGCCATTCAAAGAGGGCTATTGCATGAAAGACGGAGGCAGGAGGCACAGCTTTTTCGTGATCCTGCCCTTAACTTAGCAGTTAGCCCACCTGCTATTCCCGAGTCAGATACACCGCCTGAAATGCGGCGCCGCCCAACAGCACCCAGCAAGGGTAAATGTCGCGGTTGTGGGGAACAAATCTTCGGCAAATCGGTCAAGGACTCGTCTGGGCGTCTCACAGGCCGTTATCACAAGCAATGCTTTGTGTGTCGCACCTGCTGCGACCCCTTCCCTACCGCGGAGTTCTATGTCTTTGAGAACTCCCCTTACTGCGAGCAACACTATCACCAGCTTAACGGATCTTTATGCACTTCCTGCAACCGCGGCATTGAAGGTCAATACTTGGAGACAGATCAGCGGCTCAAGTTCCATCCTAGATGTTTTGCATGTTCGACTTGCCGCATCATTTTGCGAGATGATTATTACGAGGTCAGTGGTCGCAATTACTGCGAACGACATGCATACAGCGCGATGAACCAGCACAACAACTTCTTGGGGCCCGGTAACACCAAATCCCGCAACTTGCAGAAGAGACGGACAAGACTTATGATGATGGCGTAAAGTGTCCTCTGCTTCTTACATTTCTTGCCATGTACTTGTATATGCCCTGTTTTATTGTTTTATATCCCGCTTCGCTTTCGTATGTGGCTCATGACTGTGGGTCATGCGGTGCCGTACTTTTTGCCCGGATACCCTTTGGCATTAGCTTCTTGATGATATCCCCATTCTCGTTCTTCGCTACCCCATTGTAATATCACTTATCTTCTTGATTTACGACACATCTTGTACCGAGCGAGTAGGCCTGCATCGGTGCGGCGCCGCTCGCCTTCCTACTCCTGGAAACATTATACCCACGTTCATTCCGATTTATGGAATTGTTCTTTTTTGAATTGGATATCTATGGGTGCACTGGGTTCGAAGTTATGAAATATATAGCTAATTAATTGTCTAATACGTTTCCGATGGTTGGAGCGCTGTGGTCGGCTAGATGAGTGTTTTGTGTCAGCCCCAGGCACCTCGTTCATGCGTGCGTGTCCCACTATGTCAAAATGCTCGACGGGATCGATACGATCGAGATAACTTTCTAAGAATGGTTCTACCTCCCGGCAACAAAGTCTCTGCTTAGTCTAATTTCCTTTCTGATGTCCGATAATAGACGTAGGTTTGATGTCTCCGTCTCTCACGCTATCGATTCGTCTATGGGATTTTACTACACTTAACAATTTTTACTATTCTGCTCTTAGTGTGTATGCCTTCTTTTAAAGCGTATAAGCATGAGAGTCTTGATATGAAGCCGCGGAGACTACGTTACAGTACTTTCTACCCTGCGTGTTGACTTCGGCGCCCTTCTCGAGTAGCGGCTTCATAGTCGCCTCGTTACTATTATATGCAGCCTCCTAGAGTATATTACTATACTTTCTATCTTATTTAGCGCCTGCATCGAGCAGTAGCTTTATAATCGCCTCGTAACCCCTATATTTAGCCGCCTGGAGTGCGTTACCGTACCTTCCACCTTGCGTATTAACGTCAGCGCCCGCATCGAGCAGTAGTCTTATAATCGCCTCGTCACCCCTACATACAGCCGCCTGGAGTGCGCTACCGTAACATCCACCTTGCGTATTAACGTCAGCGCCCGCATCGAGCAGTAGTTTTATAGTCGCCTTATCACTATTATATATAGCAGCCGCCTGGAGTGCGTTACCATACTCTCCACCTTGCATATTGATATCAGCGCCCACGTCGAGCAGTAGCTTTATAGTCGCCTTGATACCCCTATATGCAGCCGCTTGGAGTGCGTTACCGTACCTTCCATCTTGCGTATTAATATCAGCGCCCATGTCGAGTAGTAGCTTTACAGTCGCCTCGTTACCCCTATATGCAGCCGCCTGGAGTGCGTTACCGTAATATCCACCTTGCGCATTAATATCAGCGCCCGCGTCGAGTAGTAGCTTTATAGTCGCCTCGTTACCCCTATATGCAGCCGCCTGGAGTGCGTTACCATGTTCACCACCTTGCGCGTTAACGTTAGCGCCCGCGTCGAGTAGTAGCTTTATAGTCGCCTCGTCACCCTCATATATAGCCGCCTGGAGCGCGTTACCGTACTCTCCACCTTGCGCGTTAACGTCAGCGCCCGCGTC
>Ga0247757_10002199_pt1 | contig 10482 bp, 8 predicted proteins | sample UWRJL126311R4_FD_180929 | JGI IMG/M metagenome (GOLD analysis project Ga0247757, IMG submission 180929) | Plant litter microbial communities from Arlington Agricultural Research Station in Wisconsin, United States - UWRJ-L126-311R-4 | ecosystem: Environmental > Terrestrial > Plant litter >...
CTGTCGACCCCGGTGAAGGACCTGTCCGGCGGGCAGAAGCGCCGGCTCCAGCTGCTGCTGATCCTGCTCGACGAGCCGAACGTGCTGATCCTCGACGAGCCCACCAACGACCTCGACACCGACATGCTCGCGGCGATGGAGGACCTGCTCGACACGTGGCCGGGCACGCTGCTCGTCGTGTCGCACGACCGGTACCTGCTGGAGCGCGTGACGGATCAGCAGTACGCGGTGCTCGACGGGCGGCTGCGGCACCTGCCGGGCGGGGTCGACGAGTACCTGAAGCTCAGCGCGGACGCGGGTCGAGCGGTCGCGCAGCGGCGTCTCGAGACCGCAGGAGCCGCGCCGGTGGGTCGCGATGCCTCGGCGTCGCCCGCTGCCCGACCCGCGCTCGCCGGCGCCGCCAAGCGCGACGCCGAGAAGGAGCTCGCCTCCCTCGACCGCCGCCTCGCGAAGCTCGGCGGCCAGATCGCAGCGCAGCACACCGCGTTCGCCGAGCACGACCAGTCCGACTACGTCGGCCTCGGCACCCTGCAGGCGAAGCTCGCGGAGCTGGAGTCCGAGACCGCGACGCTCGAGGAGCGCTGGTTGGAGCTCAGCGAGGAGCTGGAGGGCTGAGCCGCTCGGGCGCCTAGAAGCCGCCTCCGCCGCCGCCGCCACCCCCGCCGCCCGAGGATCCGCCGCCCCCGGAGCCGCCGGACGACGACGAGCTCGACGAGCCCGAGAGCGAGCTCGCGGTGCTCGTGGTGAAGGAGCCGAGCGAGCTCGCGAATCCCACGGCCGTGAACGTGCCGAGGTCGCCGTCGTACCAGTCCGGGGGCGTCGCGCCGTAGTACTTCGAGAGCTCGGCGGCCCACTCGTTCTCGAGGCCGAACAGCACGGCGTAGGGCAGCAGCCGCTCGTAGACCTTCACGATCTGCGCGCCGTCGGCGGTGTCGATCCGCTCGGCGCCGGTGACGGACTGCAGCATGCGCAGCCGGTCGGCCTCGGCGAGGCGGATGTAGAGCTTCAGCCCTTCGAGGTGGTCCCAGAGCTTCGAGCCGGCGATCGTGAGCGGCTTGGTGCGCGCGATGAGGCCGATCACGACGACCTCGACGAGCACGCCCACGATGAGCCCGAAGATGCCCACCGTGCTGCCGACGTCGCTGTCCGAGCCGGCCGCGAGCAGGAATCCGATCAGCCCCACGAGACCGAGCGCGAGGCAGATCAGGAGGAGGCCGATCGGCCGGCCGCGCCGGAGTCCGCTCGCGCGCGCCTCGGCATCCACCTGCGTGACGACCCCGCGCACGGCGAGCCCGAGCGTCGTGTCGTTCTTCTCCAACCAGCGGACGCCGGGCGCGGGCTCCGCGGGCTGCGGCGATCCGGCCAGCTGGATGCCCGGCGGCAGGAATGCGGCGGAGCCGCCGAACAGCGCATCCGACACCCGCTGCTCGTCGGGGAGGAGGCCGGTGTCGTCGAGCTGCTGGACGCCGTAGGCCTGGCCCCTGATCCAGCCCTCCGTCTGCCGCTCGACGAGCCGCAGCTTGCGCCGGACCGCGAGGTCGACGATCGAGGCGGCCATACCCCGCCTGGTCGCTCCCACGATGTTGGCGGCGAGCATCGCGCTGACGCCGGTCGGCGGCTCGTACTGCGCGATGATCGGGTCGCCGGTGCGCGGGCGCGCGACCACCGCGCGCACGACGAGCGCCAGGACGAGCGACGCCAGCAGGGCGCCGATCCCGATCATGGCGCCGAGCGGCAGGTAGTCGAAGATGCTGAACGGGGCCGGCACGAAGGTGCCTCGGGCGAAGCCGATCGCGACCGTCATGTTCTCGCCGGGGCCGAGATCCTTCGCGGAGGCCGTGAAGCCGCTCGCGCCGTCGCCGGCGATCGTGCAGGGTGCGGTGGATCCGGCGGGGCCCTGATAGCAGGCCGCCGAGCCGTTCAGGGCGGAGGCGAGCCCGTCGGAGAGCACGACCCTCGCCGAGACCGTGCCGAAAGGCTGCTCCCAGCCGGTGCCGTTGGTGTCCCAGTAGAACTCGTCGTCCTTCGTGTCGGCGAAGTATCGGGTGACGTCGTCGGCCGTGTACACGATCCGGAAGGTCTGCCGGCCGTGCACGTAGCGGTCGATGCCGCCCGGGTCGCCGATCTTGAGCTCGAGGAACGACTCCTCGCCCTGGCTGATCCGCGTCGTCTCGTAGTCGCGAGAACGGCCCGCGCCGTCGGTGACAGACGCGACGGCGAGATGGACGGGGTGCCCCGCGTAGGCCGTCGGGAGGTCGCGCAGGATGCCGTGATTCTGGTCGGTCTCCGGGAACTCGGCCACGAGCGTCTCGGTGACCTTCAGGGTCGAGACCCGGGCCGCGGTCCGCCCGAGCTCGTAGGCGGCGTCGAAGGAGTCGAAGGTGAAGTCGCTCGGGTCGCCGTGCGCCCCGATCGCGGCGACGGGCGGGGGGACGGGAGCGGATGCCGGCGCGGCGGCCGCGCCCGCGGCGGGGCCGCCGAGCAGGGCGAGGGCGGCGGCGACCGCCCCGACGGACAGCAGTCGCGGGAGCGGCGTTCTCGGGTTCGGGCGCATCGCGCGCCAGCGTAGCGTCCGCATCGCCGCCGGTCTCCGAGGCGGGCATCGCCCGCATCGTCACCGCGCCGTGTGAACGCTAGGCTCGCGCAGGTGCCGACGGCTTCGCGGATCAGCGGACTCGGCATCCACCTGCCCGAGCGGGTGCGGAGCACCGACGAGACCGAGCGGGCGCTCCGCGAGCGGAATCCATCGCTGCACCCGCCGACCGGGCTCATCCGGCGGATGACGGGCGTGCGCACCGTGCACGTCAAGCCCGACGACTGGCAGGCCTCCGACCTCGCCGTCGCGGCCGCCCGCGCGGCGCTCGCCGAGTCGCCCGGACCGGTCGACCTCGTGCTCTTCGCCTCCGCGAGCCAGGACCTCGTCGAGCCGGCGACCTCGCACATCGTCGCCGCGAAGCTGGGTCTCGACGCCCCGGTCATGGACGTCAAGAACGCGTGCAACTCGGTCGTCAACGCGATGCAAGTGGCCGACGCGCTCATCCGCAGCGGGCAGCACCGCCGCGTGCTCGTCGCGAGCGGCGAGGGGCCGAGCGTCGCGGTGCGCTGGGAGCTGCGGGACCACGCGGAGTTCCTCGCATCGTTCCCGGGCTACACGATGAGCGACGGCGGCGCCGCCGTCGTGCTCGAGGCGGTGGATGCCGCCGACGGCATACGACAGGACGCGCCGGGGATCGTCGCCTCCCGCTTCGTCGCCGCGTCGCGCCACTGGGCGATCGGCACGCTCCCGGGTGGCGGGACGATGCGGCCGCACGATCCCGACGCGGCCTACTTCGACATGGACGGGCACGGGCTGCAGCGCGCGTTCCTCGAGCTCGGGCCGGAGCCGGTGCTCGGCTTCCTCGCCGACGAGCGCGTCGCGTGGGACGACATCGATCTCGTCGCGATCCACCAGGTCGCCTCGCCGTACCTCCCGCCGATCTTCGAGCGGCTCGGCGTGCCCGCCGACCGCACCGTCATCACGGTGGAGGAGCACGGCAACCTCGCCTCGGCGACGCTCCCGCTGCAGCTCCAGGTGGCGCGCGAGCGCGGGATGCTGCGGCCGGGGTCGCTCGCGCTGCTCATCGGGCTGGCGGGCGGCATCTCGCTCGGCCTGATGCTGGTGCGGTGGGGATGAGGGCCCGCCTAGCGGTCGTCGTGCCGGTCTTCGACGAGGCGGCCGGCATCCGCCCGACGCTCGCGGCGCTCGCAGCGCAGCGCGACGAGGACTTCGACGCCGTGTTCGTCGACAACGGGTCGCGCGACGGGTCGGCCGACGTGATCCGCGCGTTCGCCGACGAGCACGGCCGGACGCGTTGGCGGATCGTCGACGAGCCGCAGAAGGGCACGGGTGCCGCGGCCGACACGGGCATGCGATCCGCGATCGCCGCGGGCGCGACCCTCCTCGCGCGCACCGACGCCGACTGCCTCCCGCGCGCCGACTGGACCGCGGCCGTTCGACGGTCGCTCACCGCGCGCGCCGAGGGCGGCCTCGGCCTGCGGCTCGTCGGCGGGGAGCTCGTGCCGCGCCGCGACGAGGGGCTCGGCTGGGGCACGCGCGCCCTGCTGCGCGGGGCCGTGGAGCTGGCCGAGGCGTTCGGGCGGCTCCGCCCCGGCAACCGCGACCCCGCGGCCCTCGGGCCGTACCTGATGGCGGCCGGCTGCAACGTGGCGATCACCGCGGAGCTGTATCTCGCGGCCGGCGGATTCCCGCGCACGGCGATCGAGGACCTCCACGAGGATCGCGCGCTCGTGAACGCGGTCCGCCGGCTGACCCCCGACTACGCCCGCCGCCGCGACGTGGTCGTGCACGGGTCGAGCCGCCGGGTGCGGGCGTGGGGACTGCGCAACACGCTGCTCTGGTATAAGGACCACGCGTACCGCCCGCCCGTCGTGGACATCCGATGACCCCGCCCCGCCCCTCCCGTGCCCCCGGCCCCTCCCGCGCCCCCGCGGCCGAGGAGTCGCATTCGGCGGTGTCGGCGAGGCGAGACGTCGCCGATGGGGACTCCTCGGCGGGGATCGCGCGGGCGCGGAGGTGGGAGGAGCGGGTGCTGAGGTCCGCGCATCCGATCGCGTACCCGGCGCTCCGGGCGCTGCCGGGCCCCGTGCGCCGGGTGCCGGGGCTCGGCGTCGTCGTGAAGGACGCGGCTCTCCTGCGGCAGGTCCTCCTCGACACGGCCGGCTTCACGAAGAACGGGCCCGGCGCCCCCAGCGACCTGTGGACCCCGGTGCTGGGCCCGCGCGTGCTCCTCAACATGGAGGGCGCCGACCACGCGGCCCTGCGGCGCCGGCTCGCCCCGCTCTTCGCGCCCGCCTTCGTCGAGGAGCTCGTGGCCGACGCGCTCGCCCCGACGACCGTGGCGCTCGCCGCGGCCCTCGATCGCGGCGAGCAGGTCGACCTGGTCTCGCATGCCCGGCGCAGCGCGGGGGACGTCATCGCGCGGCTCGTCGGGATCCCGGGCGAGGTCGTCGGCGACGACCTGTTCGCGCGCGTCTCGGCGATCACCGGCTACGTCACGCTCGCGCGCCCGCGGCTCACCGGGCGACAGATCGCCTCGGCGCGCGCGGTGCTCGACGAGCTCGGTGCGCACGCCGCGCGGGCGTACGCGGGCGACGAGTCGACCGTGCCCGGACGCATGCGGGCGCTGGGCCTCGACGAGCGCGAGGCCCTCGGGGCGGTCGGCGCCTTCGTGCTGACCGGCACCGAGACGATCGTGTCGTTCGTGCCGCGGCTCGCGGCGATCCTGATCGACAGCGGCTGGCTTCCGCGCCTCGCCGTCGACCGGGCGCTCGTCGACGCGGCCGTCGCCGAGGCGCTGCGGGTCACGACGCCGACGCCGGTCATGCTCCGCTCCACCGTGTCGCCGCGGTCGATCGGCCGGGTGACCGCGCGGGCGGGGGAGCGCATCGTGCTCGCGACGTTCGCCGCGAACCGCGCGCTCGGCGAGTTCGACCCGGCGACCAACCCCGCCGCGCAGCTCAAGCAGCTCTGGTTCGGCGCCGGAGCCCACTACTGCCTGGGCGCGCCCCTCGCGATGGCGCAGGTGCGGCGCGCGCTCGACGTGCTGCTCGACCGGCCGCATGCGCGGGTCGTCGACCGCGCCGCGTCGCGCGGGGTGCTGATCCCCTCGTACGAGCGGCTCGTGCTGGAGTCGGCATGACCGATCTCGTGGAGGCGGTGCTCGCCTCGTGCGCCGCGCACCCCGATGCGCCCGCGATCGACGCGATGACGTACCGGGATCTCGGGGCGCGGATCCGCGGCACCTCCGCCGGACTCCGCGCCGCGGGCCTCGAACCCGGCGACCGCGTCCTCTTCTCGGTGCGCCCCGGCGTCGACGCGGTCGTGCTCGCCCTCGCGATCGTCGACGCGGGCGGCGCCGTCGTGTTCGCCGATCCGGGAGCGGGGGAGGCGCTGTTCCGCGCGCGGACCGCGCTCGCCGCCCCGAGCTGGGTCGCCGCCGAGTCGCTGCTCTACCTCGCGTCGTCGGGCCCGCTCCGCCCGATCGCGCGCCGCCGCGGACTGGAACTCGCGCCCTACGCCCGGCTCGTGCCGGAGGCGCGCCACCTCTACGCGGGACGCTGGCTGCCCGGCGTGCCGCGTGGCGCCCTCCCGCTCCGCACGCTCGGTGAGGGCACGCATGGCGGCGGGCTCTCGCGGGAGGAGACGACAGAACCCCGTGCTCTCCCGGGCTCGGCCGCGCTCGTCGTGTTCACCTCGGGCACCACCGACGCGCCCAAGGCCGTCGTCCACACCCGCGGGAGCCTCGGCGCCGGACTCGCCGACTTCGCCGCGGGTGTGGGGATCCGGCCCGGCCAGCGCGTGCTGACCGACCAGCTGATGGTCGGCATCCCGGCCCTCATCGCCGGCGCGCACTGGTCCCTGCCGCCGGCCGGTGCGAACCCCGGCGCCCGGCCCGAGCAGTACCTCGCGCTGCTGCCCGAGGCCGAGCTGCTCTTCGCCGTGCCCGCGACGCTCGACGCGCTGCTCCGCGCGCTCGACGAGCATCCGGACCTCGCGCCGGCCCGCCTCGACACGATCGTGGTGGGCGGCGCGCCGGTGCTGCGGCCCCTGCTCGAGCGCGCGTTCGCCCGGTTCCCGGACGCGACGGTCCGCGCGGTCTACGGGATGACCGAGATCCTCCCCGTCGCGATCGCCGACGGCCGCGAGAAGCTCGCCGTGCTCGACGCCGGGGCCGAGGGCGACCCCGTCGGCCGCCTCGCGTCGAGCGTGACCGCCCGCATCGACGACGGCGAGCTCGTGCTCGCGGGGCCGGGACTCGCGGCCGGGTACCTCGGGCAACCCGCGCTCACCGAGCTCCGCACCGGCGACCTGGCGCGCGTCGACGCGGGAGCCCTCACTCTCCTCGGCCGCGCGAAGGACATGTTCATCCGCGGCGCGCAGAACGTCTACCCGGCGCTCTACGAGCCGATCATCGCGGGGCTGACCGGGGTCGCCGACGCCGCCATGGTCGGCGTGCCCGACGCGATCGGCGACGATGGGATCGTGGTCGCGATCGTTCCCGAGCAGGATGCGCCGGGACGCCCCACGGCCGCCCACCCGCTCGTCGCCCGGGTGACGCGCGCGCTGCCCGGCCTGATCGACGCGGGCGTGCTGCCGGATGCGGTGGTCGCGGTTCCGGAGCTCCCGCGGTCCGGCCGCTCCCGCAAGCTCGATCGCGCCGCACTCGCCGCCCTCCTCGTCGACGCCCTCCCCGCCGAGCGCCGCCGCCGATGAGGATCGCCGTCACCGGCGCGACGGGATTCCTCGGCCGCGCCATCGCGAACGCCCTCGCCGAGGCGGATCACGAGGTCGTCGGGTTCGGCCGCCGGCCGCGCGGGTGGTCGCACGCGCACGCGCGCTACCGGGTGTGGGACATCACGCGCGCTCCGCTCCGCGGCGACCGCGACTTCGAGGCGGTGGTGCACTGCGCCGCGCTCGCCGACGACTGGGCACCCCGCGACCGCGCCCTCGCCGTGAACCGCGACGGCACGCGCATGGTCGTGCGGACGTTCCCGACGGCGCGCATCGTCCATCTCTCGACCGCGAGCGTGTACGACGCGTTCCAGCCGAACGTCGAGGTGGCCGAGGAGGACGGGCCCGCCCGGCGCTTCCTCTCCCCCTACGCGGAGTCGAAGGCCTTCGCCGAGTTCGAGCTCGCGGGCGCGGACGCAGTGATCCTGCGTCCGCACGGCGTCTACGGCCCGGGCGACACCACGCTCCTCCCGCGCCTGCTCGCGCGCGTGCGCGCCCGCCGGCTCGTGCTGCCCGAGGCGGGGGAGGTGCGGCATTCGCTCACGCACGTCGACAACCTGGTGCTCGCCGTCCGGCGCGCCCTCGACCCCGCCGTGCCGCGCGGCACCTACAACGTCGCCGACGACACCCCGGTGCTGCTGAGCGCGGTGCTGCGCGAGGTGCTGGATCGACGGGGCGTCGACGCGCGCATCGTCGGCGTCCCGTATGAGGCGGCCTTCGCCCTTGCGCGCTCTCTCGAGGCGACCGCGCGCGTCACCCGCCGCCGTCCCGCGACGACGCGCTACGCCGTGAGCCAGCTCGGACGCGAGCGGACCCTCGACCTCACCCGCGCCCGCGAGGTGCTGCACTACCGTCCCGCGCCGACCTCTCTCGCGGGCGCCGAGACCTGGTGAGTCAGGTCTTGCGCACCACGAGCGACGCGTACGCCGGGATCAGCACGCGCCGTCCGTAGCGCCGCGACACCACCTCGAACGGCCGCCCGTCGCCGAGCAGCAGGTCGACGATCGCGCCCAGCTCGGCGCGCGCGAGCGGTCCGCCGAGGCATAGGTGCCGTCCCGCGCCGAACCACAGCTGCCGGTGCTGCGGCAGGTACGGCCGATCGATGCGGAACGGTCCCGCGAGATTGTTCGCGGTCCAGGTCAGGACCACGACGCGCTCGCCGGCGCGGAGGGTGCGCCCCGCGATCGCGAGGTCGGCGAGCACCGAGCGCCCGATGATCGGCGCGGGGGAGGTGACGCGCAGCGCCTCGCGGACCGCGTCGTCGCGATGCGCGGGGTCGGCGAGCAGCCGGTGCTGCTCCCCGGAGTCGGCCAGCAGCGCCGCGGTCCGCGCCATCGCGCTCGCCGCGGTCTCCGTGCCCGCCACCATGAGCAGCGTCGAGAGCCCCTTGGTCTCCTGCAGCGTGAGGCCGAGCTCGCGGCAGCGGCCGATGATCGTGTCGGCGGGAGCCGTCGGGAAGACCGCGTCGATGTGCCCGGTCAGCCGATCCACGATCGCGCGCGCCCGCGCGACCTTCGCCGGCGGGAGCACGGTGTCGGCCGTGGTGCCGAGGGCGGTCGCCGCGAGCTCCTCGCCGGTCGCGAAGATCTCGCGGTAGGCGTCGTCGCCGCGGCTCGCGTCGACGGGCAGCCCGAGGAGCGTGCACACCATCTGCCCGACCAGCACCCGCGCGAGGTCCGCGAGGTCGAGCTCCGCGCCCGCCTCGAAGGAGGCCCGCACCGCGCCGAGCCGGGGCCCCCACGCGCGCTCGACGAACGCCGCGCTCGTCCTCTCCGTGAACAGCTCCCGGCTGCGCGTGCGCAGATCGTGATGCCCCGGTCCGTCGAAGAGGTCGTAGACCCAGTCGCCCAGGATCTGCGCCCACAGGTGCCCGACGCCGCCCTCGCTCAGCAGCGTGAGGTGCTCCGGGTCGTTCAGCAGGGCGCGCGCCGTGCGCGGATCGGCCGTGATCCACCCCAGCTTCGGCACCTTCAGGAGCGGCCTCGCGAACTGTCCGAGCCAGTTGAGCACCGGCAGGGCGGGGCGCGCGGACCGCAGCAGCCGGTGCTCGTGCGCCGCGGCTCCATCCCCGATCCCGTCGCGCCACAGCGAGAGGCGCCGCTCGCGGACGACGGGGGCGAGGTCCTCCGCGACGGGCATGGGGTCAGGATAGGGTGCCGACGTGGACGAGCCGGTCGACGAACATCCGCCTCCCGGGGAGACGGTCGCCCAGAAGCAGCACCGCCTGTTCGGTCATGGCCGCGACACCGGACGCATCGAGTACTTCACCGACGCCGTCATCGCGATCGCGATGACGCTGCTCGTGCTCGACATCAAGCTCCCGCACCTGGCCGACGGCGAGACGATCTTCGGGGCCCTCGGCCGCACCTGGGAGCAGTTCTTCGCGTACGCGCTGAGCTTCCTGATCATCGCGCTCAACTGGGTCTATCACCACCGCCGGTTCCGAGCGATCGTGCGGTACGACACGGTCCTCATCTGGCTCAACCTCGGATTCCTGCTCTTCATCGCGATCGTGCCGTTCCCGACGAGCCTGCTCGCCGAGATCGGCCCGCGTGCCGAGATCATCACCCTGTACGTCGGCACGCTCGCGGCCATCGGCTTCCTCGGTGCCGCCTGCTGGGCGTATGCGCACCGCGCCCGGCTGCTGAGCACGGCGATCGACCGGGCGCTGTGGGTCTACATCCTCGGTTCCAACCTCATCCCGCCGATCGTGTTCGTCCTCGCGATCCCGGTCGCCTTCCTGCTGCAGGCCCTCGACCTCGACACGGCGTGGGCGCTGTGGTTCCTGCTCCTGAACTGGGTCGCGAGCCGGGTCTGGGATCGACTCCGCGGGCGGCGCGTCGTGCAGCCCGCTCCTGTCGACGAGCTGGAGGGCTGAGCCCTACGGCATCGCCGGTTCGTCGAAGTCCAGACTGAGCTTGCGCAGCAGCACGGCGAGCCTCTCCTGATCGGCGCGCGACAGGCCCTCGAGGAGCTCGGCCTCCACCGCGACGAGCCCGCTGATCGCGGAGTCGACCCGCTCCCGGCCCGCGGAGGTCATGATCACGAGCACGCCGCGCCCGTCGTGCGGATCGGTGCGCCGCTCCACGAGTCGGCGCTCGACGAGCCGGTCGATGCGGTTCGTCATGGTGCCGCTCGACACGAGGGTCTGCTGCAGGAGCGCCTTGGGGCTCAGCTGGTACGGCGCGCCG
>Ga0247757_10002200_pt1 | contig 10480 bp, 6 predicted proteins | sample UWRJL126311R4_FD_180929 | JGI IMG/M metagenome (GOLD analysis project Ga0247757, IMG submission 180929) | Plant litter microbial communities from Arlington Agricultural Research Station in Wisconsin, United States - UWRJ-L126-311R-4 | ecosystem: Environmental > Terrestrial > Plant litter >...
GAACCGCTCGTATCGGTCCGTGTCGAACCCGAGGGAACGGTGCCTACGGTCGTGGTGCTGTTGCTGCTATTGTTCACCATGGTAGGCACGGTGACTTGGGTGACGAGGCCAGTGTTCTGATCGGTCGTTGTGGTCGTGATCGGGGTAAGTGTCGAACCAGTTGTCGAGGTCGTAGTGCTTGTGCCCGCAACGCTCTGTGGAGTGGTGATCACACTCCCGCCAGTGGTACTGTCCGTCTTCTGAAAGTTTCGTCCGGTAATCCCGTTGGAACCGGAGCCACCGTTGAAAGTGGAGCCATCGGAGGTGTCCTGGCCGCGACTGCGGATCCAAGTCGACTGGATGTTACCGACGCCGACCTGCATGCCTTGCAGGGAGGCCCAATTGACACCGATGTTGCGGACGTCGCGATCGGTGACCTCGACGAACTTCGTCTCGATCATCACCTGGTCGGTGGCCCGGTCGAGCTGCTCGATGATCGAGCGGATGCGACCCATGCGGGAGGGACGCTCGGTGATCACCAGGGCGTTGCTGCGGTTGTCGATCACGATCTTTCCGCCGCCCGCCGCGTCGACGAGGCCGTCAACCGTGGGCTTGATGTCCGCCGCCTTGGCGTTGTTCAAAATGAATACTTCGGTGGCAGCCGGCTCCTGTTGGAGGGACTCGTTGCTCACGATCTTGATGATGTTCCCTTCCTCGAGGTAGGTGTAGCCCACGGGGCTGAGCACGACCGTGAAGATCTGGCGCCACGACACGTCGCGGAGCTTGATCGAGGTCTTGCCGGTCAGCGTGTCCGGCACCACGAGGTTGAGTTCGAACAGGTCTGCGACGTTGCGCAGGATCGTCTTGATGTCCTCGTCGGGGAAATCCACCGACAAGGTGTCCTTGTCCCGGCTCACCGTGCTGGGGGCGGGCTCAGAGCCCTCCACGGTCACGGCCGCCGGGGCGGCGGTCGGCGCTGCTGCGGGAGCGGCGGCGGGAGGCGGGGTGGTTTCTTGGGCCAAAACGGGCATGGTCAGTGCCGTGGCAAGGAGCGCGGTCAGGATGGTGCTGGTGCGTGTGCTCATGATTGGTCCTTCTATTTAATGGGCCGGGTAAATTCCTCGCGGTTCAGCCGGAGGGTAAAATTGGGGCGGTTGATGGAGACGATTTCTAGAGTGTAATCAGTGTCTTCAAAGCGAATACTAATAGTGCCACCGGCTTTGACCCGCTTTTGACCGAAAACCAGAGTAGGATCGCCACCGAGCACAAAGAAACCTGAGGGTTTCAAATTCGCGGCAATCGCCTGCAAGATGTCGCGATCCGTGCGCGGACCGGAGGTCGGACGAGGAGCCGCGGATTCCGTCGAGCCCGGGGTGGTGACACTGCGACCGCTGCTCGCCGCCAAGGCTTCGTTGTAGGCCACCGAGTGAAACGGATCCTTGATCTCCGGCATCTTTTCCTTGGCCGCCAGCAGTGCCTTGGCCTGGGCAATCACTTCGGCCCGCTTGGCCGGGCTCGCGACGCTTTCGTCGTCTGCGCGGGCCACGTGCACGCACAACCCCAGCATCAATGATGCACGCACTAGAAATGTCGCGGTGGTTCTCATGGCTGTCCGAGGATATCGAGGGAAAGGGAAAGGGTCATGTCAGTGCCGCCGTTGTCGCCACCGGTCTTGTTGAAACTGGCGGTATTGATCTGGCAGAAATGCCGGCCGTTCTGCAGGCGGCTCAGGAAATTCGTCACGTTGGCAAACGAACCTTGAATGGTGACGACGAAGGGGACGCCAACGTACTGGCTCTTGGAGTTGCGCGGCGTGCTGTTTTGCCGGACATCCACCAGCTTCACCTCGGTTTCGGCCTCGAGCTTGTAGAAATACTGGAGATTCACCGCCAACTGGCCGGCCCGCATCAGCCGGCTTTCAAGTTCCTTGCGCTGGCCTTCCGCTTCCGCGACCTGTTCGGCGAGGTTGGTGGAATTGCGGACATTGTTGATCATCTTGTTGGCCTCGGCCGTGCGGGCCTCGTTGTCGGTCTGGCTGGCCGCGATGTCGCCGGAACGGACATACAGGGCAGCGCCACACGCGATCGAAACCAGCGCACAAGCGACGCCGATCGGATGTTTCTTGAGATTCGTGGAGATGTCAGCGGAGGTCATGGTATTACTTGGCCGCCTTCACATTGAGGGAAATTTCGAACGTCATGGCCGTCCCGTCCGGGTTTCGATCAATCCGCACCAGCGTGATGGGATCGAAAACCACCGCCAGGTTGGCGTCGGCCTTCAGCTGGTCGACATACGCGGACGCGATGCCGCTGGCCTGATCGGGAGTTCCCGCCACGCGACCGCGGAGCACAACGTTGGATTTCTTGGGATCGCTCATTCGCGCCTCCATGAAGTCGATCACGATCTCCTTGGGCATGGTCTGGGCGATCCGGTCGGTGAATTCCAGCAGGGCAACCGGCGTTTTCACGAAGGCAGCCGCCTCGGCGAGTTTCTTTTGCTCATCCGCAAAGGTCTTGGAAAGCCGCAGGGCCTCCGCGTTCTGCTTGCTGTTTGCCGCGATCTGACGCTCGGCCTCGGCAATCTGCTCCCGGATGGTGTGGTTGGCCATCTCGCGCGAAGCCAGCCAGAGTAACATGCCAACGGTGATCGCAATGGCCGCCGTGTTGACGAAGAACGTGGTGCGAACGACCTTCGTGTCCGGCAACCGTTCAAAGTTGCGGAAGTTCGCATGCCAGTGCGTGGCAGCTACCGGCTGATCGTCACTTTTTTTCGTCAGGGACAGCATTTTGGTGGGAAACCAGCAGTGAGAACAACCCGAACCAGCGTTCCTCGGAGGGCCCCAAGGTGACGCCATCGGAAAGCTTGATGTTTTGAGACTCCAGCCAGGGGACCATCTCAGCCTTGAGCGGCGGCACCCCCAGCGAACCGGCCATCGTCGTGCTCAGCCAGGCCAGCGAGGCGGGCAATTGGGTGCAGAAAACATGGCCAATCGACTGGCCGGTCTGCACCTCATAGAATCCGATCGAAGACTGAAGCTCCTTCAGGAGCTTCTTGACCAGGACCCCGCCCATGCTGGTGAAATCAAAGGTGTTCGAATAAAACAGCTTCTTGGCCGATTCCTCGTCCTTCAGGCCAAGTTCCTTTTGCACCACGGGGATCATGGCCGCGATACCGCTCGGAATCGGGCGGGAAATATCCACTCCTTCGGCGCTCAGGATGAAGCTCTGCGTGGTTTCTTCGCCGATCTCCAACAGCAGCACCGGGGTCTTGCTCTGTTTGAACTTAAGGTAGCTGACCACGCCGCCCAAGGTCGCCAGCGTCCCCAGTTCAAGACGCTCCGGGTAAACCCCCTGGGCCAGCAGCTTGTCCTGGAACGTGATGACATCGTCGGCCGGAAGGCCACAAAACAAGGCTTCCTTCTGGGTACCCTTGGTCTGGTCGTAATCGCTGCCGTCGTCCGGATTCAGCACCCGGACCGCGTACTTGTCCGGCTCAATGCGGAATTGCTGGGTATAGACCTCATTAAAGTACGCAGGATCCTTCATTCGCTTCAGATCCAAGGTGTGCCGACGGACGATGCGCTTGGCCGGATAGATGCCACAAGTCGCATGCGCATAGCCCGTCGCACCCTTACCATCCGTGAGCTTGGTCCACGCGGTCAGCGCTTCGTCATCGCTCGAAGGCAGCTCCTTGAGCTCTTCGACCACGTACGGCGCATTCGGCTCCGACAACCGCGCAATGAGCGTGGAGTGTTCGCCGATTTCGACGCAAAAACCTTTGGACTTTTTCGCGAAAAGCATCCGGAGGCCTGGTGTGAGGTGTGCGGTTTAGGGAAAAAATCGAAAACAGCCGGAAGAAATTTCAGACTGTAAAGCGATTTGCAGGACGTGCTGGATATGGGGCACTTACCAATCTGACAAGTGCAAAACCATAACCCCCATATCCTCGGCCAGCAGTTTTCCTAATGTTTTACCGACCGCCTCATGAGCTAATAAATACAAAACCCGCCCTTTTCAGGGCGGGTTTTACAAATAGTCTGAGGTAGATCGCAGATTTTTACTTCTGCCACGTACGCTTCTTGTGACGGTTCGCCTTAAGGCGCTTCCGGCGTTTGTGCTTCGACATCTTGAGACGGCGCTTCTTCTTGAGATTTCCCATGGTGAAAGTGGTTTTTAGATCGGCGAACCTGCGATTCGCACCAAGCCCTGTAAAGCACAATTTAAGAGGGATGGCGCAGGGAAACTGCCCGTCCCGACTCCGAAAAGATGACTTCGGCCGTAACGGCTGACATCGGCAACCCGGTCAAAACTGCTGCAACACGACGGTAAAGCGCCAGCTGGGACCCATGCCGGAGGGCTGACTCTGTTTCCCTGCCGGTTACACCACGATCCGTCTTGAAATCATAGACTACCGCCCGCTCCGGCCGGCCGCTGGCATCGCGAGTCACGACGACTCGATCAAAAATGCCGGTCAGCCACACGCCATCGAGCATGATTTCGAAGCCGCGCTCGCGCCACACGCACACGGATCCCGCCGGTTGAACCCAAACCGCCTTCAGCGGAGGCGAGCTTAACACGGCAAAGGCCTCGCGCCCGGCGTCTCCTTCGTTGCCCCAGGCAGCTCTTAGATCCTTCAGGCCCTTCTCCGTCACCCACTCCACCCGCGCCAGCAGGTCGTGCACCCGCTTGCCGAACTCCACGGCGTGCCCGCCCTCGAGCGCAAACCATCGCGCGGCGTTGACCTCGATGGCTTTCGCCGCGGAAGGCGTGGCCGCGGATCGGCGCGTCACCCGGGCGAGGGGCAAGGGCGAAAGCCCACGCTCCGCCTTGGAAGCCTCTGCGCCGCTCGAGGCGGCTTCATACCATTGAGCCTCACCCTGTTCCCATTCCTCGCCCAAGGTCTCCTGCAAGAGGCGGGGAAAATTGATCGAGCGCGAGGTTCCGACCGGCTCGGTAATCACGTACATGGCCTGCTTCGCCCGGGTCATCGCCACATAAAGGAGCGCCAGCTGTTCGTAGCAGGCCTCCGCTTCCATCGTCGCCACCTGCGCGCTCAGCACCGGGTCCTCTGCATAAAAGGTTTCGGGTGGCAGGTCATAGACCCACTCCACCGTCCGGTCCTCCGCTCGCCTCACGGCCAGTCCCCGGCGGCGGCTGGCGAGCTTCGTCCCCTGGAGATCCGGCAGAATCACCAGGTCAAAACCAAGCCCCTTGGCCTTGTGCACGGTCATGACTCGCACCACGGCAGCCAAATCCACGTCGCGCACGGTGTAGCTCTCCACGAATTGGACGAATTCCGCCACTTCATGCCCGCCGGTCTCGTCGAACAACCGGGCGGCCTCCACCAGCTGACGGCCGCGCTCGCGACTGAATTCATCCGTCGCCGCCAGCGCCGGCGTGAGCTTCTTCACCCAATTTTCGACCGTCCGCTCAAAGCCCCCGGCGTGGATCTCGCCCAGCAGCCTGCGCGCAACCGCCTCGTCGGTTTCGCAATTTTCCGCCGCCAGCACCGCGGCGAGCGGCGTCATCTTCACGTGCGCCCACGCCGCCGTGTCGCCCGGATGCGCCGCCGCCCGGAAGAGCGCCAGCAGCGCGCAGGTGAACGGGTTGTCGGCGCCCACGCGCAGGTCCGACTCCGCCCTCGCCGGCATCTTCCCCTCCCGCCGCAAATAGTCCGCCAGTTCGCCGGCCGTGCTGTTCTTCTGCACCAGTACCGCGACGCTCAGGCCGCGCTCCAGCGCCTGGGTCTCCCGCAATATCCGCAGGGTTTCCGCAAAGCGGCCGGCTTCGTCGGCGGCATGCCGCAGCGCCGCGTACCCGCGCAATCCCTCCCGGGCGCTCTCGTGGTCGCGCCACTCGTCATTCCAGCGGCGCGCCGCCGCCTCCGGGAAAAGCTCCCGCATTGCGGCCTGGTCGCCGAACACGCGATTGACCATCGCGATCACGTCCGGCCCCGAACGATACGATTTGTCCAGCCGCTGTTCGTGGATGCTGCCCGGCCGCGCGGCGTTGTAGTGGTTGAAGATCTCGCGAAATAGCCGCGAATCGCCCTCGCGCCACGCGAAAATCGCCTGCTTGACGTCGCCCACGTAGAAGAAGCTGCGCGCCGCCGTCGGATCCTGCACCGCTTCGTCGATCAGGTTGCGCAGCACGCTCCATTGCCCGAAGCTCGTGTCCTGGAACTCGTCGAGCAGCCAGTGGTCGATCTGCGCGTCGAGGCGCCAGTCGATGAACAGCCGCGCCTCCGCGGCCGCCTCGCGGCTCAGCAGGCGCGCGCCATCGGGCGTGTCCGGCCGCAACAGGCGCTGCACGTCGGAAAACGTCAGCCGCCCCGCCCGCCGCACCGCCAGGTCGTAGACCTGCTCGTAGCCGCGCAACACCGCGAACACCCCCTGCGTCACTTCCAGCCGCCGGGCCAGCTCCGCGCCCACGATGCCCATCACCACCTCGCGCAACGCCCGGCTCGCGTCCGCATCCAAGGCCACTTTTTTCCGCTCGAGCGTGATCTCACCCAACGCCGGCCAGGCCTTGAAGGCGTTGTCGACGAGGTAGGCCACCGGCTTCGGCAAAGGCGCACCCGCCGACCAGCCGGGGAGTGCCGCCAGGAAATCTTCCAGCCTTTCGCGCTGCTTGTCGCCGAGCGCTTCCCACGGCAGCGCCGCGCGCAACGCCGCCACGGCCGCTTCCCGCCGCCGCGGATCCGCCGCCGCCAGCCACGCATTTCCCTCCGGCCAGATGCGCGCCGCCCGTCCCCACGCCTCGCCGTCCGGCGCCGCCAAAAACGTCTCGGCATGCTCGTCCAGGAACGCATCGAGGCGCGCCCCGAGGCGTTTTTCCTCGGTGCCAAAGGTCGCCCGCTTGAAGGCCTCGATGAAATCCTGGCGCGCCGCGCCGCCTTCCGTGTGCGCAAACATCCGGCGCAGCACGCGGCGCCGCTCCACCTGCGCGGCATGGTTCTGCAGCACCTCGAAATCGCCGCCGAGCCCGAGCTCGAGGGGAAACGCCCGCACGATCCGCGCGAAAAAACTGTCGAAGGTCCCCAGGTTCAAGCGGTGCATCGCCGCCACCATCTCCCGCAACAACCGGAGAAAATCCGCCGCCCGCCAGGCCGGCAGGCCGATTTCTCCCGCGAGCCGGCGCGCCTCCGTCTCGCTTTCCGCGGCCTGCGCCAGCTTCTTCAGGATCTCGTCGAAGAATTCGCCGGCCGCCTTGCGCGTGAACGTCAGTGCCGCGATGCGCTCGGGCTTCGCGCCGTGCGCCAGCAGCCGGACGAAACGGTTGGTCAGCGCGTAGGTCTTCCCCGACCCCGCGGAGGCGAGGATCATCACATGCCCGACCTCGCTCATGGCGACACCCCCCACGCGACGCTGGCCGCCGTGCCTTGGTGGAAGAGCCCGGCCAGGGCCTCGTCCTCGTCGCGCTCCGCGATTTCCGCCGGCGGCCAGAAAGTGCCCGCGGCAATCGCCGCCGCCACGCCCTCGGCACAGCGGCGCGCGGCGGCGCGCCAGCGCTCGTCATGGTTTTCCCAGAGTGAAACCACCGTCTCGCCGACAGCCTTGGGCAGGTTGAAATAACCGGCCGCCACATCCCTCCCGAGTTCCGGGGCCAAGGCCTCCAGATAAAGCGGCAGTTGCAGGTCGACCCAAACCAGCTCCTTGCCCTCGACGGTGAAGCGCGCCCATTCCGGCGCCGTTTCCTCCTTCCGCGCGCTGCGCACGTGCGCGCCCAGCGGCGTCACGCCCTGATCCGAGGTCTTGTAATCGATCACCCGCCATTGCCCGGTCGCCGTGTGGCGTTCGATGCGGTCGATTTTCGCGCTGACCGTCACGGCGCCGAGCGCCAGCTCGAATTTTTCCTCCACGCGTTCGATCACCCAGCCGGCGGCCCGTTCCGCCGCCTGGATTTCGGCCGCCCGCGACAGCCGCTGCCGCGCGGACTCGAGTTGCACGATCAACGGCAGCGTGAGCTCGGCCCCGAAGCGTTCGCGCGCCCGCAGGTCCACGTGCCGCACCAGGAACTCGCGCAATACGGCCGGATCCGCGCAATCGCGCAACCCAGTGTCGCGGCCCATCGCCTCGAGCGCCGCGTGGCAGAGCGTGCCGAAGTCCAGTGCGTCGAGTTCGCTCTTCAGCGGATCGACCGTTTCCATCCGCACGACATGTTTCAGGTAGAAGCGAAACGGACAGCGGAGGTAGTCGCGGAAAGCGGTCACCGACACGCGGCCGGGCGGCGCCAGTCGGGGCGGATGCAGCTGCCAGGCCCGGGCCCAGGGCAGCGCATTCCCGGCGGATTCGGCCGGACCGAACAGGAATTTAACCCGGGCGGGCAGCTCGGCATCCTCGCAGAGCAGCAGGAGCCGGGAAGGACGGACGGGATCGCCGGCCGCCGACACTTTCCCGATCAAAACGTCGAGCCGGCCCGCCTCACCCCGCCGGGAGGCCGCGAGCGCCGCCAGCAGGTAGGCGTCGCGCGCAAAGCGTCCTTCGTTGGTCTTCAGGCCGAGCCGCGCGCGCAACGCTTCCGGCAGGAAGGCATCGCCCGTCACCGCCTCGGGCACGCGCCCGTCGTTGAAACCCGCGAGCACGAGGTGCGGCGCGTTCTCCCACAACAGCTCGAGCCAGCCGAGCAATTCGATCGATCCCGCCTCGCGCGGATCGACGTGCACCGATTCCGCGAACTGCGCGAGCGCCAGTTCCCACCAGTCGCGGTTGCTTAGTTCCGGGAAATCCGGGCGGGCGGCCGCCACCTCGCGCAAGACCCCCGTCCAGGCACTGGCCGCCTCCGCCAGCGGCGAGTCATCGCCGGCGCGGCGCGCGCCGAAGATTTTCCCCAGCACCGCCGCCGCATTGTCGGGGAATTGCCCCCGTGTAAGCTCGTCGCGCAGCTCCCGGGCCGCGTCCAGCGCCGCGCGGGCCGCCGGCCGGCGCGCCGTGTGAGCCAGCGCCGCCGCCAGCGTCGCCGGCAGGTGCAGCGTGTGCAGCGCATCCAGCTCCCGCAGCACGGTGGCGAGCGGATGGTTGCCGCGGCTCGCCAGCCAGTCGGCGAAATCCGGGCAACGCGCCAGCGTCTGCACCGTGGCGAACGCCGGCTCCGCCGCCAGCGCGGCCAGCGCGGCCAGCAGCGTATGGAGGCCCTCGCGCCGCCGGGGATGGCCGCCGGGATTGAAAACCTTCAACCCCGCCGTCCGCAGGCGGTTTTCGAGCACCGGCGCGATTTCCGCATCGGCGACGCCCACCGCCAGCAAGCCTTCGGGCTCCCCGTAAGCGGAGGCCAGCGACGCGACGCGCGACGCCTGCTCCGCCGCATCGGCGCAGAGGTGAACCTGCGACGAAAAATCCAGCTCGAGCCGCCGGCCCGCCCAGGCCTCTTCCTTCGGACGACCCCAGGCATCGAACAAATCCAGTCCATTCGCGGGGCCAAAAACCACCACGTCGACCGGCAGTTCCCGCGCCAGTGCCTCCAAAACGTCCACGGACAGCATCCGCGGATCCGGCGTGGCCAGCACCACGATGCGCTCGATGCCCGCGGGCCGCGGCGGTTGGTGCGCGAGGCGGATGCTCGCGGCCTGCAGCGGCAGCCGCCCGGTGGCGGCAAGCTCCGCGTCGAGCCGCTGCTCGAGAGCCGCGAGTTGCCGCCAGCGCTCGACCTCCGGCAAGCCCTCCCCCGCGCGGCGGGCGACATCGCCGAGCCGCAATCCGTTTTCCGCGAGCGTCGCCTGCAGCCGCTGCAATTGCGCGCCGAGCCGGCCCGCCCAGGAAAAATTCCGCGCCGGCGGATCGACGGGGAAAACGGCGCGGAAATCATCAAGGTCGATCCCGCCCAACACCCGCGCCCAAGCCAGCTGCGTTTCCAACCGCGTGGCCACCTGGCGTTCGCGGGGATCATTTTCCGGGACCAGCAAGTCCTCCGGCAGCACCACACGCGGGGCGAACACCGCCGCGCCGCGGGCCGCCGCCTGCTCGGCGAGCGCCTCGCGGAGCCGCCGGCCGGACTGGCGCGTCGGCACCACGACCAGCACGGTACCCAAGTCGAGCGCGCCCCGGCCGTCCCACTCCCGCGCCAGCCACGCCGCCGCTTGCGCGAGCAAGGGCCGGTCCCAAGGCAACAAATGCCGCCGAAACTGCGCTCCCAAAGTGGTCACGCGGCACAACAACGCGGCCTTTCCGCTGCCGCAACAAAAAGCCCCGCGGCCCAAAGGCTCGCGGGGCGGAAAGATCGGGCTGATCGCTTACTTCTTCGCGACGAAGATATACTTCGCGTACTGCGACTTGTGGTTCGAGGCCGAGTTGCGGTGGATGACGTTGTTCTTCACCGCGCGATCAAGGGCGGAGCTGTAGGCGATGGCGGCGGCGCGGGTCTTCTCGGCATCGGTGCCGGCGGCAGCCTGCTTCACGGCCTTCGCGAGGGACTTCAGGCGGGTTTTGACCGCCTGGTTGCGGGCGGCATTGCGGAGGGACTTGCGGGCGGCTTTGATTGCGGACTTGGTATTGGCCATGGGCGAG
>Ga0247757_10002201_pt1 | contig 10467 bp, 12 predicted proteins | sample UWRJL126311R4_FD_180929 | JGI IMG/M metagenome (GOLD analysis project Ga0247757, IMG submission 180929) | Plant litter microbial communities from Arlington Agricultural Research Station in Wisconsin, United States - UWRJ-L126-311R-4 | ecosystem: Environmental > Terrestrial > Plant litter >...
GCAATATGATGCACCAGCGCATTAGTAGTAGCTTGCTACCACCATGACGACCGGTCTCTACTGAGCTCTCACATATGAAGCAATCCAATTGTGGCTCTAGTGACATATAAAGTATATTACATTTTCTACATGGTATGCGGGGGAGGCCATTCTGCCAATTGATGCTATTCATCTGGCGCACGCCTGTACGCCTTGAACTCTTCCCATCCAGGACATGTCAGACCTTGTTCCTCAAATTCCTCTTCAGGAACGATGCGACAAATTCGTATTTTAGATTTTCCCGATCGAAGGACCAACGCTTCCCAGTCAAGTAAATATTGATGCGGATTAACCGTTTTGACGGTGGCGGGAATGTGTTCCCATTTAAGATGAGTCGGATTGTCGAGAGATCCAGAATTGGGTATAACGACGTAGGCGCCCTTACTCTCGATCAAGCGGAACGCTTCACTTTTAGAAGATACAAGGCCTGCAGCATACAAAACCCGCGGAAAGGATCCCTCTTGCAGAAGGCTCAGGGGCAGTGTGACCGCATTCGAGGCATCTAGGCTTACAGCATCTAGCTTAACGTTTCTACCCGTCTGTCCTTTGGACTGTGCTGCGTACTCTTTCTTGTACGTGAGCAGTTGTTCCCTTTCCTCTTCAGCTTTCTGGGAGTCTTCGTGAACGACTTTCTCTTTGTTAGTCATATCTGAGAGAACTCTCCTTAGTGCTGTGAGTGAGAATATGTGAGTGCCTTGACTAAACGCCTCCTTGTGTTGAAGTGCAGCATTCTTTGCAGCTTCAGCTCCATGAGCAAGTTCAACGACTTCCTTAGCGAGCAAATGTTGTGCTGTGCGCTTGGACTCGTCTTTCCCATGCTGCAATATCACAAGCTCAATATGTTCCATAGGCAGGAAAGTGAACAATCTGAGGTATCGTTCGACGTCATCATCTGCGGTGCTAAGGAAATACTGTCGCCACCTGTTAGAGAAGTCTCTTAAAAGAAGGGGGTATTCCCACCTGATAGAGATCGAAAGAACTCAGCATATCCTTGTCTAACCAGATAGCATTGCCTGCACTCTTGCCAAATTTTTCACCGGAAGCGGTTGTCATAAGTGGTGTAGAAAGACCGAATGTCGCAGTCAACGGGTCATCATCACCCGGCAGATGATAGAGATGCCGCATATGACCTACAGCCTCCATTCCAGCGCATAAATTCCCATATTGATCGGAGCCACCTATTTGGAGTTGCACCCCTCTCTTGGAGTACATGTGCCACCAATCATATCCTTGGAAAAGCGGGTAACTGAACTCTGCAAAAGACATGCCTTCACCGCTCTCCATACGGACCTTGACCCTAGGAAGGGTTAGCTAAATCAAGCAAAGTAGTATGCACAGTGACGCACGAATCTCGAGCAAGCATTGAGCCAATCCGCATGCCTGAGCCCAAATCCCGCATCAGATCTATTGCGGAGAGTTCTTTAAGCCACATTTCATTGCTCAAGACAACCGAGCGATTAGTTAGAGAGTTTGAAAACTTGTGTTTAATACCGAGGGCTTTCACATGGACCCAGAGCTTTCTGAGCTGGGTATCCATGGATTGGAAGTTTTTCGACTGCACATCGGAGCCTTGACGCGAACGAGCGGTGGTCCGGCCAGAAGGATCCCCAATCTTGACAGTACTACCACCTAACTAACTATTGTCAATTGGGAGCCAGGCTGGGCATTGGATGGTCGCTCACCAGCGAGATAGTATGATAGCCGTGGAGATACATCCAGAAGAGGGTCATGAGTGGGAGGAGATGGCCAACATGTAAAGAAGGAGCCGTAGGGTCTACGCCCACGTATGCGCCAATCTGTTTATCAGTCAAGAGCGTATCGAGTGCGTCTCGACCTCTGGAGCCCATCGAACATTAAAGAGGGTACTGGTGCAATTTTCCAAGGAAAACATACCCAGCGATGTCTTTAATAAAACCTCGCTCTTCTAGGGTATCCAACATGCTCTTTTGGTTTCCCATTCTGATCCTCGCCGCCTTCTCCTTCCATGCTGCCGCCATCTCTGCCGCATTTTCTTGTGCCTTCCCAGACTTGCTATTGCTTTTGTTGCGGACTAGGTCGAGAGAGGGTCGTTGTCTTCGAGCACATTGGTGGCAGACGTACGATCGGGCACGCGGCAGCTGCCTTAGAAACGACATGGCTGCCAATGCTGCGCAGCGAAGCAGCTGGTGGTCTTCGACGAGCGTCCAACTGTCGCGTTCGTCCCATGTCCAAATGTTTACGGGCCGACGTCGCGCCGTGCGCATCGGAGCTGTCGAGATATGATTGGTCGTGGCTTCCCCACATTACAACTCATCATTCACGTTGCACTACCCTGTTGCCTTTCCCTAGGTCGTATTTTTAATCTTCTGTGACACCAGTCTAACATCATTGTTCATATCTCTTCAATTGACTAGCACATCCACAATGTACGCAAACCTAATCTGCAACCCTCCGCTAGGCCAAACCACAGTAGTATCCTCTCAAAAGAATAAGGTGGGCATACCTATCGTGTCATCGCAAAAGGCCTCATAGAGTCTAAGTCATGATTTTGATAGGTTCGATTTACAGTGCTGGTTGAGAGCTCAACAGACAGACAATGGCACGTTGCGCTATGGTCGAACTTCGAGAATCAAGACAAATGGACAAGTCTAAGCCTAGATCCTGTTGACCAACCCCCATCTTTGGTATGGATCTTTGTAATCTCACTAGCCATGGCTAAACCCTCAAGATGCTCGCAAAGAAAGGCTCCGAGGCTAGCATCCATCGGAAATGGTTCTCCATCGATTTGGAAGGATCGCCCAAGTACGGAAGCTCGATTTCATTTACCATTACGTTCCGGGCCAGTGAAGCTGAACCATGGAAGTGGGCCAATGAGCAATTCTCCACGGCAGATGGTCACATAATCTACCAATCCGGTGTGCCCCTCCAACAAGACCTATCTCATTACATACAAGGACTGCCGGATAGTCTTCAAATACATCAAGAAAAAAGTGACACCCCTGAAACACTACTCTGGAGCGTTACTAGCCTCGTCAGCGCAGCTTCTGGTGGGGCTTCTGGATACGCTAGTAACAAGTTTGGAAAACCTACTAAATTTTCACGGTGGTTTGCCCTTGTTCGTCTTTGGTCACCCTGGTTGGCCCCGCGCCAAGGCAAAGATAAGTTCCAACCAGACAAAGAAACAGTAGTGGCGTCGTTCCAAAGGGAGGATGGATATCACCTTGTAGTTCTCGCTGTTAGCGGCCTTGATGATACATTGACCACCCTGAATCATGATGGGGATGGCGGCATTGTGATAGATTCACGGAACGATAGTCAAGAAGATGGGTCGTCTACTCTCATTGTCTCCGTGGGGAAATCTTTGGAGTACGCCATGTCAGCTGCTATGTATCATGCCCGAAAGCTTGTTCTCAAATACGAAGCCGCCTCCGGAGAACTTGCTGCTGAAGAGAAAGCTCTGATGAAAGATTACAATCCACAGTGGCTTGAGAACTGGTACGATGGACTGTCATATTGTACCTGGAACGGTCTCGGGCAGAAGCTCACCGAGGAAAAGTTATTCACAGCACTACAATCTCTTGAGAAGAATAAGATAAACATCTCTAACTTGATCATTGACGACAACTGGCAGTCACTCAATCATGAAGGAGGTGATCAATTTCAAAATGGTTGGATGGAATTTGAGGCTACTAAGATTGGCTTTCCCAGAGGTTTGAAGGCTACTGTGTCGGATGTCCGAGAAAGACATACAAATATCAAACACATTGCTGTCTGGCATGCATTAGTAAGTTGTAAAGAAACTGAATGTGCCTTTGCTTACAGGTCCCATAGTTTGGATATTGGGGTGGCATTGCCGCAGAAGGTAAGATAGCAAAGGAATACAAAACTACGACTGTTCGTAAGAAGGATGGTGTATCAGGTGGCACCATGCTCGCTATAGCCGAAGAGGATGTTGGTCGCTTCTACCATGATTTCTATGAATTCCTCAGTTCAACCGGGGTTGATTCAGTCAAGACTGATGCACAATTTTTCGTCGATGAGCTTGACGACGCAACAGATCGCAGGAAGCTCATAAAAGCCTACCAGGATGCTTGGAGTATCAACCAGTTGAGATTCTTCTCGGGAAAAGCTATTTCTTGCATGTCTCAAACTCCCCAGATCATTTTCCATTCGCAACTACCTTCGAACAAACCCCGGATATTGTTACGGAACTCAGACGACTTCTTCCCAGAAGTGCCTGCTTCGCATCCTTGGCACATCTTCTGCAATGCTCATAATGCAATCTTCAACCAGTACCTAAACATCCTACCCGATTGGGATATGTTTCAGACTTCTCATGAATGGGCTTCCTTTCATGCAGCCGCGCGCTGCGTTTCTGGAGGGCCAATATACATCACCGACGTTCCGGGAAAACACGACGTTGACCTCATCTTTCAAATGACTGGAAACACTCCAAGAGGAGATACTGTTATTCTTCGGCCTCATACTGTGGGTAAAAGTACTTCTGCCTACAATTCGTATGATGATGCAGTGTTGCTCAAAATTAGCACTTATGTCGGCATGGCCCACTCAGGTGTCAGCATACTGGGTGTGTTCAACTGCACCCAACGCCCACTTACGGAGCTTATCGCCCTTGATCAATTCCCCGGTGCGGAGCAAGGCTCATATATAATCAGAAGTCATACAAGCGGCCGTGTTTCAAAGCCTACTAGTGTAGGGAAAGGGGATGTATTGGTACATCTTGACCTTCACGTTGCAGGGTGGGAGATACTCTCAGCTTTTCCATTGCAAACCTTCAACCTAGAACGCAGTCACGACGGGAAAGGCCCAGCAGAAATATCCGTAGCAAACCTTGGTCTCTTAGGCAAGATGACAGGTGCTGCTGGTATCATAAGTAGCGACAGCTACATCGAACGCGATTCTGGAAGACTTAGAATCTGGACGTCTTTGAAAGTCTTGGGCATATACGGTACGTTTTGGGTTACCCGAATCATCTTCTATACGCAATAGCTGATTGAAAATTAGGAGTTTATATTTCCGATCTCAGAGAGCGATCGATTGAAGAGGACTTTATGGCTGTTATTTTTGGACGACCTATCCCTGTCGACTGTGTGAGAGTCAATGAAGAATGCGAGAACATTCTTGAGATCGATACTTTGAAAGCATGGAAAGAAACAGACTCGCACGCTGGATGGAGCAATGAGGTAGCTGTCGAACTTGTCATCAGATAGGAGTTCTGAGTCTACTGGTTTTTAGCATCAATTTAATTTCCTAACCGATCCGTGAGACAACTGCTCACCCAGAGGTGGCTAGATCAGACGTCAAACTTTGGCTTCCCTTTCTACAGCGCCAAACTCAAGCCTTTCTAGCTCTGAATCTTCGTAGAATGGTCTTATCCTACCCTTAAAAATTTCCATCAAGTTTCCTCTGATGCTGGGAAGTCATCATCAGCCCTATGCGCGCTGTGGGACATTGAACGACTGGTCGTCTTTATGACGTCCATCGCTGTCTAGTAAAGCTAGTCTACTTGCGGACAGCTAGCCTTGGCTGCTCGGTTGCCAAGAGGGTGGCTGGAAATACGCCTGTGTCATCGGCGCTATTCCGAAAACGCTCGAAAGGGCCGGATGACTAAGCCGGCCCTAGGCATTTAGGCACCCGTTTAAACCTACTCTCACACCACTACACCAACACACCACCACGTCGCTCCTACTTCCACGTTCTCTCGCTCCCATTATCAGCCTTCTACTTCCGACCTCCAACCCCCGACTATATTTCGCCATCATGCGACACGTCTAGCTTGATCGTCGTTTGCCCTCGCTCGCGTCATTGCTTACCCGTAGTCTTCCCTCGGTCCATCATCCTTGCGAATCTCACAAGGCCTTTGGCGCCGGTGCGCACGGTTAGTACAGGCTTGGTTGTCTCAACACCGGTTCCCGCGCGTCAGAGGGGTGGTTCCGTGCCGACATTGGTATCGTGGTCGTGTGCGAGGTGCAGCGGCGTGCGAGGTGGATGGTCACATTGGAGTCAGAGCTGCTCACTGCGATCAAAGCTCGGGTGGGCGGGTTTTGTTGTGAATACAGCAAGGGGGATTTTTTTGTGAGTTTCTCGCCTTGGGCTCGCGTAGGATTAGATTAGAAAAACAGAGCAGGAAATGGCCTACAAACTCCCCCGTAAAGGCATTGTTGATGCGCTAGCTTATTGCACACCTAATTCTGTATCACCATTATTTTGTTCCCTCGTTGTGAAGTACTCCAAGGACCACAAGCAAGCTACCATATCTCTTCGGCTATCGATCCCTATTAGTGGCTTTGATCCTGAGCAATCTATCACTCTCTACTATGATGCTAATAACTTGGTGCCTGGCGAAACCTCGCTTGGGTCCGCGGCCGTATTACCTTCCCAGGACCAACTAAGAAAGATTGTTCAACAAGGGAAATGTGAGCTGAAGACCCTGTCTTTAGTCCTCCGCAACCATTGTTCAGTGGAAGGCCCGTCCGTTAAAAAGATAGCACCCAAGAAAAGCTCCGAGTCGTGTTTCTATCTGCTTGCGGACTTGGCCCAAGCGACTACAGTCTATATTCTATTTGACTATAACAGCTTTTCCAAGGATGAACAGGCACGATTCGAGCACTGTATCGAGCACATTGGAGATTTGACTAGTTTTCGGGTTGGCAGCGACTATGCTAAACGCCCCAAGCTGCCAGACTGGACGATATTTCGTCCCGCTGAAGAGGTAGACTTTGAACAACCCCCTCCGTATGCCTGTACATCCAGAAAACGCTCTAAGGATGGTGAGTCAACACGGTTGCATGGGAGCTTCATCCGATTGACTGCTTTTCTATAGAGCGCGACAGCCTATCTCCAGGGCCACCGTCCTTCAAACGTCTGACTTTCTCACCATCTGTCGTTGCGCCATCACCTACAGAAAAAGCGCCAAGTCCCGAGCCTTTCAGCCCGTTTGTCACTGCCGCGTCTGGTTTTCAGGAAATTATCAAAGAAGCCGTCCGGGGAACCGTCAAAGAAGCCGTTCAGGGTGCCGCCAAAGAAGCCGTTCAGGAAGCCGTCAAAGAAGCCGTTCAGGGAGCTGTCAAAGAAGCCGTTCAGGAAATCGTCAACGCGGAACTCCGCGCTGCGCTTCTTGGTGCAGTCAACGCCGCGATCGCTGACGCTCTCCCGAACCTGTTCGCGACCCATCTCAAATCACAGCTAGAAGCAGCGTGCGTCGAAGTACAGGACCATGCAACACAGCTGTATGAAAACGCCGAAGCACAGCTCGGTGATGACGTAGACGAATATAAGGTCGAGATTTCAATAGCTAAAGAGGATGGTATTACGGAGCTTGACGAAGCACTTAAAACTAAGCTTGATGAGCTGGAGCAGAGCGCCGTTGACACTAAAGAGTCTATTGAAGACCATGGCCAGAAGACATATAATGGTTTCCATGATAAACTAAATCAGCTGGCGGATGGGATAGTGGGGAAGAGTGGGAAGGAATTAGTGCGTCAGAAGAGGGCTCTTGGATGGAGCGCGGAACGGAAGCGCTGGAGTGACGAAAGACTTAAACGGTCCAAGTCGGCACCCTTACAGTTGTAGTACTGTCTGTACAGGCTGATGTGTTTATAGTACTAGATCTTGGGCGGAAACAATTGTGATCACCTTGGGCTCGGTAGATGCCGTAGCGAAAAGACTAGCTCCTTCCGATTTGAATGTAACGTTTTGGCCTCTCCCATCGGTATAACTTGTCTTTGACTGCAGCGCCGATTGCGAGTCGGAGAAGATGCAGGCGCAAATGCCCGATGCTAGCATAGGCTAACCCTCATTCATTGCATTCGCATCTTTGAGCGTAACTATCAAGTTTCTGCTTTAGCATAGGTAGGTGAGAGAGTATGCAGGATAGATATAGAACATTGTATCCTTCAGATTTGCTGCACTTCATCAGCACTCGGCTGCCCGGCTCCTCCCCCTGCCAACGTTCTAGTCACAGATGGGGCTGCACTCGATGATGGCGTATCAAAAAAAAAACCTCGTCAAATTGGATCGTGCGCGCTCACATGCAAGATTAGCGTAGGGGATCAAGAGCAACCGCCCAACCCACAAGAAGGCTCTGGGACTCGCAAAGTATCTAACTCTGCAACAGGGTGTTAATGTATGTTCCGCCCCAATGAAAGGTCATCTTCAAAGCTCTTGCATATTACGTTCGCATGGATCGCTATCAAGCGATGCACAACATGCTACGTCATAAACAACGTCCAATCACTCATATCAGCGACATGCTTCATACACTCCAATCTAACCAATGACTTCCTGAAGTGCCCCTCAGACGTTGTTACCGCGCAGCCTTGCAATGCTTCACATAACTTGAGGGTGGAATTGGATGTTATTCATGATGCAATGTGTTGCTGTGCCGTATCGCTTGGATAATGTAGGTGCAACCTGTTGCCTGGAATGCTCGGCATATACATATAGACCTCCTCACCCTTGCGTCTAATCTTTCGTTAAAAATGCCCACTGAATTTCATTGCGGTTGAGTAAGGTGTAGCTATCATCCCTTCGGATACCAATTTTCTTAGATTTATCATTGTCGAAAACATCTAGCGCCTCCTTTTTGTGCCAACAAGTCAACCTTCGTACAACAATTTACCTGCCAACTTGAACAACAATTGCTTCCCTCTCTAAATGTGAGCTATACAGTTCCAGTTTCTATATCCCACGCTAACATAAAGCAAGGTGTACGCATACGACTACGATTGTTGTTTGGTACGATGATCAAGGCCGAAGACGAACGCGAACAGAAGTGAGAAGAGTAGATTGTGAGAGGTCAACCTACCCTACATCCAATACCAATCCAAACAATCGTGTCCAACGCATCAAAAGCGACCCGCAAGCCACAATGCATGTTCTAAATGACTTTGGAGAACAAGAGAGCGTCTGAATTGGTATTGGGCTTGAGCAGGAGCGGCCATCAGGGTACATGTTGGTCGCTCGTCTATAGAACATATTTCAAACGCACTCTTTTGCTTTTGTGTCTCTCATCTTTGTCAGCCACGCTTCTATCTTATCTATCGCGGAAAGGTCATGGCACGGATCAGACAAGGAATAGTCCTCATCTATCCAACCGTATGTACCTCCAGAAAGAAGTTCTTCGCCAAACCTTTTACAAGATCCAAAGTCTAGTATGATTGGTGTGTCTTTGCTATCAAGCGCAATATTCGTAGGATTAATATCATTATGTGCAAATCCAAGAGAATGAAGATGTTCTACTCCCGCACGAATACCGTTTATACAAGTAGCAATGTCGAGATTATAGGGAACGTCTTCGTAGCGATATTGTAAAATGACTTAATGCTTGTCAAGGGCAATTCCAGTAATCCGACCGCGATTGGTAGTACATCCATGATATCTGATAAGATTTGGATGCTGGTGTTGTTTAAGAAACTCCAAGACCTCTGCTTCCTCGAGGAGCATTCGGGACAAGAGTTTTGTCTCTTGCTCATTGTCAAGGCACAGTAGTTTGGGACGTTTGATGAAGAGATTTTTTCGACCTGCATTTGAGACAGTGGAGATAAACGATGTTAATAGCGGATAGATTTTGTCATCCGGGATTCTTTGCAAGAGTTGATTTAGGTCTTCAACGGTCAGATCATATTTTCGTTTATTTGGTGTCTGACCAAACCATGCCACGTCCTGATCATCAACGTAGGTGAATGTTGTGCGCTTGAATGCGCCAGTCTCATAATCTTCGACTTCGCAGATGTTCCTTAGGCAGCTCTTTGCGCTAATATTGGGACTGCAGGAAGAGTCCATTTGTGATTGTTCGACGAGCATGGTCTCGTGAATAGTTGGAGTGCGCTTCTCAAGCTGGTATTGCGGACATTTGGGGAGATTGCGGACAGGACAAACAGTCTTTGAGGAAACGGGAGGCTGTTCTTTTGAGAGCATCAGCGGCATAGAAAGGAAATGTTTGAAAGTAACGTTACAAATACCGTAGAGTAGGAAGGCAACTTGGTTGTAGCGTAGGTTTTTCCGTTTGCTGGCGCTTGTGGTGGATATCGATGGTGAGCTCCAAGTGGGAACGACGTAGAGCGAGTTCAGGCACAGCGGCAGCTGAGCGGGTAAGTTAACCGCTTGCGTAATGTGCTGAGTATGTTTCGCACCAATCAAAACAACCCTTCCCCGCCGCACCCGTATTGTACTCCGGACTAAGTAAATCTGTTCCGAACCTAGATCACGTGCCTTATATCACGTGGTTTCGTGACAGCCACGGCCCTTTTGTCGGCGTTCCCGATGCTGGTTCACAAAACATCATTCTTGCATTGTGCTTTACAAGTCGACCTGTTTCTTCTTTGATGCCTCTCAATCGTTTTGCCTGTCATACACCCTTCAGTCGGCTTGCCTACAGTATAAGCATCAGAATGGCGTCCACAATAGTAACAAAGGCGTCAGATATAT